>JGI24140J50213_10000426_pt1 | contig 19787 bp, 23 predicted proteins | sample BarGraIncu00222A_FD_50213 | JGI IMG/M metagenome (IMG submission 50213)
CCGATGGTGCCGGCTGTCCGAATCGAACGGACGACCTTCCGCTTACAAGGCGGGTGCTCTACCAACTGAGCTAAGCCGGCATGGCGAACGCGCGGTGCGTCCGAGGCGGCGGCAGTATAGGCGCGGGTCGCCGCGCGCCTTCGACTGGGTTTACTTGACGCGCTTGAGAGCAGGACGCCTGGGCGGCGGCGCGGGCGGCGTCGGCGGCTCGGCGTCGCCGGCGTCGCCGGCGGCGCTGCCGCGCGGGCCGCGGTTCGCGCTACCGCTGCTGCTGCTGTTCTCGGCCCGCGCCAGGCGCGGCCCGCGCGGCGCCGCCAGCTTGCCGTCCGGCGCCGCCGGCTCCGCCTCGCCGGCCGCTCCCAGCGGAGTGGCGCCGGCCGGCATCGGAAACGCCATCCCCTGGCCGTTCTCGCGCGCGTAGATCGCAATGACGTGGTCGACCGGCACGGCGATCTCGCGCGAACTGCCGCCGAAGCGCGCCTTGAACTCGATCGTCTCGTTGCCGAGCTTCAAGGCGCTGGTCGCCTCGAAGCCGACGTTGAGGACGATCTCGCTGTTCTTCACGTACTCCTTCGGCACCCGGACCGACTCGTCGACGAAGACGGCGATGTACGGCGTGAAGCCGTTGTCGGTGCACCAGTCGTGCAGGGCGCGGATCAGGTAGGGCCGCGTCGACGTGCCGGCAGTGGCGGGAGCGATCGGCGTCGTCATGTCAGCACGCGCCGGGCCGCCTCAAGCGTGCTGCGCCCCCCCCGGGGGGCAGCGAACGCAGTGAGGCGCCATCGGGCTGCATTTTGGAGCCTACTTGCGCATCACCTTTTCCGACGGCGTCAGCGCCTCGATATAGGCCGGCCGCGAGAAGATGCGCTCGGCGTACTTGAGCAGCGGCACGGCGTTCTTCGACATGTCGATGCCGTAGTAGTCGAGGCGCCAGAGCAGCGGCGCGATCGCGACGTCGAGCATCGAGAAGTCGTCGCCGAGCATGTACTTGTTCTTCAGGAAGATCGGCGCGAGCTGGGTCAGGCGGTCGCGAATCTGCGAGCGCGCCTTCTCGAGCTGTTTGTCGGTGCCTTTCGTGCCGCGCCCTTCGAGCACGTTGACGTGTGCGAACAGCTCCTTCTCGAAGTTGAAGAGGAACAGGCGCACGCGGGCCCGCGCCACTGGGTCGCCGGGCATCAGCTGCGGATGCGGGAAGCGCTCGTCGATGTACTCGTTGATGATGTGCGACTCGTAGAGGATGAGGTCGCGCTCGACGAGGATGGGCACCTCGTTGTATGGGTTCATCAGGGCGATGTCTTCGGGCTTGGCGAAGAGGTCGACGTCGCGGATCTCGAAGTCCATGCCCTTTTCGAACAGCACGAAGCGGCAGCGGTGCGAATACGGGTCGGTCGTTCCGGAATAAAGCACCATCATGGTGGGAAGGCTCCAGGGGAAATCGGAAATGAAGGGGACGAGGCCGGCCTGTGCCGGCCGGCCTCGTCGTGTCGTGCGGGCGCGCCAGCCTGCGGCGGGGCCGCGCAGCTACTCGACGTCTTTCCAGTACGCGGCGTTCAGGCGCCAGGTGATCACGATCAGGATACCGAGGAAGATGAGGACGCCGACGCCGATGCGAACCCGCTTGCCCTGCGACGGCTCGCCCATCCACTGCATGTAGGCGACGAGGTCGCTGACCGTCTCGTCGTACTCGCGTTCGCTCAGCGTTCCGGGGGTGACCTGCTCGAAACCGGCGAAGCGGTGCTCGGTCTTCTCGGGCTCGTGCGGATTCTTCTCGTCGACGAAGACCGCGCGCCGCTGGCCCTGCAACTGCCACAGCGCATGCGGCATGGCGATGTCGGGAAAGGCGAGGTTGTTCCAGCCGGTCGGCTTGGTGTCGTCGAGATAGAAGGTCCGCCAGAGCGTGTAGAGATAGTCGGCGCCGCTGCCCTTGCCCACTTCCGAGCGCGAGCGCGAGATCACCGACAGATCAGGCGGCGTGGCGCCGAACCAGTCCTTGGCCTGCTTCGGGTCGATCGACGTCTTCATCGTTTCGCCGACCTTGTCGGTCGCGAAGAGCAGGTTCTTCTTGATCTCGTCGTCGCTCAGGCCGATGTCGTGCAGGCGGTTGTAGCGCATGTACGAAGCCGAGTGACAGCTGAGGCAGTAGTTGACGAAGATCTTGGCGCCGTGCTGCAACGACGCCATGTCGGTCATCTTCTCGGCGGGAAACCGGTCCCACGCATAGCCGCCTTCACTTGCGGCTGCGGGAATTGCCGGCAACGCGAAGCCGCAGGCGACGACGAGGCTGAGCAGGATTTTCTTCATCGGTGGCTCGACTCGGTCAGTGGGCGCTGAAGATGATGCGTTCCGGCACCGGCTTGAAGGTGCCCAGGCGGCTCCACCACGGCATGAGGAGGAAGAAGCCGTAGTAGAAGAGGGTGCCGACCTGCGAGACGTAGTTGCCGCCCGTCGAAGGCGGCTCCGTACCCAGATAGCCGAGGATGAAAAAGAGGATGACGAAGACGATGTAGAGGTACCGGTGCCAGGCCGGGCGGTAGCGAATCGACCGAGCCGGGCTGCGGTCGAGCCAGGGGAGGAAGAACAGGACGATCACCGCCCCGCCCATGACGACGACACCCCAGAACTTGGCGTCGAAGGTCTTCAGCAGGAAGATCGCGACGATCGCCGCGACCGCGACCGCGATCTTGCCGAACGCGCCGAAGCCGCCGCGCAGGATCGCCAGCACGCCGCCGACCGCGAGGATGGCGGCAAGGATGTTGACCATCACGTCGGTGGTCGCGCGAAGCATCGAATAGAAGGGCGTGAAGTACCAGACCGGGGCGATGTGCAGCGGGGTCTTGAGCGGATTGGCCTCGATGAAGTTGTTGGCTTCGAGGAAGTAGCCGCCGCCTTCGGGGGCGAAGAAGAGCACCGCGCTGAAGATGAACAGGAACACGCTGGCGATGAAGATGTCGTGCACCGTGTAGTAGGGCTGGAACGGGATGCCATCGAGCGCGATGCCCGTCTTCGGGTCCTTGTGCGCCTTGATCTCGACGCCGTCCGGGTTGTTCGAGCCCACTTCGTGCAGAGCAATGATGTGCGCGGCAACGAGGCCGAGCAACACCAGCGGCACGGCGATGACGTGGAAGGCGAAGAAGCGGTTCAGGGTCGCGTCGCCGACGACGAAGTCGCCGCGGATCAGCAGCGACAAATCGGGGCCGATGAAGGGGACGGCGGAGAACAGGTTGACGATCACCTGCGCGCCCCAGTAGCTCATCTGGCCCCAGGGCAGCAGGTAGCCGAAGAAGCCCTCGGCCATCATGCACAGGAAGATGCCGCAGCCGAACAGCCAGACGAGCTCGCGCGGCTTCCTGTAGCTGCCGTAGAGCAGGCCGCGGAACATGTGCAGGTAGACGACGATGAAGAAGGCCGACGCGCCGGTCGAGTGCATGTAGCGCACCAGCCAGCCCCAGGGCACGTCGCGCATGATGTACTCGACCGACTCGAACGCCTTGGCGGCGTCGGGTTTGTAGTGCATCGTCAGGAAGATGCCGCTGAGGATCTGCATCACCAGCACGAGCAGGGCGAGTGCGCCGAAGGCGTACCAGATGTTGAGGTTCTTCGGCGCGTAGTACTCGCCGAGGTGCTCGTTGTAGAGCTTGGTCAGCGGAAAGCGGTTGTCGACCCAGGTCAGGAGCTTCTGGCCCACGCTTGCGCCGGCCGGGGCGGTCTGGAATTCAGCCATTCGTCGGATTCCTCGAGGTGCGCAAGCGGGCCATCAGGCTTTCTTCTCTTCGCCGATCAGGATGCGGCTGTCGGACAGGTAGACGTGCGGCGGCACCTCGAGGTTGTCCGGCGCCGGCTTGTCCTTGTAGACGCGCCCGGCCATGTCGAAGGTCGAGCCGTGGCAGGGGCAGAGGAAGCCGCCCGCCCAGTCGTCGGGCAGCGAGGGCTGTGCCCCCGGCGCGAACTTGTCGCTCGGCGAGCAGCCCAGGTGCGTGCAGACGCCGACGACGACGAGGTATTCCGGCTTGATCGACCGGTCTTCGTTGCGCGCATAGGGAGGTGTCAGCTCGTCCGGCTTGCGCTTCGACTGCGGGTCGGCGAGGAGCGGGTCGAGCTTGGGCAGCGAAGCCAACTGCTCGGGCGTGCGCCGGACGATCCAGACCGGCTTGCCGCGCCACTCGACGGTGAGCTTTTCGCCGGGCCTGATGCCGCCGATGTCGACCTCGACCGGCGCGCCAGCCGCACGCTCACGCTCGGAGGGCAGGAAGCTGCTGACGAAGGGAACGGCGACGAATCCGGCGCCGATGGCGCCCACGCACCCCGAAGCAATGATCCAGGTCCGCTTGCCATCGTCGATCTTCTGGTCACTCATGCATGTCCTTGAACGAGACGCGAGAAGTCAACCTAGAATTCTAGCGGACGTGTCAAGGCGGACGACCTGCGGCCGCGCCGGTCACGCCGCGCGCCCGGCCTGGCGCCAGGCTTGACTTCGCCTCGGCAGCAGGAATACTCGCGCGAGACAGCGGGAGCAAGACAATGGGAATGGCAGCCGAGTTCAAGGAGTTCGCAACGAAGGGCAACGTCGTCGACCTGGCGGTCGGCGTCATCATCGGCGCCGCGTTCGGGAAGATCGTCGACTCGCTGGTCAAGGACATCATCATGCCCGTCGTCGGCCGCGTCGTCGGCGGCCTCGATTTCTCGAACTTCTTCGTCACGCTGGCGCCGCCGCCGCCCGGCTACGCCGGGCCCATGACCTACGAGGCGCTGACCAAGGCGGGCGTGCCGCTCTTTGCCTGGGGCAACTTCCTGACCGTCAGCGTCAACTTCATCATCCTCGCCTTCATCATCTTCGTGATGGTCAAGCAGATCAATCGCCTGCGCCGCGTCACGCCGCCAGCCGCGCCGGCGACGCCCGAGGACACGATGCTGCTGCGCGAGATCCGCGACTCGCTCAAGCGCTGAGCGCTCGGCGCCGCGGACGGCCGCCTCGACACAGGCGCCGACCGTGATGCAGTGCCGCGACTCGGGTCGAATTTTGGCGCCATACTAGAAGTAAGTTCGCCCAACCCGAGGAGCCTTCTGTCGCTCGCCGTCCGGCGCGGCCTGTGCCCGAGATGAATCCCATCGAACCACGCGTACAAGCCGCGCTCGACGCGGCGATGAACCTGATCCGGACGGCGGCGGCGTCGGCGGCGATGCGCGTGATGGAAAGCCTCACTGCGCTTGCCCAGAATTCGGCCAAGATCGGCGAGCGCGACCAGATCATCTCGTCGCAGCAGGAGCTGCGCCGCAACATGGGCACCTTCCAGGGCGCGCTGCACGAGGCGCTGCGCGAGAAGGTCGCCAAGGAGATCGCGCCGCGCGTCGACTCCAAGCGCAAGCTCGAATCGGCAGACTGGGAGACTTTGAGCCTGGTCGACGACAGCGAGGTCGAGGAGCGCATGAACTACGTGCGCCTCGGCCAGCTCATCTCGCACGAGTGCGAGTGGCAGCTGCGCGACCTGGCGGCCTACATGGGTGCGCTGCTCAACCTCGGCCGGGCCGACGACGAGCGCAACCCCTTGCGCGCCGAGGTCGTCGGCGCGGCGCTGAACCGCGGCATCGAGTCGATCTCGGGCGAGCGGGAGAGCCGCCGCATCCTCGCCCGCGAACTCGGCCAGGCGATGGCGCACACCATGCCCGAGTGCTACAGCGAGATCCTGCGCATGCTCCAGGAACGCGGCATCCGCCCCGTCAACCTGACCGTACGAACCGTCGAAGGCCCGGGCAACCAGATCTTCGGCGCCAACTCCGGCTACGCCAGCCTGAGCCGGGACGGCCGCATCTCGACGCGAAGCGGCCACGGAGACCTCGACGACCCCTCCGGCTCGGGCGATCTCGACCTGCTCGCCGCGCACCGGCGCGCGCTGGCGACGGCCTTCCCCGGCCAGGCGGCGATCGACAGCACGCGCGATGCCGCACCGGCGCCGCGCGGCGGCAGCTCGCGCACGCGTGCCAATGCCGCCGCCGACCAGCAACTGATGACGCTGCTGCGCCGGCTCACCGCCGTGTCGAGCCGGCCCGGCGAGTTCGACGCGTCGGCGCTGCTCAGCCCGCCACGCGGAGGCGGTGCGATGCTGCCCCCCGGCCGCGGCGGCGGCACGGCGTTCGGCGGCGCGGGGGACTATGTCGGCGCCGGGTATCCAGGTGCGGGCTACCCCGGCGCGGGCTATCCCGGCGCAGGCTTGCCCCCCGGTCTCGACCCGGGAACGATCGCGGGACGCGCCGCGCTCACCGCCGACTCGTCGCGCGGCGCGACCAACACCGGCGGCGGCGCCGGATCGTCGGGGCCGCAATACAACGACGGCCTGACCGGCCTGATGGCGGTCAACCTGATCCGCGCCCATCGCGAGGAGCTGATCCAGGCGTCGACCGGCAAGCTCGACCACATGGTGATCGACGTCGTCGGCAGCCTGTTCGACCAGATCCTCTCCGATTCGCGCGTTCCGCCGCAGATGGCGCGCGAGATCGCGCGGCTGCAGCTGCCGGTGCTGCGCGTCGCCCTCAACGACTCGAGCTTCTTCTCGACGCGCCGCCACCCGGTGCGCCGCTTCATCAACCGCATCGCCTCGCTCGCCAACGCCTTCGACGATTTCGACGACGGGCCGGGGGCCAAGTTTCTGTTGCGCGTCAGGAAGCTCGTCGACGAGATCATCGAAGGCGACTTCGACCAGATCGAGCTCTACGCCGCGAAGGTCGCCGAGCTCGAATCCTTCATCGCCGAACAGACCGAGGGCGACGTCGAGAAGACCGGCGCGGTCTCGACGCTGGAGGCCAAGGAATCGGAGTTGCGCGTGCAGCAGCGCTACATGCTGCAGCTGCAGGGCGCGCTCGCGCCGCTCAGCCTGCCAGCCTACCTGCAGGAATTCCTGGCCCAGGTCTGGAGCCAGGCGCTCGTCCTGGCGACGCGCCGCGACGGCGCCGATTCCGATCGCGCCCGCCGCTACCGGCGCGTCGGCACCGACCTCGTGATGAGCGTGCAGCCGAAGGGCTCGCCGATGTTCCGCAAGAAGTTCCTGATGCAGCTGCCGCCGCTGATGAAGGACCTCAACGAAGGCATGAAGCTGATCGGCTGGCCGGAGTCGGCGCAGAAGGAGTTCTTCGGCAAGCTCCTGCCGGCGCACGCCGAATCGCTGAAGGGCCAGCCGCTTTCCGAGCTCGACCACAACATGATGGTCAAGCGCCTCGAGGCCGTCTTCGCCATTCCCGTGCCCCTCGGCGAGCACGTCTCGCGCGGCGAGCCGGTGCACGAGATCGCGCCGGAGGTGATCGAGCGCCGCTTCACGCCGGAAGAGGCGCGCCAGGTCGGCCTCGTCGCCGAAGCGGCGGTCGACTGGTCGGACGCGGTCGACCCGAACGCCGTCGACATCGACCTCGGCGGCCAGGAGCAGCCGGCCGAGCCGGTGGCGCCGGCGGTGGCGGCCGTGATCGATCCCGAGGCCCAGGAGCAGCTCGGACCGACGACCTCCGAATCGGGCGAACCCAGCGAGCCGACGCGCGGCCCGCAGCTCATCGACCACATCAAGCTCGGCTTCGCCTACCAGATGCACCTGAAGAACGAATGGCAGAAGGTGCGCGCGGCCCACGTCAGCTCGGGGCGGAGCTTCTTCGTCTTCACGCGCGGCGGCAAGCACCAGGAAACGATCTCGATGACCTCGCGCATGCTCGCCCGCATGTGCGAGACCGGGCGCTTCCGCTCCGTCGAGAGCTCCTACCTCATGGAGCGCGCGACGCAGCGGGCGCGCAAGCAGCTCGCCGAGCTGAAGGCGCCGACCAGGCATTGAGCCGACTCGCCCGCACCGCACACGCCGCCCTGCTCGCCGCATTCGCGGCGGCCGCCGGTCCGGCATACGCCTGGAGCAATCACGCGCTCGGCACGCGGCCGGCACTGGCGTCGATGGCCGAGCTCGGCGCCTTGCCGCCGGTGCCGGCGGAAAGCCTGGCTGACTACCTTGCCGCCGATGCAAGAGGCGTCGCTTCGCTCCTCGCGCAGGAAGAAGCCTGGGCCCGACGCAACGTCGCGCAATATCCACCGCGACCCGACGCGCTGGCGTTTGCGGCCCAGGGCACTTCGCGCGACGCCCTCGTCGCCCGCTTCGCCGCGGCGACGCGCATCAATCCGCAGTCGCGCCTCGCCCTCTTCGCGCAGTTGCCGCCGGGCGCCGACGCCTCGGGCCGGCCGGTCCTGGCGAAGGAGGCGATCACGATCTTTCCGCATAGCGATTCGGCCCGGCTCGACACCTTCGTCGCCTTGCGCGAAGGCGAGCCGGTGAGTGTCATCGACGTCATCGCCACGGCGTCGGACGAGCCCGACTACGGCCTCGACATCGGCCTGTGGAGCGACACCTCGACGAGCTACGGCAAGACCTACGGCTTCGGCCGGCAGCCCTTTGGCAACCCGGCGGTCGACATCTCGAGCCAGGCGCCGCTGCACATGGGCTTCTTCCACGAGCCGAAGGTCGTCTACGCGGCCGCGCCCTTCCTGGGCCGGACCTTTCCGGAATACCGCGTCCACCTGTGGCAGGCACTGGCGGCGCAGGCGTTTCGCAGCGGCCACCCGTACTGGGGCTGGCGCTTCGCCGGCTGGGGCCTGCACTACGTCCAGGACCTGACTCAGCCCTACCATTCGCGCGTCCTGCCCGGTGCCGGAGCGCTGCGCATGCTGTGGATCAACGCGCTCGACCTCGCCGGAATGCACGGCCCGAAGAACGCCGTCGTCAACGTCGTCACCAACCGCCACTTCGCGCTCGAGAACTACGAACTGCACTGGCTGTTCGGAGCGCTGCGGCGAAAGGATGCGAACGACGCCGCGCTGCGCGCGCTCGGCGGCGGCGCCGGCGACACGACACCGACCTTCAGCGACGCGTCGCTGCGCCAGACGATCACGCGCGAGTCGTACGACGCTGCCGACGCAATCGACGAGGCCCTCGTCGCCGCCTTGCCGCGCCGCTACACGTCCGATCCGTCGTACGTCTTCGGCGTCACCGAGCCGGCCGTCGATCTGTACGCGGCGCTCGCCGCCGCCGACCCGGCGGCGCGTTCGACGCTCGAGCGCGGCGTCCTGCCCCTGCTCGCGCATTTCGGAACGCATACGCGATCGTTCATCCGCGCCGTCCTGCAGATGTCGCGCTGATTGGCTCGCCGCGCTTGCTGTGCCGCGGCGGCAATGTCGTCGTCAGGCGGCGGCGGACAGCTCGCGTGCCATCCGCACCGCCGCGATCAGGCTCGAGGGATCGGCGCTGCCGCGCCCGGCGATGTCGAACGCGGTGCCGTGGTCGGGGCTCGTGCGCACGAAAGGCAGGCCGAGCGTGACGTTGACGCCGCGCTCGACGCCCAGGTACTTGACCGGGATCAGCCCGTGGTCGTGCGTCATCGCGACGACGACGTCGAACTCGCCGCGGTGGCCGGGCGCGTTGCGCGCACGCATGAAGACGGTGTCGGGCGCGTACGGCCCGCTCGCGTCGATGCGTTCGTCGCGCGCTGCAGCGACCGCCGGGGCGATGACGGTGCGCTCCTCGTCGCCGAAGAGGCCGCCCTCGCCGGCGTGCGGGTTGAGCCCGGCGACGGCGACGCGCGGCCGCGCCACGCCGCCGCGGCGCACCGCGGCGTCGGCGATGCGTATCGTCTCGAGCACGGCGGCGAAGGTGACGGCGTCGATGGCGCGACGCAGCGACGTGTGGATCGTCACGAGGACGACGCGAAGCTCGTCGTTGGCGAGCATCATGCGCACGGGCGCCACCGCGCCGCCGCGGGCGGCGAGCGCCTGCAGCATCTCTGTATGGCCCGGCCAGGCGAGGCCGGCCGCGGCGAGCGCCTCCTTGTGGATCGGCGCCGTGACGATTGCCGCGACCTCGCCGGCCTGCGCCAGGCGCACCGCCTGCTCGATGCAGGCCGCGGCCGCGGCGCCGGAACGCGCGTCGACGCGGCCGATCGGCGCATCGAGCAGATCGGCCGGCAGGCCTTGCGCCTGCAGGACGGCGACGCAATGCGGCGGCACGCTGCTCGCATCCGCTGCCGCTTCGATCCGCGCCACGGGAAGAAGTGCATCGATCGACGCCACCGCACGGCGCATGACGGCGACGTCGCCGACGACGAAGCAGCCGGCGCCGTCCGCCGTCGTGAACAGGCGGGCGACGATCTCCGGGCCGATGCCGCACGCGTCGCCCATCGTGAGCACAAGCGGCAGCCGGGGATGCGAGGCCATGCGCCATTGTCGTCGCGGCCGACGCCGATAATGCGCTGCACAGCGACGCCGATTCATGCGCAAGGCCTGGCTCCTCTTCTCGCAGACCGTGACGATCGCGGTCGCGCTGCTCTTCGTCGTCGCGACGCTGAAGCCGCAATGGCTCGACCGCGGCAGCAGCCGCGCCGCGCCCCCGAGCTTGGCGGTCGTGCCGCTGCCGCCGCCGGTGCAAAGCGTCTCCCTGCTCGGCCCCGGCGCGGCGGCGACGAGCTACAGCGCCGCTGCCAAGCGGGCGTCGCCCGCGGTCGTCAGCATCACGGCGAGCCACGCCGCGGTACGCCGGCCGCGCACCGGCGATCCGCTGTTCGACCTGTTCGGCGGGCAGGCGCGGCAGGATCCCGAGGAGCGCCAGCTCGGCCTCGGCTCGGGCGTGATCGTCTCGTCGGCCGGCTACCTGCTCACCAACAACCACGTGATCGAAGGCGCCGACGACGTCGAGGTCGAGCTCGGCGACGGGCGCAGCGCCCGCGCCCGCACGATCGGCACCGACCCCGAGTCCGACATCGCGGTGCTGAAGATCGACCTCGACAAGCTGCCGGTGATCGCCTTCGGCGACGTCGACCGCCTGCAGGTGGGCGACGTCGTCCTCGCCATCGGCAACCCGTTCGGCGTCGGCCAGACGGTGACCTCGGGAATCGTCAGCGCGCTCGGCCGCAACTCGCTCGGCGTCAATACCTTCGAGAACTTCATCCAGACCGACGCGGCGATCAACCCGGGCAACTCGGGCGGCGCGCTGGTCGACACGAACGGCAACCTGCTCGGCATCAACACGGCGATCTTCTCGCGCTCCGGCGGCAGCCTCGGCATCGGCTTCGCGATTCCGGTGAGCACGGCGCGCCAGGTGATGGAAAGCCTGATCAAGGACGGTCAGGTGATACGCGGCTGGATCGGCGTCGAGCCGCGCGACCTGACCCCCGAGATCGCGAAGACGCTCGACCTCTCCGTGACGCAGGGCGTGCTCATCGCCGGCGTCGTGCAGAGCGGGCCGGCCAGCGCCGGCGGGCTGCGCCCGGGCGATGTCGTCCTGAAGATCGCCGGCAAACCGGTCGCCAACACGCCGCAGCTGCTCAACGCCGTCGCTGCGCTCAAGCCGCGCGAGACGACGACGATCAGCGTGCAGCGCGGCGACAGCCCGCTCGAGATCAAGGTGACGGTGGCGCAGCGCCCGCGCCTGCGCCGGTCGAACGCCGAACCCGAATAGGACCGCCCGCGCCCCGCTCGTGGGCGGGGCGGCACGCTAGGGCGCCGCCTTTTCCTCGACCGGCGCCTGGGTGTGCTTGATGAACACCTGCGCCGCCCAGATCCCGATCTCGTAGAGCAGCACCATCGGGATCGCCAGCGCCAGCTGCGAGACGATGTCGGGCGGCGTCAGGATCGCGGCGATGATGAACGCCAGGACGATGAAGTAGCTGCGAAAGCCCTTCAGCCGATCGATGCTGACCAGGCCGATGCGGGCCAGGACGACGACGACGATCGGCACCTCGAAGGCCGTGCCGAAGGCGATGAACATGGTCAACACGAAGCTGAGGTAGGCCTCGATGTCGGGCATCGCCGAGACGCTCTTCGGCGCGAAGCTCTGGATGAAGGTGAAGACCTTGCCGAAGACGAAGAAGTAGCAAAAGGCGATGCCGCCGAAGAAGAGCAGCGAGCTCGAGATGACCAGCGGCAGGACGAGCTTCTTCTCGTGCGTGTACAGGCCCGGCGCGACAAAGGCCCAGGCCTGGTAGAGAACGACCGGAAGCGCGACCAGGAACGCCGCCATCAGCGTGATCTTCAACGGCACGAGGAAAGGCGAGATGACGTTGGTCGCGATCAGCGTTCCGCCCTTCGGCAGGTGCGCGACGAGCGGCGCAGCGAGCAGGTCGTAGAGGCCGCTCGGCCCGGGCCAGATCGAGAGCAGCGCGAAGCAGACGCCGATGGCGACGAGGGCGCGGATCAGCCGGTCGCGCAGCTCGACGAGGTGGGAGACGAAGGGTTGCTCGGTGCCCGCGAGTTCGTCCTCGGGGCCCTTGGGAACGCTCATCCTTCAGTCAAGGCGCACCGGCCGGAAGCGCGCGACCCGCGCCGCGCCCGACTGCGCCTTGCCGCGTATGCCCGTCTTCTGCTTGTACCACTGCGGCATCGCGCCGCGCTTCAAGCGCCAGTTCTTCTTCGGATGCCGGTACTGCGGCGGCAGCGGCGTTCCGGAGAACGGGGTGCTTCCCTCGGGAAGCGACTGCATCGCCGCCTGCCACGACGTGTTGACCTCGCTCGCGGTCTGCTGGATCTCGCTCGAGACGGTCTTCTCGACGTTGCGCGCCGCGTCCTCGAACTCGGTCTTCATCTTCTTCAGGTCCTCGAGCTCGATCGAGCGACTGACCTCGGCCTTCACATCGGCGACGTAGCGTTGCGCCTTGCCGATCAGGGTGCCCACCGTGCGCGCGACGCGCGGGAGCTTTTCCGGGCCGATGACGATCAGGGCGACGGCGCCGATCAGCGCGATCTTGTCGAAGCCGAAGTCGATCATGGCAACGGCCGTCGGCGACGCGCAAGCCCCGGGGGAATCAGGCGATCACGACTTCGTCGTCTTGGCTTCGACGTCCACCGTGCCGGGATCGACCGTGCGCGCCGCGGTCACCTGCTGCGGCGGCGCTGCCGGGTCGGCTGGCGAAGCCGTGCCGTCGCGGACCCCGTCCTTGAAGCCCTTGACGGCGCTGCCGAGGTCGGCGCCGATGTTCTTGAGCTTCTTCGTCCCGAAGATCAGGACCACGACCAGCAGCACGATCAACCAGTGCCAGATGCTCAAACCACCCATGATGTTTCTCCGCGAGGGACTGCGTTCGATTCTAGGTCAGCCCTTCGCCCACGGACGCGGCCCGCCCATGACGTGGACATGGAGGTGCCCGACCTCCTGGCGGCCGTCGACGCCGGTGTTGACGAGCGTGCGAAAGCCGTTCGTCACGCCGTTCTCGCGCATCAGGCGGGGCGCCAGCGCCATGATGCGGCCGAGCATCGCGGTGTGCGCGTCGGTCACGTCGTAGAACGTGGCGATGTGCTCCTTCGGGATCAGGAGCACGTGCACCGGCGCCCATGGCGCGATGTCGTGGAAGGCGAGCAGCTCGTCGTCCTCATGGGCCTTCCGGCATGGGATCTCGCCGGCGACGATCCTGCAGAAGACGCAGCTCGGGTCGCGGTTCATGGCTCTCACCTCAGGCCGGCATCGGCGTGTTCGACGACAGGTTCAGCCAGCCGCGGGCGATGCGGTAGAGGAACCAGATCGAGATCAGCACCCAGGCGATGTAGCCGGGGATCAGGAACAGCAGCCAGAGCGGCGCCGTCACTAGGTAGAGCGCGCCGGCCCACAACACCGTGCGGATCCGCCAGCTGAAGTGCGATTCCTGCCAGCTGCCACGCGCTTCGTCGCGCTTGAACATGTCGATGAAGAAGGCGATGAGCAACAGCAGCACGCTCGCCTGCACGCCGGGCAGGACCGCGCCGACGGCGACGACCGCGTGCAGGAAATAGCTGATGTGGCCGATCGTCTTCAGCGACTGCTCGCGCGGATCGATCTGGATGACTTCGTTCATGAGCCCTCCGCTTCTCTCGATTGCATCTTGCGCGCCGCGAACTCCTCGAGCCCCGAGGTCCCTTCGCGGCGCTCCAGCTCGGCCAGGACGTCGACCGGAGCGAGACCGTGCTGTGCCAGCGCGATCATCGTGTGGAACCACAGGTCGGCGACCTCGGCGACGATGCGCTCGGCGTCGCCGTCCTTGCACGCCATGACGACCTCGGTCGCCTCTTCGCCGATCTTCTTCAGGACCGCGTCGGGGCCCTTGGCGCACAGGCGCGCGACGTAGCTCGTCGCCGGGTCGCCGGCGCGCCGCGCCTCGACGACGGCCGCGAGCCGCGCCAGCGTTTCGTTGCCCGAAGCCTTGCTGTCGCCCATTGCGCCGCTATCTGTAGATGCGTTCGGGATCTTTCAAGACCGGATCGACGCTTTCCCAGGCGCCGTCGCGATAGCGCTGGAAGAAGCACGAGTGCCTCCCGGTGTGGCAGGCGATCTTCGGATAGCCCGGATCGCGGCTCGTCTGCTCGACCTTGAGCAGGACGACGTCGTTGTCGCAATCGAGGCGCAACTCGTGCACCTTCTGCACGTTGCCGCTCGCCTCGCCCTTCTTCCACAACCGCCCGCGCGAGCGGCTCCAGTAGTGGGCCTCGCCGAGCTCGGCGGTACGCGCCAGGGCTTCGCGGTTCATGAACGCGAACATCAGCACGTCGTTCGTTCCGACCTCCTGGGCGATCGCCGGGACGAGCCCCGCCGCGTCCCATTTCACGTCGTCGAGCCAGCTCATCGACCCAGTGTAGCGGCCGAGTCAGCCTCGATGCGTCGCACCGACGAAACCCTGCTCGGCGGCGAACCAGTCGAGCACCGGCAGCGTGCCGGGCAGGACCGGCGCGACTTCGACCGGCAGGCGCTGCCAGGCCATCGCCTGGCCCTCGCGCATCTCGAATCGTCCCTGCCATTCGCGCACCTTGCAGAAATACAGCCTGACGCGGGCATGCGCGTAGTCCATCAGCGTCACGTTCCACGGAATCGCCGGCCCGATCGTGATGCCGAGCTCTTCATGAAGCTCGCGCGACAGCGCGTGCTCGACCGACTCTCCGGCCTCGACCTTGCCGCCAGGAAATTCCCAGTACCCGGCGTAGACCTTGCCTTCGGGGCGCGACGTGAGGAGAAACCGCCCCTCGGCGTCGATGAGGACGCCGACCGCGACGTCGACCAGACGGCGCGCCTCGTCCGGCCCGCTGCTCACGCGTGATGCCTTCCCGCGTAGTCCTTCGCGAACTGGAACGCCACCCGCCCCGAGCGCGAGCCGCGCTCGAGCGCCCAGACGAGCGCATCCTGGCGCGCCGCGGCGATCGCCGGGGCGTCGACGCCGAAAGAGCGCAGCCATTCACCGGCGATTGCCAGGTACTCGTCCTGGCTGAAGGGGTAGAAGCTCACCCACAGGCCGAAGCGCTCGGACAGCGAGATCTTCTCCTCGACGACCTCGCCCGGGTGGACCTCGCCGTCCTCGGTGTGCCGGTAGGTGAGGTTTTCCTTCATGTACTCCGGCATCAGGTGGCGCCGGTTGCTCGTCGCGTAGATCAGCACGTTGTTCGACGCCTCCGCGATCGATCCGTCGAGGATCGACTTGAGCGCCTTGTAGCCGGGCTCGCCTTCGTCGAACGAGAGGTCGTCGCAGTAGACGATGAAGCGCTCGGGTCGCTCGGCGACGAGGTCGACGATGTCGGTCAGCTCGACGAGATCGCTCTTGTCGACCTCGATCAGGCGCAGCCCGCGCGCCGCGAACTCGTTCAGGCAGGCCTTGATGAGGGAGCTCTTGCCGGTGCCGCGCGAACCGGTGAGGAGCACGTTGTTCGCTGCGTGGCCGGCGACGAACTGCTCGGTGTTGCGGACCAGCCGTTCCTTCTGCGCGCCGACCTCGACGAGCGACGCGAGCCGGATCGGCGCGACGTGCCGGACCGGCTCGAGCACGCCCGAGCCGCCGCGCCGGCGATAGCGAAATGCCGTCGAGGCGTTCCAGTCCGGAGCGACGAGCGGATGCGGGACGACGGCCTCGATGCGCGCAAGCAAGGCCTCGGCGCGGGCAATGAGATGCTGCAGGGAAGGCGCCTCTGACTTCACCGCGGCAGTGTAGTGGCGAGGGTCGCAGGCGACGATCACGCCGCGAATCGCTCGGCGGGCCGCGGCATCGCCGCGACGCTCTGCTCGGCGATCGCGTAGACGCGGTCGCTGCCTTGCGGGCGGATCGGATGCATGCCGGTGAAGGCGCCGAACGCGGGCAGCACGCCGACCTCGTCGCCGAACCAGAAGCAGGGCAGGCGCAGATGGTCTCCGGCGCGGCCGCCCAGGTGGACGCAGGGGTGCAGGTGGCCGGCGAGCACGTAGGCGCCGGCGACGGGCCTCGGGTGATGGCTGAGCGCGAGACCACCCAGCATGAAAGGCTCGTCGACGACGTCGATGTCGAGGCTCGCCGGCGGGTCGCCGGCGCGGTCGTCGTGGTTGCCCCGCACGACCACGACCTCGAGTTGCTGCTGCGCGCGGCGCCAGCGGCCGAGTGCGCCGAGCGTCGCCGGCGCGTGGGCGCGCGCCGAATGGAGAAAGTCGCCGAGGACGACGACGCGACGCGCCCCGGTGCGCTCGACCAGCGCCGAGAGGGCGGCCAGGGTTTCGCTCGTCGTTCCGCGCGGCACCGGAACGCCCAGGGCGCGAAAGCTGACCGCCTTGCCGATGTGCGCGTCGGCAACCAGCACGGTGCGGCTCGCGGCGAGGTAGGCGGCCTTTTCCGCCAGCAAGGTGAGCGGCTGGCCGCCCGCCAGGATCGTCGCCATCGCCGCCTAGGGCTGGTTCACACTACGGGAGGGCTCGCGAAGAGGCGCAGCGCGACGTCGAGATGCTCGGTAGGGCTCTTGCGAAAGCCCGATCGCGCGAAGCGCTGCAGGCGGCCGACCGCAAACGACGTCAGCGCCGACGCCTGTGCGTTGGCGTCGACGGTCGGCGTCGTCGAGCCGAGCGCCTCGGCGTGCGCGCGCAGGCTCTGCCGCAGCTGCGACTCGATGCGCTCGAAGAACTGGTTCATGCGCACGAGCAGGCGTTCGTTCTCGAAGACGAGCGCGTCGCCGACCATGACGCGCGTCATCCCCGGGTTCTTCTCGCCGAACTGCAGCAGCACCTGCAGGACCTTGTGCACCTGCGCGGCGGGGTCCGGCTCGCGCTCGACGATCTGGTTGACGAGCGTGAAGACGCTCTGCTCGATGAACTCGATCAGTCCCTCGAACATCTGCGCCTTGCTCGCGAAGTGGCGATAGAGCGCGGCTTCCGACACCTCGAGCTTGGCGGCGAGCGCCGCGGTCGTGACCCGCTCGGCGCCCGGCTCCTGGAGCATGGTCGCGAGCGTCTCGAGGATCTGGACGCGCCGCTCGCCGGGGCGCGGGCGCTTGCGCGCGACGATCCGCGCCGCGACCTCTGATTTCACCGAAGGCCGGATCGCCTCGGCGGGAAGATCGCTCACGACCTCGCTCGCGGTTTCGCCGAATTCGCCGGCGGGCGGGTCGGGCGAGTGCGTCATCTAGAGGAGGGTGAGCCTGCGGAGCGCGCCGATTTTGGCATACACGTAGGGCGGCTTCGGACACTTTCGCGGCCCCGCCGGATCGCCGTGCGCGCCTGCGTTCGTGCCGCTTCGCACAGTGCCGCGAAAGCGGCCTCCGAGGTAGCGCTGCATCCACACCGTGCGCATGCCTACACGGCACGCCGCCTTCTGATGCGCCAGCGTGTCTTCGACGAGGACGCAGCGGCCCGGCGCGACACCCAGGCGGGCGGCGACGCGGCGCAGCATGCGCGCATCGGGCTTGGGCCGCAGGTCGCCGAACATCGTCATGTCCTCGATCGCGATCAACCCGTCGAAGAGCCGGGCCAGGCCCAGGCGCTCGAGGACGCGCATCGCGTAGGCGCGCGGCGCGTTCGTCAGGATGAACTTGCGGCCTGGCAGGCGCTTCAGCGCGGCCCGGTCGTGCGCGCTGGTGCGCAGCCGCTCCTCGAGCCCGGGAAGGCGATGCGTCTCCTCGAGGAAATGCGCGGCCCGAACGCCGTCGTGGCGGACCAGGCCGAGCAGCGTCGCGCCGTAGCGCAGCCAGTAGCGGTGGCGCAGGCGGGCCGATTCTTCGTCACTGCAGCCCAGGTGGTCGCGGATGTAGGCCGACATCGCCGCCTCGGTGTGCCCGAACGACGCGTGGCTCGCGTCGTGCAGCGTGTTGTCGAGATCGAAGAACCAGACCCTGTCGGTCGCCGTGCGACCGACAGGGTCCGGCGTGGGCACCGGATTGCACCCTCCCCGCTTCGCTCCCCTCCCGCCGGGCGGGAGGGGCGGACGCCTTCGGCGTCCCCTTTGGCGACAGCGGTGCGCGACGCGACGGGCCTTCGCAGAAGGCCGCCCCTCCCTCCCGGAGGGAGGGGTTGGGGTGGGAGCAGCCCTGTCGCGAGGAACTCGCGGTGAGCGCGGCGCAGCCGCGCTCACCGCGAGCGAATCATGGTGCCGTAGGCCTGCTCGGTCAGCACTTCCAGGAGCATGGCGTGCGGCACGCGCCCGTCGATGATGTGCACCGTGTTGACGCCGTTCTTTGCCGCATCGAGGGCCGACTGGATCTTCGGCAGCATGCCGCCGGAGATCGTGCCGTCGGCGAACAGCTCGTCGATCTCGCGCGCCGTGAGGTCGGTGAGGAGCTTGCCCGACTTGTCGAGCACGCCCGGCGTGTTCGTCAGCATCATCAGCTTTTCCGCCTTCAGCACCTCGGCGAGCTTGCCGGCGACGACGTCGGCGTTGATGTTGTAGTTCTCGTTGTCCGCGCCGAAGCCGAGCGGCGAAATCACCGGAATGAACTGGTCGTCCTGGAGCGCCCTGACGACGCTCGGATCGATCGACTCGATCTCGCCGACCGAGCCGACGTCGTGCACCTTGGTCGGATCGTTCAGGTCGACCATGCGCAGCTTCTTGGCGCGGATCAGGCCGCCGTCGCGCCCGGTGAGACCGACCGCCTTGCCGCCGGCGACGTTGATCAGGCCGACGATGTCCTGCTGCACCTGGCCGGCCAGCACCCACTCGACAACTTCCATCGTCTCCTCGTCGGTGACGCGCATGCCCTGGATGAACTCGCCCTTCTTGCCGATCTTGGCGAGGGCCTCCTCGATCTGCGGCCCGCCGCCGTGGACGACGACCGGGTTCATTCCGACCAGCTTCAGCAGCACGACGTCCTCGGCGAAATCCTGCTGCAGCGCCGGGTCGGTCATGGCATTGCCGCCGTACTTGATGACGATCGTCTTGCCGTGGAACCTGCGGATGTACGGCAGCGCCTGGGCGAGGATCTCGGCCTTGTCGCGCGGCGCGACGTGCGAGAGATCGTGGGTCGCGGCGGCGACCCCGGCGGGCGTTGCGGTCATGGCGGCAGGCCCGCGAAGGGCGACAGGGGAGGCACGCGGAATCCTACACTCGCAGGGTGACGAACGCGATCGACGAGCCGGCCCGCTCGACGCCGGTACTCGGCGAATACGACGTTGTCGTCCTCGGCGGCGGCCCGGCCGGGATCGCCGCTGCGGCGTCGGCAGCGCGCCACGGCGCGCGCACCCTGCTCGTCGAGCGCTACGGCTTTCTCGGCGGGATGGGAACGGCGGCCGGCGTCACGAACTTCTGCGGCCTGCACGCCAACGTCTACGGCGAGATCCGCCGGGTCGTGCACGGCGTTGCCGACGAGCTGCTCGAGCGCATGCGCGCGCTCGGCGGCCTGAGCGAGCCGCATCTGATCTTCGGCAAGATCCACGCGCAGGCCTACGACACGGCGGCCTTCAAGTGCGCCGCCGACGCGCAGCTGCTCGCCTGCGGCGCCGAGCTGCTGTTTCACGCCCTGGCCGTCGGCGTGACGCGGCGCGAGGAGAACGGCGCGATCGACACGCTGCTGCTCGAGACGAAGTCGGGGCGCGGCGCGGTGC
>JGI24140J50213_10000427_pt1 | contig 19764 bp, 13 predicted proteins | sample BarGraIncu00222A_FD_50213 | JGI IMG/M metagenome (IMG submission 50213)
TACTGCGCCAAGCAAGAGCTGCGGCGTTCCAGCTCACGTGACCTGCGCATAGTCGCGATCTGCGCATAGGCAGCGTCATGCACATATCTGCATGACGCTGCTGAGCTGTCGCCCATGAATCTGCTGGCGGCCAAGGGCTGGCAGAACAAGGAGATCGCCGCCGAGGTCAAGCTCGATCGGCGGCAAGTGGCGTTGTGGCGGCGACGCTTCATCGATGGCGGGGTGCAGGCCTTGATGCAAGACGCTGCGCGCTGCGGGCGCACGCCGAGCGTGACCCCGGAGAGCATGACCCCGGAGGTCGAATTGCGCGTCGTCAACACGACGCTGCATGAGAAGCCGACCGCGGCCACGCACTGGAGCACGCGCACGCTGGCCGAGCACCTTGGCATGAGCGCGACGACGGTTCGGCGCATTTGGAAGCGCAACGGAGCTCAAGCCGCATCTGCAGCGCACCTTCAAGCTCTCGCGCGACCCGCGCTTCGTGGACAAGCTCGTCGACGTGGTGGGCCTGTACCTCGACCCGCCCGACAAGGCGATCGTGCTCAGCTGCGACGAGAAGAGCCAGATCCAGGCACTCAATCGCACCCAGCCGGGCTTTCCGATGAAGCGCGGACGCGCCGGCACCATGACCCACGACTACAAGCGCCACGGCACGACGACGCTGTTTGCCGCGCTCAACACGCTCGGCGGCACGGTGATCTCGATGTGCCAGGACCGGCATCGACATGAAGAGTGGCTGACGTTTCTGCGGCTGATCGACCGCAAGACGCCCAAGCGAGTGCAGTCGCACCTGATCGCGGACAACTACTCGGCGCACAAGCACCCAGAGGTTCAAGCCTGGCTGCTCGACCCGCGCTTCGTCATGCACTTCACGCCCACCAGCGCATCGTGGCTCAACATGGTCGAGCGGTTCTTTCGCGACATCTCTGAAAACCGCATCAAGCGCGAAAGCTTCTCCAGCGTCGCCGACCTCGAGCAAACCATCGCAACCTACGTCGCCCACCACAACAGCAATCCAAAGCCGTTCATCTGGACCGCCCGCGCCGCCGACATACTCGCAAAAGTCACTCGTGCCAAGGCCGCCTTGGCTCAAGTCCCTCGATAAGTGCAAAACAAATCGGCGCACCACACTAGCTCCGACGACTAGAGACCGAGCCGCGCCGTGAAGTTGTTGTCGAAGACCGGCGCGTGCCCCGCCTTGAAGAAGTCGCGGACCTTGCGGAACGCCTCGAGGCGGGTCATGCCCGACTTGTAGAGCTGCCCGAGCGGCGTGCCGGCGAGATGCGCGGCGGTGAGCTTGCCGTTCTCGAGACCCCAGTGCAGAAGCACCTTCTTCGGCGACGCATTGAACGCGAGCGCGCGCTCCTGGATGAGATCCATGACGAAGTTCGCCTCCGGCGAGCGATACGCGACCACCTCGATCATCACCGACTGCGACCCGAACTGCTGCATCCCCATCAGTGACGTCGTCTGCTTGCAGATGCGGATCGAGATGTAACCGATGAGCGGCTTGTTCCCGATGATCACCTGGTTGGGAAGGATGTCGTCGATGAGCACCTTCTGCAGGAACGAGAATGCCGACGAGGAGTCGAGCGCGATCTCCAGTCCGCGCCCGGGAAGCCCGCCGCTCGGCCAGCCGATCGCGCCCACCTGGTGCGAGATCCCCGTCGTGTCGGCGTTCACCGCAGGAGCCGTCCCCTCGAGCGCATGGAAGAATGCGCTCAGCAGATCGCCGACGAACTCGATCCCGCGATCGAGATACGCCGCCTGGTTCTTCACGTTTGCGACCGTCTGCGCCGCTCCGACGGCGGCTGCGGTGGACGGGGCGTCGCCGGAGCCGGTGATGAAGGAGACGAGTCCGAAAAGCGAGCCGAGGTCGTTCAGGAAGAAGCCGGGCGCATCGGTGTGCCAGTCGAAGAAGTCGAAGATCCTCCCGATCAGCTTGTCGCCGCCGAAATCGTCGTGCTCGCTCATCGCGCGGCGGAATGCGGTGATCCAATCGCCGAGTCCCGACGATCCGGGGTTCGAATCGATCGGGAGCGCGGGTGTGCGTTCCCGGTTGACGATCCAGGCGTCGAGGTTGATCGGGTTGAGCGCGAGGTCGATGTAGACGTTGCTCGTCGCGGGAATGCCCGTGCCGTTGGCGGCGCCATCGGCGAGGTGCGTCAGGATCGCCCGATTCTTCGCCGCGTTGTTGGCGCGCAGATCGGCCTCGGTGACACCCGCTGCGGCCAGGAGATCCGTCCAGGTGGTCGGCCGGACGATCTGGCGGATTCCGAACTGCGGCGTCACGGCCAGCACGACCGAGTAGAGAACTCCCATCGTCCCCATCGAGACGACGACCGCGTTGAGAACGTCCTGCGCCGTCAGCCCAGGGATCCCATTCCAGCTGCCGCCGATGAAGTTCGTCTTCGGATACCGCGCCTTCAGCTTCACCGGGTCCGCCACCGGGATGTCGCCCTCGATCCACCACTCGATCCCACCGGGGCCGACGAGGTGGATCGCGCGCACCGTGTCCACCAGCACCGGGGAGTTGACTTCGCCTCCGTGGGTGGACGACGAGAGCACGCCGGCGAGCGTGGCGCCGGGAGACCCGCTGCTGGCATCGATCGCCAGGCGGGGCGACTGATGGTCGAGCAGCTGCTGCAGGTCGGCCATGGTGATGCCGGCCTCGACGTGAAAGAGGATCTCCCTCGGCACAGAGGGCCCGGCGTTGAACGGGTTCGCCCGGATGGCCGGCAGATCGCAGGCGAGGCTCGAGGCGAGCTGGCGCGTGTCGATGAGCCGCACCTCCGGCGTCGCCGCCGGCAGCTGCACCCCGCTCGCCGTCAGGTTGCGGAGAAGCGGCTGCGAGTAGGTCGTCGAGAACCCGACGTTGCGCCCCATCGCCTGGGGAAGGAGATCCATCGGCGTGCCGATCTGGTCCCCGACGTCGAGAAGGTATTGCAGGTCCTGCCGTCCCGATTCTCCGCGGATCGTCGTCGAGACCTTGTCCACGTCCGCCTGATTCTGGAACGGCAGCGAGGCGTCGCTGAAGGACCAGCCGCCACCGATCGCTTTCACCGGAGTCGGGTCTTCATTGACGCGGCCGCCTCCGATCCCGGCGACCGCCGCGGACAGCTCCTCGAGCGTGCGCGGCACGAGGCGCTGCTTCGTGTCGACGACATAGCCGATCGACTGCGACCAGTTCTGCCACCAGAATCCGATGCGCGAAGGCCCCATGCAGACCGGCCCGGGCGCGATCCACTCCTGCGCCACCGCCGTCGCTCCACTCGCCACCGCCGGCGCAAAGGGCGTCGGCGTCGAGAAGACGAGCTGCGTACCCGAATCGGTGACCGGTCCGCCGATGCTGAGGACGCCCGTCGAGGTCGAGAGCCGCACCTTCGAGCCTCCCTGGATCCCCTGCCCGATGGTCACGTTTCCGCAGGCGGCGAGGTCGACCGTGGTGTTCGTGTTGTCGATGCGGCCACCGAGCGAGATCGCCCCGCCGGCGATCGCCGAGACGAAGCTATCGCCGGCGAGCTTCCGGTCGTCGTCGGACCGGGTGGCATCGTTCCCGAGGCGGATGTCTCCGCCCGCGAAAAGCGTCAACGCACTCGAGCCGTCGACTTTCCCGGCGAGGGTGATCGTGCCCCGGTTGCTCACCAGCTCGGCCTGGCTCGAACCGTTGATGTCGCCGCGCACGTCGATCGCGCCCTCGGCGACCATGCGGACGTTCGCGTTGCTGTCGAGACCGCTGAACGTAATCAGTCCGCGGCAGCTGAAGTCAGCCGACGACGCGTGGATGTAACTCCCGACGGCGATGTGCCCCAGCGCCCGGACGGTGACGGAGGAGCTGCCATCGATCTTCTTGTCGTCGTCTCCACCGGTCGTTCCGATGCTGACTGGGCCGCCTGCCTTGATCGTGACGTTGCTCGAGCCGTCGACCTTGCCGGTGACGATCACGCCGTCTTTGAGGCTGTTGAGGACGACGGTGTTCGACCCGTTGATCAGGCCGTTTATCACGATGCTTCCCGTGAGCGTGGTGAGAAAGACGAGGCTCGTGCCGTTGATCTGCCCGTTCAGGGTGATCAATCCGCCCGTGCTCACCAGAATGACGACGCTATCGCCGTTGATGTCTCCGTTGATGGTGATGTTGCCGGAGTCGATCTTCTTGACGGTCTGGTTGTTGATCGGGCCAAGCAGCATGATTGTCGCCTCCACCGCGCGGAATATTTCTCGAGCGCGCGGCGCACATTAACGCCGCGGCAATGTCCCGTCTGCTGTTGAACGAGGCCGGGTGACGGCCCCTCATTCGTGATGCTACGCGGCCTTGAGTTCGGCCGATCGGTCAACGGCGATGCGCTTGTCCAAGGCAACGATCAGATGCTTCATGTCGCGGTACCCGCGCAGCTTTCGGAAGCGATCCTTGGCATCGCTGAAGGCGCTTGCGACCCAACGCAGCGTCATCTGTCCGTCCCTCCAGCGCTTGACGTTGCGGGTGTAGTGGGCGACCGAGCCGTTGAGGTTCTCGATCGGGTTGGTGGTGCGCAACGTGCGGTACAGCGCGCCGGTGATGCCCAGGGTCTGGACGGCGATCTCGATGTGCCAGGACCGGCATCGACATGAAGAGTGGCTGACGTTTCTGCGGCTGATCGACCGCAAGACGCCCAAGCGAGTGCAGTTGCACCTGATCGCGGACAACTACTCGGCGCACAAGCAACCAGAGGTTCAAACCTGGCTGCTCAAGCACCCGCGCTTCGTCATGCACTTCACGCCCACCAGCGCATCGTGGCTGAACATGGTCGAACGGTTCTTTCGCGACATCTCCGAAAACCGCATCAAGCGCGAAAGCTTCTCCAGCGTCGCCGACCTCGAGCAAACCATCGCAGCCTACGTCGCCCATCACAACAACAATCCAAAGCCGTTCATCTGGATCGCCAGCGCCGCCGACATACTCGCAAAAGTCACTCGTGCCAAGGCCGCCTTGGCTCAAGTCCCTCGATAAGTGCAGAACAAATCGGAGCACCACACTAGGACTGGGTAGCCGGCCCCCTCGCCGAACGAGTTTGACATGAGCGGCGACGCCGGGAAAGCGCAGCTTGACGGCGATCGTCCGCTCGATCGTAGGCTTACGCGTCATCCTGTTCGAGATCCTTGTGCATGCCAATGCTTGTGACAGCAAACCCAAGCGAGCGATACAGCGTCTGAGCAACGGTATTGCTGCCGAAGACATTCAGAGCGACGCTGCCAAAGCCACCTTGTCTGGCCATCGCCTCGTACGCCTGGAGCGCTCGGCGAGCATGGCCCTGGCGTCTGAATTCGGGGAGTACGTATAGCTGATAGATGTAGGCAACCTTCTTAACGCCACGGTTGAGTGCTGCCGCCCACAGATAGCCAACGATTTCGCTGGACGCGGGAGATTGAATCTCGAAGAGATCGTTGTCCTTGGTCGCGAGACCTTGAGGAAGCAATCGCGTTGCCTCGGTGCGCGCCTGAAGCAGTGCATCCCGCGAAGACCAGCGACCTGAAGCGACGTTGTCCTCGGCGTGAGTGTGTACGGCGAGCTCGAAGAACCGCTCAAAGGACTCCTCGCGCATTCTTTCGAGCTGTGTCATGAGGCCTAACGAGTTTCAGATGAGCGGCAGCCGCAGGCAAGCGCAGCTTGCCTGCACCGTAGCACGTCGCCTGCGCCCTAACAACGCCGCCGCTGCGGTCGCGGAGCGTGTCGGAGAGCTGAAAGATCCCAAAGCGGTTGGTCGTGGCTGTCCGCAACTGGCCGAGACAGTATCTCCCGGCGGCGCATGACTTCACTCCGCCGGACTGGCGTGGGCGTCGTGCCGCGCTCAAAATACGCCATGGAGCCAGGCGAACTCCTCCCCAGATTGGTGGCCATATTGGCTGCCGATGCAGTGGACTATTCGCGGCTGATGGCCATTGACGATGAGGCGACGATCCGCGCTCTTGACATGGCGCGCGAGGTATTCCGGCGTTGTGCATCCGTGCACGGGGGACGGGTCGTGGACACCGCGGGGGACTCGGTACTCGCGGTCTTCAGTACCGCGATGGGTGCGACGTCCGCGGCACTCGCCATTCAATCCGACCTGAACGCGAAGGCGGAGCAAGCGAGCGCAGATCGGCGGCTCTGGTTCCGGATCGGTCTACACCTGGGTGACGTGGTTGAAAAGCCGGATGGGTCGATCTACGGAGACGGCGTGAACATCGCCGCTCGCCTGCAGACGATCGCGGCGCCCGGGGCTGTGGTGGCGTCGGAGTCGCTCCGTTTGGCGGTTCGCGGGACGCTGCGCGCCGCTTTCGAACCCTTGGGAGAGCAGCAGCTCAAGAACGTGTCGGAGCGTGTCAGAGCGCACCGCGTGGTCGCGGTCATCGCATCGGACTCGCCGCTGGCCGGCGCCCCTCCTTCGCCGACCACGCTGCCGCTTTCGATCCTGGTCTTGCCGTTCGCCAACCACACGGGCGTCGAGTCGAAGTCCTACATCGCGGACGCCCTGACGACGAGCATCACTTCCGATCTCATGCGTCTCAGGGACTTATTCGTGGTTCCGGCCCTCACGGCGTTCGCCTACAAGAACCGGCCGCTGACGCTGCCGTCCGTGGCTCGCGAGGCGGGCGTGCGCTTCATTCTTCAAGGAAGCGTGATGGCGAGCGGACGGCGTTTGCGGATCGCCGCCCAGCTGTCGGACACGAAGACGAACTCGCAGCTCTGGAACGAGACGTTCGAGGGCGAGCTGAAGACCTTCTTCGCGCTGCTCGACCAGGTCACCGCCCGGGTCGGAAACAGCATCGACAAGCCGATGGCCATCGCCGCAGCGCCTGAAAGCGATCGTCAGGCCATGGACGCTTCGGTCGGCGACCTTCTTCTTCGAGCGCGCGCTCTGGGTGTGCAGACTCAATCGCTTCAGCGCTTTTCGGAGATCGAATCGATCTACCGGCAAATCCTCCAGCGCGACAGTGGCAATTTGGCCGCCATGACGGGCCTGGCAGCCATTCTCGCGGTTCACGCAAGTTGGCTCCCACCCTACGAGAATGGCGACCCCGCCATGCAGGAAATGCTCACGGAAGCACGAGACCTGGCTCTGGCCGTCAAGGCCGTCGACCCCACCGACGACCGCGTGTGCGTTCCGTTGGGCTTGCACGCGCAGTATGTGAACGACTTCGAAGCGGCCAGAAACGCCTGGGAAACGGCTCTGCGTCTGAATCCGAGGGGCCCTGGTGCGCACAACAACCTTGCAGTGTTCCACTTGTACATGGGCGAGCCCGCTCGCGCCATTCCGCTCCTCAAGCGGTCGTTGGAACTGAGACCCAACGCGAACGCCAACGTGTTCGCGGCACTCGGCGCCGCTACCTTCGCTCTTGGGGAGAACGATCGGGCCGTCGGTTGGCTCGTGAAAGCCCTCGATCTGAATCTCGAGAATTTGGACGTGTATTCCTTTCTGGCGATGGCGTACGCGAACATCGGCAATGCCGCGAAGTCGGCGAGGTTTGTCGAGGAGTATCGGAAGCGGGCCGAGGTCGAGGGCGTGAAGGGCCCGCGGGTCAACAAGCCGGGGCCCGGCAGCCCTGCTGCCTACGTCGCCTATTTCTACGAGAAGCTGTTGCCCGATTGGGAAAGAGCAGGCTTGCCTTGAGAGAGCGGCACAGTCAATAGCTGGGACAACCGATAGCTGACGGTCGTGAACGTCGGTTCCTGGCCGATCTGAGACCGCCGCGAGCGGCGGCTACGCGGACATGGCTTTCGGATGAGCCTGCAACGGCAGCACGGACGGTGTTGCTCAAGAGTAGACATTGGTAGCTGCGGCTCTGGTCCCGTCGGACGAATCGAGGCCTTGCGGCGGCGTCTGGCTAGCTCGGAAGCGAAGAGGGGTCGGACCGTCCGACCCCTCGACACCTCGTGTGTCGCGGTTCATCGAATGCTTGGTTTGGGCTAGAGAAAGGAGTTGAGAAAGAGCTGAGTGCAGGATAGGCGCGGTGGCGCCGGATGCATGACAGTTCCGCATCCCACTCCGCGCCGCCTACGCCAAGGTGCGTCGCCGGGCGATGACGCTCGCGTGGGGCGGACTATCTGGCCGGAGGTACTGACGACAGCGGGTCGGCCTGACCATCGACCCGCGGAGGTAGCCTCCGCGGCGAGCATCGGCGCAGCGATAATTTCCTTCCTCCATCGCACGACATATCGCGTGCCCCGATCGCTCTCCATCTCCGATCCGATCCGCCTCCGGTTCGACGAATTCGAGCTGGATGAGGCGAATGCCTGGCTGCTGCGCGGCGGAAAGGCCGTTGCGCTCGCGCCCACCCCTTTCAGCCTGCTGTGCGCCCTGGCGCGCCAGCCGGACGCTCTGTTGACGAAGGACGCGCTGCTCGACGCGGTCTGGGGTCACCGGTTCGTCACCGAATCGGTGCTGAAGACCGCCATCAGCGACCTGCGCACCGCGCTCGGTGACGACGCCCGCGAGCCGCGCTTCATAAAGACCGTGCCGCGCCGTGGTTACCGCTTCATCGCGGCCACGGCCGCTGCGACGGTGCCACCGCACGCAACCGCCATCGTTGCGCTCGCCGGCACGAGTGAGTCGCCGTCGTTCATCGGTCGTGCCGATGCGGTCGCGCGGCTGCGCCGTGCCTGGAGTCAGGCCTGCGGCGGGCAGCGGGCCGTGGTGTGGGTGGCCGGCGAGCCGGGCATCGGCAAGACTATGCTGGTTGAGCACTTCGTGGCGGGCTTGGGAGCCGTCGCCGTGGCACGCGGCCAGTGTGTGGAGCACTACGGCACCGGCGAGCCCTATCTGCCTGTGCTCGAGGCTCTGGCGGAGCTGTGCCGTAAGGACGTGGACTTGGCTTCGCTGCTGCACACAGTCGCGCCGACCTGGCTGCTGCAGCTGCCGTGGCTCGGCACCGCCCAGGAACGCGATGCATTGCGGCGAGAACTGGCCGGCGTCGGCCCTGACCGCATGTTGCGGGAGATGGGCGAGCTGCTGGACCGGTACACCGACCAGCGCCCCCTGCTACTGGTGACGGAAGACCTGCACTGGAGCGACCGCGCGACGATCCAGCTCATCGACCACGTCGCACGGCGGCGGGGCCGCGCCGGCCTGATGTGGCTCGCGACCTTTCGGGTGGCCGAGGTGGTCGCGACGGACCATCCCCTCAACACCTTGCGACGTGAGCTGCGCCTGCACCGTCTGTGCGAGGAGATCGCGCTCGACCCCTTCTCCGAGACCGAGGTCGCCGCCTACATCGCCCGGTGTTCGCCGTCGCTCGCGCCCGACGAGGCTTTCGTCCGTGCCCTGCACGAACGCACGGACGGCGTGCCGTTGTTCGTTTCGTCGGTCATCACGGAGGTGATGGAAGGCACGGACGAAGGCGCTCCTGTGGAGGCGCGCCTCGCGGCGATTGCCGTGCCCGAGAACTTGGCGGCCATCATCGACCACTACATCGCCCGGCTCGGCGGCGAGCAACGCTCGCTGCTCGCTGCGGCCGCGGTCTGCGGGGTCGAGTTCCGGGTCGACACGCTGGCGCTGGTCCTGGGGCTCGACATCGCCTCGGTGGCCCTGGCCTGCGACGAGCTGGTCCGCGAGCACGTATGGCTCGCGGTGCCCCGTGCCAGGGAAGGGAGCGATGGACTGGAGTTGCCGTATTCCTTCAAGCATTCGCTGTTCCGCCAGGTGCTGTACGACCGCACCCCGCCGTCCGCGCGCATGCGCCTGCATTCCGAGGTGGGGGCGGCTCTCGAAGGCGAGCGCGCCGCCGGCGTGGCAGTCTCCGCCTCGGAGGTGGCGATGCATTTCGACAGGGGGCGGCAGCCGATGGCTGCGCTACGCTGCTACGCTGAGGCGGCCGAAGCAGCTCTGCTGAACTTCAGCCCCGCGGTTTGCCTGGCCCTGACCGAGCGCGCACGTACCTTGGTGCCGCAGGCGCCGGCGGGCGCCGAGCGCGACGCGCTGGAGTTGACCCTCGCAACGCTGCAGGGCATGTCGGCCTTCCATTCGCTCGGCGTGGGCTCGCAGGCGATGACCGCATTCGAGCAGGCCTACGCGCTGCTAGCCGGGGCGCCGGAGCATCCGATGCGCGCGCGCCTTTTGCACGGGTTCGGCTATGTGTCGAGCCTGCGCGGCGACTACGTGGAGGCGCTGGTGGTCGCCAAGCGAGCCGAAGCGCTCGCCGGGGTGTCGGACGATCCAGAGCTGATGCTGGTCGCGTGTTTCCTGCACGGCGAGGCCCACCATCTGCAGGGCCGCACGCAAGCGGCCCGATCGTGGATGGAGCGCGGCCTTGCGATCGCCGAGACGCTCGACCTTGCGGCGAACGACGTGTTCGCGGCGGACCCGCAAGTCACCTTGCTCGGGATGCTGGCCATCGACCTTGTCCGCTGCGGCCTGTTGCAACAAGGCCGGGCGCTGGTGCAGCGGGCGAATACGCGCGCTGCCGCGCTGCGGCAGCCGATGACGCGTCTCGTCGCGGCGTGGCAGGAGGCGCTCCTGGAGGTGCGCCTGGGCGGAGCCGATCGTCTCGCCGCCCTGGCCGACGAGATGCAGGCCCTGGTCGACGAGTTCTCGCTTCCGCACGGCCATACCGCCGGCCAGTGGTTCCGCGGCTGGGCCGAGGCGCACAACGGCCGGCCGCAGGAGGGCCACCGACTGATCCGCGAGGCCTATGACCACAACACGCGGCTCGGCATGCGCGCCGGCGCCAGCGAGGTGCTCGGCTATGCGGCGGAGGCGCTGCTGCTAGCCGGCGATGTGGAGGCCGCGCAAACGCAGCTCCAAGAAGCGCTGAAGATCGCCGACGAGCTCAGCGAGGGCGTCTACCTGCCCCAATTGCTACTCCTGCAGGCCGCGATCGCGCGCGCCCAGGAGCGGCCCGAGTCGGGCACGGCGTCGGTGCGCCGCGCCGTCGAGGAAGCGCGGAAGCAACAAGCGCCTTGGCTGGAACTGCTCGCGCTGGTCGAGCTGTGCGCGCACCGCAGTGCCTCGACGGCCGAGCGCCAGGCCCTCGCAGAGCTGGTGGACCAGCTGCCCGAAGCGGCGGGCACCGAGCCGGTGGTGCGCGCACGTTCGCTGCTGCCGCCCGTGAAGCCAGCCTGAGGCCGGGCTTGGCGATGGGTCAGCCGGCTTCGCGCGCCCGCTGCTCCCACAGCTCGCCGCAGAGGCTGAGCACCGCTGGCCCGACGGCGAGGCCCGCCAACCCGAGCACGCNGAAGCCGCCGATGCAACCCATCAGCACCCAGACGAAGGGCAACCGCACCCTGCCGCGGGCCACCATCGGCCGCGCCAGCTTGTCGCCGCAGAACAGCACGGCGCAACCCAGCATCAGCGCCAGCAGCGCCGTCGTGGGCGCGCCCTCCAACCCGAGTTCCAGCGCCATCGCCGCCACGGCCGCGTAGCCCAGGAACGGCACAGCGGCCAGCGAGCCGGTGATCGCGGCCCAGAGCAGCGGCCGAGGTGCGCCGGCCGCCGCATACGCGAGGGCCGTGGCGAGCGCATCGAACACGCCCACCACCAGCATGCTGTTCACCGAGGAGCGCACCGCGCGCGTGCCCACATCGACATAGCGCTCGGCTCGGTCGCCGATGGCCTGCCGCAGGACGGCGGTGAGCTCGCGCGCGAGCGATCCGCCTTCTTGATAGAGGAAGCCCAATAGCAGCACAGTGAAGCTGAGGGTCAGCGCGTGGTGGAAGGTGAACTGTCCCAGGGATTGCGCCCAGCCGAGGAGGGCGCCGGGGTCCGCGTGTTGCGTCAGCCTCGAGAGTGCGCCGGGGAGAAGGAGCCGATGTTCCCATTGCGCGGCCAGCCAGGGCCCGAACACCGGCGAGTTGGCCAGCCAGTCCGGCAGCCCTTTGTTGTCGGCGGCGGCCAGGCCGTGCAGCACCGTGTGCGCTTCGCTGAGCAGCGCCCCGCAGGCGAACACCATCGGCGCGAGCAGGAACACCGTGATCGCGATCGTGAAGATCGCCGCGCCGCTGCTCTGACCCACGCTGCGCGGCAGCCGGCCGCGGAAGGCGACGTACAGCGGCCAGCTCGCGATGGCGATGACGCCGGCCGCCAGCAAGGCCTGGGTGAAGCCATGCACGATCCAGAAGGCCAGGACGACGATCGCGGCGGCGAGTAGCCGTCCCGGGTTGAGCTTGAGATTCATGGTGTCGACCATGCTAGGGACGCTTGCGCCCTCAGTCGTCAGCGACCGGTCACGATTTCGTCGCCGTTTCCGCGAGCGCTGTCGCGACCGAAGGCCGACCTTTCGCTGACGACTCCGCCAACAGGGGCGCCTACGCTTTGGCCGAGTCTTCTTATCACTCGGTCTGCAATGGTCCTGAACCTTGAATCCAAGTACCCGTACCGCCGCGCGTACGTCGTGAATCTGCGTGGCGACGCCACGCCGGAAGCCCTTGCGGGCCGCATCGAGAACATGGTCACGGGACGTCAGCACGAGTTCGCGTCCGCACAAGAGCTGCTGGCGTCGATCGCATCCGACCTCGCGTCGGCGTGCGGCGAGCGCGCGGCCGACGCCGCCGGTGAATGACGCCGCGAATGATTGAGTAGAGCTCGCAATGCCGACCGAATCGCGACCCAACGCTGACGACTCGGCACGCACCGGGCCCTACGCTGACATCACCTCGAATCCAGACGAGATCCATCCCATGCCGCGACTTCTAACCACTTGTCCGCTGACCCGCGATGCCGGTCAGACGACCTTCCGACACGCCGAGCGCCTCACCGGTCTCGTCGTCGCCGCTGCCCTGGCGGCATCGATCGCCCTCGTCTTCAGCGGCTGCTCCACGCCGGTGATGAAGCCCTCGTTGGACGTGCCGGCGACTTTCTCCGCGAGCACGGCCTCCGAGGCGGAGCCCGAGGCCGCCTGGTGGGAAACCTTCCACGACCCGGTTCTGAGCAACCTGGTGCACCGCGCCGCGCAAGAGAACCGGGACATCAAGATCGCCGCCGAGCGGCTGCGCGCGGCACGATCCGGAGTGACGGTCAGCCGTTCGTTCCTGGCGCCGAGCGTCAGCGCGGTCGGCTCGGCCAGCAACCGCAGCAGCGGCTTCGGCGACGCGACCAAGCAGCTGCTGCCGGACACCCGCACGGGCAGCGCCGGGCTCGACGTCGCCTGGGAGGTCGATCTGAGCGGGCGCCTGCGCGCAGGCGCGGCCGCAGCGGCCGCCGACGCGTTGACCGCAGAGCACGGCGTGCGTGGCGTGCGCCTGCTCGTGATGACCGATGTCACGACCAACTACTTCACGCTGGCCGGCGCGCTGCGCCAGCTCGACACCCTGCGAGCCATCTCCGATGCTCAGGACGAGACGTTGCGCCTGGTTCAGGCGCGCCTTCGGGCAGGCCTGGCGACGCCCTTCGACGTGGAGCGCGCGCAGACCGATGCCGAATCGGCGCGCGCGCAGATCCCGCCGCTGGAGACGATTGCGGCGGTGTCCCGGCACCGCATCGCCGTGCTGATCGGCGACCAAGCCTTTCATGGCGCGAGCATCGAGCCCTGGCGCGGCGACCTGGCCGTCCCGGACATCCAACCCGGACAGCCCGCTGCGCTGCTGCAGCGCCGACCCGACGTGCTGGCGCTGATGGCACAGCTGGACGCCGCCAATGCGCGCCGCAAGCAGGCCGCGGCGGAATGGTTCCCGCGCCTGTTTCTCGACGCGTCGTTCGGAAGCCAGAACGTGGGGTTGAACGGCGTGGGCCTGGGCGCCGCGCGCTTCACCAGCGTGGCGGGTCTGCTTGCTATGCCGATCTTCAACGCCGGCCGCACGAGCGCCGTGAACAAGATCGCCGAGAGCGGTCAGCGCGAAGCACTGTTGCGCGCCGAGGACGGTATGGTGCGCGCGCTGGAGGACGTCGAGAACGCGCTGGTCTCGCTCTCGTCGGAACGGCAGCGCTCGCGATCGCTTCTGGCCGCTTCCGCTTCCGCGGAAGCCGCGCTGGGCCGGGCGCAGTCGCTCTACGACCGCGGACAGATCGACTTGCTGCCGCTGCTCGATGCGCAACGCGCCCGCCTCGCGGCGCGCCTGTCGGCCAACGACAGCAGCACCCGGCTGCTGCTCGACAGCGTGCAGCTCTACAAGGCGCTCGGCGGCGGCTGGCAGGTGTTCGAGCCGGCTGCCCAAGCCCAAGCCCAGCCCACCGCCGCGATTTCCGCGTCGCATTCCTGAATCCCCCAGCCAACAAACGAGGAACTGCCTTGAAGACCATTCAGACCACGGCCATCGCGCTCGCTGTTGCCGCCATGCTCAGCGCCTGCAGCCGCGACAAGCCTCCCGCTGAGATTCCCCGGCCGGTGCGCACGGCCGAAATCCGATACGACGCCACCCGCGAAGCCAATCGCTATGCCGGCACCGTGCAATCCCGCTTCGAGGTCGACCAGGCCTTCCGCGTGGGCGGCAAGGTGGCGCAGCGCAAGGTCGACGTCGGCCAGTTCGTGCATGAGGGCGATGTCCTGGCCGTCCTGGACGATTCCGACTTCCGGCTCGCCGAGGAGGTCTCGCGCCAGCAATGGACGGCCGCCGTCGCGCAGGCCCGCCAGGCCGAATCGGACCGGAAGCGCCTGGGCTCGCTGAAGGTCGACGGCTCGGTCAGCGTGGCCGACGACGAGCATGCCCACAGCGGCTCGCAGACCGCACAAGCGAGCGAAGCAGCGCAGGCGCGGCAGCTCGAGCTCGCGCGCAACCGTCTCAACTACACCGTGCTGCGCGCTTCGCGCAGCGGCGTCGTCACTACGGTGCGCTTGGAGGTGGGTCAGGTGGTCGCCGAAGGACAGCCGGTGGTCGCGATCGCCGACCCCGGTACGCCGGAGATCGTGGTCGATGTGCCGGAAGACCAGCTGACCGCTTTCAAGCAGGCGCAGTTCAAGGCCTCGATTGCGAGCGCGCCGGACGAGCACTTCGAGGTGGCGCTGCGCGAGTTGTCGCCGCAGGCCGCGGCGCAGACTCGCACCTATCGCGCCCGGCTCAAGCCAGTGAGCGCCCGGCCGTTGCCGCTGGGCGCGACCGCCACGCTCATGACCGACCGGGTGGAGTCGGACGTTCAGGTGGCTGCGATCCCCGCCACCGCGCTCACCCAGGCCAACGGCCATGCGGCGGTCTGGTTGGTGAAGCATGCCGGCGATGAACCGGTGGGCCGCGTGGACCTGGCGCCGGTGGTCGTACACGGCTATCGCAACGATCTCGCGCTGGTTTCCGGCGTGCCGGCCGGTGGGCAGGTCGTGACAGCAGGGGTGCAGAAGATGGCGCCCGGATTGAGGGTCGCGGTGCCCGGTGCGGCGCTCGCTGATGCCAACCCTCCTCAACTCGACAAGACGCTGCAGGCCGCCCGATGAGCAACTTCAATCTCACCGAATGGGCGCTCGAGCACCGCGCCGTGGTGCTCTTCCTGATCATCGTGATCGGGGTCGCGGGCGTCTTCAGCTTCTCCAAGCTCGGCCAGCTGGAGGACCCCAAGTTCTCCGTGCCGTCGATGACAGCCACCGTGATCTGGCCCGGGGCGGGCGCACAGCAGATCCAGGACGAGGTGCTGAACCGCATCGAGAAGAAGTTCGAGCAGCTCGACCACTTCGAGAAGGTCGTCACCTTTGCGCGCCAGGGCTACGGCGGCATGACGATCACCGTGAAGGGCGGTACGTCGCACAAGGACCAGCAGGAAGCCTGGTACCAGGCCCGCAAGAAATCCTCGGACCTCAAGCTCGAACTGCCCGACGGCGTCGTCGGCCCGATCTTCAACGACGAGTACGGCGACGTCTACTCGCTGCTCTATGCCGTCAAGGGCGACGGCATCGGGCACGCGGAGTTGTCCGATATCTCAGAGGACATCAAGCGCCGTCTGCTCAAGGCGCCTTACGTGAAAAAGGTCGACCTCCTGGGCAAGCAGGAGCAGAAGGTGTACGTGGAGTTCTCGCACGAGCGCCTGGCCGCGCTCGGCATCACGCCACTCGCAATCGCCGAGAGCCTGAAGAGCCAGAACGCGATGATGCCCGCCGGCTCGATCGACACCAGCCAGGACCGCGTCTTCGTGCGCGTGAGCGGCCAGTTCACGAATCTGGAGGACATCCGCAACGTGCCGATCGCGGCCGGCGGCCGGACCATCAAGCTCGGCGACATCGCGACGGTGTCGCGCGGCTTCCAGGACCCGCCGGTCTACACGATCCGCCACAACGGCCAGGACGTGCTGATGGTCGGCATCGTGATGACCGACGACGGCAACGTCGTCGAGCTGGGCAAGGCCGTGGAAGACGCGGTCGCAAAGGTGCAATCGGAACTGCCGCACGGGATCGAGATGGAGCGCGTCGCCGACCAGCCCACCACGGTGAAGGACTCCGTGTGGGAATTCGAGCGCTCGCTGATGGAAGCGCTCGTGATCGTGCTGGCGGTGAGCTTGGTCAGCCTGGGCCTGCGCACCGGTCTGATCGTCGCCATCTCGGTGCCGCTCGTGCTCGGCGTGGTGGCCATGGTGATGCTGGCGATGGGCTGGAACCTGGAGCGCATCTCGCTCGGCTCGCTCATCATCGCACTCGGACTGCTGGTGGACGACTCGATCATCGCCATCGAGATGATGGTGGTGAAGATGGAAGGAGGCTGGGACCGCATCAAGGCCGCCGCCTTCTCGTATTCCGCCACGGCGATGCCGCGTCTCTCGGGGGCGCTGATCACCGTCGCCGGCTTCATGCCCATCGGCTTCGCACGTTCCACCACTGCCGAATACGCAGGCGGCATCTTCTGGATCGTCGGCATTGCGGTGGTGTTCTCGTGGGTCTGCTCGGGCATGATCACGCCCTACCTCGCGGTGAAGATGCTGCCGAAGAACTTCGGCCAGCATCACCACGGTGCCGACCCCTACGGCTCGCCCTTCTACCGCAGGCTTCGTGGCTGGATCGACCTGGCGCTGGAAAAGCGCTGGCTGATCATCGCCGCGACGGCGGGCGCCCTGGTGCTCGCGCTGGCCGGCATGAAGTACGTCCCGCAGCAATTCTTCCCGAACAGCGAGCGTCCCGAGCTGATCCTCGACCTGCGCATGAAGGAAGGCTCGTCCTTCCAGGCCACGACGGAACAGGTCAAGCGCATGGAAGCGATCCTGAAGAAGGACGAGGAAGTCAAATTCTTCACCGCCTACACCGGCGCCGGTGCGCCGCGCTTCTACCTCGCGCTGTCGCCCGAGCTGCCCAACCCCGGTTACGCGCAGTTCATCGTGATGACCAAGGACATGGAAGCGCGCGAGCGCGTGCGTTCGCGGCTGATCGCCTCGGTCGACGCGGATTTCCCGCAAGCCTGGGTGCGCGTCACCCGTCTCGAGATGGGTCCGGCGGTCGGATACCCGGTGCAGTTCCGCGTGGTCGGCCCCGACACGCAGAAGGTGCGCGAGATCGCCCGCGAGGTCGAACACGTCATGGCCTCGAGCCCGAAGGTGCGTGACGTGCAGCTCGACTGGAACGACCCGGTTCGCACCCTCAAGGTCGAGCTCGACCAGGACAAGGCACGTGTGCTGGGTCTCACACCCGCCGACGTGAATCTCGTCACCCAGAGCGTGATGAACGGGGCGACGCTGTCGCAGCTGCGCGAGCACGAGAACCTGGTGGACATCGTCGCGCGCGCCGTGCCCGAGGAACGCCTGGACCTGGAGACGCTCAAGGACGTGAACATCTACACCCGTGCCGGCACCGTCGTGCCGCTCGCGGAAGTGGCGAAGGTCAAGTACGAGCTCGAGGAACCGGTGCTGTGGCGGCGCAACCGCGACATGGCGATCACCGTGCGTGCCGATGTCAAGGACGGCGAGCAGGCCGTGTCGGTTACCAAGGAGATCGATCCGCTGCTGAAGGACATCCGGGCTGCTTTGCCCGCCGGCTACCGCGTCGACGTGGGCGGCGCCGTGGAAGAAAGCGACACGGCAAACAAGGCCCTCGCTGCGGTGGCTCCGGTGATGGTTCTCACCATCCTGTTGATCCTGATGCTCCAGCTGCAGAGCTTTTCAAAGATGGCGATGGTGTTCCTCACCGCGCCGCTGGGGCTGATTGGCGTCGTGGCCGCGCTGCTGATGTTCCGTGCGCCTCTCGGCTTCGTGGCGATCCTGGGGATCATCGCGCTCGGCGGGATGATCATGCGCAACTCGGTGATCCTGATCGACCAGGTGCGTACCGAGATGGAAGAGGGACGCGATGCGTGGAACGCCATTGTCGACGCGGCCCTGCACCGCACGCGCCCCGTGGTACTGACCGCGGCCGCGACGGTGCTGGCAATGATCCCGCTCACGCGAAGCGTGTTCTGGGGCCCGATGGCGCTCGCGATCATGGGCGGTCTGACGATCGCCACGGTGTTGACCATCTTCTTCGTGCCTGCGCTGTACGCCGCGTGGTTCAAGGTGGGCCGCACGTCGGCGGGCCCCAGCGATCCGGTGCCCGGCAATGTCGTGCTGGCCGCGTGACGCCGTTGCATAGGCGAACACCATGATGGCAAATCTACAACCCTACTGGAGCGGCGCCTTTCTCGCCGCCAACGGCTTCATCGCCCTGAACCTGCTCGGCGCGCTGCTCCTCGGCTTGCTGGTGGGCTACGAGCGTTCGTACAACGGCCGCGCCGCGGGCATGCGCACCTACGGGCTGGTCTGCATGGCCTCGACGGCGATGACGGTGTTCGTCGGCCATGCGGCGTTCTGGTACGGCGGCACGGCTGGGAGCGTGAGCGCGGATCCCACGCGCGTGATCCAGGGCGTGATGACGGGCGTCGGCTTCCTGGGTGCCGGGGTGATCGTCAAGGACGGGCTAAGCATCAGCGGGCTCACGACCGCCGCCTCGATATGGGCCGCCTCGGCGGTCGGCGTGCTTTTCGGCGTGGGCTTCTATGCCGCCGCGCTGTTGATGGCGCTCCTGTGCATGCTGTCGATGTCGATGATGCGGCGACTGGAAGCCAAGCTTCCGGGCCGCGCGACCCTGGAGCTGTGCCTCACCTTCAGCGCCGCGGGCCCTCCGCCTTTCGAGGAGCTGGCTGCTCAGGCCGAGTCGCGCGGCTACCGCGTGCAGCGCGAGAGTCTTCGCATCAGCTTCATCGACAGCCTGCCGATGTGGCGCTTCTGGGTGGTGGCGCTGGACCGCGCCCGCGCAGCGGCACCCGATTCGCTCGCAGAAGACATGGCTACGCACGAGGGGGTGGCGAGCTTCAGCATCGCTCCCGTGCGGTACTGACCCGCGGACCATCGTCCCCGCAACGTGCAACCCGACCTGGAGCCGACGGTCGCGTACACCTGGATCCAGCCAGAAGCGGAACTACGCGCCGTGCCCGCGGCAAGCAGGCACTCGTAGTTGCTGCCGCCGCTGGACAAGAACTTGGGAACACATTGGAGCCGTCGAGCGGCGCATTCGGCGGACGCCTGATACCTAGCCCGTTCCGTCTATTTAACGTCAGGCGTCACAAAATCAACCATCCGGTACTCTGGCAGAAAGTGCGGCTTGCTCCGTGCGCTTTAACAGCCGCGAGGCGGCACAGCCGCAACGCGCTCTCAGCACCGGCGCGAACTTCCAGGCTGCCACCGCAAGCACGCCCACCACCTCCGACGCGCCTCCATGAGCGACCTGTTCGTCTGGGGTTCCGCAGGAGGAGACCTTGCGCGAAGGACTTTTCACGCTGCCATGAATCCTTTTCCTACTTCGGCCCCTCCTTGCCTACGATGCCCGCTGTGATCGGGCAGCAACGAGGTGAGAGCATGTTGCATCGCAAGAACGTTGGCTCGAAGGAGAGCCTGGCCAGGGTGCTGGGCGGCGCGTTGATCGTCGCCTGTTCGTTGACGCAGA
>JGI24140J50213_10000430_pt1 | contig 19662 bp, 9 predicted proteins | sample BarGraIncu00222A_FD_50213 | JGI IMG/M metagenome (IMG submission 50213)
TACACTATGATGCAAACAATGAAGTTGTTGCAGATTATCCTGTGAATGTTCCTAAAACAGCTCCCAATTTACCTTCTGGTGGTATTCCATGGATGGTGCCAAAATCTGATTTTTTCACAACCAATCAACTAAATCCGGAATGGTCATTCTGGGGTTACACGCCGTCAACATCATATTCAATCACAGCACGCCCGGGTTGGCTTAGATTAAGTCCTAAAAGTACCGAAAAAGCTAATACTGTTATAAAGACTGACCCTGAACATAACTATTCATTAATAACACGTCTTGATTTTAATGCTAAAACCGCTTCAGACGAAGCTGGAATAAGAATCATGAATGGTTTGGAAGATTTATTTGTTAAGATTTATAGCTCAGTAAATAAGCAAGGAAGTAAAGTGATTTGTTTTAGTTTCGATAAAACATATTATGAGTCGAATAATTCGATTGGAAACACTTTGTGGCTTAAAATATTACGAGAAAACCATTTGCTTACTGGGTATTATAGTCCCGATGGTACAAATTGGACTCAGGTGGGTGAAACGATAAATGTTGCAAGTCTGGATAGTTTTAGTAAAAATTATAATGGTTGGTGTGGTAACAGACAAGGGTTATATGTTTTAGGCAAGCCCGCTGATTTTGATCTATATATCTACCGTGATGCATATTCTCCAATTCTTGCAGAATGTCCTGCAAATCAATTTGGAACAAATCGTGCTACTTTGGTTGATGGTACTACAGTTCTTGATAATATTCACAATGGTGATTGGGCACTATACGCCGGAGTTGAATTCGGATCAAAAGATTACCCTAAGTCTTCAGGATCGATACAAATGATGGCTTCCTGTGATACAAAAGGTGGAAATGTTGAAGTCTGGCTTGATGCTATTGAGCCAGGTAAAAAGATAGCAACCCTTAAAATTAATAGTACTGGAAACTTGACTACTTTCAAACAATTCAAAGCTAAAACAACTCAAACTGTGGGTCGGCATGATGTTTATCTTCGGTTTGTGGGTACTGGAGTCGACAAACTATTTACTATAAACAAATTTTCATTTATCTCCAGGAATTAAATGATTATTAAAGACACTCTCGGGTGGGCCCAGATAACTGGGTTTCACTCCACCAAAATCTACAACGATTTTTTGAAGGACTACACCCGGATCCACCATCCAGATCTTCAATGTGTGGGTTCCTTTTATTGAAAGGGTATGCTTTGAATTTCCAATCCGGTAATTGTCTGAAACTGCTTTCTCCCAATCCCTGTTACCATTTCGCGCATTATAATCCCCAGAAATCAGGGTCACCATTTGTGGAGTTTCATTATCAAAGGAAACAGCATAACGGATTGCCCTTCCTGGCATAAAGTTTAAAGCCGGACCACAATAGGTATTAACATTGACTGTGCCCATATCCGAAATTACCATCATGTATTCGAGGCAAGGTGCGTCTTTTCCGGGGATAGCAGCAGGAGCATTTGCAGGCGCTGATGTACGCATCCCTGACAAAGTATGCCCATAATCATCAATCTTCAACCATTTAAGGTTTCCAACATCATTTTTGGTCATATAATGTTCAGCTTCCATCGACACATAGCCATCCTCTTCTGCAAATCCATTGAGATTATCCTTTCTCAATTTCTGATCATTATACGTCTTAACAATCACTTTAACCTGTTTTTGGGTTCCTGAAATTGTAATGGTATCAGTGGATAAACCAGATGGAGCTTTGGTCCAGTCAATCTTGACTTTTATTTGCTTTTCCTTTTGGATTAAATCATTATCCTGAGGAGAAATGATAATCCAGGGTTTGGAACTCCTGATCGTATATTTAAATGGGATCTTGCCTTTATTAAATACATCAATGTGTTTTTCTGTGAGGTTTGGAGATGAGAGATTGGCGAATGTTGGCAGTTGTGCAGTCTCATTTGCTCCCGGCCAGATTGATTCTGAACCTTCAATCGCAACTCCCATCAATGCGCTATCCGGTATTTCAATTTGTTTTAGTTTTAGCGCTGACATGTTATTGAAGGGGGGATCCACCCATGTTTTATATCCCATATGCGACTGATCCATAAAATGATTCCAACGACCATTGTCATAAACATGATTATAATAACTCATCAAGCTGGTATCGGCAGAAAATAGCTGACGGGTTTTATCGGCATAATCATTGGTTGCTGCTCTGCCTTGTTTTGCATACAACATATTCTTTGCAGCAGCCTGATAGAGTTCATTTACCAAAGCACTTGCCTTTGTCGGGAAAAGTACCAGTTGATAAAAGGCATCCTTTTTTTCCGGAGTCATTTTTTTAAAGAGATCTTCAGCCTTTGTAGTTAAAGCTTTAAATTCAATGACTACAGTTTCTGATTCCTTATAATTGGTCAAGCTGTAGGTTGAGGCATCCAATAGTTCAGGTTTGCGACGTCCGTTAAATTTACTATATGCAGAAACAATCCCGGCAATTTCTTTTGCATAAGTAACGCCAAATTCTCTTTCAGCCCATTGGGTTGTAAATGAATTGATATTACTATTTGTCTGTTTCGCTGAGTTCCATCCAAGTTTTAAGAAATATTCAATGGGTAGTTCATATCCTTTTAAATGTCCCACATTTACAATCCAGATGCGATCGGCACCATATTGTTTAGCCAGTGACATCTGGTCCCATATTTTGGGTAAAGGATTACTGTTGATCCATTGATAACTTCTGGGACCACCATGATAATCAAAATGATAATAGATCCCTGCTCCCCCACTCCTTTTTTCTTCTTCGGGGGTTGGTAAACGGCGGATATTCCCCCAGTTGTCTTCAGCCCATAAAAGGGTGACATCATCCGGAACACGCATTCCGGCATTGTAATAATCCTGAACTTCTTTATAAAGACACCACAACTGTGGTACCTTTGTTACGTCAGGATTTATTTCCTGAGCAATAATTTTCCGTTGTACATCAACAATATTTTCAAGTAGTGTTTTATTGGCTTCAGGTCCACCCGGAGCCATCTCAGTGTCATTGGCGCCACGAAGTCCAATGGTTAAAATGCTTTCGTAGTTTTTATTTCTTCGAATGCCTTTTCTCCAGAAGCTTTGTAGTGTGTCAGGGTATTTGGTGTAATTCCAGCTCCCTATTGAACGCTGGTATCTTCTGTCCCATTCTTTTTGCGCCCTGAGCATGGGTTCCTGGTGCGATGTCCCCATTACAATGCCATATTCATCCGCCAATCTCGGGTTTTCAGGATCATCTTCGTTAAATGCATTGTTCCACATTGCCGGCCATAGATAGTTCCCTTTCAGCCGAAGTATCAGCTCGAAAACCTTTGCATAAAACTGATGGTTATAATTTGCGATACCCGGAGGCATTGGTGGATTGGATCCGGGCTTGACATTACCAAACTTTTCAGCCACCCAACGGGTCAGATCGGGGTTCTCATCATTCAGAAATATTCCTCTGTATTTTACTGAAGGCGATTGTGCATAACGTCCAGCTTTGATATACAATTCTATTTTTTTTTCGGGAACAACATCTGCCCAATAGTACCAGGGTGAGATACCTATTTTTTCTGACAAATCATAGATGCCATAAATCGTTCCTCGTTTATCACTACCTGCAATTACAAGCGCTTGCTTAATACCGGGCAAGGGATTTTCAACCACCTGGATGAGCAGGTTTTCCCATTGGCCCAACATGTTTTCTACCTGAATCTTTTTTTCTTTTACAAGCCTACCCAGCAAAGGACTTTTACCAAGCGTCCCGATAATAACGAGATAGTCAGTTTTTGGAATTATATCTTTGGATAGCTGTGGCTTTGTACCGGATACTTTTTCAAGGTCGCTGACCAGGTCATTGGCTGCACGAATTACCCCGGGAAAATCAGATGAGCTGATATAAATTGGAGCCGTTTTACCGGATGCTGATAGTGTAAAGCACGTTTTATCTTTATGGACCAGCATATAATTGTCGTCAACCGTATTTGTCTGGGCCTTAACCTGAATAGCTAAAAAGGGAAACAGAAAAAGGGATAGGAGTAGTTTCATGAGCCAAGCATTAATTAAAAATACGTATTATAAGAATTTCTTTGGTGTATCAATTTTAACTCAATATGCTATTCATCAGTTCTAAAGGGAGAAGCAGGTAATCCCTCCTTGTTGTAAAGATTTGCTCCATAAGGATTATCGGCCCATGCATACCTGACAGAAACAGGATGTGAAACTTTTTCACTCCAAACTACAACTTTGTTGTTTTCTATTTTAGCATTCGCCCAAACGAATTTCTTGTCGCTTCCAGCTATTGAAAACTGCTTTAACAGATCACCTTTTGCAACCAGACCACCACCTATATTATTAAATGTCAGAATAACTTTATCGCCTGCTGTTTTAAAAGATTGATACACAGGCCCTGAACTAATCGTTTTATGATCACCATAAGCCACATTTTGAGCGCAGAGGGCAAGACGGTGTCCAACCTCAAGTTTGTGAACAGGATGTACATCATTCCATTCTCCAAGATCAATTGCTACCACCATTCCTGTTTGAGGCACTGATAAAGTCTTCAGTTGTGACTCTCTTAACATCGCCCAATCACTTTCAGAAGGTTGCTCTTTTACTTCCATGAAATTGGGTAGTTGAACATATAAAAATGGAAAATCCCCCTGTTTCCAATGACTTCTCCAATCATTGATCAAGGCCGGTAATAATGCCCGATACTCAACTGCATGTCCTGCATTGGATTCACCCTGATACCAGATAACACCTTTAATGCCATAATTTTCAAGCGGGGCAATCATCGAATTATAAAGACCAACCGGTTTCCATCTCAGGGTTGTTGATCCGGGCATTGGGTCCATTTTAGCGCCTAATTTATACTTCCACTTTCCTTTTAAATCTATAGTAACTGCTCCTGCTTGCAGTTCATAAGGCTTGTCTAACACGAAGCCTCCGGCACCACTATTATTGGTCACTTTTACAACGATAAGGTTTTTACCTTCTTTCAGAATGTTTGCCGGGACAGTGTACCTTCTTTGTGGATATTGATAACTTGTAGTTCCTACAAACCTGTCGTTAATAAATACCGAATCAGCATCAACCTCACGACCCATCAATAAAAGTGCCTGTTTTTCATTAAGTTGAGCAGGTACGGTAAACTCTTTTCTAAACCAAACAATTCCGTTAACAGCACCAATCAGTTCCTTATTCCAGTAACCCGGAATATTCATTTCGGCCCAGTCTGACGTATTCAGATCGGGACTGGTCCATGGCATTGCATTAGATTTACGTCCTTCATCTTTTGACATTAATAGTCTGTTCCAGCTTCTTGCTGTTGCATTGTCGGTGCTATCTATCTTTCGAACCAATGCATCATTTTTAAACTTTTGCAATTCATTATAATAAGCAGGAAACTTTTTGATGGCATCTTCACTGATCCATGCTTCGATGGGAGAACCGCCAAGCGCGTTATTTATCAATCCAATTGGCACATGATATTTTTGATAAAGTTCATTCGCATAGAAATATGCAATAGCTGAAAATTTCAAGATAGTTGTCGGGTTTACCGATATCCATTTACCTGATTGAAAATCTGTTTGCGGTGAATGAAAATCATATTTTTGAGGAACCAGAAATTGCCTGATATTGGTGTTTGTTGAAGCCTCAATTTCCTTCCCATAAATATGCGTCAATCTTTCCGTCGGATATTCCATGTTGGATTGTCCTGAACAAAGCCAAACATCGCCAATCAATATATCGTTGATTGTAATGGTATTGCTCGCTTTAATCGTCATTGCAAATGGTCCACCTGCTTTAAATTCAGGTAAAATGATTTGCCATTCACCATTTGTATTCGCAATGGCATGATAAACCTGATTATTAAAATCAACAGTAACCTTTTCATTGCCGGCTGCCCAACCCCATATTTTAACATGTGTATTTCGCTGTAAAATCATTCCATCACTGATAAGTTTTGGTAGTTTTACCTGACTGAAGGAAGAAACAGAAAACAAAAGGAAGAAAATAAATAATATTTTCCGGAATGAGATTTTAAGTCTATAGCCCAATATTTGTAAATAATGGAGTAAAAATAAACTTGAATGATTAACTGTTTTATGCATGTTATTTTTTATTTTTCGCCTTATGTCTTAATGATGATTCCCTAATGATGAGTTCATGACCCATCACTATACTTTGGGTCATTGTCATATTTTGAATATGATTTAATTGGTTAATCATTATCTGAATGGCTAATTCACCAATTTCAAATCCCTTATAATTGATAGTTGTCAGTCCGGGTTCAACAAGTTTGGAATAAGGATCATTATTAAATCCTGCAATAGCAATATCATTTGGAATTTGAATACCTTTCTTCTTTAGTTCTAACATGATATTTGCAGCGCATAAATCATTGGATACAAAGACAGCATCTGGTTTCGATTCCATTTTAAGTATTCTTTGAGCTACATCAAGTCCATCTTCAGGTGTAAGATTATTGGAAAACAGATTATCTTCATTAAAAATGATATTATTGTCCTTGAGCGCCTGTTTGAAACCCTCAAAACGATTGAGATAAACGTTCCGTAATAAGTTTCCCGTAACATGAACCAGGTTTTTACATCCATGAGATATTAAATGAGTTGTGATCTCGTATGCAGCTTTGAAATTGTCAATTACGATAGTCGAGCAACCGCTATGTGTAAAAACTCTATCAAAAAACAATACAGGAATTTTCTTTTTCAGGAAAGGTTCAAAATGCGCAATACTTTTGGTATCATAAGATAATGATACGACTAAAGCATCAACACGATTATTAAAGAGGGTTGCTGCATTCAATATCTCTTTCTTTTCTGTTTCAAGAGATTGGGTAATGATCAGATTATATCCAGAACTATTGGCTATTTTCTCCATTCCAGAAAGTGCATCCGACATAAAACTACTGTTGAGTCGGGGGACAATAACGCCTATTGTATTAGTTTTCTTACTGCGCAGATTACTTGCGAAGGGATTGGTTTGATATCCCATCTCTTTAGCGGCATCGAGAATGCGTTTTTTTGTTTTCTGACTGATTGCAGGATGGTCTTTCAACCCCCTGCTTACTGTTGCTGAGGATATTTTCAGCTGTTCTGCAATATCGTAAATTGTAATTTCTTTTTCTTTCATAGCATTTTAAAATCGTTGCAAATATAATTATAAATTATAATTCTATGCAATCAGTTGCATAAATGAAATCCAAAACATCCATTTTAAGTTAACCACACCATTGAGATATTTAAGATTGTCTTTGAAACTATTTATTTCCATTTTATTACGAACATTTAAGCGTGATGATTTAAGCACTATGATTTAAACTTCATGGTTTAACATATATAGTTGTCATTTTATGCATAATAAGAATATTCTTTAATTCAGTGATTTGATTAGTTACATCTTCAGAAGTGATCTACTCGTCTAAATTAGAGAATATTTTATTTGTATCAAATAATCAAAATAATCAAGCAATAAAATATCATACAATCTACTGTATTTTAAGACATTATAGATATCACCCAACCTTACTTAGCGTATATATGACATTAAAACGAAAAAAATAAAATGCAATCGGTTACAAAATAGTATAACTCTCATTATATTTGCCATTATTAATGCTGATTGTAAAGATGAAAAATGTCTACTAAAAAGCACTTCCAAATTATTATTTCCTCTTTATTGGTTTCGTTTTTAACGATATACATTAAAATTGGAAATAATTATTGTTTTCGCCAAAGGTATGATTCAATTTCTGATTTTTTTACTTTCAAAACTACACACATCTTCATTTACTGAATTCTTTTCTGTAAGAAATCCTAAACCTTTGTCTGTCCTCAAAAAGGAACTGTATAATGATATGAATGGATTAATTGGGAAAGATAAACAAATCCTCAAATATGTTAATTTGGATGGTTGAATATGTTAAGTGCCACCGACAACATTTTGTTGGCCGGTTATGTGTAATTTTTTAAAATTCATTTTTTTTACTAATTCTTAATTAAAATCTAATGATGAAAAAAAATCGACTCTTAAAGGTATCAACTTTGTTGTTACCACTGTTACTTTTTTCGTTCTTTAGCTTTGGCCAGACCGTAAAGGTACATGGAACAGTAAAAGACGATAAAGGGACCACATTACCTAGTGTATCCGTTAAGATTAAGGGTACAACCAAGGGAACAGTTGCCGATTACAATGGTAAATATACCATTGATGTGCCTTCTTCCAAAGCCGTTTTGGTATTTTCCTTCGTCGGTTATCTTCCACAGGAGATTGCTGTAGCCGGAAAGAGTCTTATTGATGTAACCCTGAATGTAGATGCAGTTTCTTTAGCTGAAGTCGTTGTGGTAGGTTATGGTACTCAACGAAAAGAGGCTGTAACAGGTTCGGTTGCCTCAGTGAAAGGCGATTTGATACGCGAAACGCCAGCGCCTAATATTACTCAGGCATTGCAGGGACGTATTGCAGGGGTGGATTTGCAGGCAACTGATTCCAGACCAGGGGCTACATTGCAAATCCGTATACGTGGTTCACGTTCACTGACTGCTAACAACGACCCATTGGTGGTACTTGATGGAATCCCTTTTGCAGGGTCTATCAGTGACATCAGTCCTGATGATATCAAGAGTATTGACATCCTGAAAGATGCCTCAGCAACTGCCATTTATGGCTCGCGCGGCGCCAACGGTGTTATCCTGATTACCACAAACAAAGGGATGAAAGGATCAGAAGCACATATTACTTACAATGGATATGTTGGTGTGAAAAGTGCTATCGCTTATCCTATGATGAACAATACCCAATTTAATGCGCTTCGAACAGCAGCTAATATTTATCAAACCCCTGGGGCAGATGAAACCGCAAGTGTAAATACTGATTGGCAATCTTTGTTCTATAGAACTGCTTATGTTCAAAACCACGATGTAAGTGTTACCGGTGGCTCTGAAAAGGGTAGCTACCTGTTTGGTATGGGCTACTTTGCTGATGAGGCTGTAATACCCGGTCAGGACTACAAACGTTATAATCTCCGTGGTTCCGTTGACCAGGAAATAGGCAAATATATCCATGTTGGTATTACCACAAACAGCAACTATAACATTACTGATGGCGCAGGTTTAGGCATGTATGGTGTGTTAAGTATGTCGCCTATTGCCAACCCATATAACGCAGATGGTTCCTTGAAAACAGCGGTACAGATGCCGTTAGATAAACAGTGGGTATATACAAAAGGTGGGATAAACAGTTTGGGCGATAAATGGAAAGACCAGGCCAAAGGATATGGTTCCTATAACTCTTTCTTCGGTGAAGTTAAGATCCCCGGAGTAGAGGGCTTAAAGTATCGCTTGAATACTGGTTTGAACTTCAATATGCGTAACGGTGGCAATTACACAGGTGTAGGCGTATTCAGTGGTACACCGGATAACGCTTCAACTGCTAATATCAGTTACTCTCTTCAAACCAACTGGGCCATTGAAAACTTACTGTCCTACGACCGTACTTTTGCCCTGAAGCATAAATTAAACGTGGTAGGTATGTACTCCACTGAACAAACAATGTATTACAATACTTATGTCTCAGCAAGAAACATCCCCGCCGATGCCTTCCAGTTCTATAATCTCGGCCAATCTGCCGCAGCCGACATTACATTTGACCCTAAACTCCAGTCATATTGGAAGAAGGGCTTGAAGTCTTTGATGGGACGTATAATGTATTCTTACGACGACCGCTATATGCTGAGCGCTACCTTCCGCTCCGATGCCTCCTCAGTATTGGCAATAGGACACAAATGGTACAGCTATCCTGCATTATCAGCCGGATGGAATATCATGAAAGAATCCTTTATGAAGAGTGTAAAAGTGATAGATGCTTTGAAGTTACGTGTCGGTTACGGACAAACTTCCAACCAATCTGTTAACCCATACAATACACTTGGAAGTTTAAGCACTAATCCTTATAACTTTGGTACTACTTATGCCACAGGTAACAGTGTATCCACATTACCTAATCCTAATTTAGGATGGGAATTCTCTGTCACCAATAATATAGGCATTGACTTTTCGCTCCTGAAGAGTCGTTTGACAGGTACCGCAGAGTATTATGTTACAAATACCAAAGATCTTCTGATGAGTGTTAATCTGCCCCCCACTTCTGGTGTGGGTAGCTATATTGCCAATGTTGGTTCTACCCAAAACAAGGGCGTTGAATTATCACTCAACGGTGTAATATTGGAGAAATACAATGGCTGGACATGGGATGTTGGCGTCAACTTTTATACTAACAGAAACAAGGTGACAGCCCTTACTTCCGGATCAGATCAGGACGTGATTAACTCATGGTTTAAAGGGTATTCGCTGAATAATGTCTATGATTATAAGAAAATAGGACTCTGGAATGAAACCGATGCAGATTATAAATATATGACTACTTTACAACCAAATGCTAAAAAAGGTATGATAAAAGTGCTATATACAGGCACTTACAACACTGATGGTTCACCAACAAGAGCAATCAATGCAACCGACAGGCAAATCAGAGAACTTGATCCCAAATTCCAGGGTGGATTCAATACTCACGTCGCTTATAAAGGATTTGACCTTAGCATTGTCGGTGGTTTCCAATACGGTGGTACTCTCATCAGTACCCTGTACGGTCCTGCCGGTTATCTCAATTTGCTTACCGGTCGCAGAGGAAACATCAACGTTGACTATTGGACACCTACAAACACAGGCGCCGCTTATCCAGTTCCCTCCGGCACATTAAGTGGTGATAATCCAATGTATGCCAGTACGCTGAGTTACTTCGATGGCACTTTCGTGAAAATTCGTACCTTAACACTTGGTTATGAAGTTAAACAAGGTTGGATCAAAAAATTTGGTTTAACAAAACTACATGTTTACGTTACAGCTCAGAATCCATTGATATTGTTCTCGGAATACCACAAACAATCAGGTATGGATCCCGAAACCAATTCGTATGGTGATGCAAATTCAGCAGTAGCTTCTTACACCCATCGTTTACTGACTGTAGGCTATAACACACCTACTACTCACAACTACTTGATTGGTCTGAATATGTCATTTTAAAAAAACACTGTAAAAAGCATAATCATGAGACAAATAAATATAAAAACATTAATAGGAACATTGGCTTTGACGTTGTTCCTGATGGCGTGTTCAAAAAGCATTCTGGATGAACAGCCTCGCAGTTCTTTTACACCTGAATTTTTCAAAACACAGGCAGGTGTTATGGGAGGAGTAACATCGTTGTACTCCAACCTGCGCAATATGTACGGACAGGCTTACTACTATAACTCATTGGAAACCGGTACAGATGAAGCAACATATGGCCAAAGCGCCGATGCAAACTTTAAGGACGCTGACCTTTCAGGTGTGGGGACAGTTTCTTCCACAAGTATGCGTAGCGATGTATTGTGGAATAATGTATTCCCCAATATCAATACCGCCAGCGGTATCATTGAAAATGCTACCGCAGTAAATGTTGCTAAAGCAGGAACAAAAGATACTATTCCGAAGTCGCTGATTGCCGAAGCACAATTCTTCCGCGCATTCGACTACTTTTTGCTGGTACAAACATTTGGTGGAGTGCCTTTGGATTTAGGCTCAGGTGAACTGAAGTTTAATATCACTCCTGTAAGGGTTTCAACACGTAACACCGTACCTCAGGTTTATACTAAAGCCATATTTCCTGATATGTTGACAGCTATCAACAACTTACCTACAACAAGCAGACTAACCGGAACATTAACCAGGAATGTTGCCCGTTTATATTTGGCAAAGGCTTACCTGACCTATGGATGGTGGCTTCAAAACCCCAATAATATTCCTACTTATCCCACTTCTGACAGAACAGATCCTAATGGAAAAACTGCTGCAAATTATTTCCAAATGGCATACGATATGGCAACAACAGCCATTGCCACTCCGGGATCTTATGGTTTACAACCAACATACTATGATGTTAACGTTGGGTCAAACGACCGTAACAATGAATGTATGCTGTATGCTGATCATACACAAGCAAGTGAATATTACAATGTAAGTAGTCTTTCATATGGTGGTGGTGGTGCACCTGATAATTTTGCCAGTTGGATGTTGACCTGGAACTATACAAACTTGAGAAGTTCCGGTGTAAGTTCTGTTCAGCGTGAAGCAGTACAAGCCCTTGGACGTCCCTGGGTACGTATGGCTCCTCCTATTGGTGTATTTACAAACACATTCGCAGATAAGACCAATGATTCACGCTACGACGGTACTTTTACAACGACTTTCCGTGCCAACTGGCCAAAAGCCTTACTTACTCAAACTTCTTTGGTTAATGCAAACAGTATGTCGATTGTTCCGGGTGATGCAGTATTGACTTTCCTGGATACTGATAATCCATCAATTGTTTATCCGGGTACAGGCAACGCAGGTATAAGTAATGTTGGAGCAGGTGTTTTACCTGGCAGAGCTGATTATGTAGTAGGACCAAGTGGAATAAGCAGACTGATGTATCCCGGGATTTGGAAGCTTGGACCTTACCGCACTGACAATGGTATAGGTTTGGGATCAGGGGTAAATGCCGGTAGCACCCGTCCTTATGTTATTGCCAAATTCTCCGAATTCTTCTTTATCGCTGCTGAAGCAGCAGTGAAGGGTGCAACTACTACAGCTGTAACCGGAACATATGCAAATGATGGAACTGCCAAAGGATTGATCAATGTTATTCGTGCACGTGCCGGAAAATGGCGCTTTAATAACAACGGAAACGTTGCCAAAGTTGCTGACAATAGTGCTGCTATGGTAGCTGCCACACCTGGAACCATAGACATTAACTATATTTTGGCAGAACGTTCACGTGAATATTATGGTGAAGGTTATCGTTGGTTCGATTTAGTACGTACGCAAACTTGGGCAGCTATTGCCGGTACGTATCAAATTTGCGGTACCGCCAATGGAGATCATACACCAGTAACCGTAACACGCACAATTCCTAACAATTACTATCTGCGCCCAATTCCACAAGGCCAACTTGATGGTATGGATATGAGCGCTGCGGATAAAGCTGCTTATCAAAACCCTGGTTATTAAAAGATAAGGTTTTTTATTAATCCGTTAGTTTTATTCATTGTGAAGTTTCATCCATCTTAATATGGGAAATAGCACAAAAATGCAAAGTAAAGATGGGGGTTTTGCCCCCATCTTTTTTCTTTAACAAAGTATTGGTAATTTGTCTTTTTAATACTTTTACGTTAATTAATTATAATTACACTAATGAAACTGACTACTAAAATCAATTTACGGATTATCATTTGTTTTTTATTGGTTTCGCTTTCAGTGATATCCCTTAAAGCAGAAAGTGGTTACCGCCTATGGCTCAGGTATGATTTGATTCAGAACCACTTACTTTTAAAACAATACAGATCATCTGTTGCTGCATTCTTAGCTGAAGGCAATTCTGAAACAATATCGGTTGCAAAAAAAGAACTTCTTAATGGAATAAAGGGATTACTCGGAAAAGATGTACCACTTGTTAAATCAGTAGATGTAGATGGTAGTATAATCATCGGAACTCCTTCTAATTCTAAGCTGGTTGCTTCATTAAAACCGGATGCAAGACTAAAAGAATTGGGTGATGAAGGATTCATGATCTTTTCAACGACTATCAATCAGAAAAAATGTACAATTATTACTGCGAATAAAGATATTGGGGTCCTATACGGCGTCTTTCATTTATTAAAACTTATCCAGTCCGAACAAAATATCACAAATCTCACATTCACCAGCTCACCGAAGATTCAACATCGGATACTGGACCATTGGGACAACCTGAATCGAATCGTAGAACGCGGTTATGCAGGTATTTCAATTTGGGACTGGCACCGACTACCCGATTATATAGACCAACGTTACATCGATTATGCCCGCGCCAATGCATCTATTGGCATCAATGGAACAGTACTCAACAACGTTAATGCCAATGCATTGGTCTTAACTGTTGAATATCTTCCAAAGATCCAGGCTTTGGCTAATGTATTACGGCCTTATGGAATAAAGGTTTATCTTTCAGCACGTTTTAGCGCTCCAATTGAAATTGGAGGGTTGAAAACAGCCGATCCTTTGGATCCTGCTGTAATTGCCTGGTGGAAAACCAAAGTAAATGAGATCTATCAGTATATCCCTGATTTTGGAGGTTTTCTGGTAAAAGCAAATTCAGAGGGACAACCCGGTCCACAGAATTATGGTCGCAATCATGATGATGGCGCCAATATGTTGGCAGACGCACTGGCTCCCCATGGTGGAATTGTCATGTGGCGGGCCTTTGTTTACGATAACAATGTTCCTGAAGATCGTTTCAAACAAGCATACAATGAATTCAAACCTTTGGATGGCAAATTCAGAAACAATGTGTTGATTCAGGTTAAAAATGGACCTATAGATTTTCAGCCTCGCGAATCATTTTCCCCATTGTTTGGTGCAATGCCCAAAACACCACTCATGATGGAATTTCAGATTACGCAGGAATATCTTGGTTTTGCCACCCACCTGGTCTATTTGGGATCATTATATGAAGAGGCTTTAAAATCTGACACATACGCAAAAGGGAAAGGCTCTACGGTTGCTAAAGTAATTGATGGAAAACTGGATAACCAAAATCTATCGGCCATAGCAGGAGTTGCAAATATTGGCAACGATATGAATTGGTGTGGTCACCCGTTTGCACAAGCCAATTGGTATGCTTATGGCCGTTTGGCCTGGGATCCAGAGCTTTCATCCTCACAGATTGCTGAAGAATGGATCAGGCAAACCTTTACGACCAACGAAAAATTCCTTACTCCGATAAAAAAACTAATGCTTGACTCACGGGAGACCACCGTGAACTATATGACCCCTCTGGGTTTACATCACATCATGGGCTGGAGTCATCATTATGGTCCGGGTCCATGGGTGAGTAATAAACAACGTGCTGATTGGACTGCTGTCTATTACCACAAAGCAGATGCACAAGGCATTGGATTTGACAGAACCAAAACAGGAAGCAATGCACTGAGTCAGTATTTTCCTGAAGTGGAAAAGCAATTTGAAGATTTGACCACTTGTCCTGAACAGTATTTACTATGGTTTCATCATGTCAGCTGGGATTACAAACTTAAATCAGGCAAAACGCTTTGGGATGAACTTTGTAACCATTACTATCAGGGTGTTGAATCTGTGAAGGGTATGCAGAAAACCTGGAACGAGATGGAAGGCAAGATAGATTCAGAACGGTTTCAGCAAGTAAAGATGTTACTGGCTATTCAGGAAAATGAAGCTGAGGTTTGGAGAAATTCATGTGTATTGTATTTCCAAACCTTTTCAAAAAAGTCAATTCCATATGGGCTTGAAAAGCCAACCCAAACGCTGGAATACTACCAAAACTTAAGCTATCACTTTGTTCCTGGAAACTGATGGAATTTATTCCAAGATCGTCATCAAAAAGAAACATTTTGTATTGTTAAAAACGATTTATTCCCCCATTTAAATAGAAAATAGAGGATTAATTAAAGTAAAAATTCAATTGCTCATGAAAAAGATTGTAAGTATAATCGTATTGACTTTTACTACTTTCACTTTATGTTATGGAGGAGGTGATTCTTACCCTAAAGAAAACCAAAAAGTCATAAAGGATCAACATGCTGTATTGAAACCCTGGACGAAAGGTGCAAGCACAACAGGAAAATATCGTAACGTTTTTCTTGAAGCCGGTTATAAACAGTCCGAGATAGATGCAAAACTTGCCAAGGCATATCATGATGTTTTTGAAGGCCCTGATAGAGTATATTTCGAATTGGGCGATTCTATGGCTTATGTCTCTGATTTGAAAAACCATGATGCAAGAACAGAAGGACTTTCATATGGAATGATGGTTGCAGTACAACTAAATAAAAAAGATGTTTTTGACCGCTTATGGCGTTGGACCAGGAAAAACATGCAACATCAGGGAGGAGCCCGAGATGCTTATTTTGCCTGGAGTGTTGAGCCAAAAACATTGAAACATAATTCTGAAGGATCTGCATCTGACGGAGAATTATATTTTGTAACCGATCTGCTTTTTGCAGCCAACCGGTGGGGAAATAAGACCGGAATTAATTATTATGCCGAAGCGCGGAGGATCCTCGATGCCATGTGGAGCAAAAATGGGACAGAAGGAATAACACATGTGATCAATACCGAATACAAACAAATTACTTTTGTGCCTGACAGATACGGCTACGACTGGACTGATCCTTCATATCATTTACCCGCTTTTTTTGAAGTATGGGCCCAATATGCAAAAGACGGTCATGAACAGTTTTATAAAGATTGTGCCGACACTGCACGTGCCTTTCTTCATCGGGCTTGCCATCCTTTAACAGGATTAAATGCCGATTATACAGAGTTTAGTGGCGCACCAAAGGTCAGGGGTAAAATGGCTTCGGCTTTTCGTTATGATTCATGGAGGGTTCCAATGAATATAGCCATGGATTATTCATGGTATGCCAAAGACAAAGAATGGCAACAGGATTATGCTGTGCGTATACAAAATTTTCTTTATAGTAAAGGAATTGACTCATTTGAAGATCAGTATAATCCTGATGGTTCACGACCCGAATTTATTCTTCAGGCAGGGGGATATCAAAAATTACGTCATTCAATAGGATTTGTTTCTACGATTGCAACTACCGCTATCATGGGAACCCAATCCAAAAGTAGGGAATTTGTGGATGCTGTTTGGAATTCAAAACTCGAACCCTATTCGGATGGATATTTTGATCCCTATTACGATGGTCTTTTATATCTTTTCAGTTTAATGCACTTAAGTGGAAATTATCAAATTATAACGCCTGCCATATTTTAAAAAGCTTATTTTACAATTCAAAAATCATTTTAATAAACTAATTTTGGAGTTGCTATTTTGCCTGTAAGGCTTGATACCACAATTAAACAAAATTGTTTGATACTATTCTGTAATCTCAAGGTTTAACTAATTTATACTTGAAAAGGAGATAAAAAATGCTCTATCGGAAATTTGGCAAAACAAATGAAATGGTTTCTATACTTGGATTCGGATGCATGCGTCTTCCGCTTCTACCGGGAGGGGATCCAACAAAAATTGATGAAGTATTGTCAACTAACCTCATCAGATATGCAATTGATGAAGGGGTAAATTATATTGATACTGCCTATCCCTATCATGGAACAGGAATGGGATCGAGTGGTCAAAGTGAACCTTTTGTGGGTAGGGTATTGAAAGAAGGGTACCGTGCGAAGGTTAAAATCGCTACCAAACTTCCAAGTTGGCTGATAAAAACCAGAGCCGATATGGATAATATATTAAACGAACAATTACAACGCCTTCAAACGGATTATATCGACTTTTACCTTGTACATGCGCTCAATAGTTTAACATGGAAGAACTTAAAAGAACTTGGTATTGGCGAGTTTTTAGACCAGGCAATTCGGGATGGACGAATAAAATATGCGGGTTTTTCTTTTCACGATAAACAGGAGACTTTTAATGAAATTGTAGATTGGTATGATTGGTCATTTTGTCAAATACAATTCAATTATCTGGATGAGGAGTTTCAAGCTGGGAGAAAAGGTTTAGACTATGCTGCTCAAAAGGGTTTAGGTTTAACCATTATGGAGCCGCTCAGAGGAGGTAAACTAGCAATAAATCTACCTACAACTGTTCAAGATGTTTTCAATAATGCAGATAAAGTAAGGACACCCGCTGAATGGGCTTTACGATGGGTATGGAATCATCCGGAAGTATCTTTATTGTTAAGTGGCATGAATAGCATGGAACAGGTTGTCGAAAATATTAAAATCGCTCAAAATGCCGATGTGAACTCGTTCACCGAAAAAGAAAATGAAGTTATTGAACAGGCAAAGAATGTTTTCAGACAAAGGATAAAAGTAAATTGTACAGGATGTGGCTATTGTATGCCCTGCCCGTCAGGCGTAAATATTCCGGGATGTTTTACGTATTATAACAACTATCATATGTTTGGTCGGGAAGATATGTATCGTATGCTACAGCCGGGACAAAGGGCTTCATACTGCATAGAATGTGGCGAATGTGAGACGCATTGCCCACAGTCTATATCGATCAGGGAAGAGTTAAAAGGAGTAAGAGCCATTTTTGAACCGGAGTAGGAAAAGCATTATTAATTCAAATATTTAGTGGAGGATAATTATGTTTGTTGACAAACTTCCGGATGGAATCACAATGCAACTATTCCTGTTAGACGAAGGCTCAGAAGGCTTACCCGGAAAAATTATCTTTTCGAGTTCAAAAAAATGGCTTCACCCCCTTTTTGAACTCGAAGAGTTCTTGAGGCTTCATACTAAAAATGGAAGTATCTTTGAATTTGAAGGTGGTCTTACGGCAACTTCTGCAGATCTTTTTCTACGTGACAGAATTATTGGACGTGCCGCTGCATTTCTCATTATTCGGATGGGGATATCTAAAGTTGAAACCGACCTGGTCAGTAGACATGCTCTCTCTCTCCTTAATGTGCATTCTGTCTCAATCGAAACCATCGAGACTATCGATGCAATTAAATGTATAACAGAAGATTTGCTAAAAGATATAATAGAATCGGAAGAGGTCTATACGATTCTTTCAGAGCGAAGGGGAAAAGAATTCCAAGGTGAGACAAACTCACAATGAATCACTTGAAATAATTGTCAGTAATTATTTTTGATAAAGACAGCATTTTTAGATACATCCTTATCAATGTCCACAACTACTTTTATTTTTGTCAGATCATTGTTAACCACTCTGATTCGTTCCGAAACAGCACCTTCTACTTTTAAAAACCTTGCCGGTGCAGTCGTTTGTCTGTAGCCACTGATCAAAATATTCTTGCAACTGATTAACCTGATCAGTGCTTCTGATGAAGAAGGTGGCTCAGCCTGAAAGTTGTTCAATGAAACATTGGTTACATCGTCCAAAATGATAGCAGGACGCTCATCCGGATTGGCTGTACGAAACTGCACATTTTCCATGGTAATATTGTCAGCATGTCTAATATAAAACCCATGTGCGGGTAGCGCTGGCCCAAACATTGAATTTTCAGGATAGGCTTTAACTTGTTCAGGAACAGGCTTTGTTGCATCCTCAAGCGTTCCTTTCCCCAGATTTTCAAATAGCAAATCCCTCAGAACAACCCCTTGAATCCTGGCGCCCGGAATACCTGTTATTGAAGAGGTAATCATACTTCTGGATCTGGCTGTGATTGAACTGATGATAATATCTTTAAATTCTCCCGGCGTTCTGGCTCTGTTGCCCAACCTGAAAAACAAGGGAGTCATAATGTCGGTCATGGTAATATTACTGATATTGATTCTTTCGATTTGTGCACCATCCACTGCTTCAATGGCTATCCCCGAAAGGTTTGTAGTATCGCTGAGTACATTCTTCGCCCTGGTTGACCATTTTCTCAGTTTACTTTCAGATGCTTTATGAATCACACAATTGCTGATCGTGATATCTTTAAAACCACCTTTTGAACCGGTACCGAATTTAATCGCACTGCAGTTTGAGGATATCGTACAATTGGTCACCGCAATATGTTCTACCATGAAAAGGGGATCGTCACTCTTGAAACAAAGACCATCGTCGTCACAGT
>JGI24140J50213_10000431_pt1 | contig 19609 bp, 28 predicted proteins | sample BarGraIncu00222A_FD_50213 | JGI IMG/M metagenome (IMG submission 50213)
GGCAAATCGCGTTTTCGCGATCAGCAAACATCCCGCCGTCTCCTTGTCGAGCCGATGCACCAGGCGTGGTTTCTGCCCCTTGGCATCGCGCATCACCTCCAGCATGTCGTCGACATTTCGCGTGATGCCGGAGCCGCCCTGCACGGCAAGCCCAGCGGGCTTGTTCAGCACCATGACGTCGGCGTCCTCATAGAGGATCATGTCCTTGAGGGCAGAAAGCGTTTTCGTCGCGGCTTCCGAAAGCTCTCCTGCGACCTTGGGCGCATCGAGCTTGAGCGGTGGAATGCGGATGCTCTGGCCTTCTTCCAGCCGGTCCTTGCTGTCGGCGCGCTTGCCGTTGACGCGCAATTCGCCTTTGCGGACGATGCGCTGGATGTGGGAGAACGAAAGGCCGGGAAAGCGCGCCTCGAGAAAGCGGTCGACGCGCATGTTGTTCTCGTCCGCGGTCACTACCACGGTCTGCACTTTGGTAGGGAGCGGCGCGGGCTCAACGACGGTCTTCACCGGCTGCTCGGCAAACGGCGCGGGCCTCGGCGCGCGCGGCGTTGTCGAGGCAAAACGCGCGGGCTTGCCGCCCGGACGATGCGACTTTGACTGTAACTGCGAGCGCTCAGCCTGCGATCCACGAAAGGGACGCGCGCCCTTCGGGCGATCGCCCGCGGGGCGCAGTGGTCTCTTGACGCGACGGCTCATGATGGTTGTGGCTCCGAACTAGACGGTTGGGTAGCGCAAAAGCCGCGGATCGTCACGGCGAAATCAGTCAATTTCGACGCGGAATCGGTGATGCCGGGCGAAGCGGACCCTCCACCAACTATCCCTGATCCCGCTCGCGGCGCAGCTTTGCCCAATAATCCAGCCGCTTGCGGATCTCGCGTTCGAAGCCGCGATCGGGCGGATCGTAGAAGGTCTGGCGGCCGAGCGCTTCCGGGAAATANTCCTGNCCNGAAAAGGCATCCGGCGCGTCGTGATCGTATTGGTAGCCGCCGCCATANCCTTCGGACTTCATCAATTTGGTCGGCGCGTTCAGGACGTGTTTCGGCGGCAGCAGCGAACCGCCCTCCTTCGCCGCGCGCATCGCCGCGCCAAACGCCTTGTAGGCGGCGTTCGATTTTGGCGCGGTGGCAAGATAGATCACCGCCTGCGCGATCGCCAGTTCGCCTTCGGGATGGCCGAGGAAATCATAGGCATCCTTGGCGGCGTTGCAGATCACCAGCGCCTGCGGATCGGCAAGCCCGATGTCCTCGACCGCCATCCGCACCACGCGCCGTGCCAGAAACAGTGGGTCCTCGCCGGCGTCCATCATGCGCGCGAGATAATACAGCGCCGCGTCGGGATCGGAGCCGCGCACCGATTTATGCAGCGCCGAGATCAGATTGTAATGCCCGTCAGCGGATTTGTCGTAGATCGGCGCGCGGCGCTGCAGAATGTCCTGCAAGGCTTCGGCGCTGAAAATCTCGCCTTCGCGCGCGGCGCGCCAGACCTCTTCGGCAAGCGTCAGCGCCGCGCGGCCGTCGCCGTCGGCCATCCGCACCAGCACNGCGCGCGCCTCCGCATCCAGCGGCAGCTTCTTGCCCTCGACGTTTTCGGCGTGGACGAACAGCTTTTCGACGGCGGCCGGATCGAGCGAATGAAACACCAGCACGCGCGCCCGCGACAGTAGCGCCGCGTTGAGCTCGAACGACGGATTTTCGGTGGTCGCACCGACCAGCACCACCGTGCCGTCTTCCATGACAGGCAGAAACGAATCCTGCTGCGCGCGGTTGAACCGATGCACCTCATCGACGAACAGCAGCGTCCCCTTGCCCATCTCGCGCCGCGCGCGGGCCGCATCGAACGCCTTCTTCAAGTCGGCGACGCCGGAAAACACGGCCGAGAGCTGTTCGAAATGCAGGTCGGTCGCATCCGCCAGCAGCCGCGCCACCGTGGTCTTGCCGGTGCCCGGCGGGCCCCAGAAGATCAGCGAGCCCAGGGTGCGCGCCGCCAGCATGCGCGTCAGCGCACCGTCCGGNCCCAGGATATGATCCTGCCCGACTACATCGGACAACACGCGCGGGCGCAGTTTATCCGGCAAAGGATGCGGTGCATCGTGGTCCATGCCCGCCGCGGCGAACAGGGTTTTTGCTTCGCGTGGTTGCTTCGGGCTCATCCGCCGAGCGTAACGTTGATCTGCTGGCCGCCGCGCACGAACGTGATGCGCCAGACCCGGGCGGTTTCGTGCGTCGCCTTCTCGAGATCGCCGGTCCTGGCGATTTTCTGATTGTTGACAGCCAGGATGATATCACCCTTCTGGAACCCAAGGCTGGCGGCCGTTCCGTCATCGGCCAGATCGGTTACCACCACCCCTTCGGTATCCGCATCCAGATGCAGTTCATCCGCCACCGCGGGCGAGATGTTGGCGACCTTCGCGCCCTGGAATGGCGAACGTGACGTCAGGACAATCTCGTTACGGCCGACGTCAGGCGCGGTTTCAAGCGGCACCGTGAGCTTCACCGTCTTTCCGGCGCGCTGCACTTCGATCTGCGACGTCCCGCCGAGCGGGCGGGTCGCAAAGCGGTAATCGAAGGCATTGGGATCGTCGACTGTTTGTCCATCGATCTCGACGATCAGGTCGGACAGCTTCAGTCCGGCGCGCGCCGCCGGACTGTTCGGAACCACGTTGGCGACCAGCGCACCGGTCGGAAGGTGAAGCCCCATGGTCTCGGCGATTTCGGGCGTCACCGCCTGCAATCGCGCGCCAAGCCAGGGCCGCTTGACGGCCTTGCCGCCGCTCTTCGCCGAGGCAACCACCACGCGCACCATGTTGGCCGGAATCGCAAAGCCGATGCCCTGCGATCCACCGGAGCGCGAGAAGATCGCGGTGTTGACGCCGACCAGCTTGCCGGTGATGTCGACCAGCGCGCCGCCCGAATTGCCGGGATTGATCGCGGCATCGGTCTGAATGAAGAACTGGTAGTCGGTGATGCCGACCTGGGTGCGCGCCAGCGCCGAAATGATTCCGTGCGTCACGGTCTGCCCGACCCCAAAGGGATTGCCGATCGCCAGCACGACGTCGCCCACCAGGAGCTCATCGGAATTCGCAAAATCAAGCGTCGGGAATTTCTCGTGGCTATCCTTCAGCCGCAAGACCGCGAGATCGCTGCGGCTGTCCTTGAGGACGATCTCGGCCTCGAATTCCCGCTTGTCGGAGAGCGAGACCTTGACCTGATCGGCGCCTTCGATGACGTGATTGTTGGTCACGACCAGGCCGGAAGGATCCACCATCACGCCCGAGCCCAGCGACCGCTGCATTTGTTCCGGCTGCTGGCCGGGCACGCCGAAGAACCGGCGAAAGATCGGATCGTCGAGCAGCGGATTGCGGTTCTGCACCATCTTGGCGGCATAGACGTTGACCACCGCCGGTTGCACATGCTGCACGATCGGCGCGTACGAGAGCCTTATCTCGGCAGGCGATGCGGGCACGCGCCGGTCCTGCGCCAGCGCCGGTAAAACGACCACCACTGAGATCAACAGCGCGGCCAGGGAGCGAATCATCGTCATGCCAAGAATCCTGAAATGGATAGCCTCAGATATAGGCGGCAGGTTGCGTCGAGAGAAGGGAAACCGGGACGCGATACCCCCAATTAGGCCGCGCGATTGGGCGCTTTGATGGTCTTTGGGATGGTCTTTGACACAGGTCCGCAGGACAGCCGCTCCTGATGGCCCTCGCCCCAGGCCTTGAGGGTGTCGATGACCGGACGCAAGCTCTCGCCGATCTCCGACAGCCGGTATTCGACCCGCGGCGGCACCTGCGCATAGACCTTGCGGATCACGAGCCTGTCCTCTTCCAGCGCGCGGAGCTGCTTGGTCAGCATGCGCTGGGTAATGCCGGGCATCCGCCGCCGCAGCTCGCCGAAGCGCTGGGTGCCATCCTGCAAATGGTAGAGGATGACGCCCTTCCATTTGCCGTCGATCAGATCGAGGGTCGCCTCGACCGCGCAGCCCGGCCTGCGCGCAAAATCTCGCCGTTTCATCCGCAGTTTTCCCAATAGTATCCAAACGGGGACTATATCCCCGAATTTACAGTACTTGCCAAATTCGTGCCAGAGCGACAATTAGGCGAAGGGTTATCGCCACCAGATGGAGACCATGAGCATGAAGGCCGTCGGATACAAAAAATCTCTGCCGATCGAAACCGCCGAGGCGCTGATCGATTTCGAGACCGCCAAGCCAGAACCGCGCGGCCGCGATATCTGCGTCGCCGTGAAGGCGATTTCAGCCAATCCGGTCGACTACAAGGTACGCAAGCGCGCCGCACCACCCGAAGGCGAGACCAAGATCCTTGGCTACGATGCCGCCGGCGTCGTCGAGGCGGTCGGTCCCGATGTCACCCTCTTCAAGGCCGGCGACGATGTCTTCTACGCCGGCTCGATCCAGCGCCAGGGCACCAATTCGGAATTTCATCTGGTCGACGAACGCATCGTCGGCCGCAAGCCGAAAAGCCTTTCATTCGCGCAAGCTGCGGCCCTGCCGCTGACCTCGATCACCGCCTGGGAGTTGCTGTTCGACCGCCTCGGCGCCGTGCCCGGCAAGAGCGTCGATCCGCGCACGCTCTTGATCGTCGGCGGCGCCGGCGGCGTCGGCTCGATCCTGATCCAGCTCGCCCGCCGCCTCACCGGCCTCACGGTGATCGCCACGGCGACCCGCCCGGAATCGCAAAAATGGTGCCTCGATCTCGGCGCACATGCGGTGATCGATCACGGCAAGCCGATGAAGGAGCAGATCGAGAAACTGAAAGTGCCCCCGGTGGCGCTGGTCGCAAGCCTCACCTTCACCGACCAGCACTACAAGGCGATCGCGGACTTCATGGCGCCGCAGGGGAAATTCGGGTTGATCGACGATCCCCCGGAATTCAACGTCAGCGTTTTCAAGGGCAAAGCCATTTCGATCCACTGGGAATCGATGTTCACGCGCTCGTCGTTCCAGACGCCGGACATGATCGGCCAGCACATGCTGCTCAACGACGTCGCCGACTTGATCGACAAGGGCGTATTGCGCACCACGCTCGATCAGACCTTCGGGACGATCAACGCCGCCAATCTCAGGCGTGCCCATGCCCTGCTGGAATCCGGCAAGTCACGCGGCAAGATCGTGCTGGAGGGGTGGTAAAGAAAGGAACGACACGGCGTTCGTCCGTGGCCGAACGAGTCTCCACGGGATCGGGTGCTTAGTCACCCGTATCCTGGCTTGATCGACCCCAGGAAAGTGGCAACAAACGCTGAAACCTCCGGCTGACATCAATCAATACGGCACCTTGTCGGCCTTTCGCGCCCATGCCTCAAATACTTCCTTCGCGTCGACATCGTCGCTTTGCTCAATCTTTATTTTTCGATTTTCGAGAGGCGCGCTTACCTCCCTGTAGAGTTCTGCATCGTCGAAGCCGACATTTGCAGCCGCGTCACGGCTGTTGGCGAAGACGATGCGGGATATCCTTGCCCACCAAATGGCGCTGAGGCACATCGGGCAAGGCTCACAGCTCGTGTAGATGACAGCTCCATGCAATGAATGGCCGCCTTGCGCCCGACACGCGTTTCGGATCGCATTGATTTCAGCATGTGCGGTCGGGTCACCGTCCGGCACGACCTGGTTTTTTCCTTCACCAAGCACGCGACCGTCCAGGACGACGACGGCTCCAAATGGACCGCCTCCTTGGCTGACGGATTCGCAGGAAAGCTCGATCGCTCGACGCATATGGACGTCCGTCATCTAACAGTTCCTGTTTCTCATGCGATGGTCTGGACGATGCCGCCCTCGACGCGAAGGGCGGCGCCGTTGGTCGCCGAGGCCTCTTTCGAGGAGACATAGACCACCATGTTGGCAATCTCCTCGACGGTGGCAAAGCGTTGCAGCAGCGAGGTCGGGCGGAATTGCTTGACGAACACCGAGGCCGCCTCCTCCACCGACTGGTCGTTTTGCTTGGCGAGACCCTTCACGAAGGTTTCCACGCCTTCCGACATGGTCGGTCCCGGCAGCACTGAATTGACGGTTACGGCGGTGCCGCGGGTCATCTCGGCGAGGCCGCGGGACACTGCAAGTTGCGCAGTCTTGGAGACGCCGTAATGGATCATTTCCTTCGGGATGTTCAGCGCGGATTCCGAGGAGATGAACACGATGCGACCCCAGTTGCGCTTCAGCATCCCCGGCAGGTAGGCGCGCGACAACCGCACGCCTGACATGACGTTGACCTCGAAGAAGCGGGTCCAGTCCTCATCGGGTGTATCGAAGAACCCCTTGGGTTCGAATATTCCGGCATTGTTGATCAGGATATCCACCTCCAGCAGCACCATCATCACCGTCTTGCACCCGACCACTGTCGAGACATCGGCGGCGACGCCCCGGATCTTGGCTCCGGGCACGGCCTTGGCCAACGCGGCGACCGCGGCGTCGACCTTGGCCTGGGTGCGGCCATTGACGGTGACGGTCGCGCCGGCCGCGGCGAGGCCTTTGGCGATCGCATGACCGATGCCGGTGGTCGAGCCCGTCACTAGCGCGGTCTTTCCCGAAAGATCGATTTTCATGTGAACTCTCCATTAGCGATGACAGGGATATCGGGAGCGGCACGCGCAACTGCAATCGCGGCCGGCGCATGACTTGAGTTCAAGAAAGCACTGGGGCTCAATAAAAAGCACGTGGGCCTAATAAAAAAGCGGCGCACCAGGCGCCGCTTTTTGCTGACTATTTCGACGATTGTCAGGCCGCTTCAGCGGCCTTTTCCTGCACCGGGCCGGAATCGAGGCCCTTGGCATCGACATCGCGGTCCACGAATTCGATCACCGCCATCGGCGCGTTGTCGCCATAGCGAAAGCCGGCCTTGATGATGCGGGTATAGCCGCCATGCCGGTCCTTGTAGCGGGTGGCGAGAACGTCGAACAGCTTGCGAACCTGATCCTGGTCGCGCATCTCGCTGATCGCCTGCCGGCGCATGGAAAGACCGCCCTTCTTGCCGAGCGTGACCAGCTTTTCAACGATCGGACGCAGTTCCTTGGCCTTCGGCAGCGTGGTGACGATCTGCTCGTGCTTGATCAGCGCCGCGCACATATTGGCGAACATCGCACGCCGATGCTCGGCGGTGCGGTTGAGCTTCCGATGAACCTTGCCGTGACGCATGGTATATTCCTCAATACTTGTTCTGTCGCGACGGCTCGTCGGACAATTTGCTCAGGTGGGCCGCCTGCGTTCGCCCAAAATACAATGGCCGGGACATCAAGCGTGAAGACGCGCTTCGCGCTTGAACTGGCCGTTGCGGTCATCTTCCGATCAATAGTGGTCCTCGAAGCGCTTGGCGAGCTCGTCGATGTTCTCCGGCGGCCAGCCCGGCACTTCCATGCCGAGATGCAGCCCCATCTGGGCCAGCACTTCCTTGATCTCGTTCAGCGATTTGCGGCCGAAGTTCGGAGTGCGCAGCATTTCCGCTTCCGACTTCTGCACGAGATCGCCGATGTAGACGATATTGTCGTTCTTCAGGCAGTTCGCCGAACGCACCGACAATTCGAGTTCGTCGACCTTCTTGAGGAAGGCCGGGTTGAAGGCGAGATCGGGAATGACCTCCTGGGTGACTTCCTTGCGCGGCTCTTCGAAGTTGACGAACACGTTGAGCTGATCCTGCAGGATGCGCGCGGCATAGGCCACCGCGTCATCCGGGCTGATCGCGCCGTTGGTCTCGATGGTCATGGTCAGCTTGTCGTAATCGAGGATCTGGCCTTCGCGGGTATTCTCGACCTTGTAGGAGACCTTGCGCACCGGGGAGAACAGGCTGTCGACCGGGATCAGGCCGATCGGCGCGTCCTCGGGACGGTTGCGCTCGGCGGCGACGTAACCCTTGCCGGCGGCGACCGTGAACTCCATGCGGATTTCGGCGCCCTCGTCCAGAGTGCATATCTGCAGGTCCGGATTGAGCACGGTAACATCGCCGACGGTCTGGATGTCGCCGGCGGTGACCGCGCCCGGGCCCTGCTTCTTCACGACCATGCGCTTGGGGCCTTCGCCCTGCATCTTGATCGAGATATCCTTGATGTTCAGCACGATGTCGGTGACGTCCTCGCGAACGCCCGCGATCGAGGAGAATTCGTGCAACACGCCGTCAATGTGCACCGACTGCACCGCAGCACCCTGCAGCGACGACAGCAGAATGCGGCGCAGCGCGTTGCCGAGGGTCTGGCCAAAGCCGCGTTCGAGCGGTTCGGCGACCAGGGTCGCAAAACGGATCGGGTCGGTGCCCGGAGTCACATGGAGCTTGTTCGGCCTGATAAGTTCTTGCCAATTTTTCTGGATCGTCACTGTTTCACCCATTGGCCAGTCGATTTGCGATCCAAATCACTGGCGTTGGAGATCGCGGATCAGTCCGCGTCACATACATTGCAATAGTCATCGCAGGCGGCCGGGCCGCCCGCGGTCGAAAAAATCAAACCCGCCGGCGCTTGCGCGGACGGCAGCCATTGTGCGGAATCGTCGTCACGTCGCGGATCGAGGTGACGGTGAAGCCCGCAGCCTGCAGCGCACGAAGCGCCGATTCGCGGCCCGAACCCGGACCGGCCACTTCAACCTCCAGCGTGCGCATGCCGTGTTCCTGCGCCTTCTTGGAGACGTCCTCGGCCGCGACCTGGGCGGCATAGGGGGTCGACTTGCGCGAACCCTTGAAGCCCATCGTGCCAGCCGACGACCAGGCAATGGTGTTGCCCTGCGCATCGGTGATGGTGATGGTGGTATTGTTAAACGACGAATTCACGTGCGCGACACCGGATGCAATGTTCTTGCGTTCACGGCGACGGACGCGTGTGGCTTCCTTGCCCATTATCAACCTTTCCTGCGATATCAACGCCGCCGTAATGCCAGCGGCTACACCTAAAAATGCGAGTAGCTGACGGCGAGTAGCGAATGGAAACTATTCGCACTCCCTATTCGCTATTCGCTCGCTTACTTCTTCTTGCCGGCGATGGACTTGGCCGGCCCCTTGCGCGTGCGCGCGTTGGTATGGGTGCGCTGACCCCGCACCGGCAATCCGCGGCGATGGCGCAGGCCGCGATAGCAGCCAAGATCCATCAGGCGCTTGATGTTCAAACCGGTCTCACGGCGCAAATCGCCTTCGACCATATAGTCGCGGTCGATCACTTCGCGGATTTGCAGCACTTCCTGGTCGCTCAGTTGCGACACACGGCGGTCATCGGGAATCTTTACCTTCTCCATGATTTCGGCGGCATTCTTCTGGCCGATGCCATGGATGTACTGGAGCGCGATCAGGACGCGCTTGTTGGTCGGAATATTCACGCCGGCAATACGGGCCACGGACTTCTCTCCTGTCGCCAATCCCTCGCGGACCGGCTGGTTTTTAGCTGTTTCGGGCAGGTGTCCGCAAACGCGAACACGACGCCCTTCCCCTTGGATTCTCCGGGGCCCGGCATCGTCTGAAAACTATCCGACTGGATACGGGTCTTATTAAAGGATTCAACTTCGTTTCGTCAACCGTCTCTATGCTTTAGCTCGCTTTTTCGTGACCTTTTTGGCGCTTTTCCCGGCCTTTCCGACGGCGCGGGCCCTGGAACTGGCCGTAACCTTCCGGGACGGCTTTTTTACCGCTTTGGCAGCCGATTTGCCGGCCTTGCGGGCGGTCTTGGCGGTCTTCCTGGCGGTGTTGCCGGAAACTGCGGCGCCGCGGTTCCGCGCGGGTTTGGCAGCCCTAGCGGCGGCCGCCTTGGCGCTCTTTTTGGCGGCTTTGGCCTCCACGGCCCCGATTGCGGCCAGGATGCGGTTAATTTCGCGCGTGACGTGCTCAATGGTCATCATGCCATCAACCGTCACCAGCTTGCGCCGCTCCGAGTAATAATGAATCAGCGGCTCGGTCAGCGAACGGTAGCTCGCCAGCCGCGTGGTCAGCACTTCCGGGGTGTCGTCGATCCGCACTTCCTCGCCGCGCGCCCGCATTTCCGCGACCCGGGTTTCAACCCGCTGCAACAGCGCGCTTTCGTTGACGCGCAACTCGACCACGGCATCGAGCTTGATGTGCTTCTTCTTCAAAAGCTCGTCCAGCGCCTCGGCCTGCGGCACCGTGCGCGGAAAGCCGTCCAGAATGAAACCGTTCGCCGCATCCGGCTGATCCAATCGGTCGGAAATGATTCCGATCACGATCTCGTCCGGCACGAGGCCCCCGCTCGCCATGATGCCCTGGGCCTGGATGCCGACCGGCGTCTGCGCCGCCACCGCGGCGCGCAACATTTCCCCGGTCGAGAGCTGGACAATGCCGTGCTTGTGGACCAGCCGCTGGGCCTGCGTTCCCTTGCCCGACCCCGGCGGTCCCAGAAGAATCAATCTCATCGATATGCGCCCCCCGGCTCGGTGAGCGATTGGCCGCGCACCTATCGTTTCAAAAATCCAGCCCCACGCCGATGGCGAAGCGGTGCCGGCGCACCGGCTCCAGCGTCAGCGGCGACGGCCCCGCAACTTCGACTTCCTGATCAGCCCTTCATACTGGTGGGCCAAAAGATAACCCTGAACCTGCGCCACCGTATCCATCGTCACGCTGACGACGATCAGGAGCGAGGTGCCGCCAAAGTAAAACGGCACCGAGGCGTAGGAAATCAGAATCTCGGGAATCAGGCAGACGATGGCGAGGTAGATTGCACCCAGCACCGTGATTCGCGAAAGCACGTAATCGATATATTCGGCCGTGCGTTCGCCGGGGCGAATGCCGGGAATGAAGCCGCCATGCTTTTTGAGATTGTCGGCGGTCTCGGTCGGGTTGAACACGATCGCGGTGTAGAAGAACGCGAAGAACACGATCAGCGCCAGATAGAGAATCAGGAACAGCGGCCGGCCATGGCCGAGCTGCGTGTTAATCCACTGAAACCACTCCGGACCCTTGCCAGCGTTGAAATTCGCCACCGTGGTCGGCAGCAGCAGCAGCGAGGACGCGAAGATCGGGGGGATCACGCCGGAGGTATTCAGCTTGAGCGGCAGATGCGAGGACTGGCCCTCGAACATCTTGTTGCCGACCTGGCGCTTTGGATACTGGATCAAAAGCCGCCGCTGCGCGCGCTCCATGAACACGATGAAGGCGATCACCGCGACCGCCATGATGATGACAATCAGAATGAGGCCGGTGGACAGCGCGCCCTGCCGGCCGAGTTCCAGCATATTGGCAAGCGCCGAGGGCAGTTCGGCGACGATGCCGGACAGGATGATCAGCGAGATGCCGTTGCCGATGCCGCGCGAGGTGATCTGCTCGCCAAGCCACATCAGGAACATGGTGCCGCCGGTCAGCGTGATCGCGGTCGAAAGGCGGAAGAACATGCCGGGATCGGCGACGACATTGCCGGCGCCTTCGAGCCCGACGGCGATGCCATAGGACTGGAACGCGGCCAGGATCACCGTGAGATAGCGGGTGTACTGGTTCAGCGTCTTGCGGCCGGACTCGCCTTCCTTCTTCAGCGCCTCGAGCTGCGACGACACCGTGGTCAGGAGCTGAATGATGATCGAGGCCGAAATATACGGCATGATGTTCAGCGCGAAGATCGCCATGCGGTGAATGCCGCCGCCGGCGAACATGTTGAACATGCCGAGAATGCCGCCGGCCTGCGACTTGAACACCTGTTCCCAGATGTGGGGATCGATGCCGGGCAACGGAATGTAGGTGCCGAGCCGATAAACCAGCAGCGCACCCAGTGTGAACCAGATCCGCTTCTTCAGTTCTTCGGCTTTTCCGAGCGCCGAAAAGTTGAGGTTTGCCGCCAGTTGTTCAGCTGCTGAGACCATGTTTGGCTTTCTCCCGCGCCCCCCGCTGCGATGTCCCCCCGCGGGGGGCGGGACATTGAGCAGGCGCCGGACATTATTTGGTGCTCGGCTTCAATAAGTCCATCGTCCTGTCGTGCAGATTACCCACCCGAACGGGCGATGACGCAGATGTTACGCCGCCTCGCCTTCGTCCTTCTTTGCCGGCGCCAGGATTTTCACCGTGCCGCCCGCCTTCTCGACCGCCGCGATGGCGGATTTCGAGGCGCCGTGAACCTCGATCGTCAGCTTGGCCTTGATTTCACCACGCCCGAGCAGCCGCACGCCATCCTTCGAACGTCGCAGAACGCGGGCTTTCACCAGCGTCTCGGCATTGATGGTGCCCTTGGCGTCGAGCGTCTTGGCATCGATCGCCCCCTGGATGCGATCGAGGTTGACCTCGGCGAATTCGAGCCTGAAGATATTGTTGAAGCCACGCTTCGGCAGGCGCCGATGCAGCGGCATCTGACCGCCTTCGAAGCCCTTGATGCGCACGCCCGAGCGCGCGGTCTGGCCCTTGCCGCCGCGGCCGGCGGTCTTGCCCTTGCCTGAGCCGATGCCACGGCCGACCCGCATGCGCTTCTTGCGCGAGCCGGCGTTGTCGGCAATATCGCTGAGCTTCATCGTTCGCTTCCTTTATCCTTGGAACATGATCGCAACCGAAACCGGCGTGCCCGTTTCGGGATCATGCTCCGCTTATTTCTCGTCGACGACGCGGACGAGATGTTGAACCTTGGCGATCATGCCGCGGATCGCAGGAGTGTCCTGCAACTCGGTGACCCGGCCGATCTTGTTGAGCTTGAGGCCGATCAGCGTCGCGCGCTGCGAGTGGTGGCGGCGGATCGCGCTGCCGGTCTGCTCGACCTTGATCATCTTTGCGGCCTTGGCCATCGTCATTGCTCCGAAAAGCGCGAAAAGCGCCTGTTGNTTATTCCGCCACCACTTCAGCGTCGCCGCCAACACGGCGCGACTGCAGGGTGGATACCTTGATGTTGCGGCGCGCCGCAACCGAGCGCGGCGAGTCCTGATGCTTCAGCGCGTCGAACGTCGCCCGAACCATGTTGTAGGGGTTCGACGAGCCGATCGACTTCGCCACCACATCCTGGATGCCGAGCGTCTCAAACACCGCGCGCATCGGGCCGCCGGCGATGATGCCGGTACCGGCCGGCGCCGCGCGCAGATAGACCCGTCCCGCACCGTGACGGCCGGCGATATCGTGATGCAGCGTGCGGCCTTCGCGCAAGGCCACCCGCGTCAGGTTGCGCTTGGCCGATTCGGTCGCCTTGCGGATCGCCTCGGGAACTTCGCGCGCCTTGCCGTGGCCGAATCCGACCCGGCCCTTCTGATCGCCGATCACGACCAGCGCCGCAAAACCGAAGCGCTTGCCGCCCTTGACGACCTTCGCCACACGATTGATGTGGACGAGCTTGTCGACGAATTCGCTGTCGCGCTCTTCCCGGCCGCCCCTGTGGCCGCCACCGCGTTCGCGTTCACCTGCCATGGTGTTTTCCAATCCTTGCGGGGCTCATCTTCTGAAGACTAGCGCCCCTGTCCTTGTGTCCGTTCGATTCCAAAATCTTAGAAACTCAGTCCGCTTTCGCGTGCCGCGTCCGCCAGCGCCTTGACGCGGCCGTGATAGAGATAGCCGCCGCGGTCGAACACCACTTCCGTGACGCCGTTCTTCACCGCGCGCTCCGCCAAGAGCTTGCCGACCGCCTTGGCCGCATCGATGTTGGCGCCGGTGTTGCCGCTCTCGCGCATCGACTTCTCCAGCGAGGACGCCGACGCCAGCGTCTCGCCCTTCAGGTCGTCGATGACCTGCGCATAGATGTGCTTCGACGAACGAAACACCGACAGCCGCGGGCGACCGCCGGCGGTGCGGCGCAACGACAGCCTCACGCGTTGCTTGCGCCGGGCATTCGTAATCTTGAGTCTCGACATGACCGGCTCCGTTACTTCTTCTTGCCTTCCTTGCGGAAGATAAATTCATCGGAATACTTCACGCCCTTGCCCTTGTAGGGCTCCGGCGGACGGTAGCTGCGGATCTCGGCGGCGACCTGGCCGACGCGCTGGGAATCATTGCCNGCGATGACGATCTCGGTCGGCTTCGGCACCGTGATCGCGATGCCTTCCGGAATCGCATAGACCACGTCATGGCTGTAACCGAGCGCGAGCTGCAGGTTCTTGCCCTGCAGCGCTGCGCGGTAGCCGACGCCGGTGATCTCGAGCTTCTTCTCGAAACCCTTGGTGACGCCCGCAACCAGGTTCGCGACCTGCGCGCGCGCGGTGCCATACATCGCCTGCGCGCGGTTGGTCTTGACCCGCGGCGCAACCTTGACCTGGCCGTTCTCGAACTTCACCTCGACGTCGCCATGCACGACGAACTGAAGCTGGCCCTTCGGGCCCTTCATTTTGACGGTCTGCCCTTCGACGGTCGCGGTAACGCCCGACGGAACCGTCACAGGCCGCTTGCCGATACGTGACATGCTGATCCCTTCCTCAGAACACCGTGAAGAGAATTTCGCCGCCCACATTCGCGTCACGCGCTTCGTGGTCAGCCATGATTCCCTTCGGCGTCGATAACACCGAAATGCCGAGACCGTTATTGACGCGCGGCAGGTTCTTCACCGAGGCATAAACCCGCCGCCCCGGCTTCGATACCCGCTCGATCTCGCGAATCACCGGCTCGCCGTCGAAATACTTCAACTCGATCTCAAGCTCGCTGCGGCCGCTGGAATGCTCGACGCTGGCGTAGCCGCGAATGTAACCTTCGGCCTTGAGCACTTCGAGCACGTTGGCGCGCATCTTGGAGCCCGGGGTGGAGACCTTGGGCTTGGCGCGCATCTGTGCGTTGCGAATGCGGGTGATGAGATCGCTGATTGGATCGTGCGTTGACATGTCCGACCCTCCTTACCAGCTCGACTTCACGAGGCCGGGAATAAGGCCCTTCGAACCGTATTCACGAATCGCGATGCGGCTCATCTTACTCTTGCGATAAACCGAGCGCGGACGACCTGTGATTTCGCAGCGGTTGCGGATCCGGGTCGCCGACGAATTGCGCGGAAGCTCGGCGAGCTTCAGCGTCGCGGCGAACCGCTCTTCCATCGGCTTCTTCTTGTCGGCGATGATGGCCTTGAGCTTCGCCCGCTTGGGGGCGGCGTTCTTGGTCATCCGCTTGCGCCGGTTGTTCTTCTCGATCGAACTCTTCTTTGCCATGCTTGGCTCCTGGGTTTCCGCGTTTGAGAGGCTGATCAGCGTCTCACTGCCGGAACGGGAAATTGAATGCGGTCAACAAGGCTCGCGCTTCGTCGTCGGTGCGCGCCGTGGTGCACACCGTGACGTCCATACCCCATGTTTCCCCCATCTTGTCGAAGTCGATTTCGGGGAAAATGATGTGTTCCTTGATGCCGAGCGAATAGTTGCCGCGGCCGTCGAAGCTCTTCGGGTTGAGGCCGCGGAAGTCTCGCACGCGCGGCAACGCCACATTGATCAGGCGGTCGATGAACTCATACATCTTGGCCTTGCGCAGCGTGACCTTGCAGCCGATCGGCTGGTTCTCGCGCAACTTGAAGGTCGCGATCGCGACCCGCGAATAGGTCACGATCGGCTTCTGGCCCGCGATCAGCGCGAGATCGGCAGCCGCCGTTTCCGCCTTCTTGCGGTCGTTGACGGCTTCGCCGATGCCCATGTTGAGCACGACCTTATCAAGGCGCGGCACCTGCATGACGTTGGCATAGCCGAACTGCTCCGTCAGCTTGCCGCGGATTTCCTTGTCGAACTGCTCGCGTAAACGCGGGGTGTATGCGGTCTCAGCCATCGATCTCTGCTCCCGAGCGTTTGGCGATGCGTACCTTCTTGCCATCCGCCTGAATCTTGAAACCCACGCGGGTCGGCTTGCCGTCCTTGCCGACGAACGCGATGTTGGACAGGTCGATCGGCGACTCCTTGGTGATGATGCCGCCCTCCTGCGCCTGGGTCTGCTTCTGGTGGCGCTTCACGAGATTGACCCCGCGCACCAGCGCCTTGCCGTCGGCGGGATGCACCTCGAACACCTCGCCGGTACGGCCCTTGTCCCGGCCATTCAGCACGATGACCTTGTCACCCTTCCGGATCTTGGCAGCCATCACAGCACCTCCGGCGCGAGCGAAATGATCTTCATGTGGTTCTTGGCGCGCAGCTCGCGCGGCACCGGCCCGAAAATGCGGGTGCCGACCGGCTCCGACTGATTGTTGATCAGCACGGCAGCGTTGCGGTCGAAGCGGATGACGGAGCCGTCAGGGCGACGGATGTCCTTGCGGACCCGCACCACCACGGCCTTCATCACATCGCCCTTCTTCACCTTGCCGCGGGGGATCGCTTCCTTGATCGACACCACAATGACGTCGCCCACGGTGGCATAGCGGCGCTTGGAGCCCCCAAGCACCTTGATACACATGACACGGCGTGCGCCTGAATTATCGGCCACGTCGAGGTTGGTCTGCATCTGAATCATTGATGCACCTCGTCCTCTTTCTGATGCGCAGATTTGCGCTTAAAAAATCCTGCAGTCCGGTTCGGCGAGCCGAACCGACCTCAGGCCGTTTTCTTCTGTTCGCCCCGGACCACGGTCCAGCGCTTCAACTTCGAGATCGGCTTGCTTTCCTCGATCCACACCTGGTCGCCCGGCTTGAACTCATTGTTCTCGTCGTGCGCATGATAGTTTTTCGAGCGGCGAATCGTCTTCTTGTAGATCGGATGGGTGAAGCGGCGATCGACGCGCACCACAACCGTCTTGGCTTGCTTGTCGCTGACGACCACACCCTGAAGCGTACGTTTCGGCATGTTGGTCCCTTACTTCTTCTTCGCGCGCTGCTGCGCGGCGATGGTCTTGACGCGGGCGATGTCGCGGCGGGCTTCACGCAGCCGCGAGGTGTTTTCCAGCTGCCCGGTGGCGCGCTGGAAACGCAGGTTGAAGCGCTCCTTTTTCAGATTGAGGACGGCGTCGTCCCTCTGATCGGGGCTCATTGCNCGGATATCGGCGGCTTTCATCTCGGCCATGATCACATTCCTATTCCGCAATGCGCGCGACGAAGCGCGTCTTGATCGGCAACTTGGCGGCGGCAAGCGACAGCGCTTCTTTCGCGGTCTGCACGGTGACACCGTCGATTTCGAAAATCACGCGACCGGGCTTCACTCGCGCCACCCACAATTCCGGCGTACCCTTGCCCGAGCCCATGCGCACTTCGGCGGGCTTCTTCGACACCGGCACGTCCGGGAAGATGCGAATCCAGACCCGGCCGGCCCGCTTCATGTGACGGGTCAGCGCGCGGCGCGCCGCTTCGATCTGGCGCGCGGTGATGCGCTCGGGCGCCATCGCCTTCAGGCCGAACTGACCGAACGACAACGTCGCGCCCGAAGTCGCAACGCCGTGGATCCGGCCCTTGTGCGCCTTCCGGAACTTGGTTTTCTTTGGTTGCATCATGGCTTACGCCCTCAAACCTTCTCAAAAATCGCTCAAGCAGCGTCGCGACGCGGCCGCGAGTTGTCGCCCTCGGCCATTTTCTTGTCCTGGGCCATCGGGTCGTGCTCAAGGATTTCGCCCTTGAAAATCCAGACCTTGACACCGCAGGTGCCGAACGTGGTGAACGCGGTCGCCACGCCGTAATCGATATCGGCGCGCAGCGTGTGCAGCGGCACGCGACCTTCGCGATACCATTCCATCCGCGCGATTTCGGCGCCGCCGAGACGGCCCGAGCAGTTGATACGAATGCCCTCGGCGCCGAGACGCATCGCCGACTGCACCGCGCGCTTCATGGCGCGGCGGAACGCGACGCGGCGCTCGAGCTGCTGGGCGATCGATTCGGCGACCAGCGTGGCGTCGAGCTCCGGCTTGCGGATTTCGACGATGTTGATGACGACATCGGAGTCGGTGATATCGGCAACCCGCTTGCGCAGCTTGTCGATGTCGGCGCCCTTCTTGCCGATCACGACGCCGGGGCGCGCCGAGTGGATCGTCACGCGGCACTTCTTGTGCGGACGCTCGATCACAATCCTGGCGACGGCCGCCTGCTTGAGCTCCTTGTGCAGGATCTCGCGGATCTTGACATCCTCATGCAGCAGCTTGCCGTACTCGTTCTTGCCGGCGAACCAACGGGAATCCCACGTCCGGTTGATGCCGAGACGCAGCCCGATTGGATTGATCTTCTGACCCATCGTATTCTCCCGCGCGCTTTAAGCGCTCGCCTCGGCTTCGACCTGACGAACAACGATCGTCAGCTGCGCGAATGGTTTAAACACACGCCCCGAACGGCCACGACCGCGCGGTGCGAAACGCTTCATCACGATGCCGTTGCCGACATGCGCCTCGGCGACGACCAGATCGTCGACATCGAGATCATGGTTGTTCTCGGCATTGGCGATTGCCGATTCCAGGCACTTCTTGACGTCGACTGCGATCCGCTTGCGCGAAAACTGCAAATCGGCGAGTGCTGCCGAAGCCTTCCTGCCGCGGATCAATTGCGCGACCAGATTAAGCTTCTGCGGGCTCACCCGCAGCATGCGGGCGATGGCCTTGGCCTCGTTATCCGGGAGGCTCCGTTCGCGCTTTGGTTTGCTCATCGCTTAGTCCTCAAGCCTTCTTGGCTTTCTTGTCGCCAGAATGGCCGTGGAAGGTCCGGGTCGGCGAGAACTCGCCAAACTTGTGGCCCACCATTTCCTCGTTGACCGATACCGGCACATGCTTCTGGCCGTTGTAGACGCCGAACACCAAACCGACGAACTGCGGCAGGATGGTCGAGCGGCGGCTCCAGATCTTGATCACGTCATGACGGCCGGACGCGCGTGCGGCGTCTGCCTTCTTGAGCAGCGAGCCTTCGACGAACGGGCCTTTCCAGACTGAACGAACCATGTCCGGCGTTCCTTACTTCTTCCGCTTGTGGCGGCTGATGAGAATGAATCGGTTGGTCGATTTGTTCGACCGCGTCTTCTTGCCCTTGGTCGGCTTGCCCCATGGCGTCACCGGATGACGGCCGCCCGAGGTGCGGCCTTCGCCGCCGCCGTGCGGATGGTCGACCGGGTTCATAGAGACGCCGCGGTTATGGGGCTTGCGGCCGAGCCAGCGGTTGCGACCGGCCTTGCCGATCGAAATGTTCATGTGGTCCGGATTGGACACCGCACCAATGGTGCCGGTGCAGCGGCCGTGAACCAGGCGCTGTTCGCCCGAATTCAACCGAACGATCACATAGTCATGGTCGCGGCCGACGAGCTGCGCATAGGTGCCGGCGGAGCGTGCGAGCTGGCCGCCCTTGCCGATCTTCAGTTCCACATTGTGAATGATGGTGCCGATCGGCATGTTGCCNAGCGGCATGACATTGCCCGGCTTGACGTCGACATAGCTGCCGGCGATCACGGTGTCGCCANCGGCGAGACGCTGCGGGGCCAGGATGTAGGATTGCGTGCCGTCGGTATATTTCAGCAAGGCGATAAAGGCGGTGCGGTTCGGATCGTATTCCAGACGCTCGACGGTCGCCGGCATATCGACCTTGGTGCGCTTGAAGTCGACGATGCGGTAGGATTGCTTGTGACCGCCGCCGCGAAAGCGCACGACCATGCGGCCGGTGTTGTTGCGACCGCCGCTGGATTGCTTGCCTTCGGTCAACGCCTTGACCGGCTTGCCCTTGTAGAGCGCCGAACGATCGACCATCACCAGCTGGCGCTGGCCTGGTGTCGTCGGGTTGAATTTTTTCAATGCCATCGTCGTATCGCCTTATAGCCCGGTGGTGACGTCGATGCGGTGGCCCTCTTCGAGGGTCACGATCGCACGCTTCACATCCGA
>JGI24140J50213_10000432_pt1 | contig 19581 bp, 18 predicted proteins | sample BarGraIncu00222A_FD_50213 | JGI IMG/M metagenome (IMG submission 50213)
GCCCCGCTCATCAAGATCTCGCGGGCGCTCGGCGTCCGGTTGGGCACGCTGCTGGACGACGACACGCAGGTCGGTCCCGTGGTGACACGAGCCGACGAGGCCGAAACGGTGGCGCGCCTGAAGTCGTTGGAGACCGGGACCGGCGCGGGCACGCTGGACTTCTTCTCGCTGGCGGCGGGCAAGACCGCGCGGCACATGGACCCGTTCCTCATCGACGTGAACCCGTCGTCGGACCCCGCGAACCTCTCGGGGCACGAGGGCGAGGAGTTCCTGTTCGTGCTCGCGGGAGTGCTGGAAGTCGCATATGGCAAGGACGTCATCACCTTGGGCGTCGGCGACAGCATCTACTACGACTCGATCGTGCCCCACCAGGTGCGCTCGGCGGGCGATGCCGCAGCGCGCATCCTGGCCGTCGTCTACGCCCCGGCCTAGGGGGACGACGTGGTACTTCACACCGACCTCGCCATCGGGCAATACTTCGAGCGGCAGGTGGCCGCTTCGCCCGACCACGACTTCATCGTCTACCCCGACCGCGACCTGCGTTGGACCTACGCGCAGTTCGACGAGCGGGTCGACCGCCTCGCCAGAGGGCTTCTCGCGATCGGCCTCGAGAAGGGCGACAACCTCGGCATCTGGGCGCGCAACGTGCCCGACTGGCTGACGTTCGCGTTCGCGACCGCCAAGATCGGCGTCGTGCTCGTCACCGTGAACCCTGTCTACAAGAGCCACGAGCTCGCGTACGTGATCGAGCAGTCGGACATGAAGGCGCTCGTCATCATCGACGCTTTCCGCGACGTCGACTACGTTGAGATCATCCGCGAGCTGGTCCCCGAGGCCTCGACGCAGGAGCGCGGGCACCTCGAGTCGCCGAAGTTCCCGCGCCTGAAATCGCTCATCTACATGGGCCCCGAGAAGCACCGCGGCTTCTACAACGTGCCGGAGCTCCTGCTGCTCGGCGGGCACATGCCGGACGACGAGCTGCGGGCCATCACCGCGACGCTGAAGGACGACGACGTCATCAACATGCAGTACACGTCGGGGACCACCGGCTTCCCCAAGGGCGTCATGCTCACCAGCCGCAACATCCTCAACAACGGCTTCTTCATCGGAGAGCGGCAGAAGCTGACGCCGGCGGACAAGGTCTGCCTGCCGGTGCCGCTGTTCCACTGCTTCGGGATCGTGCTGGGCGTGCTCGCGGTTCTCACGCATGGCGCGACCGCGGTGATGGTCGAGAGCTTCGACCCGGTCATCGTCCTTGCGGCGGTGCAGAAAGAGAAGGCCACCGCGCTGTACGGAGTGCCGACGATGTTCATCGCGGAGCTCGCGCACCCGATGTTCGATATGTTCGACCTGACGAGCCTGCGCACCGGGATCATGGCGGGCAGCCCGTGCCCGATCGAGACGATGCGCCATGTCATCGACCGGATGCACGCTTCCGAGATGACGATCTGCTACGGGCTGACGGAGACGTCGCCGGTGTTCACGCAGACGACCACCGACGACACGCTCGAGCGGAAGTGCGAGACGGTGGGCCGGAAGCACGACGACGTGGAGGTCCGCGTCATCGACCCGGAGACCGGCGAGGACTGCCCGGTCGACGTCCCCGGCGAGCTGTGCTGCCGCGGCTACAACATCATGAAGGGCTACTACAAGATGCCCGAGGCCACCGAGAAGGCGATCGACGCCGACGGCTGGCTTCACTCCGGCGACATCGGCACGGTGGATGCGGACGGCTACTACCGCATCACCGGGCGCATCAAGGACATGATCATCCGCGGTGGGGAGAACATCTACCCGCGCGAGATCGAGGAGTTCCTCTACACGATGCCGGGCATAGAGGACGCTCAGGTCGTGGGCGTGCCGGACCCGAAGTACGGCGAGGTCGTCGGCGCGTTCATCCGCGTGAAGGCGGGCGCGGACCTCACCGAGGGCGACGTCCAGGAGTTCGCGCGGGCCCGCATGGCCCGCTACAAGGCGCCGAAGTACGTCTTCTTCGTCGATAGCTATCCGATGACGGCGTCCGGCAAGATCATGAAGTTCAAGCTGCGCGAGCTGGCGGCCGCCCAACTCGGGCTCACCGACGTCAAGGTGTTCGCGAGCGAGGCCGAGAAGTAGGCGACGCCGGCGGGCCGAGCCGTCCGAGCGCCGGGCTGGCCTGCCCACGCGGGTGTGCGTGTGGCTGCGGTGCACCGTGGGCATCAGACGCGTGTGAGCATCGGACGGCACGCGAAGGGCGGGTGGTCTTCATGACATGCAAGGCGGTACTCCGGACCCTGGCGGCGGGGGTGGCCCTCACCGTGGTCTTGACGGTGACTCCGGCGTTTGCCGCGCCGGGCACTCCGCGAATACCGGGGCTCCGATTCAGTACCAGCCGCAACTGGTCCGGCTACGCGATCGAGACCAATCTCACGAGCCCCCAGAACAACGTCGTGACCGACGTGAAGGGCACGTGGGTGGTGACCACCGTGAGCGCATCCCCGGTGAATGCGTACTCGGCGTCCTGGATCGGGATCGACGGATACTCGAGCGGCACCGTCGAGCAGCTGGGGACGGAGTCGGATTGGGTCAACGGCCATGCCGTGTACTCGGCGTGGTACGAGATGTATCCGAAGAAGTCGATGAACATCACGACGCTCGCGGTCAAGCCCGGAGACGTGATGACCGCCGAGGTGGCCTACACGACCAAGTCGGGGTTCACCCTGACGATGACCGACACCACGACCCACAAGACGTTCACCACCACGCAGAAGCCGGGCTCGGCGAAGCGCTCGTCGGCGGAGTGGATCGTCGAGGCGCCGTGGTCCGGCGGCACGCTCCCGCTAGCGAACTTCGGTGTGATCCGTCCACGAATTGCTCCGCGACGGTCAACGGCCACCCGGGACCGATCAACGACCCGGCATGGCAGTCCGATCCGCTGACGATGGTGGGCGCGACGGGAACGACTCTCGCGTCGCCGTCGCCGCTGTCCTCCGGCGGTTCGGCGTTCTCTATGACCTGGTTTGGGCTGAACTGAGCGCCTGTCCCGCAGGATGAATGTGCAACAGGGGCCGTCGTCCATCGGGACGGCGGCCCCTGTTGCACGGACACGGGTTCAGTTGATGATCATCCACGCGATCTTGGCGGTCGCAGCCGCCGCCTTGTTGAGTTTGAGAGTGAACGTGGTCGGACTCGCGTACTTGGCGTAGCACAGGTAGACGCCCGTGCCTGCGGAGCCCTGCAGCGTCGCGAGGATCATCGAGCCGACCTCCACCCCCGAAGGCACCGTCACAGTGCAGCCGCTGTGGCCCTTGCCGATCGACGCCTTGCCCGAGCGCGAGAAGGCCGCTCTGCCGCTGACCTTCAGGGCGGTGCCAGCAGCGGTGTCATGGGTGGCCACCACACCGTACTGACCTGTGACAGTCCCTCTCCCGCGACCGAGGGCTACAGGAGGTTGGAGGCGAGGCGTGCCAACGCGTTGCGCAGCCGGCGGACCCGGGTCCACGAGTCGAGCATTTCGCGCGCGATCGACTCGCACTGCTCGATGTCGGCGAGATACGCCTGCTCGTGCTGCGCCGCGAGGTCCGCGTCGTAGAACCAGGTCATGACCTCCTGGTTCAAAGCGAGGCTGCGCGTGTCCATGTTCATCGTGCCGACGACGGCGATCCGGCCGTCGATCGTCATCGTCTTCGCGTGCATGAAGCCCTTCTTGTAGCGGTACACCTTGATCCCCGCGTCCACTAGCGGGCCGAAGAAGGTCTCAGCCGCGTAGTAGGGGGTCTTCTTGTCGGGCCAGCCGGTCATCATGAACCGCACGTCCAAGCCAGAGAGCGCCGCGTTGATCAGCGTCGACTGGATGTCGGGCGTCGGCACGAGGTACGGAGACTGGATCCAGATCCGTTCGCGCGCGCACGAGAAGCCCATCATGTGGGCGCGTCGCGCGGGGTCCCATTGTTGGTCCACTCCGGTCGACACGACCTGCGTCGGCGTGCGGCGCCCGGCCTCCGGATACGTCTCGGGGAAGAACCTCTCGTTGAAGAGGTCCTCCTCCGTTCTCGCGTACCAGCTCGCGCAGACCAGCTTCTGCAGATCGGCCACGGCGGGCCCGGTGAACCGCACGTCGGTGTCGCGCCAAGACGGGTAGTGCGGAGCGCCGTCGATGTACTCCTGGCCGACGTTGCTGCCTCCCGTGTAGCCCAGCACTCCGTCGATGACCAGGATCTTGCGATGGTCGCGGTAGTTGATCCTGCGGATGTCGGTCAGATTGGGGAGGATGCGCGCCCCCGCGGCCCGCATCCGCTGTATCTCGTCCTTCTTGTACACGAGGTTGCCCGCCCAGTCGTTGAGCATGCGGACCTCGACGCCTGCGGCGAGCCGCTCGAGCAGTATCTCCGTGAGTTCGGCAGTCAGCTTGTCGTGCTCCCAGATGTAGTACTGGATGTTGATCGTGTCCTTCGCGGCCGCGAGGTCGCGCTTGAGCGCCGCGAACTTCGCCTCGCCGTCGATCAGCAGCTCAACATCGTAGGCCGGCATCACCGTGGCGTGCTCGGTCTTGGCGATGAGCCGGACGACGTCGCGGTAGGCGGGATCGACAGCTTCGTCGGACTGCTGCGGCGCGTACCGGGCGCGGACCCGCGCCATCACGGGCGTGGCGAGGGCGCGAAGCTCGGCGCGTCGAGGGTCTTTGAGCGACTGCTTCTTCCAGTTGCGTCCGAACAGGTAGTAGAAGGGGAGGCCTACCAGTGGAAAGGCCAGCAGCACCAGGAGCCACGCGAGGGTGTCTGTCGGTTCGCGGTCGTCGGTCACGAGCACGATCGTCACGATAGCCCAGTAGATCAGAAGAGCCACGACCAACAGCGGCGGCCAGCTCCAGACGAGTCTCCACTCCATGAACGGCCCCTCAGTCGATCGGCTCGGTCGTCTCCGTACCAAGATATGCCCAGACTTGGGGCCGCGGGACTGGAAAGCGCGCCGGGAGGCGTTGGCGGTCACCGAGCGTCCCAGGGTCCGCGCACGCGGGCGCATGGGTACGGGGTACGTACGATACAGCGGAGCACACGGCGAAGGGACGGCGAGTGGTGTCCGACGACCGCATAGCGGGCGCCTCTCACAGGTTCCTCACGTACAACATCCACCATGCCCAAGGCGCCGGTGGCCTGATCTCGATCGGCCGCGTGTCGCGCGCCATCGCCGGTGCCCATCCCGACGTCGTGGCGATCAACGAGGCCTACCGGTGGCGGGGCCTCTTCGACCAGCCTGCGAGCATCGGCGCGTCGCTCGGCATGGACTCGGCCTTCCAGGCGAACATCGTCATCGGCCCGACCGAGTACGGGAACGCGGTCCTCGCCCGCGAGGCGCCGCTTCTGGTCGCCGACATCCGCCTCGCGAAGAGGCGAGAAGGCCGTGGGCTGCTCATCGTCGAGATCGACGCGCCGGGCGCGCGCTTCCGCGTCGCAACGACGCACCTGTCGCTCCATCGCCGGACGCGGGCCGCGCAGATCGAGCAGCTCGCTGCGGTGCTTCCGCTCGACCTTCCGCTCGTGCTGATGGGCGATCTCAACTGCGGGGGCGCGGAGCTGGCGCCGCTTCGCAGGATCCTAACGGCGCCCGACGAGACACCGCCGACGTTCCCGTCCCTGCGGCCGTCCCTGCGCGTCGACCNCGTCATGTTCAGCCGGCACTGGCGCCTGCTCGGCATCGCGACGGTGAGGACGCTGGCGTCGGACCATCTGCCGCTCTACGCGGACCTCGAGTTGCGCCAGGGCGCCGCAGCGGCCCCCTAGCTCAGGAGCGCCACGGTCCCGCGGATCGCGAACACGGCGCCGAACACTATCGTGACGACCGCGGCGGTGGTTCCCCCGTTCCGGTCGAGCCAGTCCCGCGCCCGCTGGAGCAACTCGCGGGACCGCTGCGGGCGCCAGATGACAATGACGATCGGTGCGAGCACGGTGCTCATCGCCAGGGCCATGAAGCCCGCGTACAGGGCCAGCCCCACGGGCAGTTGGAGCGGCCGCTGGGCCATCTGCATCTCCGCGGCGGCGACCACCGGCATCGTCCAGGACACCAAGCTCGCCCCGATGGTGAATGCGAGCCAAGACGGGGCTGAGTCGACGTCCCGGAGCGCCCGCGCGAGCAGCGCGCTGGACCTATGCGCGCCCCGTCTGAGCATGTAGATGCCGGTGACGATCAGCACGGCGCCGAGCAGAGCGATCAGCCACGCCTGGACGTCGGTCGAACCCGGTGAAAGGTCGGTGGGATCCACCAGGTACTTGTCCGCCTCGCGGATGAGCAGCAGCGCGGCGCAGACGATCGCCGTCTCCGTGACGATCGATCCGGCTACGTAGGCCACGGCCTTGCGCATCCCGCCAGGGCGCATGAGCCACAGGATGACGAGGCTGACGCCCGCCGCATTGACGGACACGCCCATCCCGAGGCCGATGATCGCGGCGACAGCGGCGAGACCCACGCGGTTCCCTCTCGAGTCGAGTTACGAGCCGTGTACAATCTACGCGCTATCCGCGAGGCGGGGGAGACACGCCGTGGCACCTACGAGCGACACGCACGAGATCCGCTGGCACGGCCGGGGCGGCCAGGGCGCGGTCACGTCCGCGAAGGTCCTCGCCGACGCCGCGTTCCGTAGCGGATTCGTGGGCGTGACGTCGCAGCCGTCGTTCGGCGCCGAGCGCCGTGGCGCCCCCATCACCGCGTCCACGCGCCTGGCCGACGCTCCGCTGCGCGTGCTGTCGCAGGTCACCGAGCCGGACATCATCGTGGTCCTCGACGAGTCGCTGCTCGACGTCGCCAACGCCACGGCGGGCATGAAGCCTGGTGGCCTCGTCATCGTCAACTCGCCCAAGGCACCGGCGGACTTCGCACTGCGCAAGGACCTGCGCGTCGTGACGAGCGACGTTATCGGCGCGGCCCAAGCNGCCGACCTGATNGTGGGGGGCCAGCCGATGGTTTCCACCGCGATCCTCGGTGCTTTCGCCCGGGCCACCGGCCTCGTCACGATGGAGTCCGTCGAGGCCGCCATCGAGCACGCCTTCTCGGGCAAGGCCGCCGCGAAGAACATCGAAGCGGCGCGGATCGCCTACGAATGCACGCGCGCATGAGCGCGCACGAGAGTGGGAGCGTGAGCGGGATGGACGCGCGGCGCGAGATCTCGATGGCTTCGCCGGCGACAGGCGAGGCCGGCGCGACCGGTCAGTGGCGCAACAACCGCCCGGTCATGGACCCGGCGCTGTGTCTGGCCGCCAAGTCGGGCAAGGTCACGTGCCAGATCTGCTGGGTTTTCTGCCCGGACGGCTGCATCGCGAAGGGCGCCGGGCCGGTGATCGACCTCACGTACTGCAAGGGGTGCGGCATCTGCGCGGAGGAGTGCCCCGCCGGCGCCATCGAGATGGTCCCCGAAGCCGTTCATGGAGCTTGCGAGATCCAGCCCTAGCTGCTGCTGCCGCCGCCGCCGCCGCCGCCGCGCCTAGACCTCCGACGCGCGGACGTCCCTGAACCCCTGCGCGAACTCGGCGAACCGCCACACATCCGCGAAGTCCGACGCTATCCCCAGCGATATGCGGACGGTGTTGGGCACCTTGCCGGTGGAGTCCTCGATGAGCCGCTGGCAGTCGACGAGCGTCACCGGCACCTCCGGGGTGCGGAAGCAACGGCTCATGTCCTCGGCGTTGATGCCGTGCGCCACCTCGCCGTCGCCGGGGTTGCAGAAGCAGCCCGTGCGGACCGATATGCGCTGCTGGCCGGCGAGCGACTCGAAGCGGTAGACGTCGATGACGTCCCCCTCGGGGTCGAGCAGGTAGAAGGCGATGGTCGAGCCGCGCCGGTCCATCACAGAGGGTCCGAAGATCCGCACCATCGGAGACCCGTTGGAATGGCGCCACGCGGACATCTGGTCGAGCAGCCAGCCGGCCAGCGCAGAGACGCGCTCGTGGACCGCGTCGATCCCGACCGCATCGAGATGCTCGATCCCGATCGTCACGGCGGGCAGCCCGAGGTAGTCCACGGTGCCGTCCTCGAAGCCGGCGTGCCCGGGTGCGAGCATATGCGTCCCGGCGGCGACGGACGCGAGCGTGATCGTCCCTCCGGCGAACCAAGGGCGGCACAGCTTGGCGAGCGCCTCGCGCCTCGCGATCAGGGCGCCGGCGCCGGTCGGGTACCCGAACATCTTGTAGAACGAGAGCGGCACGAAGTCCGGGTGCACCGCACCGAGGTCGAGCCGGTTGGTGGGCGCGAACGCCGCACAGTCCAGCAGGACGTCCCAGCCGAGCCCGCGCGCCGTCTCGATCCAGCACAGCGGGTGTTGCACCCCGCTGAAGTTCGACTGTGCGGGGTAGGCGAACAGCCCGTGCTGTCCGGGAGCCAGCGAGCGAAGCCCGGCGCCGATGAGGTCGGCGTCGAGTCGCAGGTCGGGGTTGCGGACCGGGACGTACGTGACCTCGGCGCCGGCGCGCAGCGCGAACTCACGGATCCCGTTGACGGAGTTGTGGTTGTCGTACGACACGAGGAAGCGGTCTCCGCGACCGAACGGGTACGCCTCACCCACCAGCTTCAGAGCCCCGCTCGCGTTCGGCGTGAAGACGACGTCGTACTCGTCGGGATCGGCGTTGAAGAATCGGAGCACCGACTCGCGGGCCCTTTCCACCAACGCGGTGGCGGCCAGGGACGTCGGGTTGTGCGAATGCGGGTTCCCGAACACCCCGGAGTCCAGCAGCTCGCGGTGCAGGCGGACCTGCGACGCGCCGTAGAGGCCGCCACCCGTGTAGTCCAGGTAGACGTGCCCCAGGTCCTCGAGCCGCGCGAACTCGCGCGATCGCAGTCCGGCGATCGCCGCGGCGTCATACCCCGGGTGCGCTGCGAGGAAGTCGGCGAGTGCAGTCTGCAGGTCCATGCGCCCATTGTAGGTGGCGAAGGCCGACGCGTCCCCATGTACAATCGGCCTGTTCACGACCGCGTCTGCAGGCGTTCTCCGCGCGACCACGAGGGAGTCTTTGTGAGCACCTCAGTCATGACCGGCAACGAGGCCGCCGCCGCGGCTGTGAAGCTGGCCCGCGTCCAAGTCATCGCGGCCTATCCGATCACGCCGCAGTCTCCTGTGGTCGAGCAGCTGGCGGCGTGGGTCGAGTCCGGCGAGCTTCCTGCCGAGTTCGTCCCGGTCGAGTCCGAGCACTCAGCGATGACCGTCTGCATCGGCGCCTCCACCGTCGGCGCGCGCACCTTCACCGCGACGAGCGCGAACGGCCTCGCCTACATGACCGAACAGGTCTGGTGGGCGCCCGGCGCGCGGCTGCCGATCGTCATGTGCATCGCCAACCGCGCGATGGCCGCCCCGTGGAACGTGCTCAACGACCAGCAGGACTCCATGTCGGTGCGCGACGCCGGCTGGGTCCAGCTCTACTGCCGCAACAACCAGGAGATCCTCGACACGACCGTCCAGGCGTACCGGATCGCCGAGCGCCTGCACCTGCCGGTGATGGTCTGCTACGACGGGTTCCTGCTCTCCCACACGATGATGCCGGTGAACGTGCCGGACGCCGCCGAGGTCGATGCGTTCCTTCCGGCGTTCACAGAGCCGCTGACGATCGTCGACCCGTCCGACCCCCGCAACGTCGGCCCGGTCACGCTCGCGGACCCGCGCGCCGACTCGGAGGGCGTCCTGCGGCCCGGCTACATGGAGGTCCGCGCGTTCCACCAGCAGGCGCTGCTCGACGCGCTCGACGTGATCCCCGAGGTCGACTCGGACTGGGGTGACGCGATCGGAAGGTCTTGGGGCGGCCTCGTATGGGAGCACATGATGGGGGACGCTGACGTCGTGCTCGTGGCCGCGGGCTCGCTCGCCACGCAGTTGACGCTGGCGGCGGAGGCGCTGCGCGCCGAAGGCGTGAAGGCGGGCGTCCTGGGGATACGGGCCTACCGTCCGTTCCCTGTCGAAACGCTGCGGCAGCGGCTCGCGGGCCGTTCGCTGGCCCTGGTCTTCGACAAGGCGCTCTCGTACGGATACGAAGGGCCGATCTGCTCCGACCTTCGCGGGTCGTTGCTCGGGGCCGATGGCGCACCGGCGGTGTTCGGCGCGGTGTGCGGCCTGGGCGGGCGCGACATCGCCCCGGAGCGGTTGACCGACGCCGCCCGTCGCGCGATCGCGGACGCGGCCGCGGGCGCCCGCACGCGCGCGACCGAATGGATCGGGGTCGTGGATACCGCGTAGCCGCTCACCAGGATAGCGAGCTGCGCGTCTGCTCGGCACGCGGCACCTCCAGCGGCAGGTGGCATCGGGTATCGTTGATGTTCGGCGGGGCGGACCCCGCGCAGAAGGAAGAGGGCCGGATGATCGATCGCGCGGCCGGGAACGGACGCAGGCGCGGCGCAGGGATGGCGATGGCAGCCGTCGCGGTGGCGTTCGCCCTGCTGACGCTGACCGGCTGCGATCTGACCGCCAGCGGTCCGCTCTCGAGCACGCCGGTGAGCGCTCCGGCCGCTGCTCCGGTGGCCGCGTCGTACCCCTCGGCGATCCCCTCCGACCCGACGTCGATCTGCCCCAACTGCCCGAGCGCGGCTGGTACGCAGGTCGTTCCCGGGAAGGTCGTCCTCAAGGACGGAGTGGAGGTCCTTGAAGTGCACGTCGTGGGAGAGACCTACACCCCGAACCTGTTCAACGTGGACGCCGGCGTCCCGGTGACCGTTGAATTCACAGGTACCGCTCTCGGCTGCATGAAGACCCCGACGTTCGCGTCGCTCCGCAAGACCGGTGACGTCTCGACCGGGAGCGGTTCGGTCGAGCTGGGCCCGCTCAAGCCGGGCACGTACGGGTGGACCAGCTCACTCGGCATCGCCCCCGGCACGATCGTGGTCAAGTAGCGCCCCTCGCGAGCACCTACCGCCCGAAAGGCTCCCATGGCGACCAAGATCCTCGACCTTCCCGATACCGAGTACGTCCTGCCGGGTAACCGCTCGTGCGCGGGCTGCGGCATCGGCATCGCGCTGCGTCAGATCACCGCCGCTCTCGACGGCCGTATGGTCATGACCGTGCCCGCGAGCTGCCTCACGGTGCTCGGCGGCATGTTCCCGATCTCGTCCGTCAGCGTCCCGTGGGTCAACGTCGCGTTCCCGTCGACGGCCGCCGCGGCCTCCGGCATCGCTGCCGGCCTGCGCGCAACCGGCCGGGCGGGCGAGATGACGGTGCTCGCGATGGCCGGCGACGGCGGGACCGGAGACATCGGTATCCAGGCGCTGTCCGGCGCCGCCGAGCGCAACGAGGACTTCATCTACCTGTGTTACGACAACGAGGCCTACATGAACACCGGTACGCAGCGTTCAGGGCTCACCCCTGCTGGCGCTCGCACCACGACCACATGGGCCGGGAAGCGCGAGAACCCCAAGGACCTCCCGCTGATCATGGAGGCCCACGGCATCCCCTACGTCGCCTCCACGTCCGCCGCGTACCCCGCCGATGTGTACGACAAGGTGGTCAAGGCCCGGGACATCCACGGCCTGCGCTACATCCACATGAACACGCCGTGCCCCAGCGGCTGGGGCTTCGACCCGAAGGACACCGTCCGGCTGGGCAAGCTGGCGGTCGACTGCGGACTGGTCGTGCTCTACGAGGTGGAGGACGGCGTGTTCCGCCTCACCGGCCGGAGCGCTTCGCTTTCGAAGACCGGGAAGCCACTCGTTCCCGTAGCCGAGTACCTTGCGACCCAGAGCCGCTTCCGGGGTATGGCCGACGACGCGATCGCCTCTGTCCAGACGTGGGTCGACGGGCGCTGGGCGAGGTACCTGGCGCGGAACGCCGGCACCTGCGCGTAGCGCGAACGGCTGTCCCAGGCTGGTCGCTCGACGCCGTGCGGCGCTTCTGCAACAGACACCTCGGCCGGTGTGCAGCTCCAACCCATCTGGTCTATCCTCTCTGCGTGACCACGGCCGCGGCCGCGAGAAGCGGGATCGCGATCGGTCAGAGATCTGAGATCTGAAATCGGGGAGGGAATGGCAGCCGCGAACGCGCTCGATCAAGAGGAGAGCACGCCGGTCTCGCCGTCAGGCGCGGGCATCGTGCATCTCGCCCGGCGAGTGCCGTGGTGGGTGTCGGTCGGCATCACCGCGCTCATCCTCGGCTTCGGCCGGAGCATCCTGTCGGGCGTGGGCACGGCGGACGAGGCCTGGTTCCTGTACGTTCTGCACCGCCTCGACCTCGGTCAGGTCCTGTACCGCGACGTGTGGGTCCCGGTGTTCCCGCTCGCGGTCTGGCTGGGGCAGGCGTTCACCTCGCTTCTGGGGAACCACGTGTTCGTCCTGAAGATGGTCGACACGGTCTGCTTCACAGGCACCGCGATCGCCTGCGTGGCCGTCGCTCGGCGCATCGCCCCGACCCGGCACTACGAGATCCTGATACTGGCGGTGATGCTGGGGTGGACCGGCCCGGGGGTCATCGGGCCGGGATCCATCTACACGGCGCTGGGCTACGCGCTGACGGCCGCGACGCTCGCGGTGGTCCTGGCCTGGGTCGATTCCGGCGGAGACATGCGAGCACGGAGCGTCCCGTTGCTCGTCGCTGCAGCTGCCACGGCCGGGCTCGCGTTCTCCGCCAAGCAGACGATCGGCATCCTGGCGGTGGGCGCCCTCGTGGTCACGATAATGGTGATCGGGGGGCGCCGCGGGTTCCGGCGGGCGATCGGGCTGGCGTTCGGCGCCGGGGTGGTCTCGGTCCTCGTGGCGGCATCGACGATGATCCCCGCGGCGTTGTCGGGCGGCCTTCCGGCCATGTTGAGAGACACGGTGTCGTCCACTGGCAGCGCGTCGTACGTCAGCGGAGCGTCGGTCTCCTACCTGACAGGGCTTGTCCAGTTCCTGCAACAGCTGCTCGCCCCGATCTCCTTGGGGTGGATCGGGTCTGTCACCATGCTCGGCGCCTACATCGTGCCGATCGTCGTGGTGCCCTTCTTCATATGGGCGCTCACGCGCGATAGGGACGCCCACCTTTGGGTCGTGGGGATCTTCTGCGCCGCTGGTCTGGCCGGCACATATCCGCGAGCGGACTATCCTCACTTCATCGCGGCGCTGCCGTTCCTGCTTCTCGCCGGCATCGTCGGCTGGGAGGTCCTGCGGCAGTACCTCACCGACTCCGTGATCGCCGTGGCCCTGGTCCTGGTCATCGTGGTGACCGGTGCGCGGCTCACGGCTGTCGTGCTCGCGCCGTTCAGCACGGGTAGCTACGCGCTGGTGTCGAGCCGCCTGGCGAACTTCGAGGGCGCGTTTATGACCGTGGACGAGGAACGTGCCGCTGACGAGGCCGTCGACACGCTCAAGTCCGCCTCGCAGAAGGACATATTCATCCTGAGCCTTCGCGCCGGCCTGCTGTACCTCGCCAGCGGCCGCGAGGACCCGACCGCATACGACTACCCCGACCTCTACGGTTTCGGCTCCTTCGAGCAGGACGACGTCATCAATGCGGTAGAGGACGGGCGAATACAAGCGATCTGGTTGGACTCCCACGTGCTGGAGTACATGGGCTGGGAAGACTCCCGGATCATGGCGTACGTGCGGCACGCGATGCGGCCCTACGGCTACGAGACGCCATGGGGACAGCTCTACCTGCCTGTGCAGAGCCCGGCGAAGAAGTAGGCCGGGTGCGCTGGTCGCCTTCCGGGATGCGTCGACACCGCGCTGAGCGCATACTTGTCGAGTTCCGATGCAAGCGGGGGGATCTTGTTGCAAACGCCGCTCACACCTTCCGACGCTGAGGCGCTACGGGCGCTGACGCACGACGCTGCCTGCGCCAGCGACGCGGGCGGGCGTGTCCTTGATCGCGTCGGCGACGCGAGCCCGGGACGCCGCGCCACCGACGCTGCGGGTGAGCTGCGGCTGCTCGAGAACGAGGCCGAGCAGAGCGCGGGGCTCGGCAGCTGGCGGCTCGACCTGGCAGCCGGGAACCTCGCCTGGTCCCCGGACATGTACCGCATCTTCGGTGTGGATCCGGCCACCGAGCTCGACCTCGCCCATGTCACTGCGACAGCCGTCCATCCCGACGACCGGGCGATGCTGGACGAGATCAACAACGACGTACTGCCCGACGGCATCCCGCGTCCGGCGCGGTATCGGATCCTGCTCCCGGACGGTAGGCTGCGGTGGGTCTACGCGCAGGGACGCCAAGTCATCGACGCGGAGGGCCGGGTCGTCGCCCTCGTGGGGTTCGTGCAGGACATCAGCGAACGCGTGGCGTCGGAGGGTGCCCTGCGCGCGAGCGAGATGCGCCACCGCGCCATCATCGACGGGATGTAGGACGCGTACCTTCGTGCCGACATGGACGGGCGCCTCACCCTCACCAACCAGGCGGCGGCGCGCATGTACGGCTTCGCCTCGCCCGCGGAGATGATCGGACTCGACGCCGGCTCTCTGTACGCGGACGAACACGAGCGAGAGGACGTCATCCGCCAGCTCCGTCGTGATGGCGCCGTCACCGACCGCGTGGGACGCGGGCGTCGACGCGACGGAAGCACGTTCTGGGTATCTCTCAACGTCGACCTGGCCTGGGACGAGAACGGGGCTGCGAGCGGGACGGAGGGTTTCGCCCGAGACGTCACCGACCGGGTCCTCGCGGAACAGGCCCAGAGCGAATCGCTCTCGCTCCTGCGCGCGACCCTCGAGTCGACGGCGGACGGCATCTTCGTGATCACCCGCGACGGGAAGGTGGCCGGACACAACGACCGCTTCGCGCGGCTGTGGGGCATCTCGGCCGCGATCTTGGAAGAGGGCGACGATGCCGCTCTCCTCGACTTCGTGTCGGGCCAGCTGTCCGAGTCGCGCCACTTCCGTGCCGGGGTCGAGTACCTCTACGACCATCCCGAGGAGGAGTCGTTCGACGTGCTCGAGTTCGCGGACGGGTGCGTCTTCGAGCGCTACCCCGCCCGCAGGTGATCGGGGAGAGGATCGTCGGGCGCGTCTGGAGCTTCCGGGACGTCACACGACGCACCGAGGCCGAGCGCGGGCTGCGCGAGAGCGAGGAGGACCTTCGCGACGCACAGGCGATAGCGCGCATCGGTTCCTACGTCTACGACATCGGAACCGAAAGGTGGATGAGCTCCGAGACGATGGACGACATCTTCGGGATCGACGCGGCCTACCCGCGTGACCTCGAGACCTGGACTGCACTCGTGCACGAAGACGACCGGGAGATGATGACCCGCTATTTCGCGGAGGAGGTCGTGGGCAAGCGGCTTCCGTTCGACAAGGAGTACCGCGTCACGAGGCACTGCGACGGCAAGACGGTCTGGGTCCAGACGAACGAGAGCCTCGAGCGGATGGTCTACGACGTCGCCGAGGCGATGGGCCGTGTGATCGAGATCCGGGACCAGTACACGAGGGGCCACCAGGAGCGGACGGCGCGAGTCGCGAAAGCGATCGCCACGGAGATGGGCCTGCCGCCCTACGACGTGGCGGCGGTCGAGATGGCCGCGGTCGTGCACGACATCGGCAAGCTGAGCGTGCCTGCGGAGATACTGAGCCGCCCGATGAAGCTGTCCGAGCTCGAGATGTCCCTCGTGCGCGAACATACGCACAACGGCTACGAGATCCTCAAGGACATCCCGTTCCCATGGCCGGTGGCCGACATCGTCCTGCAGCACCANGAACGGATGGACGGGTCGGGCTACCCCTCCGGGCTGCGCGGGGACGAGATCATGCCGCTGGCACGCGTGCTGACGGTGGCCGACATCGTCGAGGCGATGGCGACGCACAGGCCCTACCGGCCCGCGCTCGGGCTGGACGCCGCCCTCGCAGAACTCAGCCAGTGCGCGGCGAAGTACGAGCCTGCTGTGGTCGCTGCCTGCGTGCGGCGCAGCGAACGCGGAGAGATAGACTTGTAGCACTCGCGTTCTCGGCCGCGGCTGTCCGGCCCCGCAACGCCGTCCGCTCGGGTACGATTGCGGCACGTGGGCACGTGCGGGCGGGGCAGGCAGGGGCGCCGTGTACGAAGAGGACTACCTTCTCCGGATCATCCAGCAGATGGGCGTCTTCCTGCGGGCGATGCTCGCCGCGCAGCGCGACCACCGTCCCGACGAGATCCGCGAGACGTCGCGCGAAGCGCTGACGCTCCTGCTCGGGGTACCTCCCGGCATCACCGACTCGCTCACGCCCGACGGCCTCGTGACGCTGCTGTCGGTCGGCGGGAGGTTCGAGATCGTCCGCGCCGTGCTCGCCGCCGAGGTGTTCGTCCGCCGGGCGTTGGCGGACCGCATGTCGGGCCTTGCCGAGTCCGCCGCCGCCGACGAGGCCAGGGCGCGCCGGCTGCTCGACGAGGTCGTCGAGACTGGCGGCGAAGAGAACGTCGAGCGCGCCCAGGCGCTGCTGGCGGAACTGGACGGCTCCACGGCGGAAGGGACCGCCCGATGACTCCCGACACCGGACTCACGTCCGCGCAGGTCGCCGAGCGCGTCCGCCAGGGCCAGACGAACGCAGAGGGGGCGCCCTCCAGTCGTCCGGTGGGCGAGATCGTCCGCCGCAACGTCTTCACGTTCTTCAACGGGATGCTGTTCGTGCTGCTGGTCGCGATCCTGGTGTTCGGCCAGCCCCGCGACGCCCTGTTCGGGTTCGTGCTGTTCCTCAACATGGGCATCGGCATCGTGCAGGAGCTGCGGGCGAAACGGACGCTCGACAAGCTGTCGCTCATCGCCGCGCCGAAGGTGCGGGTGGTGCGGGACGGCGCGGTGGTGCACGTCCCGGTCGCCGGCGTCGTCCTCGACGACCTCATCGAAGTACGTGCGGGCGACCAGATCGTCGTCGACGGCGCGGTGTCCGCCGCCTCGTCGATGGAGGTGGACGAATCGCTGCTCACCGGCGAGTCGCGCGCGGTCTACAAGGCCGTCGGCGACCGCGTCATGTCCGGTTCGTTCTGCGTCGCGGGCAGCGGGCGGATGGTGGCCGACGGCGTGGGGGCCGCTTCCTACGCGCAGCGCCTGGCCGCCGAAGCGAAGCGGTTCCGGCGCGTCCCGTCGGAACTGCGGCGCAGCACCGACCTCATTCTCAAGACGATCGCCGTCCTGCTGGTGCCCACGGCCGTGCTGCTCATCGCCACCCGGTGGAACATCGCGCACGGCAACCTCGGAGAGATCGTGCCGCAGACGGTGGCGGCGCTCGTGGGCATGGTGCCGAACGGGCTGGTGCTGCTGACGTCGATCGCCCTGGCCGTCAGCGTCATCCGTCTCGCGTCTCGCGGCGCGCTCATCCAGGAGCTGCCGGCGGTCGAGGTCCTCGCGCGGGTCGACGTCGTGTGTCTCGACAAGACCGGGACGATCACCGAGCCGGAGTTCGAGGTGCTGGGGCTCGAGACGCTCGGCGGGGCCGACGAGAAGGCCGCGAAGGCCGCGCTCGCGTGCCTCGCCGCCATAGAGCCGCCGGACGCCCGCAACGCCACCGCCCGCGCGTTGGCGGCGGCGTACGGCGAGCCCGCCCGCATGCCGACGGAGCGAGTGCCGTTCTCGTCGGCGCGCAAGTGGAGCGGCGCGTACCTTGCGGACGGCAGCTCGTGGGTCCTGGGGGCGCCGGACGTGCTGCTGCCCAACGGCGACTCACGCCGCGCGCGTGCGGCCGAGCGCGCGCTCGCGGGCGCGCGGGTGCTCCTCGTTGCGCGGGTCGCGGAGTTGCCGGGCCACGGCGAGTCGCTCGGCCCGCTGGACCCGCAAGCGCTGGTCGTCCTGGGGGAGCGGATCCGCGAAGACGCGGCGGCCACTCTCGCGTACTTCCGCGACCAGGGCGTCGCCCTCAAGGTGATCTCGGGCGACTTGCCGGCAACGGTCGCCGACGTGGCAGCGCGGGCAGGCCTCGAGATCCTCGGTGACCCGGTGGATGCCGCCTCGCTGCCCAAGGACCCGGCCGAGCTGGCGGAGTTCATGGAAGCGCACACGGTCTTCGGGCGTGTGAAGCCCGAGGACAAGCGCGACATGGTGGCGGCGCTTCAGTCGCGCGGCCACGTGGTGGCGATGACCGGCGACGGCGTTAACGACGTGCTGGCGCTGAAGTCCGCCGACCTCGGCATCGCGATGGGCGCCGGCGCGCCTGCCGCGCGGGCGGTGGCCGACCTCGTGCTCATGGACGGCAAGTTCTCGTCGCTGCCGGGCGTGGTGGCGGAAGGCCGCCGCGTCATGGGGAACGTCGAGCGCGTGGCGAACCTGTTCGTGACGAAGTCGGTGTACGCGGCGCTGCTCGCGATCGGGACGGTCATCTTCGCGGTGAACTACCCGCTGATGCCGCGCCACTTCACCCTGATCGACGCGCTCACGATCGGCATCCCGGGGTTCTTCCTCGCGCTTGGGCCGGTGGCGCCACGCTACCGGCCCGGGTTCCTGAGCCGGGTGATGCGGTTCACGCTCGTGTGCGGCGTGGTCATGTCCGCGGCGGGCGCCACCGCGTACTTCTGGGGACTCAGCCATCCCGAGGGGCTGCTCGGAGGGCACGTCGCGGAGGCGCGGTCCGCGACCGTCTGGACGCTGCTGTTCGTCGGGCTGTGGGTGCTGGTGGAGCTTTCGCGACCGCTGACCCGCAGGCGCACCACGCTCGTGGCGGCGATGGCCGCGGCCGCCGGAGTGCTGGCCTTCGTGCCCTACGCGCGAGACTTCTTCGCGCTGCCGGCGGCGCTTCCGGGGGTGACGGTGACGGTGGTCTTCATCGTCGAGGCCTCGGTGATCGCGATCGAGATCGGACTGTTCGCCGTGGGCTGGCGGCCGGTCCGGCAGGAGAGTGGCTCCTAGGGTATGCGCGCGGCCGCGGCGGTGCTTGCCGACGTGCGTCTGTGTCCGCTCGCGCTTGACCCCCCGCGCCGCGGGCGGCTAGGATAGCGTGCACTTCACGGCCAGGTAGCTCAGTTGGTAGAGCAGGGGACTGAAAATCCCCGTGTCGGCGGTTCAAGTCCGTCTCTGGCCACCACAGCGATGACGAAAGCCCTGCCTTCGCGGCGGGGCTTTCTTGCTGTCCGAGTTGCGGACTTGGGTCGCCGACTNATAGGTATGCCATCTGCGGGGCAAGGTCAGGTATGATTCCCCCGTTACCCTGGGGCCTTGGCCGACATGCCAAACGGGGGTGCTCCATGCCGCGTGAGCGCCGTGTTCATGAGCTGACGTCTCACGTGCGTGTTGGCTCGAGTGCCAGCCGGCCGTGCATATCTTGGGCAGCGCATAGCCAGTTGTGGCATTCGTTTGCCGTTCTCGCGGTCGCAGGGGCTCTCCTCTTCGGAGCGGTGGCTGTAGCCCGGGCAGACGCGTTCGTGGCCTTCAGCGACCCGAGTCTGAGGGCCACGGTGGCGAGCCAGTTGGTCGACCAGGGCGTGATAGCGCCCGGCTCCGATGGCACCACCGTCACGGCGTCCGACATGCTGGCGCTCAAAACGCTGTCGGTCGCCGACCAAGGCATCGTGCAGCTCGACGGGCTGCAATACGCCGCCAATCTCACGTCTCTGGACCTCGGCGGCAATGAGATCGCGACCATCACTCCACTGGCAGGACTCACGAACCTGACGGAACTCGACGCGAGCGGCAACGAACTCGATCTGGCCCTTGGGTCACCCGCGATGGCCGTGATCTCCGCACTCAAGGGCTGCGGCGTGCATGTCGCGTA
>JGI24140J50213_10000434_pt1 | contig 19525 bp, 17 predicted proteins | sample BarGraIncu00222A_FD_50213 | JGI IMG/M metagenome (IMG submission 50213)
ATTCCATGCATCACACCTGCTTTAACTTTGGTGTATCTGTAAGTACCTGGATTTTTGACTGGTTTCTTATTTTCCTCTAATATCAGTTCCAGTATCAGTTCCAGTATCCATAAACCCCAATTTTTAAAGAGCTTTAATGCTGCATGTATCGCGCCCGGATTCAAAAATATTGACCCAGTTACATTACCTTTAAATATGGGTTTATTTCCAATGTTATTATGTTGATTTATTGTAATTTAAATCACCTTAGTTTTTTCTTTTATAATGAGCATAAGTGGATTTATGCCTTTAACTTCAAAATCAAACACAATTGACATTGAAGGTAAAATGTAAATCTAACTTTTAGAAGTACAAAGGCGTAAAATTTGACGCTCGGTTAAACTAAGGCGGATAATTTAAAACTTATAAAAAAAAGCTAATTATTGTCAATCACCGAACTGAAAAAATAGTGTTACTTGCCAGTTTCAAAATCGTATTTGAATTAAATATCCTACATAAAAATGAGACTATATAACTCTTTCTATAAACTATATATCACGATGTATGTCTATAAATGACACGTTTGAAGTAAAAATAGAGAATTATGACGTTAAATTTTTAATTTTTGGCATTCACTAATCTCGATGTCAATCAGGTCATTGGGTCTTGTATCAAGCTCCCAGTAATTCCGCAATCTTTGCCTCTACAAGTTTGCTAACTTTCGCTTCTATTATTGACGATATATCCATCTTTGGGCTTTCTGTTACTTTTTGGGCATCCACTGTTGATACATCTTTCTCGATAACTCCATTTGCCTTCCAGATCGCATCATCAATGTCACGCCCTGATAAGTGAACATATATACTTGGCATATCTGAACCTTGTACCCATCCGAAATATGCGTTCATTTGAGCTTCAGTAAGGTAATTTGCCATATAAGTGCATCTCGAATGACGGAATAGATGAGGATGGATTTTTTTGTTAATTCCTGCTTTTTTAGCTATTTTATTCAACCTCATCCTAATAGCATCATATCGCATTGACTCTAATTCCTCTGCCTTTTTGGCAAAATTATACCATAAAGGAGCTTCAGGATTGTTTTGACCAGGATGTTCATTAAGCCAGTCCTTTAGATAATCCACACTCCAAACAGCTCTAACTCTTCTAGGGCCAGTTTTTCCATTTACGATGATTACACCACCAATATCATCAAATTTAACGTGTTTTACACGTAGACTACCAACTTCTCCCACTCTAGCCCCAATATCCCAGAGTAACGCAATTATTGCTTTATCTCGTTTGTTTGTCGCGGCATTGATCATTTGTTTTATTTCCTCTTCTGTGAGCATATCTTCCGGAAGCTTGCGGTCTTGCTTTTGAAGGGTTGTTCGTACCCACTTCACAGTTGGAGGCTCTTCCCCGTCGTTTAGCCATTTATAGAACTTCTTCAGTGTTACCTTGTAATCATGCTTTGTCCAGTCACTCAGACTAGACACTTCAAGGCATGCAACATATTCTCTAATTTCTTCCTCAGTCGCTTTATCAAAATCGGAAGGAATATATTTTGCAATCTTTTTCAACGTGAACAAATATTTGAGCACCCTATGCTCGCTTAATCCTTCAGAAAAGCAGTAATTCACAAAACTCAAAATTAACTTTTTGTTCGCTGTAGATATGTCTGCAAGCTTAAAAGAGTCCAAACGTTTCTTTGTGTTCAGTCTATAGATCGATACTTCCATTTCCTCACAGTTCCAGAAAATGGGCTCTGAACCTAAAAACTATAAAAGCCGCCGGAGGGACTTGAACCCTCGGCCTGCTGATTACGAATCAGCCGCTATACCGCTAAGCCACGACGGCACTTGAGAAGAGAGGATAAGCAGACTTAAAATAACAATCAAGAATTTAATTATTTCGCTCGTGCAGGATCGTTCCTTTAATTCGAGACCTCAAATAAGTTACGTTAATTCAAAAACTTAAATAATCTTGGCTTCAATGCATATATTATACTGGTGTGGAGCATAAGAACGGACCACCCTTTTCTCCAGTACTTCTACTTTCCTTCCTGCTCTTTCAGCAGCTCCTCTTATAAGTTTGATAGAGCTTTCGTAAAGGTTGTCTTCCGGAGTTATTCCGTAATAATGGATAATTCCTCCCGGCTTTGTAAGGAGAACAGCAGAGTCAAGAAACTCGTGGGCATTATGAGGGAGGTTCATAATCACATGGTCAGCAGTGCCTGCAAACTTCTTTGCTTCTTCCCTTGCATCGCCTTCGATTGCTTCGATGTTTTTCGCAGAATTAAGGTTTATATTTTCTTTCAGGTAATGCACTGCGTCAGGATTTTTATCAATTGCTATAACCTTTGAAGGCTTTTTGCTTTTTGCAAGCAGAATGCTGTAAGGGCCTACACCTGCAAACATGTCTACAATGGTGTCCCCTTCCTTAATCCAGGAGAGAATTCTTGAGCGTTCGGTAGAAAGGCGTGGGGTGAAATAGGCCCTTGAAAGGTCAACTTTGTAGCGGCAACCGTATTCCCTGTGAATTGTTTCTGTCCTGGGCACGCCTGCTACAACCTNAAATTCCCTAACTCTGAATTCTCCAATTACAGGGGTAAGAGGTTTGAGCACAGTTTTTATATTCGGCTGAGTCCGGAGGAGAGCGTCGGCAATTCTTGAAGCTTTCTGCGAATCGAGATCCGTATCTTCCAGAAGCGCAATATCTCCTATGACTTCATAAGAGGGACTGAAACCAAGGAGGTCTTCAGGGGCAGGTTTTTTTTGCTGGAGCTCGAAATCGAAAGCAATAAGTTCGGTTTCCTCAAGAAAACTTTCCAATTCACCAGGTGCAGGCTTTCTAGAAAGGGGGAGATAAAGAAATGCCTCGTCCACGCCTATCTTTAGGGATTTGTCAAGGATTTCAAGCTCAAGGAGCATTTTCCTTACAGGTTCTCCTTTCTTTTTAAGGACTTTTACGCACTGCTGTTTCATGAGAATTTACCTTCCGGAATTCTAAAGTTACCTTTTGTTATTAAGCTATCCAAATCTTGCTAAAAATTCTTGCCTGAAAAATGTTTAATGAGAACGTTTTGTGGGAAAACACACTCCATCCCATACAGTCCGCGCTCATGACAGCTGAAAAGAATTGTTGTAATTAAGCATGAAATAAAAACCGAAGACTACCAGAAATATTCCACATGCATAAAGAATATACCTGTGCGCTTTATGGGATAGCAGGACTTTTCCACGGCTGACTGATCCTGATACGGCAGTAAACCAGCTAATGTCTGCTGTCCAGTGCCCTAAAATGTAAGCCACTGAAATGATGGATCCCAGTTCATATTCCCTGAGTAGAAGAGCGCTGCCCGCAGTTAACCACCAGATCCAGAAGTAAGGATTCGAAACAGAGGTGACCATGCCTATTATGGCAGGGCTGGATTTCATTTTCAAATTTGATGAATCCTGAGTAACATTTGAAGAAGAAACGGTATTTCTGGCATCCTTTACCGTAAGCAGGCCAAAGACCACAAGTGCAAGCCCACCAATTAGGGAAATAACGGAGATAGTACCGTCACCGAAAAATGAAGTCACTCCAAAGAGAATGAAAACACAGAGAACCAGCTCAACAAGTATATGCCCCAGAACGAACTCCGGGCCTGCAATCCATCCTTTTTTAAGGGAGGCCTCTATAGTTGCAAAAAGCATTGGTCCCGGTACCAGGGCACCTGTAAGCCCTACAGTGAAACCTATGAGAAGAGCTTTCAAAATTTCAATTGCCAGCATATTAACCAAAAATTTAGATGAAGACTTTTTAAATAATTTTAAATACAAATAGAAAGGTCTGCCTAAAAAATATATACAAAAATAGGACATTTCTGTCCCACGAATTTAGGAACAGAACCTGAAGCCGAGCTGGAGAAAAAAATAGGGGAGAAGTTAGAGGATAATCTCAATATCCAATTCTTCTGCAAGCTCTTTATATCTATTCCGAATGGTGACTTCCGTAACCCCGGCTACATCTGCGACTTCACGCTGAGTCCTCCGCTCGCCGCATAGAATGGATGCGATATAAATTGCAGCTGCAGCGACCCCAGTAGGGCCTCTTCCGCTTGTCAGTTCTTTTTCGGAAGCCTGTCTCAGGATCTCAACACTTTTGGACTGAACTTCTCCTTTCAGATTAAGACCAGAGCAGAACCTTGGAACGTAATCGATTGGGGAAGTCGGCATGAGCTTTAATGCAAGTTCCCTAGAAATAAAGCGGTAGGTTCGTCCGATTTCTTTCCGGCTGACCCTGGATACTTCTTCAATTTCATCAAGAGTCCTTGGGACACTGCACTGGCGGCAAGCAGCGTAAAGAGCAGCTGCAGCCACACCTTCAATGCTTCTTCCACGTATGAGGTTCTTGTCCACAGCTTTCCTGTAGACAACAGCAGCCGTTTCTCTAACAGTTCTCGGGAGACCGAGAGCAGAGGCCATCCTGTCCAATTCGGAAAGGGCGAAAGCAAGGTTTCTTTCAGTTGCGTTGCTTACACGAATTCTACGCTGCCATTTTCTTAAACGGTAGAGCTGAGCACGGTTTTTGGAGGAGATCGATTTTCCGTAGGAATCACGATTCCTCCAGTCAATCATTGTGGAAAGCCCTTTGTCGTGGATTGTGTATGTCATGGGCGCACCCACACGGGAGCGCTTCATGCGTTGATCGTGATCGAAAGCTCGCCATTCGGGTCCTTCATCTACAAAATCAGCATCGATGACAAGTCCGCAGTCACCGCACACGAGCTCGGCTCGCTCGTAGTCATGAACAAGGTTCCTGCTACCGCATTCCGGACACACGACCTTTTCGTTCTCAAAACTTTGCTCATTTTGCTTTTCTTTGCGAGCTTTGATCATGGCACGTATTTTTTCTCTTTCAAGAGTGTCCGAATAGCGAACTCTTTCGACTTCTACCATATTATATCACCTATACAAGTTAACATGACATCTTTATGATTCCCTGTAATCCAAAACCTGCACCAAATTAAAGAAAATAATATTTATAAAAAATGGGACAAGAACATCTCACGGCGATAACTAGCAAAAAACATATAAACCAGTTAAAATTAAACCATAACAAAGGATTCATATTTGTATCAAATTTCAGAGACCTCACCGAATATAGACTCTTTCATTGACCATAACCCGAAACTCAGAATCAGGAATTCGCTTAAAGCCCTTAACTAAAAAATATGGATGGTTTACAGGTCCGAAGACACTGACAATTGCNCCAATNTGATTCAGGGCCTTATCCACAANAATCGAATTCAACTTTGGAAGACTACCTGAGGTTTTATCGGATTTGATCTCATCCCCTATGACTATCAGATTTTTGACACCTGATCTATGCAACACTGTACCGAGTCGTTTCATATCAGCCACAAATAATTAATAGCAATTAATAGCTACGCTTCGGCTCAGGGCAAAAATACCCCGGCTTTGAGCGAGTGAGACTGTCAGCCTTAAATGAGAAAGCATATTGTAGACTGAAAAGCATATGTAATCTATGTTTATGCTATATAAAGATATCGCAAGACGTATATTATACAAAACTTTCAAGTAAAATTAAGACTATAATGTAAAATAGAGGGGAAAGTGAACCACAGGCTTATATATGAAATAAACATTGTTGGCAACAATCAGACCAGAGGTCTGGGTATATCCAGACATTAACTCCTATTAATGACCTCGTTCCAGGGAGGATACTCATTGTCCAAGTTCGTATATTTTTTCGGAAAGGATGTAACTGATGGCAAAAGTAGCATGAAAGACCTGCTTGGAGGTAAGGGTGCAAATCTTGCCGAGATGGCAAATCTTGGAGTCCCCGTACCACCCGGTTTCACAATAACAACTGAAGTCTGTGTACTCTATCTGAAAAATAAGAAATATTCTGAAGAAACACTCAGACAGGTAGAAGAGGCAATTGACAGGCTCGAGACCTTAAACAACAAAAAACTAGGAGACCAAAATGACCCGCTGCTTGTTTCAGTAAGGTCTGGAGCCAGAGTTTCCATGCCGGGGATGATGGATACCGTCCTTAACCTTGGGCTCACGGACAAATCCGTGATCGGGCTCACTAATAAAGTCAATGATGAAAGATTCGCTTACGATTGCTACCGCAGATTTATCGCCATGTTTGGGGATGTGGTAATGGGGGTCGAATTTAGAAAATTCGAGTCCCTCATAGAGGATAAGAAGAAGGAACTGGGAGTCAATTCCGACACTGATCTCGATGCAAAATCATTAAAAGAGCTGGCTGAGAGGTTCAAGGAAGTAATCAAACTCGAAAAGGGTATTGAGTTTCCCCAGGACCCTAAAGTTCAGCTTCAGATGGCAATTGATGCTGTTTTTGAATCTTGGAATAATTCGAGAGCCATCACTTACAGGAAACTTAATGAAATTGATGAAAGCTGGGGCACGGCTGTCAATGTACAGACCATGGTCTATGGGAACAGAGGAAACACCTCTGGNACAGGAGTTGCTTTCACAAGGAACCCATCCACAGGGGAAAAGAGATTTTTTGGAGAATACCTTATCAACGCTCAGGGCGAAGATGTGGTTGCAGGCACCCGGACTCCGGACTTTATTGATACCCTTGAGAACAAGATCCCAGAGGCTTATAAGCAGCTTATAGATATCTGTCAGAGGCTTGAAGCTCATTTCAAAGATATGCAGGACATAGAGTTTACTATCCAGGAAGGAACACTTTATATGCTGCAAACCAGGACAGGGAAACGAACAGCTGCCGCAGCCGTGAAGATTGCAAAGGATATGGTAGCAGAAGGGCTGATAGATAAGGAAACAGCAGTCACAAGGGTAAAAGCCGAACATATTGACCTGCTCCTACACCCGAGAATTGACCCCAAAGTAAAACTAGAAGTAATCGCAAAGGGACTTCCAGCATCACCTGGGGCCGCTGTAGGAAAAGTTGTGTTTACTGCCGAAGCCGCAGAGTCAATGGCCGAGATCGGGGAAAAAACAATTCTCGTCCGAACCGAAACCTCCCCTGAAGACATAGGAGGAATGGCAGCTGCCCAGGGTGTTCTTACCGTGCGCGGAGGGATGACTTCTCACGCAGCAGTCGTTGGAAGAGGCATGGGTAAACCCTGTGTTGTTGGATGCGGAGCGATCTCAATCGACATAAAGAGTGGTTTATTCATGGTAAATGGTCACACTATCAAGGAACATGACTATATTACTATTGATGGAAGCGCCGGAAATGTCATCATTGGGAAAGTAGAGCTGATTGATGCTGAAATTAATAACGACCTGAAGCAGGTTCTCCTCTGGGCTGATGAAATCAGGACTCTCGGGGTAAGAACAAATGCAGACACCCCGGCAGATGCAAGTATAGCCCGTGAACTAGGTGCAGAGGGTATAGGACTCTGCAGAACTGAACATATGTTCTTCGGAGAAGACAGGATTCCTGCAGTCAGGGAAATGATAATGGCCGAAGACGAAAAATCCAGGAAAAAAGCCCTTAAGAAACTGCTCCCGATGCAGAAAAATGATTTCCTTGGTATCTTCCGCAGCATGGAAGGTCTGCCAGTAACTATCAGGCTGCTTGATCCGCCTCTCCATGAGTTCCTCCCGGACAAGGAAGAACTGGATGCAAAGCTCAGGGAACTTGAAGCCTCAGGAGATTGCGGGAAGATCGATGAGGTAAAGAAAATTATCCGGCGTGTAGTTTCCCTTAAGGAACTCAACCCTATGCTCGGGCACAGGGGATGCAGGCTCGGAATCACTTACCCCGAAATATACGACATGCAGGTACGCGCAATCATGGAGGCAGCCTGCGAGCTTGCAGCCGAGGGAATGCAGATTGTTCCTGAAATTATGATCCCATTAGTGGGCCTAGTAAAGGAACTAACCCTGACCAGGAATGAAGTTTGCAAGATGGCAGACATGGTCATGGCTGAGAAAGGCATAAAGATCGATTATCATGTAGGAACAATGATCGAACTGCCAAGAGCCACAATTATCGCAGACAAGATAGCAGCGGAAGCCGACTTCTTCTCCTTCGGGACAAACGACCTGACCCAGACAACATTCGGGTTCAGTCGTGACGACGTGTCCAAATTCGTGCCTATCTACCAGAAGGCAGGTATCATTGAACACGACCCCTTTGCAGTCCTGGACCAGGAAGGCGTTGGCGAGTTAATGAAGATCGGAATAAAAAAAGGTCGCTCTGTCAAACCTGACCTTAAGATCGGAATCTGCGGAGAACACGGTGGGGAGCCAAGGTCTATCCACTTCGCCCACGAAATAGGTATAAATTATGTGAGCTGCTCCCCCTATAGAGTCCCAATCGCAAGACTCGTTGCTGCTCAGAGCACAATTGAATCAAGAAAGGCGAAATAAATCCTGAATTTAAAATCCGGTAGGATCATATCCTACCTCTAATCTTCTTTTTTGGTGATTATCCAGCTGGATAAACAACATCATCAACCATTTTATTGAGATTTAATAGGCGAGTTTTTAGGAAACTTATTTTCATTAACTGTTGTTTATAAATCGTATTTTTCGATTTTGAATTGATTAGCGATCACTCACTTTTTACAACCCAAATAAACATCAATAGAGTGATTTTTACTAGCTGAGTAATTACCTTTTTTGAAAAAAACGTTTAATTGAGGTAGCAAATATGAAATCCTCCAGAATACCCAGACTTATGAACTGGTTAAGGAGTCTAAGCTCTTGACTACCGCATACTGGTATTAAGAAGAAAAGTTTTGGTTGCGAATAGAATTTATGGAGCAGTTGAGAAAAAAGCTTTATGGAAATACGGGTCATTGCAGCTCTAATTAGCTGCAATCCCCCTAAAACCTCCGATCATTCGGAGATTAGTATTTCCTTGCAATCATATAGTCGGCAATCTGGAGGAGAAGCTCCTTCTCAGGGCAATCTTCGAGAGCATCCAGCTTTGCTTTGCCTTCGTTAATGTATGAAATTGCAAGATCCTTTACATAACCAATGGATCCACACTCTGTCAGAATCCGGACGGCCTCGTCGGTTTCTTCCTGAGTAGATTTTCCTTTTGCGAATATATCCAATTTCACACCCTTTTGGAAAGCATCAATTACAATGAGGGTATGCTTCCCTTCCATAAGGTCACTACCTCTCACTTTTCCAAGAACTTCCTGGGGAGTGACCATATCCAGAACGTCATCATACATCTGGAAGCCGATCCCTATAAGGCGCCCATACTCGGATAAGGCATCGGCAATCTCATCAGGAGCCCCTCCAAGAAGGGCTCCGATCTTGGCAGCAGCTGCATAAAGAACTGAGGTCTTTTTTTCCACCATCTCAATATATTCGGATTCTGTAACCCTTTCCCTCTTCTCAAACTCAATATCAAGCCACTGCCCTTCGCAGATTTCAGTACAGGTCTTTGAGAGAATATTCATGCATTTCAAAATCCTTAAAGGTTCATTTTCAACCTTTGAGAGGATCTCGAAAGCTTTGGAATAAAGAGTGTCTCCTGCAAGAATCGCTCCGTCTTCACCCCATATGGTATGGACCGCAGGCATTCCCCTGCGGATATCGTCTTTGTCCATTATATCGTCATGGATCAGGGTGAAATTATGTACAAGTTCCACGGCAACTGCTGCAGGTAAAACAGATTTGAGATCTGAACCTACAGCTTCAGCTGCCAGGATCAGGACTGCCGGACGGAGACGTTTTCCCCCAGCATCCACCAGGTAGCGAGAGGCTTTGTACAGCTCCTCGGGATGAATTACTGGAAGTAGCTCATTAATCGCGGCATCTACATGGACACTTCTTTTTTTGATCTCATCAGTCAGCGTCATAATCATCACGAGATTACGGAATATACTTCCTATTAATTATTCTTCTATATATAGCACTTCACCGTTTCTGAGGAGGTGAACNGTATCTCCGAGTACATACCCGGCGTCTTCCGCCATCTCGATGTAGTGCCCGTGCATCTCCAGATCCCCATGGGCAGGGATTACATGTTCCGGATTCACCATGCGCAGAAGTTCCCAGTGGTCTTCCCTGTATGCGTGCCCTGATACGTGCACATTGTCATAGATTCTGGCACCCCGCATCCTGAGTTTGGTCTCAAGAGCATAGCGGTTGGCCTGAGTCATAGGGCTTGGGATCACATTTGCAGAGAAAATAACCCTGTCTCCGGGCTCAATTGCATAGGGAGTTTCCCCGTTCGCGACGCGCACAAGGATNGAACCTGGCTCTCCCTGATGACCNGTAACGATTGGGAGATACTTATTCTTCCCTTCCTGCATNATGCGTTTGAAGGCTCGATCGACATCTTTCCTGAGGCCGTAAATCTCTACATTGGAAGGCAGCTCCAGATAGCCAACATCCCTGGCAGCTCCAACATAGCGTTCCATTGAACGACCCATAAGTACTGGAATTCTACCCATCTCCTCAGCTGCTTCAATGATCGCTTTTAGCCTGGCAATATGAGAGGCAAAGGTTGTGATAATCATACCGACGTCGGACTCTTCTGTTCCGAGCAGTACATCCCTTACCATATCCTTTGCAATCTGTTCCGAAGGAGTCTTTCCTGAGCGTCCGGCGTTCGTGCTCTCTGTAATCATTGCAATGACTCCTTCCTTCCCAAGGGCTTTGAGACGTTCGAAGTCAGGAGCTTCCCCCATTGTAGGAGTCCGGTCCAGTTTGAAGTCACAGGCGTAAAGAACTGCCCCTACTGGAGTGTGAATAGCTGCAATAACGCAGTCTATTATACTGTGCTGGACGCGGATGAATTCGATGGAAATGTCTTCCGTAACCTGGTAAGTCCCACCTGCGTTGAGGGGAATAACCCTATTACAAACCTCGAACTTACGCTCGGCCTCTATCTGCTGTTTGATAATGGCTGCCGTATATGGGGTAGCAAGAATAGGAGCATTATACCTGTGGGCAAGTTTCGGAATCGCACCTACGTGATCAAGGTGTCCGTGAGTACACACAATTGCCCGGACAGTCCCATTAATTTCTTTCATGATGGTATCATCAGGAATTGCTCCCATCTCGATCAATTCGAGAGAATGCATTTTGTCGATTTCAACATCTTCGTGAATCTGAACTCTATCGAGCCGAAGCCCCATGTCCAGAATAATAACATCTTCACCTATTATGACTGCAGTCATATTACGGCCCATTTCGTTATAGCCGCCGACTGCAACAATTCCTATTTCACTCATATTTTTTAACCTCTTATTTGATTTTTATCCCTTTGAAACCGAAACCTCATAAAACGAATTCGGTAACGGCCTAAAGCAATGACCATGAATGCAAAGAGTATAAGTATAGTAATATAGAATCAGCCTTAGAACAGCCACTTCTAGATTCTTCCCTCAGGAAGAAATCCACTTCGGAGGTAAATGAATTAGGCTATAATCTATTGCAGAAGAATACCACTTCAAATATATATTTGTTTCATTATACAAATATTCCAATGCCTATTAAGAATGTTGAGGACTAAGTTCAATCCTTCATTCTCTCAATTACATTTTAAAGGATTTTCCCTGCCCAATCAGATAAATTAGGGGTATGAACTCAATTAACAGGCATCTTTAGCGTACTCTTCCTTTAAGGCTATTATTCTTAAATCTTAATTCACACTAAACCATTCTTACTTAAACTATTCTTACTGTGATGACTTTCACCAGGTAATCTTTAATTTAATGACTTTTATGGATGACTTGCTTTACTAATGAGTGGCTTAATATCATACGTAAGCCTGAGCAATTATGAGATTTATTCTCTAATTTTATCTACAATGAGATTGATTCTCTAATTTTATCTACTTTACAGAAATTAATAATTCGGCTAACTTGTGATTATATTGACCAGCAAATTTCCAATTTAATTGCTTACCAAATTTCAGATAAATATAGAATTAGTCTGGCATTATCCAGATAATTCCAGATAAAGACATATCTTCTATTTAGGCATCCCTAAAGAACAATTAACTATCCCTAAGAGAATAAACTAATTATATTTTTCCTCAATACAGGAACATAAGCTGCTNATCCTATCTTTCCTGAGAAAATGAACCATTGTTCATTTAATATTAACGATTTCTTCTGAACATTACATTCATATTATGTATAAATATTGTTATGGGACGAGCATTTATTGAACGAATCTGGTATTATACCTTACCGGTAAATGTAAATTTCAACAAAAATACGTTAAAAGGCAAATATCTATGCTGTTAAAGCATTTCCCTTGATATGGAGTAGTCCTTTACATTAAAGCCACGCTGCCCAAGGTATTCAAGAGTCCAGCCAGTAACGACCACCGGGGCATTACGCAGATCCTGTATGTTTGCACAGCCACAGAGAAACATTGAGGTTCTGAACTCATCCAGCATACGAGAAAGAATGCTCACAACAGGCTCTTTCCCTTTAAGAGCAGAGCCTACAAAAGGCAGTGCTGCACTTGCCGCACTGGCTCCAAGAGCAATGGATTTAGCGATATCAAGGCCTGTCCTGACTCCGCCGGTTGCGATAATCTGAAGGGAAACCCTGGATTCTATGATGCTGGCAACAGTTGGAATTCCAAAGTCCCAGAAGAGTTCCCCCAGGTGTTCTGAGATAGAATCTCCACTTTCCCTGGCCCTGTATACCTCAACTCCTGCCCAGCTAGTGCCTCCTACGCCTCCGACATCAATTGCAGATACGCCTGCTTTCTGGAGGAGAAGGGCATCTTCCCTTGAGATTCCAGCTCCTGTTTCTTTAACGATCACTGGAGTACCCAGTGAAGAGCAGATCTCTCTAATCGTATCCAGACAGCCAGTTGCATCTTTATCTCCTTCTGGTTGAATGGCTTCCTGTAAAAAGTTAAGGTGAATGGCAAGGGCATCGGCATCGATCATTTCGACAAGCTTTTCAACCCCTTCAACCCCGTACTTGCGGATCTGAGCAGCACCTACATTCCCATAGACAAAGGCATTTGGAGCTTCGTCCCTGACAACCCTGAAAGATTCTTCCTGNGCAGGGTCATCGATCGCAGCTCTCTGGCTNCCAACCCCTATTCCTACTCCCAGCTCCTCAGCTGCAGCTGCAAGGGCAGAATTTACTGGAATNGTGTCAGGGTGACCTCCGGTGATCGAGGCAATCAAAAAAGGAGCTNNTAGGCGTTTTCCGAGAAAGTCCACAGATAGGTCCAGCTTATTCATATCAAGTTCCGGAAGCGCCCTGTGGATAAGGGTTACATCCTCAAAGCCTGCACTGACCTTTCGCGATTCTACTGAGCTTGTAGCACATATTTTCAGGTGTTCGATCTTTCGCCTTGAGGTAGTATTGATCATACTTCATACCCTTTCATCCGGACTAATTCTGGTCCCTATGGATTCCCCATTTAAGAACCTGTTTATATTATCTGCTTTTCCTGCATTGAATATATATGAAGTAATACAAGACGTTTTGCTAAGCTCCAGAAGCTCCTGTACCTTCCCTAGCATGCCGCCCGTAACATCAGTGCTTCCTGAGCCTCCTATATAACGCTTCAAATTTTCAAATTTTTCCGGGGTAATTTCAGGCAAAGGCTTTCCGTCCTTATCAAGCACTCCATCTTCTGCAGAGCCTAGACCTAGCCTGGTAATTCCGAGTTCCTTTGCAAGGTAGGGAACTATCTGATCTCCTGAGAGAACGCATGCCCCTAGCTCAAGATCCATAACAACGTCTCCGTGCAGCACAGGGACAAGATTATTCTTGAGCATGAGCTTTATGTTGTCAAGGTACATGCTCTCTATCCGCCCTTTCCTGCAAACCGTACAGCCCATAGGATGTACAGCTACAGCCCGGATTCCGAAACGGTTAAGGGAATCTACCACTCTGGAAGCAAGTTTCTTGACGGATTCATGGGTTATAATCACCCCTTCAGGATCAAAATTCATGTCAAGCCTGTATTTCTTAGCGTAGGTATGCCCGAATGAGCCTGCGCCATGCACAATAATCATTTTTCCCCGAAATTCGGAGACTTCCCGCGCAATCCTTAGGAGATCAGCTTCTCTTACAACTCCTTCATCTGCTCCCTTATCAGTAATGACGCTGCCTCCAAGTTTCAGGATAACTGGTTCAGTTGAGACTATCATGCCATATCACTTAATGCCTTATCAAATAACTTTCAATTATCAAATAACTTTCAATTTCTTTTATAAATAACAGCTAAATAACGAGATAGAAGTTCGAACTGCTTAGTCGAGCTTCAGGCCCTGTTCNGTTGGTTTTGTAATGGTCACCTTACCTCCTGCCTCTGACATGGCTTCAGCAACCTGTGCGCNTCTATCAGTTGAAGTAAGTGCAACCATACATCCTCCACCTCCAGCGCCTGTGATCTTTGCTCCGAAGGCCCCAGCTCTCCTGGCAGAGTAAATTAATCTGGAGAGTTCAAGAATATTTACTCCCAGAGCGTCCAGAAGTCCCTGGTTTACATTCATAAGCCTGCCAATGGAAGAATAGTCACCTGCCATGACAAGGGATTCCCCTATTTTAGAGATTTTGCCAATAGAAGCCATGAGGGGTTCGATTAATTCGGGATAACTTTCACGGAGCTTTCTGACATTTGCCACAAGTTCCTTTGTAGAAGAGAAAATTCCTGTGTCTCCGATCACAATCCCGCAATCGGGCGTCCTCAGTTTCCTTCTTTCAGGGATGGTAACAACCCCTCCGAATGTAGATACATAGGTATCTGTTGGGCTTGCAGTTCCCTGGACTCGGATCTCCATTTCATGCCCAACTTTTGCAATTTCCTCTAAAGTAAGGCCGCAGCCAAATAACTCATTGAGAGCACCTATACATGCAATCGTCACAGCAGCAGACGATCCGAGTCCGGAACCTACAGGAATCTCGGAATCAACTTCCAGAAAAACACCTTTTATCGGTGCAATTTCCCTCATTTTCTCAATAACTGAGGAGANATAGGGATGTTTTTCAAAATCAATTCCTGTCCTGCNAATTTGCGACTGGATTATTATCGANTCGTTAAGTTCTGCCCGCACCCGGGTTCTTAATTCAATCGCACATGCTATTGCGNTTTCTCCGTAGACAACCGCATGTTCTCCGAAAAGATAAATTTTCCCGGGCGCAGAGCACGAAATCATATTACTCCTCTGAAATTCTTAAGTTTAGCTGAAGTATGTAAAGCAGTGGATTTATTATTTGAATTTGTGGACGAACTTTAATTTGAATTTGTGAACTAATTTTAATTTGAATTTGTGGACGAACTTTAATTTGAATTTGTGAACTAATTTTAGAGACTAATGTGTAGTTCTATAAAAGTAAAATTTAAAAAACTTATCCGGGCATAAGCAACTATAACTATCCCGGGTGTCTTCACTAGAATCAAAAACAAGCGACCTTATTTTCCCGCAAAATTCCTCTTACTCTACAATAATCGCGGCATATCCTACAACTGCGTTCAGGTTTCCTGAAATATCTCCACTGTTTGAGTAATTAAGAAGATTAGCCCGGTTTCCGCCAAGCTTTTTGGAAGCTGTAAGCATTGCAGCAATTGGCCCATATCCGCACACAGAAGCGTTTCTACGATATAGCCGCTCATATATTCCCGAAACATCAAGATTCAGGATAGCGCCAATGATTTCATTATCTATTTCCCTTGCAAGTTCTGCAGGCTGATAGTGAGTAAAATCACTGGATGCAATAAATACCACTTTTTTTCCGCTTTCGGAAATAAGGTTGGCAATAAGACCCCCTACCTCAACTGCGGTCTCCTCATCCTGCATACCCATACAGATAGGAAGAATTTTGAAATCCCTTTCGAAACGATACTGAAGAAAAGGAAGCTGAACTTCGATGGAATGTTCGTATCTGTGCCCAATTTCGTCCACATCAACGATGCTCCCTAAAAACCCGTCGGCGAGTTCGGTATCAACCTCAATAGTTCCCAGTGGAGTTTTCCACGTGTCCCTGGATACCGACACAGGTGAGCCGTATCCCGTATGATTGGGACCAAAAAGCACATAGGTATCGGCTTTGGGGAGGGTTGCATAGGCATGCGCGGCCACTTTTCCAGAATAAACATATCCGGCATGCGGGCAAACAGCCCCGAGTACGTCTCTTTCCCGGATCTCCAGGCCTTCAAAACATCGCTTAAGTTCTTTCTCCAGATATTCAGGACGCAGGGGATAGAACTGCCCTGCAACTGCTGGCTGTCTCATTTACAATCACCCATATCTAATATGGGTCATTTTTATATAGCCTTGCAGTATGCAGGACTGCCTTTCGGGATTAGAGAGGAGTTTCGAAGTCAGTCAACTCGTAATTGAAAGGTGTGCCATTAAGCCGGGACACTTCCCTTGCAATCAACCAGTAAACAAGGGAAAGAGCTTTTCTACCTTTGTTGTTCGTGGGAATTACAAGATCCACGCCTGAAATCAGGTTGTTAGTATCACAGAGTGCTACAACAGGTACTCCAATGCTTGAAGCTTCCTTCAGGACCTGGGCATCTCCTGCAGGGTCGGTTACGATCACAACATCAGGCTCAAAGAAACCATAGATCTGAGGGTTTGTTAAAGAGCCAGGAATGAACCTCCCAAGCATTGCCCTTGTACCGAGTGCCCTGGAAAACATCCTTGCAGGNTGCTGNCCGTACTGNCTTGACGAAACAACAAGAATCCTTGCAGTGTCGTAATGAGCCAGTAACTTTGATGCAACTCTAATTCTTTCGTCCGTTGATTGGATATCAAGCACATATAACCCGTCAGTTCTGACCCGGTATACAAAACGCATCATATCCTGAGTCTTCTGTTGGGTTCCGATGTGAACACCTGCTGCCAGATATTCGTCGATGGACACAAGAGATGTGGATACTTCTTTAGCAGAAGCTTCATCCTCAGATTGTACGGGCACAGATCCGGTTTTTGCCGCTGCTTCCTTTTCAGGTGCAGGTTTTGCTTCAACCACGACATTTTCTTCAGGCAAAGACTGTGCTTCGGTTTCCTCCTGCCCTGTCTGCTCNATTTCCTCCATAAAGTCACCTCATAATATAGAATCAACAATAAAACATATTCAATATATGAAAATGCATCCCACTAAGTTTTCAATTGATTTTACGTTTGACCGTGATTGGAATAACTCCGGCTTTCAACTCTTCAATAGCGACATCAAGAGGATCCAGCCGCCCGTCATCTTCAACAAGGACAGGAGCTCCCATTGCAATTTGCAATGCTCTTGCACCTACAATCCGCGCACGCTCGAACCGAGTATACTTTTCCTTGACCAACTGATCACCCTGAAACTCAAAAACGCTCCGATGAATTCCGATAATTGAGAAGCATGATAAATTTAATATTTAGTACATATATACCTGAAAACCAGTACCCTGAAAATAGGGAAATGGGACCGCTGAGATTCGAACTCAGGTTCCGGCGTCCCGAACGCCGAAGGATGGACCAAGCTACCCTACGGTCCCTTACTGGTACGGCGAAAGCACATCAACAAGTTCTACATGGCTTAAGATCATTCTGCGACAGCAGTAGCGGGTGATCCCGAGATCGTCCAGTACTGCAGCACCGTCTTCGCCATCATTGACGCGTTTTTTGTACTCATCCCAATAGTTTGAGACTACTTTTCCACATGAGAAACATCGGACTGGGATCATAGTCTTACCTGTAAGATTTCTGGTATTTAGCCCTTGCTCCAGGCCCACCATAGTTCTTTGATTCTTTCTGCCTCGAATCGCTTACAAGTAGATTGCGGTCGTAGCTTGCGAAGTTGTCTCTGACAATTGTGTCATTGGTCCATTCCACAATACCCCGAGCAACAGCGGTCCTTACCGCATTAGCTTGTCCAATAATTCCGCCGCCTCGGACATCAACATTAATGTCAAGCCCGGAAACAACTTCGTTTCCTGCGATCAGCAGAGGTTCGGAGATCTTCATCATTACAAGCTCTGGGGTATATAACTCGAGCGGAATTTTGTTAATCCTGACCTTACCGGTTCCCTTAGTGACTGTTGCACGCGCAGTTGCAGTTTTGTGCTTTCCAGATGAATTAATTACTTTGACCATGAGGACTCACCCTTTAGAACTTTGAACCCATCTTCTGGCTCACTTCACCAAGCTCTATATACTTATTAGAACTCAGAAGCCTCATATCGGCATCTGCAATGGTGATCACTTCAGCGCCCTTGAGTTCGTAGGGGACACCTACATAGACTTTGAGCCTGGACATTGCGTCTTTGCCTCTTGCTCTCTTATAAGGCAGCATGCCACGAATAGTCCTCTTCAGGATGCGATCCGGACGCTTCGGGAAATAAGGCCCGAATTCCGTAGCACCTCTCTCCCGGGTTTCCCGGTATTCTTTGAGGGTAGCTGCCTTTGAACCAGAAATTATGGCTTTTTCGGCATTTACAATATAAATCTTGTCGTCTCCTGAAAGCAGCTGTTTTGCAACTGTACTTGCAAGACGTCCCAGAATAAGCCCATTTGCATCGATTACCGTCATCTTCGACACCTCAGCGGAAAATCCGAATACCGGACCCTTTAGGATTTGCTTCCATTATCTCTTCGAGACTCAGACACTTGCCACCGGCTTCAGTGATCTTTTCAACTGCGGATTCACTGAAGGTTACAGCTGCAACAGTTACAGGGTGATCAAGGAGACCTGCGCCCAGAACTTTTCCAGGGATTAGCAGGACATCATCTTCTGCAGTGTGCCTGTTGATCTTACTTATGTTCACAGCCGCATATTTTCTACACGGCATCTCAAGACGTTTCGCTATATCCTTCCAGATTGGGGCAGTATCTATATTGGCCCTATCTTTCAGGGTAAGAATCAGAGAAACGATTCTTGGATTTGTTTTTCTTGTCAGTTTTACCAGTGAATTTTTACCCAATGTATGTTCCTCCGCAAGATTTTTTGAACCTTACTCACGCGGAATAAAACTTCTTATCGCGTTCGAACATCGCTATAATTGCCTATCCGAAACCTTAAGCCCGGAAACAGCAAATAAAAATCAAGCGATTAGTCGGAATTGGTATGCTCTGAATAACATTTCTAGTACATAAAGATTATGTGCATCATTAGTTCCGAGCTGCTATAACTCCAAATGGCAAAAAGTGTTTACTTTTTCCCTATCCACTCGTATATCCCACAATGCTCCTTAATCAAAGTTGCGCTGTTACACCCCATTGCAAACAGCGGGCATAACAAGTTAGAATGCATCTGTTAAATTATTCTTAACAAGTCTTTTCGAAATATGTAGGACTTAAGCACTTGAGGTACAAAATCAAGTACATTCGACTTTAAGGTTAAAGTCATACTTCAGGCAGTTTGAGGTTTAAAGCTTATTGATTTTCAGTTCAACCGCGTAAGTCCTAATATGTACAAAAAAGCACGGAAGAATTGTGCTCTCGTTTCCTTAATTCCGTGTTTTTACGTGGTTCTCAACATCACTTTTGCAAATTACAGTACTTCACCAACTGGATCGAGAAATCATCTATCCCCATTACGATTTCAAACATTTAACGAAAAGTATTTTGAAATCGGAATGAAGCTAAATGA
>JGI24140J50213_10000435_pt1 | contig 19461 bp, 18 predicted proteins | sample BarGraIncu00222A_FD_50213 | JGI IMG/M metagenome (IMG submission 50213)
GCGCTTGCGCTCATCCCGTTGGTCAGTGTGCTGGCCGCATGTGGCGGCACCAGCAACGGGTCTCCCGCTGCCGCCCAGGCGCCTGCCACCCAAGCGCCCAGCCGGGCGCCCAACCAAGGCGCCGCCGGCGGCGCACCCGCCATCCCTGGCGCGTCGGGACTGATCGCCGCAGCCTCGCCCGGCACCTTGCAGGTACAGTCCGCCACCGCCCAGAACACTGTGCTGTATAACGCAAGCACCAGGTTCACCAAGGTCGCCGCCGGCCACGTCGCAACCGGCGACTGCGTCATGGTGACCGGAACCCCGGCGGCCGGCTCCACCCAGGCCCTGACCGCAAACTCAGCGCGCATCGAGGCAAAGGTGAACGGAGCCTGTCCGACCTTCGGCTCCACCGCCGGGGAGCCGGGTGGCGGCTCATTCGCCCAGCGCCCCTCGGGTACTCCTTCGACGGGCACTCGAGCTCGCCGCGCTTTCGCCAACGCGACGGGCACGGTGAGCTCGGTGTCCGGCTCCACGATTCTTGTCAACGGCATCCTGCGCAATGGAGCGGGGGCGGGCGTTTCAGCCACCCCTGCCAGCCCCAGCACCATCACCGTGACCCTGCCCGCCTCAGCCACTGTGACCCAGACCGTTGCGGCCACCAGCGCGGCAGCAGTTGTAGGCCAGTGCGCCAGGGCCATCGGCCCCGCTGACAGCACGGGAACCATCACGGCGAAATCCATCACGATCAGTACACCGGGGCCTAGCGGCTGCCGCACTGGCTTCGGCGGCAGGGGCAACTTCAACGGCGCCAACGGAACCGGAGGATCCGGGTCAAATGCGTGAGCGGGGAAGGAGTCGCAGGGCCCGGGTGGTCACCGCGGCCGGGATCAGCGCCGCAGTCGTGGTAGCCGGCGGCGGCGCGGTGTCCTACGCCACCTCCCAGAACACCGCGACGCCCTATGTGACGGCCACCGCGGGCTCACACTCGGTCCTGCAGAGCCTGCAGGCCACCGGAACCACCGAGCCTTCCAGCGCCGCTACGGTGTCCTTCGCGGTATCGGGGACCGTCGCCAGCGTCCCGGTGACCATGGGCCAGAAGGTGACTGCCGGCCAGGTCCTGGCCACCCTGGACAGCACCGCCTTGAAGTACGCCCTGGCAACCGCCCAGGGCCAGGTCGCCAACGCCAACCTCACCCTGGTCCAGGCAGAGTCCGGCCAGGTCTCTGCCGCCTCCGGAGCGGGCAGCAAGACCGGCACCACTGGCGCTGGCAGCGCCACAGCCACCGGCAGCTCCACGGGCGCCGGTGGTGCCACGGCCGCCAGCACCGGGACCGGCAGCACCAAGAACAGCAGCACGGGAATGGGCGCCACCACCGGGGGCAGCGGCTCGACGCATTCCGGCTCCGGCTCGACTGCGCCGATCACCGCCGCCCAGAAGACACTGCTGACCACCGTTCGCCAAGCCGACGTCCTTCTGGCCAAGACCAAAGCTGATCTGAGGCTGGCGACCACACTGTGCACCACCCAGCCCACCACCCCGCCGAGCACGCCGACCCCAACCGCACCGCCCACATCCACCCCGACCACCCCGCCAACCACCGCGACCACCGCCCACATCCACCCCGACCACCCCGCCAACCACCGCGACCCCAACCACCGCGACCCCGACCACCCTGACCCCGGCCGCCTCGGCAGCCCCGACCACCACACCCCCACCAACCTCGACACCCACAAGCGGTAAGGCCACCCTTGCGCCGGCCGCGCTGACAACGGCGCTGAGCGCTGTCCAGAATGTCTCGTTCTCCACCACCGCGACCGGTCCAACCACGTGCATCCAGGACCAGCAGCTGGTCCTACGCGACGAGTCACAGCTCCTCACCGTCCAGCAGGGCCTGTCCACTCAGGAGAGCGCGCTGGACAAGCTCATCACCAAAGCCACGACCTCAACCGGGGCTTCAACCGGTAAGGCCTCAACCGGAACGGCTCCCATCGCAGCGGCCCCGGCGGGGATCTCCTCCACCGGAACGTCCTCAGCGGGCAAGACCGCCACAACCGGAACGGCTACCGGCGGTACCGGCGCCACGACGGCGGCTGTCAGCGCAGCGCAGCTGGCAGCTGACCAGTCCGCGGTCGACGCGGCCAACGCCAATCTGGCGCTCGCAGAACAGCAGCTCAGCCAGGCGACAATCGTCAGCCCGTTCACCGGGGTAGTCAGCTCAGTAGGCCTGACCGTCGGCCAGGAGGCCACCGCGGGGTCCGCGACCAGCGCGGTCGATGTCATCGACCCGACGGGCCACGGCGTCACCCTATCCGTCGACGTGACCAAGATCCCCCAGGTCAAGGTCGGTGACAAAGCCACAGTCGTGCCGGACGGCTCATCGCTCTCCCTGCCAGCAACCGTCTCCTACGTCGCCGCGGCCCCCACCACCGCCGGCAGCACCGCCTACAACGTGCAGCTCGCCTTCACCTCCAACCCCACCGCTTTGCGAGACGGACTCCAAGCAGCAGTCACCATCACCACCTCACAGGCGGTCAACGCCCTCGCCGTCCCCACCTCGGCGGTCAAGCACCGTGGGTCCCTCAGCTACGTCCTCCTCCCGAACGGCGCCACAACCAGGGCGCAGATCGTCACCGTCGGTTCAGTCGGTTCCATCTACACCCAGGTCACCGGCGGCCTGACAACCGGCCAACGCATCGTCCTGGCAGACCCCAACACGCCGATACCCACCAGCACCATCACCGGACGGATCGCCCGGATCACCGGCGGGGTGGCCAGCGGTACGGCTGGCGTGCTCGGCGGTAGCACCGGTAGCACCGGTGGAGGCACCGGCGCCGCGGGTACCACCGGGACTCGAACCGGTGGCTGACAACCACGAGCCCACGAGAGCAAGGGCCGGACCATGGCGAAGCAGGTTGTCGCGACACCAGCAGCCAAGGACCCGACGGCAGGCACCGCATCTTCAGGTCTGCCCCTGGCGCCGTGAGCCGAAGGCGGCCGCCCGCACGCCCTCGAGGGCAGGCACGTGAGCCGGCTGCGAGGCTGCAGATGTCGCTGCGACCATCAAGGGCCGGGAGCTTAAGACGCGATGACGTACACCTGCGACCCCCGCGTTGATGCCTATATCGAAGGACTGCCCGACTGGCAGCAAGCAATCTGTCACCAGGTTCGTGACCTGGTCCACGCCGCCGACCCAGACGTCCGCGAAACTATCAAGCGCACCGACCGTCCGTACTTCGAACTGCAAGGCAACATCTGCGCCCTGCTGTCCGCGAAGGACCACCTCAACGTGTTCCTCTACGACGGGGCTCTGGTCCCGGATCCGCAGGGGATCATCACCGCCGGCCACGAGAACACGACCGCCCGAACCGTGGCCGTGCGCGAGGGCGAAACGATCAACGCTCCTGCTCTGTTCGCAATGTTCAAGCAGATCATTGCCAACAACCGCGCCGGCGGTTGGCGAAAGCTGAAGCGTGAAAGCCGACGCTGACAGCCACCCTGTGGGAATCGGCGGGCCGATGCTCGTTCTTCCCTACGAGCGTCTGTCCCGCGGCAGCTGCCGATACGTCATCTGAGAGATCGCCGGACCGTCCTCTGCGCCAGGGCCGTTGACGTCCTGCGCGGACGTGGGTCATCACGACAAGAACCCACATCGCCTCAGAGTGCAGCACTGCGGCTGGGTCCAGACCCCAGTAGGTGGCGCGTCGGCGACGGCACCTGATTGGATGAGCCCGGGCGACCCGCGACCAGGGTGCCTCCTGCACAGATCTCGCCCCACTGGTGCTGTTGACCGTGCATGCCCTCTGACTCTCAAAATGGTGTTCAGTGGGATCTCACGAAAGCGATCGGAGCGACGCAGCAGTGGCAAACCAGAGGACGGCAAACAACCGGCAGACTGTCGGCTTGCCAGCCGCTGTGCTAGCAGTGGGCGCCTTGTACTGGCTCCGGTGGTCGGGGGTCAACTCGGGGGACTGGGTTGATCTGGAGGTTTACCTCCGAGGGGCGCAGGCCATGGTGACCACGGCGCCACTGTACGCATCGCATCCTGGCGTCCTGCCATTCACCCTGCTCGCCCTTCGCCGCCGTGGCCTTCACGCCGTTGCTCTTCATGGGCAGTATGGGCGCGCGCTGGGTCCTGAGAGCCGGGTCGCTAGCCAGCTACCTGATCGTGATCGGGACCCTCGGCTGGCGGCTGCACATACCCCGCAGGAACGTGGTCTTGGTGGGACTGGCAGGGATGGCGTTGGAGCCGTTCGTGCGGACCATGCTGCTCGGGCAGGTGAACCTCTACCTCATGGCTGCGGTGGTGGTCGACACCCTGGTGATCAGATCGTCGCACCGAGGATGGTTGGTCGGCCTGGCTGCCGGTATCAAGCTCGTTCCGGGCGTCTTCGTCCTGTGCTTCGTCGTCAAGAGAGACTGGCTCTCGTGCCTTCGGGCGGGCTGCAGTTTCCTGGTGACCGTGGTCTTGGGGATCATCGTGGCGCCCCAGGACTCGCTGCGGTACTGGAGTGGTGGCCTCTTGGGGATATCGCACTGGGGGCCGGTAGCGGTCGTCGATGGAAAGAACCAGTCACTCATCGGTCAGCTGGCGAGAATCTCACATAACCCGTCACCCTTGACGGGGACGGCGCTGGCCTTGTGCGCGTGCGGATTGGCGTTGGCGGTTGCGGTGGCCCACCGGCAGTCTCAGATGGGTGAGGACGTGGCTGCGCTGACGGCGATCGCCATCGGCGGTCTCCTGGCTTCTCCGTTGTCCTGGACTCATCACTGGGTATGGGGTGTGCCAGCCCTCTGGGTCCTGGTCTCTCGGCGGCAGTGGGTGGCGACCTGTCTGCTTGGGTCCGTCTTCGCCGCCGGGGCCGCGCGAGGGCTAACACTGCAGCCTGCACAGGTCTCACTCACCTTCGTGCAACAGCTCGCGCGCTTCACCTATGTCGCGGCTGGCGTCGCGCTCTTAGCCATGTGGGTCTTTGACGCCGGCGGCAGACGCCGCACAGCGCCCACCCCGGCACCGAGAAGGCCCGGGCTGCAGGCATCGCCCCTGGGGCTGGTGCACGGACCTTCCACGACCGGACCGACTGACTCCCGCTGAACCGGACACGTCAGCCCCCAGGTCTCGTCACACCCTCGCGCTCGCGTGACCATTGCCTCGCAGGAGCCCCGATCGGGCAGGTGCACCCGAAGTCTCGCCACCGACGCCGGCCACGGACCGCGACCGGAAACGCTGCCATCCTGGACGCGGCTCCCGTCGAACCCGCCCCCCAGCCTGCTTCGCTGCCGGCCTCAAGGCAGTCAGAGCGCCGCCGCCTTGCCGCACGTCGGTGCCGCTCATAGCAACGTGGCTAGGTCAAGAGCAGGCTTCGCAGGTGGGCGCCCCGCAATCCAGTCGTGCCGGTGCCATCCCAGTTGGGGCCCAGCCAGCCCAGCAGACGGTTTGGAAGCAGCGAAATCGGGAGGACTCATGCCGACGAGAGCATCACACAACCAGAGCTTGCCCAAGGATTCGCCACTGACGGTCTGGTGGACGACGTTCGAGGGTTCAAGGACCAGCACCCTGCACTGGTCGCGCGCTCATCGTCGGAAGCACTCAGGCTGCTGGACGAGCTGGAAAGCGAGCGGATCGATCACCGGTAGCTTGACCATGACCTGGTCGGCACGGACACCGTTGACCCGGTCGTGGACCGGCTCGTCCACCGAGCCAGGATGGGCTCACCACAGAACATCGGACCACTCCATATTCACACCGCCAACATCGGCGCGGGTTACCGGACGGGCGTCATGCTGAAGGCAGCCGGCTACCCAGCGGTTCGCAGTTACGCCTTCACCATGTGGACCCGGTGGTTCTGATGACCGGCGATCCTCAAGTCAGCGCGCACGCCAGGGATCAGCGGTCAGCCGGAGTAAGCACAAAAACCGGGATCGCACGTTCCGTCTTTTCCCGGTACTTCGCGTAGTCCGGGAATGCGGCAACGCATCGCTGCCACCAGATCGCCTTCTCCTCACCCTCGACCACACGGGCGGTCATGGCCCGCACCACCGTGCCGTCACGTACCTCGACCTGGGGGTTGGCCACCAAGTTGGCGTACCACACGGGGTTCTTGGGAGCCCCGCCCATTGACGCCACCGCCGCGTACTCGCCTTCGTGCTCGACGCGCATCAACGGCACTTTACGCACCTTGCCTGACTTGGCGCCGATGGTGGTCACGATGATCACCGGCATGTCTCGCATCGTCGTTCCGGAGGTGCCACCTGACCCTTCGTACTCCTGGACCTGATCGCGTACCCATTTCGATGGGCTGGGCTCGTAGTCACCGCTGGTGGACATGATCCCACTCAACACCAGATGATCGGGTGGTGTTGAGTCGCCCCCGTTCAGCCAGTGACGTCCTTATCGGAGAAGCGAGCCCAGGCAGCAAGCCAGAAGACCAGCATGTACCCAGCAGCCGTCGCCAGTCCGCGGGTCATGTCACTGTAGGCAATCGGGTCCCGAAGGACGTCACCGAACGACATCCACCAGTGCGTCGGCAGCCACTCGTGCAACCACGACAGCTGCGGGATCGAGTCGAGGATGAAGCTCATGACGTTAATGACGACCACAGCGATCGTGGCACCGATCGGTTGTTCGGTCAGGGTGGAGATGAACAGTCCTATCGCGCCCAGGGAGGCGAAGCACACGCCCAGGTAGATGGTGGCCATCGTGACGCGAAGCACGGCTGATCCCATGTCGATCTGGGTGCCCGACAGCGTGCTCATCTGCCCGCCCCCGAAAAGTGCGAGTCCTGCCACCGCACCAACCAGCGATACCCAGATCGTGGCCACCAACGAGAAGATCGTGATGGCCGCGAACTTCACGGCCAGCAGCCTCGTGCGGTTCACCGGGACGGTCAGCAGGTAGCGCAAGGTTCCGATATTGGCCTCCCCGGCAACGGAGTCTCCCGAAATGGCAGCCACGGCCAAAGGCAGGAACAGACCCAGCTCGATGCTGAGCGAAGCCAGGGCCACGAACAGTCCGTTGGACGTGATCGAGGTGAAGAAGTCGGGTCCGCGCCCACCTCTGGGCGTCGACACCTTGACGGTGATGGCGATCATGATCGGCACCAGCGCCAGGATGACCAACCCGCCCTGGTTGCGGCGGCGGCCGAAAATCAGCCGCAGCTCGGAGCGCAGGAACCGGGTCGAGACGTGCCGTTGCGGCCGGTTTGCCGACAACGTTGCCAGACCTGCAGTCGCGCCGGTGTTCGGCTCAGCCGCTGACATTGAAGCCCTCCCCCGTCATCGAGACGAACAGGTCTTCCAGGCTTGGGCGTTCCACGGCGAACCCGCTCACCGGAACACCTTCGCGCACCAGTGCCACCACGACCTGGTCCGCGGCCAGAGTGCCCAGGGTGCCGGTAGCCACGCGGGCCTCGAGGGCGACGTCGGCCAACCCCAGACCTCGCAGTACTCGCGCCGCATCCTGTGGGCGGTCAGTAACGACTCGGGCTCGCGCCTCGCCGACGGCTCGCACCTGGGCGATTGGCCCCTGCGTCAACAACGTGCCAACGTGCATCACCCCGATATGGGTACACACCTGCTCGACCTCGGACAGCAGATGGCTGGAGACCAGAACCGTTGCCCCGTCGTCTGCCAGCGAGCTGATGAGGTGGCGAACTTCCCGCGTCCCCTGCGGGTCAAGGCCGTTGGTCGGCTCGTCAAGCACCAGCAGCTCACGCGGCTCGAGCAGGGCTCCCGCTATGGCGAGCCGCTGACGCATGCCCAGGGAGTAGGCACGGTACTTCTTGTCAGCCGCTGCGAGAAGCCCCACGCGGTCCAGCGCACCATCAACCCGGGACTTGGTGGTGGCGGGATCCGCATGCCGGTCAACGCAGTCCAGCCGCACGAGGTTGGCCCTGGCCGACAGGTACGGATGGAATGCCGGGCCTTCGACCAGCGACCCCACCCGTGGCAGGACCTCCCCGGCGTGATCGGGCATCGCCGTGCCCAGGAGTTGGTGTCGGCCAGCCGTAGGCCTGATCAGCCCGAGCAGCATGCGAATCGTGGTGGTCTTGCCGGAACCGTTGGGGCCGAGAAACCCATAGACCGCCCCGCGTGGCACCAGCAGGTCAACGGCGTTGACTGCGACCTGCTGGTGGAACCTCTTGGTCAGCCCCCGCGTGGCGACCGCAAAGTCACCGAGCTCCTCGGTCACTTAGCGGCCAGCGCGGCGTACAGACCCTTCGGTGTGACGGCCCCGACCACCAGCCGGCCGTCATCGGTGAGCAGAGCCGAGAACACCGTCCCGGCCATGAGATGCCCTGAGCCCCACCTGCCCGAGACCTTGGGTAGCAGGGTGACGTACCTCATCAGCTGGGTGAGCGTCTTGTCAGTTGTGGCGCCGGCGGACGAGGGCGAACTCGTCGGCGTAGGCATCTTAACGATCACCACGACGCCCCAGCCCTGGCCAATCACCCTTGGCTGATCGGCTGACTTAGCGCGTGGGGCGACGGTGCTNGTCTTGGCGCCAGTGGCTTTCTTCCCGGCCGCCGGCGTCTTCTCGTCAGTGACCGTGGTGCCCGGCGGCGGGTTGAAGGTGAACTGAGCGGCGTCAGGCCGGGCGAAGTCCACCGAGCTGAACCCCACCTCGAACACCGGATCGGCCACCGACTTGGCGAAGACCTGAACCCGCAGCGGGACGTGNGCCCTACCGTCGATGGCAATCCGGACCTGGGCGACCAGCGACGTACGCTCCTTGGGCTTGAGCACAAGCTCGTACGCCGANCGGCCGGCCACCGTCGCGGTGCCCCTGGTCGTTACCTGGGTGCTCGGGCTGATCGCCGCCAGCGCCTGGTCGGCTGCTGCCTGCGGCGAGGTGGGCAGGGTAGCCGAACCTGGCGCGCCAGCAGTGGTCCTGGGCTTGCCGCCGACCGGCAACACGTAGTGCTTCGCCGTCCTGTCCTGACTGGCCCAGACCCACAGGTCGCTTCCGTTGTCAATGACGTCGGACTCCCCGAGGGTCCCCAGCAGGGCCATTCTGGCCTTGTCCGGACCGGCAACCCAGATCCGCATCGTGTGCGTTCCCGATATCAGCGAGGTCAGGTCAGAGCTAGCCACACTGCTGGTGCCACCGATCCCCGGCAGGCTCGGCAGGCCGAGATCGGATTTCTGGACCACGGTTCCCGACAGTCCGTCCAGTCGGGCCTGCTGCACGTCCACCAACAGCTGGGCCGCGCTGCGAGCCGGCAGGCCGGCGTCAGCGACCGCATGGATGCCCCCGATGGCTGAGCCACCTCCGACCAAGGCCACCGCAGTCACCGCCGGGACCGCCCATCGCAGCGCCGGGGTCCTCTCGAAGATACTCATGNGCCCATCTTGCACCTGAGTGCCTGAGAGCGACCTGAGAGGCGGTGCGCGCCTGGGCGCACCGAAACAAGCTCCATGGCAGGCTGTATGCCGTGCGACTCCTGGTGGTTGAAGACGAGCAGCGCCTCGGGGCAGCGCTCAAGCGTGGGCTGAGCGCCGAAGGGATCCTCGTCGACCTCGCCATGGACGGGCCGGCAGGCCTGGAGGCCGCCCGTTACGGCGACTACGACGCGGTGGTCCTGGACGTCATGCTGCCGGGAATGTCGGGCTACAACGTTGTCCGCACCTTGCGCACCGAACAGAACTGGGTGCCGGTACTGATGCTCTCGGCCAAGGACGGCGAGTACGACCAGGCCGACGGCCTGGATTATGGGGCCGACGACTACCTGACCAAACCGTTCTCCTTCGTGGTCCTGCTGGCGCGGCTTCGAGCCCTGGTCCGACGCAAGATGCCGGCCAGACCCGCGATCCTGGCGGTCGGTGACCTCACCCTGGATCCGGCGACCCATGAGGTCGAGCTGGCCGGGGCCCCGGTTGCCCTGACTCCTCGCGAGTACGCACTGCTGGAGTACTTCCTGCGTCACCCTGGCCGCGTGGTGAGCAAGACGGAGCTGCTGGACAACGTCTGGGACGCGACCGAAGACACCGATCCCAACGCGGTCGAGGTCTACGTGGGGTATCTGCGGCGAAAGGTCGGACGCGACGTGCTGGCAACCGTGCGAGGCTCCGGCTACCGACTCGGCCCATGAGAGGACTCCGCGTGCAGCGTCTGAGCCTGCGCGCCCGCTTGATGACCCTGGGGGTCACGGGGGTGGCCCTGGCTCTGGCGCTGGGCAGTCTCGTGCTGTACGCGGTGCTGACCTTCACGGTGAACCGCACCGTCGATGACGGTGCGTTCGCCAGCGCGCAAGCAGTCTCCGCCATGGTGAACGAGAACACGGTCCCGAACCCGCTTCCGGTGTCGGGCTCTCAGGTCGTCCAGGTGATCAGCGACAAAGGCGCCGTGGTCAGCGCATCGATCGGCGCCGACCGCCTCACCCCCTTGCTGCGACCGCCCGAGTTGACGAAGGCCCTGGCAGGAGAACAGATCTCGATCCCGGGAACACGGGCCGGGCTATCCGGAACCATGCGCGCGATCGCCGTGAAAGCGGGCGCGGCGTCGGCCTCCCGAAGTGTCATCGTGGCGGTCCCGGTCACTGACGTCGAACAGAGCCAACGCGTCCTGCGCACGACCTTGCTGCTTGCCTACACCCCACTGGTGGTGATCATGGCCATGATTGCCTGGCGCGTCATCGGCTCCACCTTGAGACCGGTAGAGATGCTGCGCTCTGGGGCGGCACGGATCAGCGGGAGCGACCAGGACGAGCGGCTGGCCGTGCCTGAGACCGCCGACGAGATCCGTGCTCTCGCGCTCACCCTCAATGAAATGCTTGACCGGCTAGCGAGCGCGCGGGGGCGTCAGCGTGCCTTTGTGGCTGATGCGGCCCACGAGCTGCGAAGTCCGCTGACCAGCATGCGCACCCAGCTGGAGGTCGCCCAGCATCTGGACGAGGGTGGTGACCTTGCCGCCGATCTGATGGCTGACGTGGCCCGGTTGTCCGCACTGGTCGAGGACCTGTTGCTACTGGCACGAGTCGGCAGCGACAGCAACCACCTGCCCATGCGCGAGTCCACCGATGTCAGGGCCCTGTTGGACGCAACTGCCGAAAGGTACGCGCACGCGCGAGTACCGGTATCGGTCGCCGGCGGGTCGGCCGTGTACGCCAACATCAACTCCGGGGAGCTCGGCCGGGTCCTGGCGAACCTGGTCGACAATGCGGTACGCCATGCGCGCTCGAACGTCGAACTGGCAGTGCGAGTCACGGGCGGGGGCGCGGTGCTCACTGTCGTCGATGACGGACCCGGTATACCCCCTGGTGAACGGGAACGGGTCTTCGAGAGGTTTACCCGCCTTGACGACGCGCGCGATCGAGACACCGGAGGCACCGGTCTGGGGCTTCCCATCGTTCGCGAGCTGCTGCGTCGCTGCGACGGGTCGATCTCTTTGCAGGACAACCCTTGCGGGCCAGGTCTTGCCGCCGTAGTCGCCCTGCCTGCCTGACCTCCTTCCGGACAGTTTTTGGTCCGCCCCAAGCTGAGGCCGGGCCGGCAGAGGGCCTACAGGGCCAGGGTTTGCCCAGCCAGCCCTGGCCGGGCCTGCCAGTTCGGTGGGGGAGAGCTGTGTGGGTCGCCGGGTTACTTCGTGAGCTCCTGTGCCAGCAGCTCACAGATCTGGGCGGTGTTCAGCGCAGCGCCCTTGCGCAGGTTGTCACCACAGACGAACAGGTCGATGGTGTTGGGGAAGTCCAACGCCTGACGGATGCGTCCAACAAACGTCGGGTCGGATCCCACGACGTCGGCAGGTGTCGGCCACTCCCCGGCAGCAGGATCGTCCAGGACGACCACCGATGGCGCCTCAACCAGTGCCTGACGAGCAGCATCGGCCGTTAGCGGTCTCTCGAAAACGGCATGCACGACGAGGGAGTGAGTCGTGATGACTGGAACCCGCACGCAGGTCGCCGAGACCTTGAGGTCGGGGATGCCCAGGATCTTGCGGGACTCGTTACGGACCTTGAGCTCCTCCGAGCTCCAGCCGTCGTCCTTGAGCGAGCCAGCCCACGGCACAACATTGAGAGCCAGCGGTGCCGGGAACGGTGACTCCTCTCCGAGCTTGTCGCTGACTGCCGCGCGCACGTCGCCGGCGTGCTGCCCCAGCTCACGGTTACCAGAGAGGACTTCGAGCTCGTCATACAGGCGGTCGATGCCGGCCTTGCCCGCGCCGGAAGCGGCTTGGTAGGAGGAGACGACCAGCTCGATCAGACCCCACCCGGCGTGCAGGGCTCCCAGCGCGTCGATCATCGTCAGGGTCGTGCAGTTCGGGTTGCTGATGATGCCCTTGGGGCGGTTGCGGACCTGGGCAGGGTTGACCTCGGGCACGACCAGGGGCACGTCCGGGTCCATCCGGAAGGCGCCTGAGTTGTCAACAGCCACAGCCCCGCGGGACGCCGCGATCGGGGCCCAGTGCGCCGCAACCTCATCCGGCACGTCGAACATCGCGACATCGACCCCGTCAAAGGCCTCGGCAGTGAGTTCCTGGACCACGACATCCTCACCGCGGACGCTCAGNACCTTTCCGGCCGAGCGGGCGGAGGCGAGCAGCCGAATCTCCCCCCAGACGTCGGAGCGCTGGCTCAGGATGCTGAGCATGACGGTGCCGACCGTGCCGGTCGCACCGACCACGGCCAAGGTGGGCTTGCGGGTGCTCATCGTCCGGTACCTCCATAGACCACGGCTTCGCCATCGGCGGAGTCAAGGCCAAATGCCGTGTGCACGGCGCGCACGGCTTCGTCAAGCTGGTCATCACGGGTAATGACCGAGACGCGAATCTCCGAGGTGGAGATCATTTCGATATTGACGCCCGTCTCGGCGAGAGCCTTGAAGAAGGTGGCAGACACACCCGGGTGCGAGCGCATCCCCGCACCCACGAGCGAAAGCTTGCCGATGTGGTCGTCATACAACAGTGAGGCGAACCCACTGACGGGTTGGATCCGCTTGAGCGCCTGAACTCCGACCTTGCCGTCGGTCTTGGGCAGCGTGAAGGAGATGTCAGTCAGTCCAGTCTCCACTGCGGAGACATTCTGCACGATCATGTCGATGTTGATCTCGGCATCGGCGCAAGCCTGAAAGATCTCGGCCGCCTTGCCGGGATGATCCGGAACCCCCACCACGGTGATCTTGGCTTGGCTGCGGTCGTGTGCGACGCCGGCAATGATCGGGGCTTCCACGTCTACTCCTTCGTCATCAACAGGTTGAGCGACAATCAAGGTCCCCTCGCGGTAGGAGAACGAGGACCGTACGTGAATCGGCATGTTGAACCGCCGGGCATACTCGACGCATCGCAGGTGCAGGATCTTCGCCCCGCTGGCAGCCATCTCGAGCATCTCCTCGTTGGAGAGCCGGACAATCCTGCGGGCGGTGGGCACGATCCTCGGATCTGCGGTGAAGACGCCATCGACGTCGGTGTAGATCTCGCAGATGTCCGCGTGCAGTGCCGCAGCCAGCGCCACCGCCGTCGTGTCCGAGCCACCACGGCCCAGCGTCGTGATGTCCTTGCTGTCCGCGCTGACACCCTGGAAACCGGCCACAATGGCGACGTCACCGTTGTCCAGTGCCCCCCTGATTCGCCCCGGCGTGACGTCGATGATGCGCGCTTTGCCGTGGGACGAGTCGGTGATGACCCCGGCCTGGGATCCTGTGAACGAGCGTGCGGTGTGCCCGAGGTTGGCAATGGCCATCGCCACCAGCGCCATCGAGATCCGCTCGCCAGAGGTCAGCAGCATGTCCATCTCGCGTGCCGGCGGCAGCGGGCTCACCTGCTGGGCAAGGTCGAGAAGCTCGTCTGTGGTGTCCCCCATGGCGGAGACCACGACGCACACCTCGTGACCGGCCTTGCGTGTCTCCACGATCCGACGGGCAACGCGTTTGATGCTGTCGGCATTTGTCAGCGATGACCCGCCGTACTTCTGGACGACCAAGCTCACAGGAGGCTCCCGGTTGAGGTTGACGGCGGAAAGGCCAGTTTACGTCCGCTCGCCAAGCCCGATGGGCTCGACCGTATGCCGAGATGTCTGTCAGCGCCCAATTCTCCCGGTTTGTCACCGATGAGGATCACGGCGCTCTGAGCGGGTTCACTCGCCGGTACCTCGAGGTTCACACCGATACGACGAGGGGAACCAGCAGGATGTCCGCAAGGTCGCGCTGTACGGACTGCAAGCGCCATCGGTCGCTGAACACGGCCAGGAGCACACCGTCACTGCGTGCGAGCACCTCGACCGCGCGCTGCCCGCGTAACCGGTCCCGGCCTTCGGCGTCCGTGCGACGGGCCAGGGAATACCCGAGGCGGTCCAGTGAAATCGGCGAGTTGAACTCGTGGGCCATCCGATGCTGCGCGACCTCGAACTGCATAGGGCCGACAGCTGCCAGGACCGGTGCCTGGTCACCTCGCAGATCCGAGCGGAGCACCTGAACAACCCCCTCGTGATCGAGCTGTTCGATGCCGCGCCTGAACTGCTTGTATCGACTGGTGTCCTTGGCCCGCGCCACGGCGAAGTGCTCGGGTGAGAAGGAGGGGATCGGCGGGAACGTGACCGGCTCGTCAACGAACAAGGTGTCACCAACACGCAGGGCGTTGGCGTTGACCAGGCCGACGACGTCGCCGGGAAAGGCTCGGTCGATGCTGGTGCGCTCGCGACCCATAACCTGCTGGGCGTACTTCGTGGCGAAGGGGCGGTTGGTGCCCGAGTGGGTGACGATCATGCCTCGTTCGAAGGTCCCCGAGCAGACCCTCACGAAGGCCAGACGGTCGCGGTGGGCGACATCCATGCCAGCCTGGACCTTGAAGACGAAGGCGCTGAAGGGAGAGTCGATCTCACGCAGGACGCCGTCCGCATCGGGTCTGGCGCCCGGAGCCGGAGCCAGGTCAACCAGGGTGTCAAGCAGGAACCGGACCCCAAAGTTGAGGACGGCTGAGCCAAACATCACCGGAGTGCTCGTGGCCGCCAGGAATCCCTCCGGATCGTGCCCGGCACCGGTCGCCACGATCAGGTCGCTCTCCTCGACGGCCGCTCGCCACGCCTCACCCTCGAGCGCTTCGGCCGCATCAGCACTGAGGTGCTCCTCGGTGGCGACGGTAGCCCCACCATCGGTGCGGGTGAACTTGAGGTACTCCCCGGTGGCCATGTCCAGCACGCCGCGGAAGTCGCCAGCAATCCCCACCGGCCAGTTCAGCGGCGCCGGCTGCAACCCGGTCCGATCCTGGATCTCGTCCATCAGGTCGAGGGCGTCTTTGCCGGCCCGGTCCCACTTGTTGATGACCGTGATGATCGGGATGTTGCGATGCTTGCACACCTCGAAGAGCTTCATGGTCTGGACCTCAAGGCCCTTGGCCGCATCCACGAGCATGACGGCCGCGTCGACCGCGGACAGCACCCGGTAGGTGTCCTCNGAGAAGTCTGCGTGCCCGGGGGTATCCACCAGGTTGATCACGGCGTCNCGGTAGGTGAACTGCAGCGCTGCGGACGTGATGGAGATGCCGCGCTCGCGCTCGATATCCATCCAGTCAGAGACAGTCCCGCCGCGGCCGTCCTTACCGTGCACGGCACCGGCCCGGTTTAGGGCGTGGGCATGCAGGGCGAGTGCCTCGGTGAGGGTCGACTTGCCGGCGTCAGGGTGGCTGATGACCGCGAATGACCGCCGCCTTCTCGCCTGCCCCACGGACTCGGAGACGGCTCTGCGCGCCGTGGCGGGAACGGCACTGGTCGTACTCATCGTGGTGTGCGCATCTGGGCTGCATTCATCGAAGCCAATATTACGTGCACGGATCGCCGGACCTGACACCCGGCAAGACTGCGGCCGCGGGGCCTCGAGCCGGTACTCAGGGGTGAAGGGCGTCAAACTCCGCCTCGGCGACGGCGTCAGAGTCAGCGTCAAGCCGAATATGACCAAGCACCGCCTGCAGGACCCGCAGGGCCCGCGTGGCACTGTCCCCCCACGACGACAGGTAGCTGAACTGCCACCACCACAGGGCCTCACTGACCCGTCCGCTATCAAAATGCTGCAGGCCGTGAGTCAGCGCGGCGGCCACCTCTGCCAGGTCGTTCGACATCGACCCGGTAGCCACCTCGGCACTGACCAGGGGGTCGACGACGTGGACGTAGTCGTCCAGACCGTCGAACAGTGCGACCAGCCCCTGGCGGATTGGGTCCACGTCGACGTCAGGGCCTGGGTCGGCCTCGAACCGCTCATCGGGCACGACATCAGTGATGGCGCCCAGGCGAGCGCCAGCGACCAAGACCTGCGACACGGCAAGCAGCAGGATCGGTATCGCGGTATCCGGCGACGCGCCTGAGGCAACTTCGGTGACCGAGGACAGGTAGGCGCGCGCCTCGCGCGCAGAGTCCTCGCCCAGACTGGTCAGCTCGCCCAGGTTCGACAGCTCATCAAACATCGAGCGCTCTCCTCCCCTCGAAGGCCCGACCGAGGGTAACCTCGTCGGCGTACTCCAAGTCTCCCCCGACAGGCAGCCCGGACGCCAGTCGGGTGACCTTCAGATCCATCGGGCGCAGCAGGCGGGCCAGGTAGGTGGCCGTTGCCTCACCCTCGAGATTGGGGTCGGTGGCGATGATGACCTCGCTGACCTGCGCATCGGCCAGCCGGGTCAGCAGCTCCTTGATCCGCAGGTCATCCGGCCCCACCCCCTCGATCGGGCTGATGGCCCCGCCGAGTACGTGGTAGCGGCCTCGGAACTCGCGGGTCCGCTCGACGGCCACGACATCCTTGGGCTCCTCGACCACACAGATGTAGGTCAGGTCGCGACGGGGGTCCAAACAGATCCGGCACTGCTCGGCCTCTGCGACGTTGCCGCAGATGCTGCAGAACCGCACCTTCTCCTTGACCTCGACCAGTGCGTGCACCAGGCGCGTCACATCGACCGAGTCGGCCTGCAGAAGGTGGAATGCGATGCGCTGTGCGCTCTTGGGCCCGACACCGGGTAACCGGCCGAGCTCATCGATCAGGTCCTGGACCACGCCTTCGTACATCGCTCGAGCCTACTGGTCCATCTCGCCGATCACGGTGCCACCTAGGACGCGGGCGATGACCGGCTGGCCCACGGCGACCGCCTCCTCGATGTCCTCGTCGTCGGCGCTGGCCATGCTGTCGTCAGCCCCAGATGACTGGGCGCTCATCGTGTGAATACTCTCCTCCTTGGCAACTGCTGCCCTGGCTCGTTGCATAGGGGTCGAACCGCACTCCGGCGGGTCATCAGAACGATCCGGGGCTGGAGGGGCTGTCGGAGCATGCGGGGTGGTGCCAGGACGGGCCTGGGCAGGTGCGGAGAGGTCAGAGTGCGGGACGGCAGATGAGGTGGGGGTCGCAGCCGGGCGCGCTGACTGCGCGGTCGCGACACCCTCCACGACGGCCTCTACCCCCAGAACCTCGCTCAAGGCCTGACGGACCAGCTCGCCATGGTGACCCCGTCGGAACGTGTTGGCCAGCCCCTCGGTCTGGATCCCGAGCAACAGACGAGCGCCGTCGTAGTCGAGCACCTGGGTGTGCTCTGACAGGAACGTCCAGGTCGTGCGACGGATCGTGAAGATCTTGGCCAGGATGTCCGGCCAGGAGCGACGGATCGCGTCGGTGTCGATACCGCCGGGCAACGGCGCGGTGGAAACCGTCTGATCCGGGACCGGCTCGGCAGCCGGTGGCGAGGCAGCAGCTCTGGTGACAGCAGGGCCCGAAGAGTCAGATGGCGCGTCGGTGCCCTGCTCAGCCGGTGGTGCCAGCAGCGGAGCGGCCACGGTCGTTGGCGCCGTGGCGACCCCACGACGGACAGGGGCAGTGGCTCCGCTGATCTCCAGTCGGCGTTCGAGACGATCTAGGCGCGCAGCAAATCCGCTTTCTCCGGAGGCGCCCGGCAACAGGACCCGGGCGCAGATCAGCTCGAGCTGAAGCCGAGGCGCAGTGGCGCCGGTCATCTCCGTCAGGCCCGCGTTGACGATGTCTGCTGAACGTGACAGTGCCCCGGGTCCAAATGCTGCGGACTGCTGACGGATCCGCTCAAGCTGGTCCTCGGGAGTGCCACGCAGGATCGACGACCCGCCGTCCGGGACCGCGGCCACGACGATCAGGTCGCGAAGGCGCTCGAGCAGGTCCTCAACAAAACGCCTCGGGTCTTGGCCAGTCTCGATGACCTTGTCGATCTGGCGGAAGACGGCACCGGCATCACCGGCAGCGAACCCGTCGATCGTGGCATCGAGCAGCTCACCCTCGGTAAACCCGAGCAGCGCTGCAGCTCCCTGGTAAGTCAGACCCTCGTCCCCTGATCCAGAGATCAGCTGGTCAAGAACCGACAACGAGTCGCGGACCGAGCCGCCGCCGGCACGAACGACGAAGGAGAGAACGCCGGGGGCGACCCCGACCCCTTCTTCGGCGCACACCTCACCCAGGTACTGCTGCAGCAGCAGCGGGGGAACCAGCCGAAACGGATAGTGATGGGTGCGCGAGCGGATCGTGCCGATGACCTTGTCGGGCTGAGTCGTAGCGAAGATGAACTTCACGAACTCGGGCGGCTCCTCGACGATCTTCAGGAGCGCATTGAAGCCCTGCGGCGTGACCATGTGTGCCTCGTCGATGATGTAGATCTTGTAGCGCGACAGCGCCGGACCGTACGACGCCCGCTCACGCAGGTCCCGCGCATCGTCGACCCCCCCGTGGCTGGCCGCGTCGATCTCAATGACGTCAACACTGCCGGCGCCGTCACGAGCCAGTGCCACGCAGGAGTCGCAGACACCGCACGGAACCGGCGTCGGCCCCTTTTGGCAGTTGAGGCACCGTGCCAGAATCCGGGCCGAGGTCGTCTTGCCGCAACCACGTGGCCCGCTGAACAGGTAGGCGTGGCTGACCCGGCCGGTCCGCAGTGCCTGCATCAAGGGCTGCGTCACGTGATCCTGACCGATGACGTCGGCAAAGGACTCGGGCCGATAGCGGCGATACAACGCTGTGCTCACGCGCCTAATCTAGTCGGCTGATCTGACCTGGTGTTTGGGTGGCGCAAGCCCAGTCCTTCGGAGTTGAGGCAGCCCTTGTTGTCACCCCTGCGGTTGGGGCCCTGGTGCTGAGCAGGCCGGGCGCGCGGCACGGGAGGAATCCCGGCCTGTTCAGGCCTGGGAGGGTCCGCAGGCTCGTCCCCAGCGCGTCACGGCGGGACGCGCTGGACTCACACAAACTCCCCAGCCAGTCACGCTGCGCGAAGGAGCGAAGCGCGGGGGGGCACACAAGAGGACCCCCCGCGTACCTGGAAGAGCTCACCTGCCCTTGCTGCCTTCCGGCCCTGGGGGAGTTCGGTGAGGTACCACCACACGAGGGGTCTAGAGCCACTCTAGCCGAGTGAGCACGGTGCTGCAGACGACAGATCTGCGCCCAGGGAAACCGGTGGAGCGCCCGATTGTGGAGTGTGGCCCACCCTCAGGTAGCCTCCTCGACGGAGGATTCGCATAGTGGCCTAGTGCGCACGCTTGGAAAGCGTGTTGAGTGAAAGCTCT
>JGI24140J50213_10000436_pt1 | contig 19443 bp, 15 predicted proteins | sample BarGraIncu00222A_FD_50213 | JGI IMG/M metagenome (IMG submission 50213)
GCGTCTTGCCCTGGCCATGCAGGTGCTCGACGCGGTGCAGTACGCGCATACGCGGCTGGTGATCCACCGCGACCTCAAGCCCGCCAACATCTTCGTCACCGACGACGGCCAGGTGCGGCTGCTGGACTTCGGCGTGGCCAAGCTGCTCGCCGCCGAGGACGGCGTCGAGCGCACGCAGCTCACCCAGCTCGCCGGGCAGGCCTTCACGCCCGACTACGCCAGCCCCGAGCAGGTGCGCGGCGACACCCTGGGCACCGCCAGCGACGTGTACTCGCTGGGCGTGGTGCTGTACGAGCTGCTGTGCGGGCGACGGCCGTACAAGCTCAAGCTCAGCTCGGCGGCGCAGCTCGAGCAGGCGATCCTGAAGGCCGAACCGCAGCCGCCGAGCAGCTGCGTCGACGCCGAGGCGGCCACGGCCAGAAGCACGACCGCGCCGAAACTGCGGCGCGAGCTGCACGGCGAACTCGACACCATCGTCCTGAAGGCGCTGAAGAAGAAGCCCGAGGAACGCTACGGCACGGCGGCCGCATTGGCCGAAGACCTGCGCCGCTACCGCGAGGGCGAACCCGTGCTGGCCCGGCCAGACTCGTTCGCCTATCGCGGTCGGAAGTTCATCGGTCGGCATCGCTGGGCGGTGAGCGGGGCCCTGCTCGGAATCGTCACACTCGCTGCCTTTACGGCGAGCCTCAACGACCAGGTGCACAGAGTCACCCGCGAACGCGATCGCGCCGATCGCCTCGCGCAGTTCATGGGGCAGATATTCAAGGTTGCGAGTCCGAGCGAAGCGCACAGCGCCAGCGTCACCGCCCGCGAGCTCCTCGACAAGGCCGCGCGCGACATCGAGTTGGGAATGACCGACGATCCCGAAATGCAGGCCCGTCTCGTACGCACGATGGGGCGTGCATACACGGATCTGGGCGCATTGGGGCGGTCCGAGGAACTGTTGCGGCGGGAATACGACCGCGCCCGCGCGAAGATGGGACCCGACGATCCCGCCACGCTCGCCGTCGGTGCCGAGCTGGTGTGGCTGCTCTCGATCAAGCGGCAGCCGGCGGAGGCAGAAGCCCTCGCGCGCGACGTGCTCGCGCGTCAGCGCAAGGTCCTCGGACCGGAAAGCCACGAGGCAGCCGTCACCGAATCGCATCTGGCCGGCGTCCTGGAGGACATGGGGCAGATCGACGAGGCGATCGCGTTGCATCGCCACTCATTGGCGGTTTCGCGACGCGAATGGAATGCCGACGATCTCCGCGTGCTCGATGAGGAAGCCACCATCGCCTACTACATGCTGCGCTCGGGCAAGGCGGATCCGAAGGAAACCGAGCGGCTCTTTCGCGACCTCGTCGCGAGGTTCCGGGAAAAGCTGGGCAGCGGCAATCTGAGGACACTGCGGGTCGTAAACGGTCTCGCCATGGTGCTCGGCCAACAACACCGCTTTGACGAAGAGGCCTCGCTACTTCGCGAAACCCTCGATGAAGCTCGGCGAACGCTGGGCCCGGAGCACCAGCTTGTGGGGGGCTTGATGGACAACCTCGCCGCCGCGCTCATCGGCAAAGGCGATCTCGCGGGCGCCGAACCCATCCTGCGCGAGTCGCTGGCGATCAACACCCGCATCAACGGCGCGGACAGTCCGATGGCCGCCATCGCCAAGTACAACCTCGCGTGCCTCGTGGCGCGCCGCGGGGACAAGGACGGCGCGCTCGTGCTGCTCGCCGACGCGCTGGATCATGGCCTGGTGCCCGACGCCGCGCTGCAGATGGGCACCGAGAGCGATCTCGATTCGCTGCATGGCGATCCCCGCTTCGGCGCGCTCGTCGCAATGGCGAAAAGCCGGTATCCCAAGGCGACAGCCGCGCCGACGAAATAGGAAACGCGCAGGCTGAACGGACGGCCTCGCCTACGCCGCCTCGTCCCCGAGCAGGTCGTGCAGCGTCCTCGCGATGACCTTCGTCGCCTTGCGCAGGTCTTCGAGGACGAGGTGCTCGTCGGCCCGCTTGGCGTTCGATTCGAGCACGGTGCGCGGCCCGGCGCCGTAGATTGCCGCAGGGATGCCGGCTTCGCCGTACAGGCGCACGTCGGTGTAGAGCGGCGTTCCGGAGACCGGGATCGGCTCGCCGAAGACGGCCTCGCCGTGCCGGCGCAGCGCCGCCACGAGCTTGGCATTGCCCGGCAGCGGCTGCAGGGCGCGCGCCAGCAGCAGGCGACGGATCTCGACCGTGATGCCGGGCACCGTCCGCGCCGCCTCGGCGATGACGAGGCGGACCTCGGCCTCGACCTCCGAGGGATCCTCCTCGGGGATGATGCGCCGGTCGAGCCGGAGCACCGCCTTGCCGGGAACGACGTTGGTGTTCGTTCCGGCGACGATCGTTCCGACGTTCAGGTAAGGGTGCGTGATCCCGGCGACCTTCGACGTGATGTCGCGGTAGCGGCGGTTTTGCGTGTAGAGCGCGTTGAGGATCTGCGTGGCGCCCTGGAGCGCGTCGATGCCGGTGTCGGGAATCGCCGCGTGCGCCATCTTGCCGTGCACCGTGACCTCGAGCTGCAGGCAGCCGTTATGCGCCGTCACGACCTGGTAGCTGAAGCCCGCGGCGATCAGCAGGTCGGGCTTGACGAGTCCCATCTTCAACAGCCACCCCGGGCCGAGCTCGCCGCCGAACTCCTCGTCATAGGTGAAGTGCAGCTCGACGTTGCCGTGCAGGCTTTCGCCGAGCGATTCCAGGGCGCGAACGGCGAAGGTGTAGGTCGCGAAGTCGCTCTTGCTCACGGCCGACGCGCGGCCGTAGAGCTTGCCGGCCTCGATCGCTCCGCCGTACGGATCGTGCGACCAGCCCTCGCCGGGCGGAACGACGTCGCCGTGGGCATTGAGCGCGATCGTCGGGCCGGCGCCGTAGCGGCGCCGCACGACGAGGTTGGTGATCGAGGCGAGGCCGTGCGCCTTGACGATCGCGTCGGGAACGGGATAGCGATCGGGGGCAAAGCCGAACTCGGCGAGCAGCTCCGCGGTGCGGGCGGCGTGCGGCGCGTTGTCGCCCGGAGGCGTGTCGGTCGGCACGCGCACCAGCTCCTGGAGGAATTGCGTCTCCTCGAGGAAGTGGCCGTCGATCCAGTCGTCGAGCTTTTCGTGGGCGCTCATCATGCGGTGGCCGCCCTTCGCGTCTCCGCCTCGAGCTCGCCGAGGAGGTGCTGGAATGCCTCGACGGCGAGCTGCATGTCGTCGGCCGTCGACGACTCGAGCGGGTTGTGGCTGATCCCGGCGTTTTCGCCGCGGACGAACAGCATCGCCTGCGGCAGCGCCTCGGCGAGCTTCATCGCGTCGTGGCCGGCACCGCTCGGCATGCGATGCACCGGCAGCCCGGCCGCGGCGACGGCGCGCTCCCAGCGGGCCTGCCACTCGGGAGCGGAAGGCGCCGCGGCGGCGCGCATCGTCTCCTCGATCGCGACGCCGACGCCGCGGCGGGTGCAGATCGCGTCGAGCTCGGCGAGCACGTCGGCCGTGCACGCGTCGCGAACTTCATCGGTGGTGGCGCGGATGTCGAGCGTGAAGCGGCAGCGCCCGGGGACGACGTTGGTCGAGCCGTTCGGCACCTCGAGGATTCCCATCGTGCCGACGAGCTCGGGTAGCGACGCGGCGCGCTTCTCGAGGTAGACGGCGAGCTCGGCGACGGCGGCGGCGGCGTCGCGCCGGCTCGTCATCGGCGTCGTTCCGGCGTGGCTCGCCATGCCGCGCACTTCGCCCGAGTAGCGAACGCCGCCGTTGATCGACGTGACGACGCCGAGCGGCAAGCCGAGCTCGGCGAGCACCGGCCCCTGCTCGATGTGCACCTCGACGAAGCCGAGGTAGCGGGCGGGGTCGCGCTTCAGCGCCGCGATCGCCGCCGGCGACGCCGGCAGGCCGGCGTAGCGCATCGCTTCGCGCATCGTCGTCCCTGCGACGTCCTGCTGGTCGAGCCAGCGCGCGTCGAACTGGCCGACGAGCGCGCCCGAGCCGAGAAAGGTCGCCTTATAGCGCTGGCCTTCTTCTTCGGCGAAGCCGACGACCTCGATGGCAAAGGGCAGGCGCCGCCCGCTGCGATGCAGTTCACGCACGCAGATCATCGGCACGAAGATGCCGAGCCGCCCGTCGTACTTGCCGCCGTTGCGGACCGTGTCGTAGTGGCTCCCCGTCAAGAGCCGCTTTCCTCCCTCTCCCGCGTGCGGGAGAGGGCCGGGGGCGAGGCGGGGATCTCGAGCCGCATGCGGCGAGCCCGCCGAGCGGGCCGGGCTTGCAAGCCCGGCCGCTCCCTGCAAGGGAGGGTCGCCCCGATACACGCCGACGACGTTTCCGACCGCGTCGATCTTCACTTCATCGAAGCCGCACTCGCGCATCCAGCGCACGAGCTGCGCGGCGCAGGCGCGATGGGCGTCCGTCAGGTAGGTGACGGTCAGCTGCCCGTGCTCCGCGAAGCCCGGGTCGGAGTNCCTCGCGAGCAGCTCGGCGCAGTCCCAGGCCTGGCGGCCGAGCACGGGAGCGAAGCCGAAGCGATCGTCGAGACGCAGCTCGGCGATGCGATGCACGTTGCGCAGCGCTTCGTCGAATTCGAAATCGGGATGGTTCTCGAGGCGGCGCGCGAAGGTCGCGAGGATCTGCGCCTTCGCGAGGCCGTCGCCGCGCGGCCCGCGCACGGCGAGGATGAAGGGAAAGCCGAACTTCTCCTGGTAGACGGCGTTGCGGCGCTGCAGCGTGGCCAGCTCGCTGGCCGTGCACTGCGCGAGGCCGGCCCGGCCCTGTTCGTGCGTCGATTCGGCCGTCAGCTGCTTGGCGGCCATCGCCTTGCCGGCGAGCTCGGGGTGGGCGCGCAAGAGGGCGAGGCGATCGTCGGGGCTCGCTGCCGCGACCGCCTCGAAGAGCACGCGCTTGAGCTGGGCGAGGCTCGTGAACGGACGGCGCGGCTCGGCCACGCTCGCGATCCACGGCGAATGCTCGTAGATGCCGGCGAGCAGCTCGCCGAACGCTTGCGGCGATGCGGCGTTGAGCGTCTCGAGGGTGAGCGTCGCGGCCATGCGGCTCAACTTCCCGCGCGCGCGGCCGGGGACGGAACGAAAGGATGAATCGCCTTCCAGTGCCGCGCGATGTCGATCCGCCGCGCGACCCAGACGTGGTCGTGCGCAGCCACGTGATCGAGGAAGCGCTGCAGGGCGCCGATCCGGCCTGGCTTGCCGAGCAGGCGCGAGTGCATGCCGATCGACATCATCTTCGGCCGGTCGAGCCCGTCCGGGTCGCCTTCGGCGTAGAGAGCGTCGAAGCTGTCGCGCAGGTAGACGTAGAAGTGCTCGCCGGTGTTGAAGCCCTGCGCCTGGACGAAGCGCATGTCGTTGACGTCGAGCGAGTAGGGAACGACGAGATGAGGCTGCTTTGTTCCCGAGCTCGTCTCGACCTCGGTCCAGAACGGCAGATCGTCGCCGTAGTAGTCGCTGTCGTACTCGTAGCCGCCGTGCTCGACGACGAGCCGGCGCGTGTTCGGGCTGTCGCGGCCGGTGTACCAGCCGAGCGGCCACGCGCCTCCGGTGAGCTCCTTCAGCATCCGCGTCGCAACGTCGACGTGGTGTCGCTCCGTCGCCTGGGACAGGTTCTGGTAGTGGATCCAGCGCAGACCGTGATTGGCGATCTCGTCGCCACGCGCCATGAACGCGGCGGCGAGCCCGGGATAGCGTTGCAGCGCCATGGCGACGCCGAAGACGGTGAGCGGAAGCCGGCGCGCATCGAACTCGCGCAGGATGCGCCAGACGCCGGCGCGCGAGCCGTATTCGTACATCGACTCCATCGTCATGTGCCGGTTCTCGTACGCCTGCGCCGTGACGAGCTCGGACAGGAAGGTCTCCGACGTCGGGTCGCCGTGCAGCACGTTGTTCTCGCCGCCTTCCTCGACGTTGAGGACGAACTGCACGGCGATTCGCGCGCCGTTCGGCCAGCGCGCGTGCGGAACGTCGGCGCCGTAGCCGACGAGGTCCCGGGGGTAGGACGTCGCGTCGCCCGGCGCGCCCGGAGTCATGGGCTGCTCCTCGGCCGAAGCGCCGACTCGAGGTCGGGAATGCGCGGGTTCAGATGCAGGTTGCGCTCGACGCTGTGCAGGTGGCTTTCCATCAGCTTCACGGCGGTTCGCGGGTCGCGTTCCTCGATCGCGTCGACGATCGCGACGTGCTCCTCGAACGAGTGCTCGGGCGAATTCGCCGACTGGTACATCAACGCGATCAGCGACGAGCGCGAGACCAGCTCGCCGAGCATCCCGGCGAGCACCGCGTTGCCGAGCATCGCCGCGACGGTGACGTGGAAGTCGGCAAGCAGGCGCGTACGCCCCGAGACGTCGGTGCGCTGGATCGCCTCCTTCTCGGCCGCCAGGTGCGAGCGCAGCTCGGCCAGCTGGGGCGGCGCCAGCTCGACCGCGGCGCGCCGGATCATCGCCGCCTCGAGCATGCGGCGCACTTCGAACACCTGGCGCGCCTCCTCGACGCCCGGCTCGGCTACGCGCGCGCCGCGCCCGGGCGCCAGGGTCACGAGCTTGTCGCGGCTCAGCTGGTTGAGCGCCTGGCGAACGAGCGTGCGCGAGACCTTGAAGATGTCGGCGATCTTCTGCTCGGCGAGCTTCGTTCCGGGCATCAGGCGGCGCTCGCCGATGGCGGCGACGATCGCATCGGCGATTCGCCGCGTCGTGTCGCCCGGCGCCGCGTCGGCGGCGCTGCGGCGCCGGGCCCGCGACGGCAGCGGCCGCACAGCGCGCGGCGCTGCCGCTGCGGCGGTGCGGATCACCTTCAGTCGGGCGGCGGCTTGCGGCATTGGCGTTGCCCGACAAAGTGTATACACTTTTGCCCGGACCGCAAGCGTTCCGATCCCGGGAGGCGAATGGGAAAACTGACGACGCACGTGCTCGACACGGCCAACGGCTGCCCCGCGGCGGGAATGCGTGTGCGCCTGGCGCGTATCGACGAGAGCGGCGTCGAGCGCGCCGTGGCCGCCTTCGCCCTCAACGCAGACGGCCGCCCGGATTCGCCGCTGCTCGAAGGCGCGGCGCTGCGCCCGGGGCGCTACCGTCTCGTGTTCGGCGTCGCCGCGTACTTCGCCGGCCGCGGAGCGGCGCTCGCCGACCCGCCTTTTCTCGACGAGGTGACGATCGATTTCGGGATCGCCTCGCCCGACCAGCACTACCACGTGCCGCTCCTGGCGAGCCCCTGGGCCTACTCGACCTATCGCGGCAGCTGAGCGCCTGTATACAGAAATGGACGCGTACTGGCTCGACTGGGCGAACCTGCTGCTGCGTTGGGCGCACGTCATCACGGGAATCGCCTGGATCGGCGCCTCGTTCTATTTCGTCGGCCTCGACTCGAGCCTGGCGCCGCCGGCCGACGATGCCGATCGCGCCAAGGGCGTGGGCGGCGAGCTCTGGGCGGTGCACGGCGGGGGCTTCTATCACCAGCAGAAGTACCCGGTCTCGCCGGCGCGCCTGCCCGAGCATCTGCACTGGTCGATGTGGGAGAGCTACTCGACCTGGCTTACGGGCTTTGCCCTGTTCGCCGTGCTCTACCTCTTCAACGCCAGCACCTTCCTCATCGACAAGACGGTCTACGACTGGTCGCCCGGCGCGGCGGTCGCCACCGCGCTCGCCTTCTTCGTCGCCTTCTGGCTCGTCTACGACGCGATCTGCCGGCTCTTCGGCGAGCGGAAGAATGGCGATGTGATCGTCGGCGTCCTCGTCTTCGCCTTCATCGTCTTCGCGTCGTGGCTGTCGTGCCGGCTCTTTGCCGGGCGCGCCGCGTTCCTTCTCGTCGGCGCGATGATGGCGACGACGATGAGCGCCAACGTGCTCATGGTCATCATCCCCGGGCAGCGCAAGGTCGTCGCGGCGCTGCGCGCAGGCAACCCCGTCGATCCGGTGCACGGCCGGCGCGGCAAGCAGCGCAGCGTCCACAACACCTACTTCACGCTGCCCGTCGTCTTCACGATGATCAGCAACCACTACGGCTTCACCTTTGCCGCGAAGCACAACTGGCTGGTCCTGGTCGCGATCATGCTTGGCGGGGCGCTGATCCGCGTCTCGTTCGTGCTGCGTCACAAGGCGCTCGCCGAGGCGCGGCCGGTGCCGTGGCGCTGGGCGATCGCCGGGACGCTCGTCGTCGTCGCGACCGTCGCCCTGCTGCTGCCCGCGCCGCAGCCGGCGACGGCGAAGTCCGGGCCGCCGCCCACTTTCGCGCAGGTGCAGGCGGTCGTCGCGCAGCGCTGCCAGATGTGCCACAACGGCGTTGTGCAGAGCAAGAACGTGCGCCTCGATTCGGCCGACGAGATCGCCGCCCACGCGCAGCAGGTCTATCAGCAGGCGGTGGTGCTCAAGCTCATGCCGATGAACAACGCGACGCAGATCACCGGCGCCGAGCGGGCGCTCCTCGGCCGCTGGTTCGAGGCGGGAGCGCCGCGCGCTCCGTGACGGCGCGCTCGAGCGCGCCATCGGCAACCGGTCGCGAATTGCCCTGGAGAAGTCGCCGAAACGGCTCTTGCGCACGCCGCCGGTACCGCTATCCCTCGCGCTTGTAGCCGGCCTCGCGCTGGCTCCGGAAGGCCAGCACGAAGACCGTGTCGATGTCAGGCAGGAAACGATAGAGGGCGGCGTAGCCACGCGAGGATCGGCCGATCACCAGCTCGCGTTTGCCTCCTTTGACCTTCCGACCGATAAGCGGGCTGTGGGCCAGGATATCCACCGCCTCGATGATCTCGTTGATGCGCCGCGCGGCATCGGTGGCCGCACCGAACTTGGCCATTTGCTCGAAGAAGCGATCGCAGTCGTCGAAGACTTCCGGCGCCAGTTCGATTCGTGCCATGCCCTGGTGTCAGGGCCGCAGCTTGCGAGCGGCAGGCTTGCGGGCTCCCCCTTCCAGGGCTCGCGCCTCGAGGTAGGCCTTGGCGTCTGCCCAAGGCACGGTCTTGCCGGTGTGCAGCACCTTTGTCCAGCGCTCTTCGGCGATACGTTGAAACTCGTCGTCGAGCTCGGCTTGTTCGACGGTCTGCGCGATGGCATCGAGGATGAAGGCGTGCGCCGTCTTGCCTTCGCGCTCGGCCGCAGCGGCGACGCGTGCCTTCAGACCTTCTTCGAGGCGGACGGTTGTTGTGGGCATGATGCAGTCGGCCGATCGAGATTTGAGTGTAGCACATATGTGCTATGCAGTGCAGAGGCACTCGGAGCGGCCGTGCGCCGGCGATCGGCTGCCGTGTAGTTCCCCGGTAGCGTAGCCGCGTCGTTCAGCGAACGATGCCGATCCCACATAGCGTCGAGCGTCGCTCGGTCAAGGTCCTCAGCGGCGGGCGCGCTGGCCCAGGGGCGGCTTGACGAGGCGCGGTCGCGGCCCGGAGGGGTCGGTTCGCGGCGCGGCGGCGGCGATCAGCTTCAGCGCGGTGGCGACGGCGGTATCCAGTTGGCGGTCGATGCCGGCGACGTGATCCTGCGGCGCGTTGTCGACCTCGACGTCGGGATCGGTACCGTGGTTCTCGATGCCCCAGCCGACGTCGCTGAACCAGTACGCGAACTCGGGCTGCGTCGTCTGCGTGCCGTCGACGAGCGTGTGGCGCGGCCAGATGCCGACGACGCCGCCCCAGGTCCGCGTTCCGACGAGCGGGCCGATCTTCATCAGCTTGAAGCCGTGCGAGAAGATGTCGCCGTCGGAGCCGGCGTGCTCGTTCGTCAGCGCCACGACCGGGCCGGCGACCGCCTCTTCGGGATAGCTGCCGGGCCGGGCCCAGCGCGAGTACGCGTAGCCGATGCGCCGCCTGGCGATCTTCTCCAGCAGCAGCTGCGAGACGTGGCCGCCGCGGTTGTAGCGGACGTCGACGACGAGCGCGTCGCGCTCGCATTCGGCGCCGAAGTAGCGATGGAACTCGGCAAAGCCCGCCGCCATCATGTCGGGAAGGTGGAAGTAGCCGACGCGCCCTTGCGAGCGCTCGTGCACCCAGTCTCGATTGGTCTCGACCCATTCGCGGTATCGCGCCGGCACTTCATCGGCGAGCGCCGTCACGGTCGCGTCGCGTAGCACCGGGCTATCGCTGCTGACGCGCCTGAGCGTCAGCTGCAAGCGGGCGCCCGACTGGTGCACGAGCAGGGCAGCCGGCGGCGTGTCGCGCGAGAGGCGCTGGCCGCCGATGGCGACGATGCGGTCGCCGACGCGCGCCTCGACGCCGACGGCGTTGAGCGGCGAGTCGGCGCCGACGTCCCACGGGTCGCCGCGGACGATGCGCGTGATCTCGTAGCTGCCGTCGCTCGCGTCGAAGCGAACGTCGCACGCCAGGTAGCCGAGCGCCACCGGCGGCGGCTTGCGATGGTCGCCGCCCATCTCGTAGGCGTGCGAAGTGCCGAGCTCGCCCTGCATCTCCCAGATCAGGTCGGACAGCTCGGCGCGCGTGGCGACGCGCTCGACCAGAGGGGCGTACAGGCGATAGCTCGCCTCCCAGTCGACCCCCGACATGTCGGCCGACCAGAACTGGTCGCGCTGCAGGCGCCAGACCTCACGCAGCATCTGCCGCCATTCGCGGCGCGGCTCGATCGAGATGCGCAGCCGCTCGAGATCGATCCAGCCGTTCTTGCGCGAGGGCGGGCCCTCGTTGTCGGCCGCGTCGGGCTTCGAGCCGGGCTTCTTCTCGGCGGCGATCGCGCGCAGGCGCTTGTCGTCACGAAAGACCAGGGTCGCTCCGTCGCCGGCGACCTCGAAGGCCTCTGCCTTTTCGGCCAGCGTTTCCGTGCGCAGCGTCGCGAAGTCGAAGAGCTCGAGCTTGCCCGCCGCCTCCTTGTGGCCGCCGCGGCCGTGCGCGCCGACGATGTTCTGCACGCTCCAGACGACCTTCTTCCCGGCGACGCCGGCGATGCGCTCGAAGCGGTTCTCGCTGACCGGAAACGCGGCGACGCGCGAGACGATGCCTTCCAGGTCGACGCGGACCGATGCCGGCGCGGCGGCAGCGCGCGCCGCCTCGCCGCGCGGTGACTCCGACGCGAGGCCTTTCGGCTCGGGCTCGAACGGCGGCCGGCCCCCGGCCTGCAGCGCGATCAGGTAGGGGCGTGCCGCGCGCGGGAAGCTGAGCTCGAACTGGACGCTGTCGTAGACCGGGTCGTAGGTGCGCAGCGACAGGAAATAGAGGTACTTGCCCTCGGGGTCGAAAGAGGGCGAGTAGTCGCGGAACTCGGGCTGCGTGACGAAGGTGCTCTTTCGCGCCGCGACCTCGTACAGCTTGAGGGCGACGTGGCGCGTGCTCGTCGCGTAGGTGTACGCGAGCCAGGCGGCGTCGCTCGACCAGGCGAGATCGTCGCTGCGACCGAACTCGCTGGCGTCGACCTTGACGAGCTCGCCGCTTGCGACGTCGCCGACGAGCACTTCGTTGCGATGGTTGGCGATGGCGACGAGCGTGCCCTGCGGCGCGGCGCGCAGCCGCGCCACGTGGCCCGTGTCCCACGGCAGGACGCGCGCCTCGTTGCCGGCGAAGACGACGACACGTTCCTCGCCCGACGCGTCGCTGACGGCGACCAGGCTCGCTCCGTCGGCCAGCCACTGGCCATGGCGCACGCGCCCGGCGTCGCTTTCGGCAAAGCGGCGCGTCGCGCCTTCCCACAACGCCATCGCGTACAGCTGGCCGCGCGCGACCAGCGCCAGCGAATGGCCGGCCGGATGCAGGCGAAACGATTCCAGGTGCTCGCCCGCGGCGGCGAACTTGCGTGCCGCCTGGGCCCGATGCGCCGGCGTGCGCACGGCGACTTGCCGCGTCGTGTCGCTGCCGGGATCGAACAGCCAGATCTGCGCGCCGCACTGATAGATGATCCGCTTGCCGTCGCTTTGCGCGTGGCGCGCGTAGTAGTCGTCGTGATCCGTGTGGCGGCGCAGCTCGCTGCCGTCCGGCCGGCACGAGTAGAGGTTGCCCGTGCCTTCGGCGTCACTGAGGAACCAGACGCGGTCGCCCAGCCACATCGGGCTCGTCACGTTGCCGGCGATCTCGCTCATCCGGCGGAAGTGTCCCGAGCCTTCGGCGTCGATCCACAGGGCGCCGGCGGTGCCGCCGCGATAGCGCTTCCAGCGTGCCGGGTCGGCGGTGTTGCGGCCGATGACCCTGCGCTCGCCGGGGCCGAACGCGAGGTGGTTGACCTGGCCGTACGGCAGGGCGCGCGGCGTCCCGCCGTCGGCGCCGACGACGAAGGCGTGGTGATTGCGGAAGAACGGCTGGCCCTGCGTCGTCACGTAGACGATATCGCCCTCGGGCGTCCAGCCGCGCACCAGCGTGTCGCTGCCGAGCCAGGTCAACCGCTTCGCGTCGCCGCCTTCGGCCGGCATGACGTAGACCTCGGGGTGCTGCTCGTCGCGGCCGACGAAGGCGACGAGGCGTCCGTCGGGCGAAAGGCTCGGCGTCGACGGCTCGGAGAGGCCGGCGGTCAGCCGCCGCGCCACACCGCCCGCGGCCGGGACCGACCACAAATCGTCGTCGGCGACGAAGACGATCGTCTCGCCACGCAGGGTCGGCTGGCGCAGGTAGGCGAGGGCATCTGCAGACATGGTTGGCCTCGAAGCTTCGGTGTGCGTCGTCGGAGGACGTCAGCGCGCCGGCTCGATGCCGGCGTTGGCGAAAGCGGCGCGGGATGGGGCGCTCTGCAGATGCTGCAGCAGCGCGGCGACGGCGGCGCCGTTCGGCGCGACGGGCGACACGGCGCGCATCATCGGCGCCGCGATGTAGGTCGTGGCGTTCTGGATCGCCTCGGGCAGCGGGCCGACGAGCTTCAGGCCCCGGCCGGCGAACAGGACGATCTCGGTCGTCGCGCCGAACCCGAACTCGTGCGTCGCGCTGCCGGCGAGCAGGCGCCGCATCACCGAGGCGCCGTCGTCGACGCGCGTCGCCTTCGCGTTGACGGCGTCGGCGATGCCGAGCGTCTTCAACATCGTCTCGATGTAGAGCCCGGTCGAGGCGCGATTGAAGACGACCGAGTCGGCGCCGAGCAGCTCTTTCTTGAGCGCCTCGACGCTGCCGATGTCGGGCACCGCCGCGCCCGGCCGGATCGCGACGCCGATTCCGACCTTGCCGATCGGCACGCGCTCGGTGCCGACCGTGCCGGCTCGCGCCGCCGCGTCGAGCACGGCCCGTGGCGCGATCACGATGTCGGCGTCGGGATCGGCGGCGAGGGCGCGCGCGATCTGCGGCGCCGACGCGAAGCCGATGCGTACGACGTGGCCCGAACTGCGCTCGAACTCGGCGAGCGCCGGCCGCAGGCCGATCTCGACCGCTCCGGCGCTGAGCATCCGGATCTCGGCCGCGTTCACGGACGGCGCCGCGAGCGAGGCGGCGAGCGATGCGCAAGCGAGCCAGGCGCGGCGCATCAGGAAGAAGCGGCGCGCCTGGCGCCGGGGTCGTGGGCCTTCAGCCAGGCGAAGAACTCGCCGTACCACAGGCGCGAGTTGCGCGGCTTGAGGATCCAGTGGTTCTCGTCGGGGAACCAGACGAGGCGCGACTCGACGCCGCGCACCTTCAGCGTGTTGTAGTAGGCCAGGCCCTGCTGGTCGGGAACTCGGTAGTCGAGCGCGCCGTGGATCACGAGCGTCGGCGTCGCCACCTTGCCGGCGAAGGTGTCGGGGCTTTGCGCCTGCACCTTGGCCGGGTCGTCCCAGTAGTTCGCGCCGAGCTCCTTGGCATGCCAGGTGTAGGCGTCGTTGCCGAACATCGCGCGCCAGTCGAAGCAGCCGGCGTGGCAGACGTAGGCGTTGTAGCGGCCCGCCTTCAGGTGCCCGTTCATCCAGGCGACCATGTAGCCGCCGTAGCTGCCGCCGGCGGCGAAGACGCGCTTGCGGTCGATCCACGATTGCTTCTTCAGCCAGTCGGTGGCGGCCTCGACGTCCTGCAGCTCGAGCTCGCCCCAGCGGTGCGTGATGCTGTCGAGGAAGGCGTTGCCGAAGCCGCTCGAGCCGTGGTAGTTGACGCCGGCGACGACGTAGCCTTGCGCCGCGAAGACCTGGTTGTTCCAGCGGTAGTGGAAGGTGTCGCCGGAGGCGGCGTGCGGTCCGCCGTGGATGCAGTGCAGGAGCGGGTACTTCTTGCCCTTCTTCGCGTCGAACCCCGGCGGATAGACGAGCCACATCTGCACCGGCTCGCCGTTCGCGCCGACGATGGTGCGCTCTTCGTACGCCGACATGCGGTACGCGGCGAGCAGCTCGTCGTTGAAGCGCTCGATGCGGCGCGCCGGCCTGTCGTCGCGGCGCGCGTGGACGCGCACCGGGTGCTGCATCGCGTCGGCGGCGGTCACGACCCACTCGGCGGCGACGTCGAAATGGTGGACCCAGCCGCCCTCGGCGACGACGCCGGCGCTGGCGCTTTCGATGGCGAAGCGCCACAGGTGGCAGCGGCCGCGGTCCTCGGCGCTGAAGTACAGGGCCGAGCCGTCGGCCGACCAGCGCAGCGGCGCGTTGACGGCGTGGTCCCACGCAGCGGTGAGGATGCGCCAGGCGCCGCCGCGCTCGAGGACGCCGGCGTTCGCCGGCGCCGTGTGGCGCTTGCCCAGGTTCGTCGCGACGAAGGCGACACGCGCTCCGTCGGCGCTGTAGCGCGGCGCCTCGAAGTCCCAGCCGGAGTCGACCGCGAGCGTCGCGACGCTGCCGCTCTTGACGTTGATCTCGGCGAGCGCCTTGCAGTTGTCGAGACCCTTCTCTTCGGCCGGGTCGAAGCTGAAGACGATGTGCCGGCCGTCGGGGGCGACGTCGAAGACGTTCGCGTCGGGGTCCATGCGCTGCAGCTCGAGGCGCTTGCCTTCGAAGAGGTCGACGATGCGGCCGTTCTCGACGTCGATGACGTGCAGGTGCGCGACGCGGCCCATCGGCAGGTTGCGGTCCCAGAAGCGGTACTGCGCCTCGGCAGTGACGTAGCCCGTTTCCTTGCGCTCCTTCCACTGCTTCCAGCGCCTGGCCTGCGCCTTCGTTCCCTGCAGCTCGGGCCAGACCCAGGCGACGAAGGCGATCCGCTTGCCGTCGGCGAACCACTTGAAGGCCTCGATGCCGGGAGCGAAATCGCTGATGCGGCGCGCTTCGCCGCCGTCGGCGGCGATCAGGTACAGCTGCGCCGTGTCGTCCTTCCTGCCTTCCTGCTCGCGCTTGGCGAGAAAGGCGATCGCCCCGCCTTTCGGCGACCACGCAGCCTGGCCGTCCTTCTCGCCGCAGGAGGTCAGGCGGCGCGGCTCGCCGCCGAAGGTCGAGAGCAGCCACAGGCTGGCCTTCGACGCGTTCTCCTGCATCGAAAAGCTCGTCAGCGAGCACACCGCCTGCGCGCCATCGGGCGAGAGCGAGACGGCGCCGACGCGCTCGACGCGCCACAGCTCCTCGACGCCGAAGGCCTTCTTTGCTTTCGCGCGCGCCATCTCGGTGGTTCCGCTGCCAGCTGCCACTCGGGATTCAGCGCGCGCGCCCGAGCTGGAAGCGCAGGTGCGCCTTCACGGTCGGCCACTCGGCGGCGACGATGCTGTAGACGCAGGTGTCGCGCAGCGTGCCGTTGCCGGCGCGCGCGTGGCTGCGCAGGATGCCGTCGAGCTTGGCGCCTAGCCGCTCGATGCCGCGCCGGCTCTGCGTGTTGAAGAAGTGGGTGCGGAACTCGACGGCGATGCAGTCGAGCGTCTCGAAGGCGTGGCCGAGCAGCATCAGCTTGCACTCGGTGTTGAGCGGCGTCCGCTGGACGCGCCGCGCGTACCAGGTCGAGCCGATCTCGACGCGCTTGTTCGCGGCGTCGACGTTCATGTACGTCGTCATTCCGCAGGCGCGCCCGGCCGCGTCGCGGACGGCGAAGGGCAGCATGCTGCCGGCTGCCTGCAGGGCCAGGCGGCGCTCGATCTCCTTCGTCATCGCCGCGGGCTCGGGGATCGACGTGTACCAGAGCTTCCACAGCTCGCCGTCCTGCACCGCATCGGCAAGCTCGGCCGCGTGCGCCAGCGCCAGCGGCTCGAGCTTGGCGTGCGTTCCGGCGAGCGTGATCGGCGGCGGCCAGCTCATCCGTCGATCACCGGTNGTCGGCGCGCGAGGTGAGCCTTCGCCCGCAACAGGTACCCGCTCATGCGGCTACCGGTTGTGNCGCTGCATGAAGACGAGCTTCTCGAACAGCGACACGTCCTGCTCGTTCTTCAGCAAGGCACCGACCAGGGGCGGCACAGCGACCTTGTCGTCCTTGCTCTGCAGCGCCTCGAGCGGGATGTCCTCGGCGACGAGGAGCTTCAGCCAATCGAGCAGCTCGCTCGTGCTCGGCTTCTTCTTCAGCCCCGGGAGGTTGCGCACATCGTAGAAGTTCTTCAGCGCCGCGCCGAGCAATTCCTTCTTGAGGCCGGGGAAGTGCACGTCGACGATCCGCTTCATCGTGTCGGCGTCGGGGAACTTGATGTAGTGGAAGAAGCAGCGGCGCAGGAACGCGTCGGGCAGCTCCTTCTCGTTGTTCGAGGTGATGAAGACGACCGGCCGGTGCGTCGCCTTGACGAGCTCACGCGTCTCGTAGACGTAGAACTCCATGCGGTCGATCTCGCGCAGCAGGTCGTTCGGGAATTCGATGTCGGCCTTGTCGATCTCGTCGATCAGCAGCACGACCGGCGCCTCGGCCGTGAACGCCTGCCAGAGGACGCCGCGAACGATGTAGTTGTGGATGTCCTTGACGCGTGCGTCGCCGAGCTGGCTGTCGCGCAGCCGGCTCACCGCGTCGTATTCGTAGAGGCCCTGCTGCGCCTTCGTCGTCGACTTGATGTGCCACTGCAGGAGCGGCATGCCGAGCGCGACCGCGACCTCCTCGGCGAGCATCGTCTTGCCGGTACCGGGCTCGCCCTTGACGAGGAGCGGGCGCTTCAGCGTGACCGCGGCGTTCACCGCCAGCATCAGGTCGGGCGTGGCGACGTAGTTATCCGAGCCTTTGAACTTCATCGACGGCGGCGGTCAGAGGGCGTTTCAGTATAAGGGCGCCCCTATAATTCTCGGTTGCGTTCACTCCTACCGCGCCTTCGCCCATGAAGAAGAAGCTCTTTCCCGCGACGCTGGCCGCCGCGCTCGCGGCAGCTCTGACGTTGGCAAGCGGCACGGCCGGCGCGCAGGACGCGAAGGCCGGCTCGATGAAGGTGGCGATGTGCATCGGCTGCCACAACATTCCGGGCTACCAGGCGAGCTTTCCCGAGATCTACAAGGTACCGAAGATCGCCGGGCAAAACGCCAGGTACATCGTCACGGCGCTGGGCGAATACAAGAAGGGCGAGCGCAAGCACCCGAGCATGCGCGCCATCGCGACGACGCTGTCGGACCAGGACATGGCGGACGTCGCCGCCTGGTACGAGCAACTCGGCAAGGGCCCGGCGGCGCCGGCCAAGCCGGCCGAGGCGCCGCCCGAGAACGTCGCCAAGCTGCTCGCGCAGGCGAACTGCGCGTCGTGCCACGGAGCGAACTACTCGACGCCGATCGACCCGAGCTACCCCAAGCTCGCCGGCCAGTACGCCGACTACCTCTACGCCGCGCTGAAGGCGTACCAGACCGACCACAACGCGCGGATCGGCCGCAGCAACCCGGTCATGATGGGAATGGCGAGGCCGTTCACGCACGTCGAGATCAAGGCGCTCGCCGCCTACCTGTCGTCGCTGCCCGGCGAAATCAAGACCGTCCAGCTCGACGAGTTCCGCTAGGTCCCCCGCAAGGGCCCCTTCTCGGCGACGCGGCGCCGGCTCTACACTGCGCGCTCGTCGCCGAAGTCCTCGCCGGAGCCGCTCCATGAAACGATTCCTGCCGGTCGCGCTCGCCGCCGCGCTCGCCGCCGCGGGCGCGCAGGCCCAGACCCTTCGCTGGGCGAGCCAGGGCGATCCGCAGACGATGGACCCGCACTCGCAGAACGAGTCGATGACCAACATGATGAATGGTCAGGTCTACGAGCGGCTGACGACCCGCGACAAGCAGTTGAAGATCGTTCCTTCGCTCGCCACCGAGTGGCAGCAGGTCTCGCCGCTGCTCTGGCGCTTCAAGCTGCGCCCCGGCGTCAAGTTCCACGACGGCTCGCCGTTCAGCGCCGACGACGTCGTCTATTCGATCCAGCGCGGCCAGGAAAAGACCTCGCAGATCAACAACTATGCCGCCGGCGTCGGCACCGCCAGGAAGATCGACGACCTGACGGTCGAGTTCGCCCTGCCCGCGGTCAACCCGATCTTCCTCGAGCACCTCGACACGCTCTGGATCATGAGCAAGAGCTGGAGCGAGAAGAACCGGGTCACCAAGCCGCTCGACTTCGCGAACAAGGAAGAAAGCTTCACCTCTCTCAACTCGAACGGGACCGGGCCGTACGTGCTCGTCAGCCGGGCGCCCGGGATCAAGACGGTCTACAGGCGCAATCCGAACTACTGGGGAAAGATCGAAGGCAACGTGCAGGAGATCGTCTACACGCCGATCGCCAACGACGCGACGCGCAACGCCGCGCTCGTCTCGGGCGAGATCGATTTCGTCCTCGACCCGGCGCCGCGCGACCTGGCTCGCCTGCGCACCACCCCCGGCGTGAAGGTGATCGACGGCCCGGAGAACCGCATCGTCTTCATCGGCATGGACCAGGGCCGGGACGAATTGCTCTACAGCAGCGTCAAGGGCAAGAACCCGCTCAAGGACATCCGCGTCCGCAAGGCGCTCTACCAGGCGATCGACATCGAGACGATGAAGGCCAAGCTCATGAACGGGCAGAGCTTTCCGACCGGGGCGATGACGCCTTCGCCGCTCGGCGACTACAACGATCCCGAGATCGAGAAGCGCTTCCCCTACGACGTGGCGGCGGCGAGGAAGCTGCTGGCCGACGCCGGCTATCCCGACGGCTTCGAGATCCAGCTCGACTGCCCGAACAACCGCTACGTCAACGACGAGCAGATCTGCATTGCGCTGGCCGGCATGTGGGCGCAGCTCAAGGTCAAGGTCAAGGTCGTGGCGCAGCCGCGTGTCACCTACTTCCCCAAGCTCGAGAAGTACGACTTCAGCATGTACATGCTCGGCTGGGGCGGCGCCGTCACCGACGCCGAGGTCGTGATGACCCCGGTGCTGCGCAACAACCTCGGCGAAAAAGGCGTCGGCTTCTACAACTACGGCCACTCGAGGAACGACAAGTTCGACGCGCTCGCGGCGCAGTCGAGCGTCGAGGCCGACCCGAAGAAGCGCGAGGAGCTCGTCAAGGCGGCGCTGCGCGAATACAAGGAGCAGTTCACGACGCTGCCGCTGCATCGCCAGGTCATCCCCTGGGCGGCGCGGTCGAACGTCAATGTCGTGCATCGGGCCGACAACTGGCTCGAGGTTGCGTGGGCGACGGTGGCCAAGTAGAACAGGGCGCCGCGCGCGCGGATCGTTTTCGAGCGGCCTGCGGGCCGCTTCGTCTCAGGGAGGACACATGAGATTGCTCGAGAACCTGGGCCTGCGGGTGTCGAAGAACGTCGCCAACGC
>JGI24140J50213_10000437_pt1 | contig 19421 bp, 20 predicted proteins | sample BarGraIncu00222A_FD_50213 | JGI IMG/M metagenome (IMG submission 50213)
TCAGTGGCACGTCACAGCGAACCAAGTCTCACCATCGCGCTAGCGCATCATCGGTGAAGCTAATGTCTGTACTCCCCGACCGACATCTTCGCGTGTGACCACGGCTGACGGCAGGTCTCCTGGCTCGCGGATCGATACCTTGCGCCGCCTTCCCAGGACCGAGGCTCCCAGTGGCGCATGACGCAAGATTCACCGCTTACAGTTGCGGGGGCAGCCGCGGCATTGGGGAAACCTCCCCGCACCGCATTCCCTTTTGATCCCCAGGAAGGGAACCGTCACAATGACGGTAGAATTTTGAGGCGGGATGAGTCAATGCCGTTATAGGAGGCTCAGGCCCGTTACGCATGCCAGGAAACGCCTGCTCACACCGGCCGCACCAACAACGGAGTGGGTCGAACCAGAGTTGGACCCGTGACACAATGGTCCCAGTGCTCCAAGCAACGATCGAACCGATGCTGCGGGATTGCGATTACGGGAGATGGACGGGCCGGTCCTTCGACGAGGTGCAGGCGCAAGAGCCGGAAGCCCTCGCCGACTGGATTAAAGATCCATCTGCCACTCCGCACGGCGGAGAATCTGTCGTCGCTGTGATCGCGCGGGTTTCGATCTGGCTTGATAAGCAACTGACCATACCGGGGGTTATCCTGGCGGTTACTCACGCCTCTGTGATCCGCGCGGCATAGTTTGCGCGCTCGTAGCAGAACCGCGATCATTTTGGCACATCGACATTGCCCCGCTTTCTCTGACACAGCTCAGCGGCAATGGTGGCCGCTGGACGCTGGTCTCGATGAGTTCCGGCAAAGCAGACTCAAGCACCGACTGCTTCTGCTGATTTTCGTGAGTACGGACCACTCGGACGGATAGTTTTTAACGATTCCAGTCATTTAGATATTCTTTGAGTGGTAAAAGCCGCNATTTTCGAGCACTGGTCGGCTGCTTGAAAGGACGAATTCTTGCTTGTCGCGTTCCTAATCATGCTCCGCGAGGGGATTGAGGCTGCACTGATCGTCGGCATCATTGCCGGATATCTCAAGAAGACCGGCCGCCAGAATGCGCTGCCGGCGGTCTGGCTTGGTGTTTTGCTTGCCCTGCTGATCTGCACCGCGCTCGGAATTGGACTCGAAATCGCCGGCGCGGAATTTCCGCAAAAGATGCAGGAAACGTTCGAGGGGTGCGTTGCGTTGATTGCGACCGGCATTTTGGCGTCGATGGTGTTCTGGATGGCCAAGGCGGCGCGCTCGATCAAGTCCCAGCTGCACGACTCCATAGATGCCGCCACCGGATCGGGTGATGGTCGGGGGTTGGCGCTGGCAGCGATGGCGTTTCTTGCTGTCGGTCGCGAAGGTCTTGAGTCCGTGTTCTTCCTGATCGCGACCGTGCAGCAGGACGTCGGCATCGGTGTGCCGATCGGCGCCGTCCTCGGAATTCTCTGCGCGTTCGCATTCGGTGTCGGGATGTATCGCGGCGGCATCAAGCTCAATCTTGGGACGTTCTTTCGCTGGACCGGTGTGTTCATCATTTTTGTCGCGGCTGGCCTTTTGGCCGGGGCCGTCCGCGCATTCCATGAAGCGGGCCTTTGGAATGTGCTGCAGCAAACCGCATTCGATATTAGCGGCATCCTGCCCGGCGACGGCCTGGTCGGCACGCTGCTGGCAGGCATTTTCGGCTATCAGGATGCCCCAACCGTCGGAGAGGTAATCGTCTATTTGGCATTTCTGTTGCCAGCCTTGTCCATCTTCTACCTGCAGGGGCGTCCGCATCCTGTTCCCCGGACCGCCTGACGGCGACCGCTTTAAGGATACTAGCTAATGAGGCCGTTTTCTTCGGCGTCGCCCACGGGTATCGCATGTCGGCCTTCGTGGACCGCCTTCATGGTGTCTGTGTTCTCAGGCCTTGCGGTTTGCAATCCCGGCTTCGCGGTAGCGCAAGAAGCGTCGCAGCCGGTCGCTGTCACCATCACCGACAAAGGTTGTGAGCCTAACACCCTGTCGGTCCCGGCCGGCAAGACGACGTTCAAAATCAAGAATCAGAGCAAACGGGCCGTCGAATGGGAAATTCTGGACGGCGTGATGGTGGTCGAGGAGCGCGAAAACATCATTCCCGGATTTGTCCAGTCCCTCACCGCCGACCTGAAAGCTGGCCAATATCAGATGACGTGCGGCCTGCTGACCAATCCGAAAGGCGTGCTTACCGTCACGGCTGCGGCAACGAGCGCGTCAGCGCGCGAGCCGAGCGCGCTGGATCTGGTTGGCGCGCTCGCCGAATATAAGGTCTATGTGGCCAAGGAAGTCGGCGATCTCGTCGAGCAGACCAAGCGCTTCGCCGAAGCCGTAAAGGCCGGAAAGCTGGACGAGGCGCGGAATCTATATGCGCCAACGCGTCAGCACTTTGAGCGCATCGAGCCGGTTGCCGAACTCTTCAGCGATCTCGACAAGAGCATGGATGCGCGCGCCGATGACTTTGAGCTGAAAGAAAACGATCCGGCCTTCGTTGGCTTCCACCGGATCGAGAAAGCGCTGTTTGCTGACAAGAGCACGGCAGGCATGCAGCCGCTGGCCGACCGGTTGGTGCGGGACACGCAGGACCTGCAAGGCCGCCTTGACGGGCTCACCATACCGCCCGCCAAGATGGTCAGCGGGGCTTCGGATCTGATCGAAGAAGTCGCGTCGACCAAGATCAGCGGCGAGGAAGATCGCTACAGCGGCACCGACCTTTCGGATTTTCAGGCAAATGTCGACGGCGCGCAGAAGATCTTCAACTTGTTGCGCCCACTGATCGCAAAGCGCAATTCGGAGCTTGAGGCCCGCATTCGGACGAATTTCCTGAAGGTGGACACCCTCCTTGACCGTTATCGCGGACAGAAAGGGCAGTTTCAAAACTACGACAAGCTTTCCGCATCCGATCGTAACGCCCTCAAGGGCGCGATTACTGCATTGGCCGAGGATCTCTCGCAGTTGCGCGGAACCCTCGGTCTGGATTGAGACCGCACATGGTGGATAAAAACGAGAGCGAGCAAGCGGCGGCTGTCACGGGCGAGGTTTCCGGCGAGCCAACCGGAGCGCCGACGCGTCGCCGTCTGTTGCAGGGGATCGGCGCCGGCAGCTTCGCCGCATTCGGGATGAGACCGGCGTCCGGGGCTGGCGCGGATTGCCCGGCGGACCAGGAGAGCGACGGAACTCTCGATTCACAGCCATTTTACGGACCGCGACAGGCAGGCATCGTTACACCGCAGCCGGCCGCGGCACTTTTTGCCTCATTCGACGTCCTTGCGAACGATCGCGCGGGCCTTGAAAAGCTGCTCCACACCTTGACCAAGCGCATAGCACTGCTGACTCAGGGAGGGCCTGCGCCGACGCTCGATGCGAGATTGCCACCTGCAGATTCAGGGCTGTTAGGTAAACAGATCTATCCCGACAACCTGACGATGACGGTCGCGGTCGGCGCTTCGCTGTTCGATGATCGTTTCGGGATCGCTCCATTGAAGCCACGGCACCTGATCACGATGGAGCAGTTTCCCAACGACGCGCTCGATCGGAAATCGTGCCACGGCGATCTCATGCTGCAGATCTGCTCCAACACCTCGGAAACCAATATCCATGCGCTGCGGGACGTGATCAAGAATCTTCCCGACCTTTTGGCGCTGCGCTGGAAGCTTGATGGCTTTCTGCCGCCACATACGATCAAGCGGGCCGGCAAGGACACCGTGCGCAACCTGTTGGGGTTCAAGGATGGCACCGCCAATCTTGCCGTCAGCGACAGCGCGCTGATGGAGCGAATGGTTTGGGTGCAGCCAGCAAGCGACGAGCCCGCATGGACCGCAGGCGGCAGCTATCAGGTTGTACGCATCATTCGCAACCTGGTCGAACGCTGGGACCGCACGCCACTCGCAGAGCAGCAAAGGATCATCGGCCGGAACAAGATGAGCGGCGCCCCGCTCGGCATGAACAATGAGCACGATGTTCCAGCTTACGCGAGCAATCCGCAGGACGAGAGCATCGCACGCGATGCGCATATCCGGCTTGCCAATCCACGGAATAAAGCAAGCGAAACCAGTCTCATCTTGCGCCGGGGCTATAACTACTCGCGTGGTATTTCCACCGCCGGGCAGCTCGATATGGGCCTGCTGTTCGTGTGCTTCCAGTCCAATCTGAGCGCCGGGTTTCTGACGATTCAGAAGCGTCTCGGCGGCGAACCGCTGGAGGAGTACATCAAGCCGGTCGGCGGCGGCTATTTCTTCGTGCTTCCCGGAGCACAGGACGAGAGCGCCTTCCTCGGACAAGGTCTGCTCAGCGTTTGACAGGAAGCGATCGCAATCCAGCGCAAATCGGTGATGAGCGCTCTGCGGGCCGAAGCGCTGCCGCTTACGAGACCGCCGTAGCGATTGCCGCCGCGCCGAGTGCAAGCGGCGCCGGAGAGCGCCACGCGGCGTGAGATGCGTTGGCAATCGTTGCCGCCGGTATTCATGATCGAATCCCATCAGGCTTTCGCTTCGCCCAGATCGATGCCTGTAGTGGCGGAGGCATCGGGCGGACGATGACAATCCTGTTCGCTGTTCACCGGTGCCCGTACTCCGTGAAAACATAATCTCTTGTCTGCACTATCGTGTGGCACGCGTAACCGCACTTGGCATCGTTTGCCTGTGGCGGCTGGTCATCTAAAGTGCCGGACCTGAACGTATCGGATGCGGCGTCGTACTCGAACTCGGCATATCCCCATCCGCCGCTATCGGCGAACCTCTTGCTGTCCTTCACCATGAAATCAACGTCATGCTGGGTCCCTGGCACCATTGGCTGACCGGGGTACGTCTCTTGTTTTTTTGGGATCCAATGGATTTTCGCCATCCGGGCGCCGTCCGGGAAAGGCTTGCCGTTGCCGGGCACGCCCTCCTTAAAGGCGTCGATCATTACGGAATTCCCCATGATCACGGCGATCTTGCCTCCGTTCTCACTGATGGCAATTACCGGCCAGCCTTCGTATCCTTTGAACTCAGCGAACGCGAGCCCACCCGGAATTTGCAGTGTGTATTTGTCCTGTGCGGAAATGGCCCTGCCGCCTAAGACGGCGACCACCGCTGCAATGATCAAAATCGCTGAGAATGAAGTTCTCTTCATCACTCTCTCCCGCGCTTAGCGTTTATCGGTCGGGTCCGTTCAACCACTGCCGGTTCAGTGCGTGTGCGATACAGTTTAAAGTTGGCTTACTTAAAAGGCCGGACATCACCCGCCGGTCGTGACGATAGCCTATTATTTGAGGCGAAATTCTCACAATCCGTTGTCGCGCCGAGAAAATCAAAGCTGCGATATGGCGCCATCGACGACCAGTTCCGCCCCGCCACCTCAGCTTTGTTGCAGCGGCAGACGAACTGAACGTGACACCGGCGGCGGTGGGAAGCCTCGTTCGCGCCCTGGAAGCGATCGTCGGAGTTGAGCTTTTTCATCGCTCGCAGGCGGGCCCCGCACGACTGGTGTTGACCGAGGCCGCGCAGGCCGTGCTACCGGGAAATTCAGGCCGGCTTCGATCACCTGACCGTGGCCTTCGAGCGCTTGAAAGCGTCGCGCGGGCAAATCACGATCGGCATCACCGTCCCGCCTGCCTGTCGCTCGATGTAACGTTCTTTGTCGTCGCTGAATCAAATCCTTTTCATAGTCTTTCACCAACCACTCGAAGGTCGATCCTGCTGATCAGATCTGAACGGCGCGCGTCGGCGGCGCTCATTGCGGCCATCGTCTGTTGCAAAGTACTGATATTCGATCCGAGAGACACGATTCCGCCTAGCACCACGGCAATCGATCCGATCGCAACGACCTGATCCGATCCGAATAAGCCGAGCATCATAAAGAGCAGCAATGCGACGCCGACGGCGATTGCCACCTTGGAAACCAATATAATCTTTCGGCATCGCTCGCGGACCTCGGCAAGCTCCTCGAGCTGCGCTTCGATCCGTGAAATCTCGTCGATCGGGTCGTCCTCGTCCGTCAGATTCAAGGTCGAAATCCGGTAGGCTCACTGTCGCAGGTGGCCGCAGGTTACATCCGCGCTGGTTGAGACATCGACACGCAAGCGCACTGCCACGTCTACCATGCAGTGCATTTATTCTAGCGTCTCCCGAGGCGAGTCTCCAGAAAACGGGAGTTTTATTGAATTCGGCCGGAGACTTTCGCGAGTTTCCGCTGAAAAAGTTCAAAAATGGTACAACTGGATACTTTCAACAATTAGAAAAGCCCGCCATTGGCGGGCCTTCCGGCTACCAAAGAAGAAAATTCTCTGAATCGCGGACTGCTTGGCTGGCGCTGCAGTGCAGATCGCACCCGTCTCCACGCGATTTCGCTGCTATCGGGGAATTTAACTGGGAATTCAGCAATTCTGAGGCATTTGGAGACGGTTTTGGCGCAAGAAACCGCTGTGCTGCAGCCAAGCCGGTCACGCTCGGAAAGTACTATTTTAGCGGGCCATTGGCTTTCTCATTGGACCCCACGCTGCCGTCGACTTTGCGGGTCGCAGAAGTAGACTTCGACCTCAGATGTCAGCAGGAGGCTTGACCTTCCTCAATACGAGGCAAAATCCGACGTGATTTATTGGTTTGATGAAAAGATATATCAAACCTTTCCTCGAAATCCGATTGGACGATGTCGGGCTTGTTGGCGGCAAGACCGCGTCGCTTGGCGAGCTGTATTCGACTCTCGCGTCCGAAGGGGTGGCTGTTCCAAATGGCTTTGCCGTCATAGCGGACGCCTATCGCGATGCGCTGTTGCAGCGCGGAATTGCGGACGAACTTCATCAGCTTCTCGACGGTCTCGACAAACGCAAGATCAAGCGGCTTGCTGCCACAGCCGCCAAAGCCCGCGAAATCATCTACAAGGCGATGGACACGGCACCTCTCCGCGAACAGATCGTGGAGGCGTATCGGGAGCTTGAACGGGAGTCCGGGGCCGGCGTCGCTGTCGCCGTGCGAAGTTCTGCGACAGCCGAAGATCTGCCGACCGCGAGTTTTGCCGGCCAGCATGAAAGTTTCCTCAATGTGCGCGGCGCAAGGGATCTGTTCGAAGCCTGCCGGCGCTGCTTTGCCTCGATTTTCACCGATCGCGCGATTTCCTACCGCATCGACAACGGCTTCGATCACTTCAAGGTCGCGCTCTCCGTCGCCGTGATGAAAATGGTGCGATCGGATATCGGCGCCAGCGGTGTCATCTTCACACTCGATACCGAATCCGGATTTCGCGACGTGGTCTTCGTCACCAGCTGTTACGGGCTCGGCGAAACCATCGTCCAGGGCCAGGTCGATCCCGACGAGTTCTATGTTCACAAGCCGACCCTCGCCCAGGGCTTTCGCTGCGTGCTGCGGCGCCGGCTCGGGGCCAAGCAAATACGAATGATCTACGGCAAGCGCGGCGGCAGCCATGCGACGCTGACTCGGAACGTGCCCCATGCCGAGCGGCAGAAATTCTGCATTTCCGATGCGGAGGTGCTGAATCTCGCGGACTTTGCGGTGCGGATCGAGGCGCATTATTCCAAGCACGCCGGCACTGCCATGCCGATGGATATCGAATGGGCCAAGGACGGCTCCGACGGGAAGCTCTATATTATTCAGGCGAGGCCCGAGACTGTGGCCTCGCAGCGTTCACCCGATGTCTATGAGACCTACGCGCTCAAGGGGCACGGGCCCGTCATCGTAACCGGTCGGGCGGTAGGGGAAAAAATCGCATCGGGGCGCACGCGCCGCATTGCAACCGCGCGGGACCTCTCCGCCTTCAAACCGGGCGAGATCCTGGTCGCGCCGGCGACCAGCCCGGATTGGGAGCCCGTCATGAAGATCGCCGGCGGCATTATTACCGACAAGGGCGGCCGGACCTGCCATGCGGCCATCGTTGCGCGGGAACTGGGCATTCCCGCCGTGGTCGGCGCGACGCACGCGACCGAAAAGCTCAAGACCGGGACCAAAGTCACGATTTCCTGCGCCGAAGGCGATATTGGCAGCGTCTATCAGGGAACGGTTGCCTTCGACGTCACACGAACGCCAGTCAGCGAGCTCAGGCAGCCGCGCACCGCCATCATGGTCAATGTCGGCACTCCCGAAATGGCATTCCGGACAGCGATGCAGCCGCAATCAGGCGTCGGCCTCGCCCGCATGGAGTTCATCATCAGCGAGCATATCGGCGTGCACCCGATGGCACTCCTCAAGCCGGAGAAGATCACCTCGGCCAAGGCCAGGTCCGCGATCGCTCGCTTGGTTGAAGGTTACAAAAACCCTTCGGATTTCTTCATCGAGAGGCTGTCGGAAGGCGTCGGCACGATTGCCGCGGCATTCTATCCCAAGCCGGTGATTGTGCGGCTCTCCGACTTCAAGACCAACGAATACGCCGGCCTGCTCGGNGGCGAGGCGTTCGAGCCCAAGGAAGAGAATCCGATGCTGGGATTCCGGGGGGCTTCGCGTTACAGCCACCCGGCTTACGCCGAGGGATTCGCGCTGGAGTGTGCGGCGCTCCGCCGGGTGCGCGAGGAAATGGGCCTTTCCAATTTGCGGATCATGGTGCCCTTCTGCCGGACCGTCGAGGAAGGACGACGGGTGATCGCGACCATGGCGGCCCACGGCCTGAAGCGCGGTGAAAACGGCCTCGAGATATTCGTCATGTGCGAGATCCCGAACAATGTCATTGAGATCGATGCATTTTCGGAACTGTTCGACGGCTTTTCGATTGGNTCAAACGATCTCACCCAGCTGACGCTGGGCGTCGACCGGGATTCCGACATTGTCGCCTTCGATTTCGACGAACGCGATCCGGGAATGCTAGAGATGTTCAGACAGGCGGTGGTCGGCGCCAAGCGCAACGGACGTCACGTCGGCATCTGCGGAGAAGCTCCCGCCAATTACCCGGAGATCGCGCGTTACCTGACACAGCTTGGTATCGATTCGATCAGCGTCAATCCCGCAAGCGTGTTTCGCACCATGGCCGTGGTTCTGGAAGCTGAAGCCAATCAGGCCACCATCAAGATATGATGGCCGCTAACCGGCCCGGCCGGCTTTTGCGTGAATTTGCTCCGCGGCGGCATTGACCTTGGTCATAGTTTCGGTCAGCTCCGCATAGACCTCATCGTCGATCGTTACCGTGCCGAAATTGGAATTTTCGCCGTCAAAGCGCCCTTCAGCCGGCTGGTCGGCATGCTCGAACCAGTGATAACCAACTACGGCCGGCTTTTTCAGAGCTGCCATGACGTAGCGTTCGAAACACTGGGCGCGCTCCAGCTGGCTTCCCACCCGCGGTCCGCCTCCACGGCTGTTGGGCAGACCGGAATCGTCACCGCGGAAGGAAAATTCGGAAATCAGGCACGGTTTCCCGCCAGCTGCATAGGCATCGATAACGGGACTTGAGTCGAAGTCATAGCAATTGAACGAGACCACATCGAGGTAGCGGCCGGCCGCGGCAATGACGTTGGGGTGCGGCTGATAACCGAACCGGGAGCCGATCACGAGATGATGGGGGTCGGCAGCCTTGATCGCCGAGGCGCACAACTCGAAATATGCCTCGGCGACAACCGCAACAAAGGCATCGCAATCCGCGAAAAATGCCGCGCGCGCGGGATTGGCGAGGTTGGCTTGCGTCTCAAGCGCGTCGTTCAGGCCACCGGGCGGCATTCTGAAGAACGGCGCCTCGATATGTCCGATCGTGCCGAGTTCCTCCCATGATCTCGCCGGCGTGCGCCAGACCGCGTTGAATTGGGAAAATTCCCGATAGCGCTCCTCCAGCCTCGTGATGGCCGCGACGCGGCCAGGACGGTGAGCCGGCAGGTTCATAAACAGCGTCAGCAGTTCCTCAGCGCCTCGCCAATCCGGCGACCAGTATAGCTCGTTGTCGATGAACGTGCCGAGCAATCCGGCCTCGTTGCGCTGCTTCGTGCAACGATCTTTTGCGCTTCCCCGGATGTGACTCAAAAATGCGGGATCAAAGACGTCGGGAAAGATCTCGTCGCGCCGGTGCAGTCGGAAAGAGGCCCCGAGCGCAGCCGTAGGCGTGATAGCGAGCAGCGACGATCCTGCACTGGCGACAAGTTCGTCAGACCAGCACCCAAGCGTGTTGAACTTCCAGCTCGCCAGCCGATTTGCCGCTGCCGCGCGCCAGATATGCTGGCTGCCGTATTTTTTCCGGCACGTATCGGCGTATGGCACGCGATCGGTATTTCCGACGTGGTCCTGATCGAAGCGGACCGTATTCACGCCCTTGGAAATGAAACGGCCGCCATCGGGATCGACAAGCCAGGACACGCCGTCACGTTCGCCAACGCGAAAGAAACCGCTTCCGCGAAAACAATTATCGGCGATTCCGCCCCATTTGGTTCTTTGCAATCGAACCCCCAACCATCAGGTTATAATCGCTTGTTTATCGCACCCGCCGCTGAGAAACTCTTGATATGCCTCAAGATCGTCTCGTCACCGGCAGGTTTAGTCACAATCTTGCACTTTGCCTGCGCGGAAAGGTGAGCCGTGAATTCGAAAGTAAATTCGGCTGGAAGCCAAGCGGACCGTTTGATGCCGGCGTCGGAGTTGCCTTCCACCGCCGGCCTGCGCCGGAATTTCATCTGGGGAGTCTCGACCTCAAGTTTCCAGATCGAGGGCGCGACCCAAGAAGACGGTCGGGGACAAAGTATCTGGGACGTCTACTGTCAAAATGGTGAGATAAAGAACCACGATACTGGCGACATTGCGTGCGACCACTATCATCGCTACCGGGAGGATGTCGCCCTGATGAAACGGCTGGGCGTTCAGGCCTATCGGTTCTCGGTGGCTTGGCCGCGCATATTGCCACAGGGGCAAGGATCCGCAAATGAGCCGGGCCTCTCCTTCTACGACCGGCTGATCGATGAGTTGCTGGCCGCCGGCATCCAACCATGGCTATGCCTGTATCATTGGGACCTGCCACAGGCTTTGGAGGATCTTGGCGGCTGGATGAACCGGGAGTCGGCGGCATGGTTTGCCGACTATACGAGGCTTGTTGCCACGCGTTTCGGAGATCGCGTCAAGCATTTCGCGACATTCAACGAACCATCGATCTTCAGCCTTTTCGGCCGTTCATTGGGCAAGCGGGATCGAAGCAGCGAAGACAATCTACACCGCACGATACATCACGTAAACCTCGCGCATGGTGCGGCCGTGGACGTGCTTCGCGAAAAGATCCCCGGCGCCTCGATCGGATGTATTCACAATTATCAACCCTGCTGGCCGTCCAGCGGGAACGAAGCCGACGCGGCAGCGGCCGCGCGCCTGGATGTCTACTGGAACAAGGCGTTTCCAGACCCGCAATGTCGCGGCGAGTATCCGCCACTCATTCGGCCTGCGATCGAACCGCACATGCAGTCCGGCGACATGGCGCGCATTTGTCGTCCGGTCGACTGGTTCGGCCTCAATCACTATAGCCCGGTCTACGTAAAGGCGCAGGCGGATTCGATGCTGGGTTTTGACTTCGGCGAGAAACCGGCCGGCGTTCCCCTCACGCCGATCGAATGGCCGATCAATCCCGAAGCGTTCAGCGAAACGCTGCGAATCGTCCATGACAGCTACAAGCTGCCGATCTACGTTCTCGAAAACGGACTGGGCAATTTCGACAAGCCCGACGCGGCAGGAGCAGTCGTCGACCCGGATCGGATCGCGTTTCTGCGCCGCTATATCGGGGCGATGAATGCAAGCGCCACCGGCGGCGTGGATGTCAGGGGTTACTTTGTCTGGTCGCTGCTGGACAATTTCGAATGGATGTCGGGATACAGCGAACGATTCGGCCTGACCTATGTTGATTACGCCTCGCTGCAGCGCATTCCAAAATCATCGTTCCACTGGTACGCGGATATGATCAGGACAGCACGTCAGCGATGAACGTGGCCCCCCCAGGACGAACCGCGCGGAAGGTGTTGCTTGCGGACATCGGCGGCACCAATGCGCGCTTTGCAATCCTGGCCGATGGAACAGTAGACAGGGTCGCCCATATGGCCGTCAGCGACTACGACAGCTTTCGCGAGGCGCTCAGCGCGTATCTTGGCGGGGTGCCGGAAGCCAGCGCGATCCGCGCCGCAATTTTGGCGGCCTCCGGCGTGATCCAGAACGGCTGCTGTGCCCTTACAAACAATTCCTGGGTGATCGATGCCGCCGAGTTGCGTGCAGCCCGCGGATTTTCCACGGTGCGCCTGGTCAATGATTTCGAAGCGGTTGCGTGGTCTCTGCCCGTCCTTGCCCGTGACAAGCTGCTCCAGGTAGGCGGCAGGCAGCCGGTCGCCGGCGCGCCTCTCGCGGCGCTTGGTCCGGGCACAGGCCTGGGCGTGGCAGCCAGCATACCGCACGCTACTGGTCACCTCGTGCTCTCGAGCGAAGGCGGCCATGCAACACTGGCCGGCTGCTCGTCGCGGGAGGACGCCGTCATCGCCTATTTGCGGCAACGGTTTGGACATGTTTCGGCCGAGCGGGTTCTTTCGGGCAACGGACTGGAAAATCTTTACAAGGCTCTCGCTGTCCTGGACAATTTGATGCTGCCAAGGCGCCGCGCCGCCGAGATCACCCAGGCCGGAATCGAGGGTAGCTGTCCGACGAGCCGCGCAGCCATCGATATGTTTTGCGCCATGCTTGGGACTGTCGCCGGCAATCTTGCGCTCACGCTCGGTGCAAAGGGCGGAATATTTGTTGCCGGAGGCATTGTGCGTCACATGCCCGAATATTTTGTCAGCTCCCCTTTTCGCGCGCGTTTTGAGCAGAAAGGGCGGTTTCGCAATTACCTCGAATCGATTCCAGCCTATCTTATTCTGGACGAAGACGCCGCTTTCGTCGGCCTGCGTGCTTTGGCGGAGGTCGAAGGCATTGGCTGAAATCCCGCTGACTCAAATCGTCACCCTCACCATAAACCCCGCCCTCGACGTCTCGACGTCGGTAAACAAAATGGTGCCTTTCACCAAAATGCGGTGTGCGCCGGCCCACCGTGATCCAGGGGGAGGTGGAATCAACGTAGCTCGGGTTCTTAAGCGGCTCGGTATTGTCACGACCGCAATTTACCCGGCCGGTGGCGCCACCGGAAAGTTGCTCGCAACGCTGCTTGAGTGCGAAGGCGTGCCAAGCATTGTGATCCCGATGGCAAACGACACGCGGGAGGACATTACGATCTTTGACGAGACGACCCGCGAACAATTTCGACTTGTGTTCCCGGGTGCTCCGCTCAGCGACATTGAATCGCAGGAATGTTTGGCAGCGGTTGCGCGCATCACGCCTCGACCTGCATTTATTATTGCGAGTGGCAGCTTGCCTGCCGGCGTATCGCATGATTTTTACGGCAGAGTCGCTCAGGCTTCGAAAACGGGTAGCAAGGTCATCGTGGACACGTCCGGCCCCTTCCTGAAAGCAGCTCTGGAAGCAGGCGTTTATCTCATCAAGCCCAACCTTCGCGAGTTTCAGGAGCTAGTGGGAATTACCTCCACCGACGAAGCCACGCTCGTNGAAGCGGGACGTCGTCTCTTCGACCGCTATCGCATCGAGGCCATTGCTCTCTCAATGGGGCTAGATGGCGCCCTTCTCGTAACTCGCGACAGGGCTCTGCGTGCGAGTGGTCTGCCTGTCGAGGCGGTCAGCGTATCCGGTGCCGGCGACAGCTTTCTGGCGGCGATGGTATGGAGTCTTGTGAACGGCAACAGTCTCGAGATCGCGCTGCGCTACGGGATAGCCGGCGGCTCTGCCGCGCTGCTCAATCCCGGGACAGGGCTTTGCCGCCCCGAGGACGTCCACCGCCTTGCGTCCGAGGTGATTGTAACGCCGATTGCCCGCAATCCTCGTTAGTTGGCAAAACGACTTGGGCTGGATGCTCTTCTCTGGATCACGGCGATCAGTCTAGCCCGTGTTTTTTCTCGCCGCCTTGACGGGAACAACGCCGCCGAGCACCATCTCCTTGCGACCATTCCGCCACAGCGGAAGCAGGAGGCGCGCGTAGCCGCTCGGATGTTCGGCACCTCTTTTTCCGGCTACCGTTTCATGGTAGGTCGGAGCGCAGCGCTTGACAGTCGCTCTGCATTGCAGGGTCAACTCATCGAACGATGCGTGAAGATCCATTTCGTCAAGAAACCTGTCGCCGATCGTTCCGCCGTACCAATTGGCTACGTCCGCTCCTGCGAGATCGAAGCGGAACGGAGGCGGACTTTCAAAGACGTCAATCAGCATTGATTCCCGCCCAAGCCGCGATCGCAATGACAACTTGACGTCATCCCAATGGAACGTCGTTTGCGCCACGTTTCAAACCATTCCAATACGCCTGAATACGACGGAGATCTGGTTCGAGTTCGTCGGGACGCGAATGGCTGCGGACGTCTGCAGTCGATGATCAACCCTTCTTTGAGCATGGGGTATCAAAATTACAAATATCACGGGGCAAGAAATCTACGTTGAACCAACCCGCCATCTGATATTCAACAAACACGAAGCCTACTCATCAAAACCATCTCATCAGCGGTCCACCGGCTCGCCGGTAATGCGTGGGTGATCCAGGCGGAAAACCAGGCAGAAGCCGAGCTACGGGCGGCCGCCAACCATATCCGCGAAATCGGAGAAGCAACGCCGCCGGCCATGGCCGAGCCGGAAGACCACCGCAGCCTGTGTCGCGCCTTGCGCCAGACTCTTCTTCGCTGGCGTCAATTGTGCCGGCAGCTGATGGGAACGGCCATGGTCTCGCAGACCGATGTTTGCTGGCACCCGTATTGCGTGGGTGCTCTGTGCGCCCAAGTTTCTCGCCGGGAGCATGACGCTCGGTGAACTCACGCAAGCGGCGGCCGCGTTCGTGATGGTGCAGTCCGCATTCAACTGGGTCGTCGACAATTACCAGCGGCTGGCCGACTGGCGCTCATCGGCTTATCGAGTTGCGACGCTGTTGCGGGCGCTCGATGATGTCGATCGGGCCGACTCGACGGCGCCCCCGCAACAGGCTGATATCCAGCAGGATATTCCTGCAGCAAAAGTGTCGGGAGATTACCGGTGAAGGTAAAAGACTTTATGACGCATCAGGTCGTGACGGTTGGTTACACCATCGACCGCATTTGGGCCCCTCGGCGATTCCCGGGCAAGGCCCCCTGACGGCCTTTGCCGACGACCGCTCTTGCGAACGGTTGACTTAACGCAAGATCAGCGCCGGAAGGCCTGCTATGCTGAAACATGTGCTCCGAAACCGCAAAAATGCCGTCCGCGACGTGGCGCGACGTACCAAAAAGCGTTTGGGCGCTTGGTTTTGTTTCCCTGCTGATGGACGTCTCCTCCGAGCTCATTCATAGCCTGCTCCCCGTGTTTCTCGTGACGGTGATCGGTACCAGCATGGCGGTGGTTGGCTTGATCGAGGGCGTCGCCGAGGCTACCGCCGCCATCACCAAGGTTTTCTCGGGTGCCCTGTCCGACCGCATCGGCAAGCGCAAGCTTCTGGTCGGCATCGGTTACGGACTGGCCGCCGTCACCAAGCCGGTGTTTCCTCTCGCGAGCTCGGCTTGGGAAGTTCTGGCCGCGCGTTTCGTCGATCGCATAGGCAAGGGCATCCGCGATGCACCGCGCGATGCGCTTGTGGCCGACATTACGCCGCCCGCGATCCGCGGCGCCAGCTACGGCATCCGGCAGGCGCTCGATACTGTGGGTGGGTTTGCGGGACCGTTGCTGGCGATGGCGCTGATGGCGCTCTATGCGAATGATTTCCGCGCCGTGTTCTGGTGGGCAGTGGTGCCGGCTGCACTTGCGGTGCTCTTGATCATTGTGGGCGTCCGAGAGCCAGATGGCGTCAAGGCAACAGCGAGGCCAGGCTGGCCACTCCACAAGGAAGATCTCCTCCGCCTCTCTCCAGCCTTTTGGATCGTCGTAGCCGTTGGCGTGATGTTCACCTTTGCGCGCTTCAGCCAAGCCTTTCTCGTGCTGAAGGCGCAAGCCGAAGGACTCCCGTTGGCCTTGATCCCGTTGGTGTTCGTATTGATGAACCTGGTCTACGCCGCGACCGCGACGCCAGCCGGAATTCTGTCCGACCGGATAGGACGGGTGAAGCTGCTATCGTGCGGACTTGGGTCGCTATTCATCGCTGATCTGACGCTGGCCTTTGTCCCCGGTCTTGGAGGCGTGTTCGTGGGCGTCGGCCTCTGGGGTCTCCATTTGGGGTTTTCGCAAGGACTATTATCGGCACTCGTGGCCGATACCGCCCCCGAGGACTTGCGCGGCACAGCCTTCGGCCTGTTCAATCTTGTAAGCGGCGGAGCATTGCTGATCGCGAGCGTTCTGGCCGGCTGGCTGTGGCAATCCTTTGGGGCAACGTCGACGTTCCTCGCCGGGGCGGTATTTTCTGGCCTCGCGGTCCTCATCATGTTCGTCGCCTGGAAGGCAAGAGCGAAGCCAGCAAGCTGAATTCGCGTCGGCATGCGCTGGCCGCTCCGAACCGAGGCGCTATCGTGAGGGACCGGACAAATCCTTAAGGGAAGTTGCTAAATGCACGAGGGACCTTCTTGCCAAGCTGGAGCAGCGTCTCGGACGCATTCATGCGAAGCGGCGATTTGGGATCGAGACCGATCACGAAGCGCAAGCGTTCGGCCAAGGCCTGACTTTCTTTCACATCGAGAATTGGTATTCGGTCCATTCGGTGATCCGAAACACGCTCAAGCTGGCCGGCCTCTACGGACGGGGAAGAAGGAATGCAGAGCGCATTGTGCTGAGGCACACCGATGTCTGGTTCAAGGAATTGCCGCCGCTATTTGATGGCTCACGTTGCGGAGGTACTGCGCATGAGGTCGGATACGTTCATCGGCATACCTTTCAACAGCACTCAAGGCGAGGCATCAGGTCGATGTGCGTTGCGCGACAGCGAGGAGTTCGTCGCGCTTTTGTCGAATTTGTATGGCGTCGACGCCATATACGGCGAGATCGAAGACGAGTTTGTTAATGGCCGCGTTCGGCACCGCGCTGATATCGGCGTCGATCACGGCACGGGCATAGTCCTCCGCGACCGTTCCCGTCTCGCCGCGTTTCTCCGCAGCCCATAAGCCCAGCATGCGCAAGGCGCGCGCGCGGGCTTTGAAGGTACGCTCCTCATCATGAGCGAATTTTGCCTCGAAGGCCTCTTCCCTGCGGTCAAAGCTGGTCATTTTTCACCTCCCTCGCCTAAGTCACGCGTCCGCCGCCATTGATCAAAGTCGCCGGCACCTGCCTCCGGCCGACTTCAAAAAACACCAAAATATAATTAGCGGCGCACCGAGTTGAGATGGATCAAGTCACACTTGCGCATTTGATCTTTAGTGGCGCGGTATCCTGGTGGCCGGCGTTGTTTAGAAGGTCGGGAGAACGCTCATGCTCAAGAATCTGCTCGTCCATATCCCCTCAGAGCGGCTGATACGCCCTGTCGTCGACGGAGCAATCTCGCTGGCAGTGACGCGCGCCGCGCATCTGGATGCGGTCTCGGTCGGCTACGAAACCGCAAATGTAGGTCTCGCCATCGACGGCGGCGCGGCGGTCGCTGCGGTGTTTGAGATCGAACGTGAGCGCGCGTTGGCGCGCGCCAATGCCGCCCTTGCCGTCTTTGAAGCCGAGGTGCGCAACTCAGGCATAAGCTACGGCCTCCAGCCGCTCGCATACCTTCCGGCCGAAGCCGCGGCAACAGTCGGCGCCTCGGCGCGGCTGTACGATTTGACAATCGTGCTGCAGCCCGAACCGGACCGGGACACGTTCGACAACGCGATGCCGCAAGAAATCCTTTTTCAGTCGGGGGGCCCGGTTCTCTTCATCCCCTATACGCATAAGGGTCCTTTTGAGCCGAGACGCATCGGGATCGCGTGGGACGGCAGCCGGCTGGCGGCACGCGCCCTTCGTGACGCCGCGCCATTCCTGGCTCGCGCGCAGGCGATCACCATCATCAGCATCAACGAGGCGCAAGCACCGGCCGATCCGTCCGCGGCGGCTTTGACGGCGCATTTGGCGAGGCATGGGCTCACCGCGCGCATCGAGCGCATGACCGCGGACCACGCCGATATCCAGCCCACCATCCTCTCGATCGCGGCAGACAGCGGTCTCGATTTGATCGTCATGGGAGGCTACGGCCATTCGCGCTTCCAAGAGCGCATTTTGGGAGGAGTTACGCGCGGCATGCTTCAATCCATGACCGTTCCGACGCTGATGTCGCATTAACCGCCGCGGCAGGCGTAATCTCCTTGCCTGAGTTCTCTTGTTAGCAAGGCAATGCGGATGAAGGAGACTTGAACACATGGCACCGTGTTTTTCCGATCAGGCCCGGAGCCTGATTGCTGGTTTCCTTTTGTGCTTATCCGCAGCCGCGGCTGCCGCCGACTCCAGCCAGCTAAAGGCAAGAGGTAAGGCCATCCTTCAGGAAAATTGCGGTCGCTGTCATGCCATCGAAGCTGTCGGCGAGAGCCCGCTCAAGCAAGCCCCACGGATGCGCGATATCTACGCCCGGTTTGCGCCGCGAGAGCTGCAGGCGGAACTGAGGGAGGGCATGGTTTCCAAACACAGGACGATGCCGCAGATCGAATTTTCCGACGAGGACGCGGATGCGATCCTTGCCTATCTCTACGCTCTCGCGATCAAGAAATGATTTCATGTACAAATTTGCGGCCTGGGAATCTCGGGCGGCGTCGTGGACTGAGCATCGTCCGCTGCTTGGCCGAATTTTCGGTGGATGGCCATGATCGAGAGATATTCCGCCGCGTATCCGCCCCAATAGAACCGAAGGTTGCCCTGAAGCAACGGTCTCCGAGATTGGAAGATGGTCAGGTCAATTTGGCTTGCGGCAGTGTGTTTAGCTGCGCTTGGCGCAGTGACTGCTGGGAAAGTCTTCATCACGGCTGCGACCCCGACGATCCATGAAGCACCGGCAGAGGGAGCAACGGTCGACGCTGGCCAAACTCAAGAACCATTGACGAAGGCAGATCGGCTTCAAATCACCCATGTGCATCAGCAAGCGCCGGCCGAGCCCGGGCTGCAACCGATTGAACCATCTGTTTCGGAAGTCCCGAATTCAGTTTCGCCGCAAGAGACAATCATCGTCAACCGACATTGGCATGACCCCAATGACACAAATTCCGCAACCGGAAAGTCCAAACAAGTCAGGCGAACCGTGACTGCCAAGAGAGGTAAATCCGCTGTCGATCCCAAGGGCGGTCAGGCTGTAGATCACACCAGGCCAAGCGCGCCGACCAAGCCTTGTAATCGGAGCGGCGTTGGTGACTTTTTGAGGTCGTTGAACCTCTCCCCGGCCTGTGACTCCTAATTTCGTGACAAACCGACGGTTCTCAGTGTGATCCTAACGTCAAGCGCCTGGCAAATCGTTTGGATCCATTTTGGGAGTTCAGAGACCGGCGCCGAATTGCAAAAGCCCGCCAACAGCGGGCTTTTCTCTCCTGGGAGGCTTATTATCTCCTGCTTCGGGACTGTCTGGCTGGCG
>JGI24140J50213_10000439_pt1 | contig 19385 bp, 26 predicted proteins | sample BarGraIncu00222A_FD_50213 | JGI IMG/M metagenome (IMG submission 50213)
CGCGCCCTACAACTGCCGCCTTGAGCGATCTCCGTCGCTCTGCCACCATCGGCCCGAGCAGGAGGATTTGATGCCGCAAAACATCACCACCGGATACCGTGCCCTTGTGGACGCCGCCAATAGCGAAGTCGAGACGCTGCCGACCGAAGAGGCGATCAAGCTCGCCGGCCGCGACGACGTGGTCCTGGTCGACATCCGCGATATCCGCGAATTGCAGCGCGAGGGCAGGGTGCCGGGCGCCGTGCATTGCCCGCGCGGCCTGCTGGAGTTCTGGATCGACCCGCAGAGCCCCTACCACAAGCCGATGTTCGCGCAGGACAAGCGCTTCGTGTTCTTCTGTGCCGGCGGCTTGCGCTCGGCGCTCGCCGCGCAGACCGCCCAGCGCATGGGCCTCAAGCCGGTCGCCCATATCGAGGGCGGCTTCGGCGCCTGGAAGAAGCTGGGCGGCCCGGTGGAGCCGCCGGACACCATGCCGGGCGCGCCGAAGAAAGCGTAAGCGGGAAAACGGCGATGGCGCTGAAATTGATCATCGGCAACAAGAACTACTCCTCATGGTCGTTCCGTCCCTGGATCGCCATGAAAGCAGCCGGCATTGCCTTCGAGGAGACGGTGATTTCGCTCGATGCGGAGGATTTCAAAGCGCATGTTGCGCCCGTGTCCGGCACCGGCAAGGTGCCGGTGCTGATCGACAGCGATGTGCGCGTGTGGGAATCGCTCGCGATCCTGGAATATCTGGCGGAAAAATTCCCCAACGCGGGCCTGTGGCCCGCGGATGCCGTGGCGCGGGCGCATGCGCGCGCCATCGCCAATGAAATGCATGCCGGCTTTTTGCCGCTACGCCGCCATCTGCCGATGAACATGTGGCGCCCCGTCATCAAGCGCGAGCTGACGCCGGAGGCGGCCGCGAACGTGGCGCGCATCGAGGCGATCTGGAACGAGTGCCGTACGCGTTTCGGAAAAGGTGGGCCGTTTTTATTCGGCCGCTTTGGCGCCGCCGACGCCATGTATGCGCCGGTGGTGGCGCGCCTGCACACCTATGCTGTCGCGGTCGGCGCCGGCACGCGCGCCTATATGGACGCGGTGATGGCGCTGTTGGCCTGGCGCGAGTGGCATGCCGCCGCGGTCAAGGAGCCTTGGGTGCTGGCCGCCGACGAGGTCGATTGGCCGACTGTGCGCAAGGCGTGACCTGCGCATGATCCCGAAAAGTGGGAACCGGTTTTCGGATAAGATCATGCGCAAACAAAAAAACGCCTCGCCACGGCCGCGCGACCGAATTGGTCACGTGCTCGCGGTCGGACGAGGCGAAGCAAAGGCCGATGCAAGCCGAAAGCCTCGCGTCGGCGGCAGGCCGGCACGAGGTTTTTGTTTAGGCAGGGCTTGCTAAAAATACCTCAGTACTTCGAGCCGGTGGTGCCGCTGTTCGGATTGGGCGAACAGGTTTCGCTTCCCTTGACGGCCTTCTGGCACGCCGAAAGACTTGCGTATTGGCAGCTCAACGCACCGCTGGCGCCTTTGATGCAGAACTTGCCGCTGCCGGTCGCTTGCGTGGAACGGCTGCCCATCGTGTCGCTTTTATCCATCGATGAGGTCTGCGCGCTGGCGATGGAAATGCCGGCGATCAGCGCCGCAACGGCGGTGAGGGTGGTCAACGTCTTCATGATTACCTCCTTGAGGGTGAATGCCGCGCAGGCGGCACCCACGACAACGAGGGGCTAGAACGTGTGTTCCGGGAACTCCGGCTTCATTGACAAAAATTTCAGAATGCGGCGCGCGCGTGGCAATTTCGCGGGATGGAGTTTCGCCGCGGTGACCACGATCTCGACCAGATGCGGCGGCTCGAGCGCGACGCCGAGGCAGGCGCGCATCGGCGGCTGGGTGCGGTCCACCCACTCGTCCCAGGCTTTGTTCATCTCTTCTTTGCGCGCGATGTCGGCGATGTAGACGACCGCCGAGAGGATACGGCTCTTGTCGGTTCCCGACTGGGCCAGGCTCTCGTCGATGCGTTTGAGCGCCTTGCGGGTCTGTTCGTAATAACTCGGGTCGCCGTCCGGCGATACCGCGACCGTAAAGACAAGACCGTCGTGAATGACGGCACGGCTGCGGGTCGGCGTCAGGCCGGGAAAACGTGTGATCATGGCGGGCTCCTGCCGGGTTCGGTGCGGCACGCCATAACGTGCATAACGAAAAACCCGGCGCAAGCGCCGGGTTTTCCGATTACATGGTGGCGGATAGCCGCCATCAATGCTTGACGGCGTCCTTGACCTCGTCCTTGAAACCGCCGACCGCGTTCTGAATCTTGCCGGTGGCCTGCTGCACTTTGCCTTCGGTCTCGAGCTTGCTGTCGCCGGTCACTTTGCCCGCGACTTCCTTGACTTTGCCTTTGGCCTGCTCGACCGAGCCTTCGATACGATCCTTGTTCATTTTGTTCGTCCTCTCGTTACGGGGGTGGAGGGATCAGTATGACAACGAATGAACATCTATGAAGGTTCCGCCGCCGCGCACGTGCGGCCGATTGCCGCAATCCGACTACGGGCTCATGGCAATGGCAAGACGGCCGGGAAAGGTCCCGGCCGCCTGCCGTTTATCGCGTTACGCGTGACGCATTACGCTTCGATGATCGCGACGATCTCATGCGTGCGCGGATCGATGACGAGGATCTCGTCGCCGACCAGTATGTAGTCGTAGCCGCGCCACTCGGGATAGACCACGAACACTTCCGCCGGCAGCGGATAGAAATGCACGCTATCCGGCACGCGGGTACCCACGCTCACCGTCACGTTGAGTTTCGCCGGTTCCACCTTGTGGCTCCGGATGATGGTGGTGATCTTGCTGCGCTGCTCGGTCGACAGCTTGGCTGAGACGGCGGCTGCGCCCTGACCGGTGGTGCTCTTCTTGCTTTCGTCGGCGGATTTGGTGGACGGCGTTGCCGCGCCTGGAGCACTTTCGGCTGTGCTATTAGTGCTCTTGGACTTGTTCGGGCCGCCATTGGCGTCGGATGAACCCTTGGCCGCAGGGCCGGCAGGGCTGGCCTTATCCATGGTCTGGCTCTTCTTCATTTCGCTTTTGTCGGACTCCGGCGCTTTCGGCGCCTGACCGATCGTCTCCGGGCCCTTTTTCGTGCTGGCCTTCTGATCGCCAGGCTTCAACGCCGGCGCTACCTTCTCGGCCGGCGCGTTCTGCTGCGCGGCAGGCGCGCGAGCGGGCGCTTCGTCGTTCTTCATCGTCTGCGCCGATGCGACGCCGACGCTGAGCAGCAGCGTGGCTGCGACGGTCGATAACAGTCTTGCTTTCCTCATTGAATCCTCCTGTGGGCACCTCCCGACGTGCTTGACGTTGTGGTGTGCTTAACGGGAACGCCGCGAAGCTGCATCAGTTCCGCAATCTTTGTTCTGCCGCAGTTCCCCCGCCATTGCGTTCCGGGTTCCGCCAAGGCACGCTTATGCCGTCATCGGGGAGGGCAGGTTGGCTATTCTTTCGTCGACAATCGACTCGAACAGCGCCGAATTTCGCACCAATGCCGAAAGAATGCGTGCGCTTACTGCCGAGTTGCAGGCGCGCCGCGCCGAGGCCGCCTTGGGCGGCTCGGAGAAGTCGCGCGAGCGCCATGTCGGGCGCGGAAAGCTTCTTCCACGAGAACGCGTGATGAACCTGATCGATCCCGGCTCGCCGTTCCTGGAACTGTCGCCGCTTGCCGCCTTCGGCATGTATGACGGCGACATCCACGGCGCCGGCATCATCACCGGCATCGGCCGCGTCGAAGGGCGCGAATGCATGATCGTGGCCAACGACGCCACCATCAAGGGCGGCAGCTATCACCCGATGACGGTCAAAAAACATTTGCGCGCCCAGGAGATCGCGCGCGAGAACCGGCTGCCCTGCATCTATCTGGTCGATTCAGGCGGCGCCAATCTGCCGACGCAGACCGACGTGTTCCCCGACCGCGAGCATTTCGGCCGCATCTTCTACAACCAGGCGATTTTATCGAGCCTGCGCATTCCGCAGATCGCGGTGGTGATGGGCTCCTGCACCGCCGGGGGCGCCTATGTGCCGGCGATGTCGGACGAGACCATCATTGTCAAGGATCAGGGCACCATCTTCCTCGGCGGTCCGCCGCTGGTGAAAGCGGCGACCGGCGAGGTGGTGAGCGCGGAGGAATTGGGCGGCGCCGACGTGCATACGCGCAAGTCGGGCGTCGCCGATCACCTGGCGCAAGATGACCATCACGCGTTGTCGCTCGCGCGCCGCATCGTGGCCAATCTCAACAGCAAGAAGACGGTGGATATTCCGCTTCATGCGCCGCGCGAGCCAGCGCTCGCCGCGGCCGAGCTCGATGGGTTGGTGCCGGTGGACCTGAAGAAGCAATACGACGTACGCGAGGTAATCGCGCGCCTGGTCGATGCGTCGGAATTCGACGAGTTCAAGCAGCTTTACGGCACCACGCTGGTGACTGGCTTCGCCCATATCCATGGCATGCCGGTCGGCATATTGGGCAACAACGGCATTTTGTTTTCGGAGAGCGCGCTGAAGGCCGCGCATTTCGTCGAGCTGTGCTGCCAGCGCCGTATTCCGCTGTTGTTCCTACAGAACATCGTCGGCTTCATGGTCGGGCGCGACTACGAGGCGGGAGGAATTGCAAAAGACGGCGCCAAGATGGTGACGGCGGTGGCCTGTGCCCAAGTGCCGAAGATCACCGTAATCGTCGGCGGGTCATATGGGGCCGGCAATTACGGCATGTGCGGGCGCGCCTACGGCCCGCGCTTTTTGTTCATGTGGCCGAACGCTCGCATCTCGGTGATGGGCGGCGAACAGGCGGCGAGCGTGCTGGCCACCGTCAAGCGCGACAACATCGAGGGCGAGGGCAAAAGCTGGAGCGCCGAGGAAGAAGACGCCTTCAAGAACCCGATCCGCGACCAATACGAGACCGAGGGCAATCCCTATTACGCCACCGCGCGGCTATGGGACGACGGCATCATCGCGCCCTCCGAGACGCGCCGCGTGCTGGCGTTGGCGTTTTCCGCCGCGCTCAACGCGCCGGTGCCGGAGACGAAGTTCGGGGTGTTTAGGATGTGATGTTGCTTTTCCGATCGCCCGTTAGGAGTTAAGTATGGCGTTGTGGAGCGAAATTCAGCACTTCCAAACTCTAATTGTAGGGATAATTGGATTCGCTGGAGTAATTGCGACGCTGTGGTTCAATGCGAGACAAGCGCGCAACCAGCGCATCGACGAACGACACCATGAGAGTGAAGCGCTGCGTACAGCATTAATAGAAGAACTTAAGATTATTCGCGAATCCGTCACTGACAAGTCGCAGGATGCTTTTGTGCCAACTGATCCTATGGATGATGCCTATCGGGCATTCACGCATAGGATTGGACTTCTATCGGAAGGGGAAGTGCGAAAAGTGATGTACGCCTATCTTACTTTAAGAACTTACAATGCAAAGCTTTTCCTCATTGGAGTCCCGACGCATACGAGCGAGCGCCACGTCAAAATTCCGGCGACGAATATTCCGTTACTAATTGGAATGTATAAAGGTTTGTTGGATCCCATGAATCAAGCAATTCAAGTAATGGAGCAATTCCGCAATCGCCAATGAAACCCGAATTTCTCCAAAACTTCTGAATTGAGACCCAGCGCATGGCAGATACGTACCACTCCGCCCTCATCGTCGGCGCAGGCTCCGGGCTCTCGGCCTCGCTGGCGCGCGCTTTTACCAAGGCCGGCATGAAAGTCGCGTTGGCCGCGCGCTCCGCCGCCAAGCTCGATGAGTTCGTCAAAGCGACCGGCTGCAAAGCCTTCAACTGCGATGCCGCGAAACGCGAAGAGGTCGACAGACTGTTCGCCGATCTCGATGCGGCGCAAATGACGCCCGACGTCGTCGTGTACAACGCCAGCTATCGCACGCGCGGCCCTTTTGTCGAACTCGATCCGGTCGAAGTCGCCAAGGCGATCGAGATCACCGCCTTCGGCGGCTTCCTGGTGGCGCAGGCGGCGGTCAAGCGCATGCTGCCGCGCGGCCACGGCGCGATCCTGTTCACCGGCGCCTCGGCCAGCGTGAAGGGCTATGCGCAGTCGGCGCCGTTCGCCATGGGCAAGTTCGCGCTGCGCGGGCTGGCACAGAGCATGGCGCGCGAATTGTCGCCGCAGGGCATTCATGTCGCGCATTTCGTGATCGATGGCGGCATCAAGAGCGCGCGCCGCGCCGAGCCAGCTGCCAGCCCGGACTCGCTGCTCGATCCCGACGCCATCGCCGCGACTTATCTCAGCGTGCTCAATCAGCCGCGCAGCGTCTGGACGCACGAGGTCGAGCTGCGGCCGTGGGTGGAGAAATTTTGATGCTCAGCGTCCGAGCATTCCGGTCACAACGTCCCAGTTGACGAAAGCCTGCTTCGGGCCGGCGTTCACCACGCCCTTGTCGTGCAAATAGGCCGAGCCGAGCATCAACGCCGCACCGACGAATACGCCCAGAATGAATCTCATGATCGCCTCCCCAAAATAAGCCGGCAGGGCCGGACCTCGCATAGTCGCATCATAGCCCGACCAGTAGCACGCTCAATGGCCGCATGCTAAATGCAGGCCGCATGACAAATCCCGATGATCTCAAGCAACTGGCACCGACCGGAAAACTGCGCGGCGGCGTGGTGGTCTCGCCGGCGGCCTCGGCCTTTTTTGCCATCAAGGACGGCAAGGGCGACGTGCATGGCGTCACGCTCGATCTGCTGCGCGCCTTCGCCGCAACGCTCAAGCTGCCGCTTGCGTTACAGGTTTATGACAATTCCGGCCAGGTCACCGACGCGGTGGCCAGTGCCGCCTGCGACCTCGCCTTCATGCCGCGCGACGCGACGCGCGAAGGCAAAGTCGATTTCGGCCCGGCGTACTATTTCATCTCCAGCACCTATCTGGTGCCGGCCGGCTCCAAAATACAAAGCATCGACGAGGTCAACCGGCCGGGCGTGCGCATCGTCGCCATTTCCAACACCACGACCGCACGCAGCGCGCGCCGCACCGCGCCTCATGCCTCGGTCGAGGAAGTGCCGAGCGTCGATCAGATGACCGCGATGGCGGCGGCGGGGCAGGGCGGTGCCTTCGCGCTGTCGTATGACTCGTTTGCCGGGCTACTGCCGAAACTGCCGGGCGCGCGCGTGTTGCCGGGGCATTTCCAACAAACGGGCATCGCGGTGGCGGTGCCCAAGGGCCGCCCGGCGGCGCTCAAGCTCGCCAGCGGCCTGCTCGAAGATGCCAAGAAATCCGGTTTGGTGCGCCGTGCGCTCGATGCCGCCGGCTTCAAGGACGCGGAAGTGGCGCCGTAGCTCTCACATCGTCACGATCACATTGCCGATCGTTCCGCGCTCCACCGCCTCATGGGCAGCGGCGGCATCGGTCAGCGCGTAGGTCGGCGTTGCGACCCGGTTGATCAGCTTGCCCTGCTCGAGCGCGCGGTTGATGGCGGAAACCGCACGCTCGCGCTCAAGGGTGTCGAGCTCGTAGACCAAAAAGAATTGCACGCGAATGGATTGGGTCAGGCAGTAGAAGGCCGGCAGGCTGACCGCCGCCGCGCCGGTGCCATAGACGATGACGCTGCCCTTCGGCCGCAGCACGAACGGAATGAGCTTGGCATTGGCGGCAAGATCCATCTCGATCACCGCGTCCACGCCGCGTTTGCCGGTGAGTTCCATCACCCGTTCGCCGACGTCCTCGCGCTTGTAGTCGATCGTATGGTCGGCGCCGGCTTCACGCGCGGCCGCGGCCTTTTCGAACGAGGAAATGGTGGTGAGAACGGTCGCGCCCAGCGCCTTGGCGAACTGGATGACGTATTGGCTGACCGACCCTGCGCCGCCGGCGACCAGCAGGGTCGTGCCCTTGTCGGCGGCGGCGAGCGCGACCGCATGAATGGCGGTCATGGCCGGAATGCCGAGGCAGGCCCCGGCCTCAAAACTGATTCCGTGCGGCAGCTTCACCGCTTGCGCCGCCGGCAGCGCGATGGTTTCGGCGGCCGTGCCGAAGGCGCGTTTCCACTGGCCGTTCCACACCCACACCCGGTCGCCGATGCGCGTTTGCGCGATGCCTTCGCCGACCTGGTCGATCACGCCGGCGCCGTCGCTGTGCGGGATCACGCGCGGCCAGGCGATCTTGCGGGTGGCGCCCTGGCGCGCTTTCACGTCTGAAGGATTGACGCCGGAGGTCGCGAGCTTGACCCGCACCTCGCCGGGGCCGGCTTGCGGCGTCTCGACCTCAGCCACACGCAATACCTCGCGCGCCGAACCGTTCTGTTCGTAATAGGCGGCTCGCATGCGTTGTCTCCCTTGGCACGGACCCGCGATACTATCACCCCGGAGCCGGGGTTTAAGGGCCGTCCAGGCATCACTACATAACTCAAAAACAGCCCGAACAAGGAGGTCCGGTCATGCAATACCGTGTCTATAGCGGCCCAAAAGAGTCCGGCGAAATATCTCCGATCGCCAAGGAGCAGATGCTGTTCAAGGAATTCGCCGCGCTCGACGACGCTCTGTCATGGGCGCGCCATGTCGAGCAGGGCGGGCGCGTCCCGCTGTTGATTGAAGGTGACGACGGCACTCAGATGGACCGCCGCGCCATCGCCGACGCGCTCGGGGCCGGCCAGCGCGAGCAGGTCGGCCGCTAAGCAGTGATGATAGTTCTGGTTCGCAAGCCTTAGCCGGCGACCCGCGTCCATTCGGCGCGGGCGCGCTGGGTGAGTTGCTCCCATTTGGTGCCGACCACGTCCCAATTGACTATGGGCCGTTGCACGCTGGCCGGCGCGTCTGCGGCCGCGAGCGTGTTGTGAGAGTCGTAGAGATAGGCGCCGCCGACGGTCAAAACGCCGCCGAAAATGATCCCAAGCAGGACTCGCATGTGAAACCTCCACGTCCCCCGCACCAGAACGCGGACGCGGACCTACGGTTCCACGGTCGCAGGGCGCTTCTGTGCTCCTTTAGGGGCATGGGCTAGGCGACTTTGGGCGGGCGGCTTGCAGCGCGTTAACCACCCGGAAGTTTTTGTTGTAACCAATTGAAAATGCTTTAGTTCTGACTTCAAAATCTTCGCACCGAGGCAAAATAAGCTGCTATATTGACCCTATGAGCAGCCATTCCACCAAAACCGCCGGCCGGTCGTCCAAGGCCACCCGGCGACCCGACAAAAAAGGCGCCAAGAGTGCCGGCGCCGAGTTGAAGAAGTCGGCGAAATCGGCCCGCCGTCCGGTCGGCAAGGCCGCGCGGCCCAGCGCCGCCACGGCTATCCGCGCGCCCAGCATCGCCCCCAAGTTGGCGCTCAAGTCGGCAGCAAAGATGATCCGCACGCCGAGCCCGCCGGTGCAGCCGGTGGCCGCGTACGACCTCAAGATCATGGCGCACAAGTACCAGGTCGGCGAGACGGTTTACTTCACCTCGCCGACATTCGGCCGCGCCGCCGCCACCGGCAGCTATACGGTGGTCAAGCTGCTGCCGTCGGAAGGCGACGACTATCAGTACCGGATCAAGAGTTCCGGCGAGGCCTTCGAGCGTGTTGCCAAGGAAAGCCAGCTCGACCGCGTCTGAGCCGGCGTCATCAACGCCTGACGCCCGCGATTTCGTCTCCGCCATCGACTATGATGACATGAACAGGAACGCGGCATCGGCCGCAGGGAGCAACGCGTGCCGATCTACATAACGCAGGGCCGTTATACCCGCGAGGCCGTCAAGGGCATGATCGTCAAGCCGGAAGACCGCGCCGACGCGGTCGGCCGCGCCTTGGCCAAGGCCGGCGGCCATCTGATCGGCTACTACGTCACCTTCGGCGACTACGACTTTCTGACGATTGCCGAGGCGCCGAGCGAGATTCAGATGGCCGCAGTACTGCTGGCGGCGGCCGGCGGCGGCGGCGTCACCGATCTGCGCACTACGGTGGCGATGACCTCGGTGGAGGCGAAAGGCGCCTTCGCGGCGGCGGGCGATCTGGCGCCGGGCTTCAAGTCGGCCGGGGGTACGTGATCCAAGGTGTCGCAAGGAATAAACCAAAGCATCGCAGCGTAATTGTCAGCCTGAACAAAAGCCCTTACGGAGGATTCATGCTCAAAACTCTGCGTCTTGTCGCGTTCATGTTGCTTCCAATGTTGCTGGCGTGGCCGGCGTCGGCGGAAACTTATCCGAGCCGCACCGTCCGTTTGATCGTGCCGTTCGGAGCCGGCGGGCCGGCCGACGTTTATGCCCGCATTCTCGCCAAATATTTGTCCGAGGAAACCAAGCAATCCTTCGTGGTCGAGGACCGCCCCGGCGCCGGCTCGCTCGTCGGCACCGACGTGGTCGCGAAATCCGCGCCCGACGGCTACACGCTCTTGGTGATGTCGAACACCCACACCACCAACGAGTCGCTGATGCCGAACAAGCCGTATCAGCTGATGCGCGACTTCGTGCCGGTGGCGACCATCAACTATTCCGACCTGCTGATGGTGGTGCATCCCGACGTGCCGGCCAAGACGGTGGCGGAACTCATCGCGCTGGCCAAGAAAGACCCGGGCAAGCTCAACTACGCTTCGTCCGGTCCGGGCACGCCCTATCACATGGCCGGCGAGCTGTTCAAAGCCATGAGCGGCACCGACATCGTGCATGTGCCGCACAAGGCCTCGGGCGATATGCGCAACAGCGTGCTGTCGGGCAACGTTCAGATGATGTTCGATGCCATCACCGTGATGTCGGAGTTGGCCAAGGCCGGCAAGGTGCGCGCGCTCGCCACCACCGGCAAGGAGCGCAACCCGCTCACGCCCGAACTGCCGACCGTCGGCGAGACGGTGCCCGGATATGANTCGACCATCTGGATCGGCCTGATGGCGCCGAAGGGCACGCCCAAGGAGGTCGTCACCTTCCTCAACAGCTCGGTCAACAAGGTGATCGAACTGCCCGACGTGAAAGCCACCTGGCTCAAGCAGGGCGCTATCCCGCTGGTGCAGACGCCGGAGGAGTTCGATGCCTATCTGCGCAAGGACATCGAGAAATGGGCCCATGTGGTAAAAGTGTCCGGGGCCAAGATCCAATAACGGACGCAATAGCCGGAGGGCTATGCTGACCATGGGTGGCACGTCGCTGAACGGCCTGTTGTCGAGCCCGCTGGTGCCTATCGTGGGCGTGCTGGCGGCGGTGGGCGTGATGTTCCTGCTCATGAAGTCCCGCCTCGCCCGGGTAGACGGCGTGCGTCGTCTGCTGCTGCCGATCGTGGTGGTGGTGCTGGCCGGCGTCGCGGCGGTGTCCATTCTCGCCCGCATGGCGCAGGACGAACGCGGGGCCGAGCGCCGCGTGCTGACGCAGCGTAGCGCGGAACTGACCGCCCAGGCGCTGGCGCCGGGCTCGGTGCTCGCCTGCCTCGATGGCGCCGCCGGCGAGGCAGTGGAGGGTGCCTGCGAGAAGACGGTGTTCGGCGGCCCGCAAAGCACCGCCGCCGCAGTCGCCTATATGGCGGCGCGGCTGACGCTGCTGGCCGACGGGCTCGCCTTCGCCCGCCACGGCGACGCCGACTTCCCCGCCGCATTGACCGGCCTGCGCCGCGCCATCGAACTCGACCGCTTTGGCATCGCCGCCCATGTGCTGGCGGTGCGCGACGGCTGCACCGCCGAACGCTGCGCCGCCTTCGCGCTGCTCGGCGATGCCAATGTGATCAAGTCCAATCTCAAGGCACAGGCCTTCAACCAATATGTCTCGCGCTATGCCGCGGACTGGAACAAGTTGGTACCCACGCCCGAGAAACAGGCGCCGGTCGCCAGCGTGCTCGAGTCGACGGCACCGTCCAAGACCCCGTTGGGGAGCAAATACAGCTTCCCATCGTCCGCCTCGATCCCGCCGGTGAGCATCATGAATGCCGAGCCGCCGCTGCCCAAGCAGGCGACCGATGCGCAGCCCGCCCAGCCCGCCCAGCCCGCCATCCTGGGCACTGCACCCGTGCCGGCGCAGCTGATACCGCCGCCGACCCCAGCGGCCCCGCCGCCCGCGCGCTAGGATGGGCTTCAGCTGACGCGGGGCCCATTGATGTTCAAATCCGTCCTGATCGCCAATCGCGGCGAAATCGCTTGCCGCATTGCCCGCACCGCCAGGCGGCTGGGTCTGCGCACCATCGCGGTCTATTCGGAGGCGGATAGCGCCGCGCTGCATGTGCGGCTTTGCGACGAAGCGCACGCTATTGGCCCGGCGCCGGCAGCCGAAAGTTATCTCTGTATCGACAAATTGATCGCCACCGCCAAACAAGCGCACGCGCAATGCATCCATCCCGGCTACGGCTTCCTCGCGGAAAACGCCGATTTCGCGCAAGCCTGCATCGATGCCGGGATCGTCTTCGTCGGGCCGAAGCCTGCGGCGATCCGCGCCATGGGCCTTAAAAGCAACGCCAAGGCGCTGATGGAGAAGGCCGGCGTGCCGGTAGTGCCCGGCTATCACGGCGATAGGCAGGAGCCAAAATTTCTCAAAGAGAAAGCCTACGAGATCGGCTATCCGGTGCTGATCAAGGCGGTGGCCGGCGGCGGCGGCAAGGGCATGCGCCGCGTCGATCGCCACGCCGATTTCGACACCGCGCTCGCCGCGGCCATGCGCGAGGCGAAAGCGGCCTTCGGCGACGAGCGCGTGTTGATCGAGAAATATGTCAACGCGCCGCGCCATATCGAGATGCAGGTGTTCGCCGACCGCCATGGCAACGTCATCCATCTCAACGAGCGCGATTGCTCCTTGCAGCGCCGCCACCAGAAGGTCATCGAGGAAGCGCCGGCGCCGGGCATGAGTGCCGAGTTGCGCGCCGCCATGGGCACCGCCGCCGTCGCCGCCGCCAAGGCCGCCGGTTATGAGGGCGCCGGCACGGTCGAGTTCATCGCCGACGGCACGGGCGGGCTGAAGCAAGACCGCTTCTGGTTCATGGAGATGAACACGCGCCTGCAGGTCGAGCATCCGGTCACCGAAGCGGTCACCGGGCTCGATCTGGTGGAATGGCAGTTCCGCATCGCCGCTGGCGAAAAACTGCCACTCACGCAAGCGCAGGTGACGCTCGCCGGCCACGCGGTCGAGGCGCGGCTTTATGCTGAGGATCCCGAACGCGGCTTTCTGCCGTCGACCGGCAGGCTGCTGGCCCTGCAATTCCCGCAAGATGAAGGCCTGCGCATAGATACTGGCGTCGAAGAGGGCTCCGAGGTCACGCCGTTCTACGATCCGTTGATCGCCAAGCTGATCGCTCACGGCAACAGCCGCAACGAGGCGCTCGACCGGCTGGCGGGCGCGCTCGACAAGACCATTGTCGTCGGCCCGCGCAGCAATGCCGGCTTCCTGGCCGCGCTCTGCCGCGCCGAGGGTTTTCGCAAGGGCGATTTTGACACAGGCTTCATCGACCGCAACCTTGCGGCGCTCGGCGCCGCCCCGCAGGGCCTCGATCGCGCCGCCGCCGCGCTCGGCACGCAGAAGCTGGTGGAGCGCGAAAGCGCCCGCATCGCCGCCTCGTTCGAGCGCGAGCCCGAGGAGCCGGCTTCGCCCTGGGATAGCAACGACGCTTTTCAGCTGGCGGGCGCGCGCCGCCTCGCGCTGCCGGTCCTGGCCGAAGGCGAGAGCGTGGTGGCGCAGGTCGCCTACGGGTCTGGCGTCGCAGCGGTCGCCATCGACGGCGTCGCGCCCGCATCGGACGCGGTGGCGGTCGACGGGGGAGATGCGGTCTTTGTGCTACGCCGCGGCCGCCAGACCAAGGTCAGCTTACGGGATCTCGCCCTCGATGAGGCTGGGGATGACGCGGCCGGCGGGCTTGTGCGCGCGCCCATGCACGGCAAGGTGCTGGCGCTTTTGGTGGAGCAGGGCGCCCGCGTCAGGCGCGGCCAGCGGCTCGTTATCATCGAGGCGATGAAGATGGAACACACGCTCACCGCGCCGGTCGACGGCACCGTGGCTGAGATTGCTGTCGCCCAGGACGCGCAGGTGGCCGAGGGCGCCAAGGTGATGCTGATCGCGCCGGCGAGCGAATGAGCCTGGCCGGATGTGATATTCCGGCAACATTGTTTAGCAATTTCGTGGGCACGATTGAGACTCGCGCCATCGGATGTAAGGATGCGGCGATTTTTCGGGCGTCGTCTAATCGACCGTTTGCTGTCGGGGGACGTGTGATGTGCCGTTTCGTTGTGTCCGTAGTTGCCGCCGCGGCGTTAAGTGTCTGCGTCGTGCAAGCCGTCTCGGCAGCCGATCTGCCCGTGAAGGCGCCAGTCAATCAAGCGCCGATATGGACGGGCTTTTACATCGGTATCAACGGCGGCGGCGCGTTTGGAACGACGCGCGTTACTCATACCGGTCTGACGACAACCGCAGGTACCCCGGCCGGTAGCTTCAATCTCGATCACCTATCGAGCGGCTGGCTGGCCGGCGCGACGTTTGGTTACAATTGGCAGATGGCCAGGTGGGTCATCGGGGGCGAACTCGATTTCGACGGCGCCGATATCCACGGCACCGGCCGGCTTGACGGAACCGCCGTCACATTGCGCGATGGCAGCGGCGGGATCGCCGGCAACTTCGTGACCGCCACTGAGAAGATCACAGCCTTCGGCACCGCGCGCTTACGCGCCGGCATGCTGGTGATGCCGTCGACCTTGCTGTTTGCGACCGGCGGATTGGCGGTCGGGCATGTGAATTATATCGGCCAGATGCACTTCGCCGCCGTCCCGATTGATTATATCGGCTCGGATTCCGCGACCCATGCCGGCTGGACGCTCGGTAGCGGCCTCGAACACCGCTACAACGGCAACCTGTCGGTGAAAGCCGAATATCTCTATTACGACCTCGGCAAGCACACGCTGGTGACCACCCAGAACGGCATCGCGGGATTTTCATCGCAGTTCGACACCCACACGCGCGGCAGCCTGGTACGCGTCGGGTTGAACTGGAAGTTCAACTGAAGCGCGCGGGCGCGCCGAACGATTGCGACGACATCGGCCCCGGCAAACGCCGTGGCTTTTGTATTGCGCCTTCCTAAGTGGCCGCTTGCGAGCTATGCAGGGCGTGTTCAAGTGCTCAGCCTTCATTCGGATCGCCCGCAATGCCGCTTCATCTGATCAAGCTCTGCGTCGGCTGCGACTCGGTCGCCGACCTTGAAGACTGGATCAAGCAGAAACTGCAGGAAAAGAAAAAGCGCAGGCAGAAGCCCGAGCACATCCACACCACCCGCATGGTGCCCAAGCGCGCCGAGGAATTGACTGCCGGCGGTTCGCTCTACTGGGTGATCCGCGGCCAGATCACCTGCCGCGAGCGCATCCTCGACATCCGTCCGTTCACCGACAAGGACGGCATTGGCCGCTGCCGCGTGGCGCTTGACGGCAAACTGGTGCTGGTCGAGCCGCGCCCGCGCTCGGCCTTTCAGGGCTGGCGCTATCTCGAGGCCAAAGAGGCGCCGCGCGATCTGTCGCGCGCAGCGCCGGGCGCTTCCAAGATGCCGGAGCAGATGCGGCGCGAATTGCGCGAGTTGGGGTTGCTCTAGACGCCCAAATTATCGATCAGCCGCGTCTTGCCGATCTTGNCGGCCACCAGCAGCCGGATCGGGCCGTCATTGCGCGAGGCAATGGGCGCCAGCGTCAGCGCGTGGCGCGCTTCCAGATAATCCAAGGCAAATCCCGCGACATCGATCTCGATGCGACCAACGTCGAGCACATGCTGAATTTTTTCGCCTTTTTTGATGCGCGCTGCACTCGTTTTGAGCACGCGATAGAGCAGCGGCGCGACGCTGCGCTCGGCCGCCGACAAATAGGCGTTGCGCGACGACAGCGCGAGGCCGTCCTGCTCGCGCACGGTCGGCACGCCGATCACCTTGAGCGGAAGGTCGAGATCCTTCGCCATCTGGGTGACGACGCGCAGCTGCTGGTAGTCCTTCTCGCCGAACAGGGCGAAATCGGGCGCGGTTTGCGTGAACAGCTTGGCCACCACAGTGGTGACGCCGCCAAAGAAATGCGGGCGGAACTTGTCCTCCAGCCCGGCCTTGGCGGCGCCTTGCGGCTCGATACGGGTGGCAAAGCCCTCCGGATACATCGCCTCGGCCGACGGCGCCCACACCAGGTCGGCTTTGGCCGTTTGCAGCACCTTGAGATCGGCCGCAAAGCCGCGCGGATAGCTGCCGAAGTCCTCATGCGGCGCGAACTGCGTCGGGTTGACAAAGATCGAGACCACCACGCGGCGGGCGCGCCGGCGCGCCTCGCGCACCAGCGTCAAATGGCCGCGATGGAGTGCGCCCATGGTCGGCACCAGGGCGATCCGTTGGCCGCTGTCCCGAAACGGCGCAAGGGCGCGGCGGAGCGATGGAACCGTGCGCGCGATGGTCGGGCGATCTGCCATAATTCGTGCGCCTGTCGGCTGATTGTCGCAAAAACCGGGCTAGCCCATAGCAAAACGCCGCCGGTCCGGCCACGCGAGAACTGGCGAAATCATAACGAGCTTGACTATAGCGCGGTAATAATTCGAGAATTGCGAATTCGAGGGGCGCGTCATGTTGGTCCAGTCGATCGAGCAGGCTCGTCAGTCCGCTCACGTGGTCGTTCTCGGCAACGAGAAAGGCGGCTCGGGTAAGTCCACGACTGCTCTGCACATTGCGGTCGCGCTGCTCAAGGCCGGCCAGCGCGTGGCGACCGTCGATCTCGACAGCCGGCAGAAAAGTTTCACCCATTACATCGAGAACCGCCGCGCCTGGGGCGAACGCGCGCGCATCACGCTTGATCTGCCGACGCATTACTGCGTGGAGCGGGCCGAGAGCAATTCGCTGGAAGCCAACGAGGCGGAGGAATTCGCCAACTTCTCGAAGGCTGTCAGTGCGCTCGAGCACAGCCACGACGTGGTGGTGATCGATACGCCCGGCAACGACACTTATCTGATGCGGCTCGCCCATTCGATGGCCGACACGCTGGTCACGCCGCTCAACGACAGCTTCCTCGATTTCGACGTGCTCGCCACCCTCGATCCGACCAATTTCACCGTCACCGGCGAAAGCCACTACGCCGAGATGGTGCGCGAATCGCGCCGCCAGCGCCGGCTGGTCGACGGCCAGCTGACCGACTGGATCGTGGTGCGCAATCGTCTGTCCTCGCTCGGTTCGCGCAACAAGAAACTGGTCGGCGACGGATTGATCGAATTGTCCAAGCGCATGGGCTTCCGCTGCGTGGACGGCTTCGCCGAGCGCGTGGTCTATCGCGAATTCTTCCCGCGCGGCCTCACCGCGTTCGACGACCTNGACGAGGCCACGCTCGGCACGCGGCCGAGCATGTCGCATTTGACGGCGCGCGAGGAAGTGATCACGCTGCTCAATGCGCTGCACCTGCCGCTGTCGGAGAACGGCAAGCGGCGGGCCGCCGCCCGCGCCGAATGGTATTCGGTCATGGATCAGCCGCTGCAGGTCCACGACGTCATCGACTAATCCGCAACGGCCATTGCAAGCGAGACCGAAGGTCGCCACCTTTAGAGAGCGGCACGAATTCGGTGTAGACTGTCCCCATGAGCAAGGACCGCTCCCAGCAAACCCCGGCACCGGCCTCCTCGCGGCCGGAAATCGCCGAATTCATCGAGCGCGTTCACGCGCTGGGGCCCGCCTCGNCCTCNGACAAGCGCGGGCGGCTGATCTTCGCGCTCGACGCCACCATGAGCCGGCAGCCGACCTGGGATTCCGCTTGCGCCTTGCAGGCCGACATGTTCCGCGAGGCGGCCAAGACCGGCGGGCTCGATATCCAACTGGTCTATTTCCGCGGGCTTGGCGAATGCCGCGCCTCCGGCTGGGTCNCAGGNAGCTGAGANACTCGCCGGCCTGATGTCGGCCATCGATTGCCGCGGCGGCCATACCCAGATCGGCAAAGTGCTCAGTCACGCCCGCCAGGAATACGGCAAGCAGCGCGTGCAGGCGATGGTGTTCGTCGGCGACGCCATGGAGGAGAAGATCGACGATCTGTGCACCGCGGCCGGCGAGCTCGGCCTGCTCGGCGTGCCGGTGTTCATGTTCCAGGAGGGCGACGACCCGGTCGCCGAGCAGGCCTATCGCGAGATCGCTCGGCTGTCGCGCGGCGCCTATTGCCGCTTCGATACCGGCGCGGCGCACCAGCTCGGCGAATTGCTGCGCGCGGTCGCTGCCTATGCCGCCGGCGGCATCAAGGCGCTCGCCGATTTATCGGCGCGGCGCTCGGACGGCGCGCGCAAACTGCTGGCGCAGCTTCGCGCATGATCCCGAAAAAGCATGTCTCGGACTTGATTCGGGATGGGAACCGGTTTTCGGATGAGATCATGCGTAAGCAAGTGAATCTCTAATATGCCGACCATCATCTTCGGCCTGCTGGTGCTGGCGCTCGCGCTATGGGTGCTCGGCGTCATCTCGAAGGTCGATCCGAAAATCGCCGCGCGCGTGCTCAAAGCCTCCGGCGGCATCCTCGCGATCGGTTTTGCCGTGTTTCTCGGCCTGCGCGGGGAAGTCGGCGTCGCTATTCCGCTCGGCCTATTCGGGCTCGGGCTGCTCGGCTGGATCCCGTTCGGGCCGGCGGGCTTTTCCCAGCGCACCCAGAAGAGCGCCGGCCAGACCTCGCATGTGCGCTCGGCCTATCTCGAAATGGAGCTCGACCACGACAGCGGCGCGATGCGCGGACGCATCGTCGCCGGCCGCCACCAGGGCGCCGCGCTCGAGCGGCTCGACGTCAAGACGCTGGCCGCACTGCTCGATGAGATCGACGAAGAGAGCCGCGCGCTACTGGTGGCTTATCTTGACCGCCGGGATCCCAGCTGGAGTGAATACGCGCAAGGACACGCGGCAGCGGGGCGGGCTGCGACGTCCAGCGGAAAAATGACGGAACAGGAGGCCTATCAGATCCTTGGCGTGCAGCCGGGTGCGAGCGCCGANGACATCACGCGCGCGCACCGCACGCTCATGAAGAAAATGCATCCCGACCAAGGGGGGTCGACGTATNTGGCCGCNCGCATCAACGAAGCCAAGGAAATNCTTTNTCGNCGCCATCGCTGAGGNACTCCTTACGCAACACCATCAGCGGCTCCTGAGTATCGGCACATCCCTGTATTTTTTAGCCCTCAATTTTTAAGCAGCATGCATGGAATTTCGCTGCGCTTGAGGTTCTTGCAGGCGATTTCCGCCTGAAACTTGTCCAAGCCGGCAAAGCGCGCGCGAAAGAGCGACTTATCGCCCTTCGCCACCCGTTCGGTGAACGGGTCGGCCTGGCCGAGCTGGTCCTTGGCCTTGCCTTGCGCCGCGACCAGGCGCTGCTTGGCTTCGTTCTCGTCGGGGAAAGCACCGACCTGGATCATCCAACCGCCGCTGCGCGGCTTGGCCGCCGGCTGCGGCATCGCGGCCACGACCGGCACGCTGTCGCCGGCGGAGGCAAGCTTGGCCGGCTGCACGCCGAGCACGCCCGGTTTTGC
>JGI24140J50213_10000442_pt1 | contig 19319 bp, 19 predicted proteins | sample BarGraIncu00222A_FD_50213 | JGI IMG/M metagenome (IMG submission 50213)
ATATCAGCATACTTTTGCATGGGTAAAGAGAGACGCCACTTCCGTTGTTCTTCCTTTAATCCGGCAATTGCTTTTGCCCGATCAGCCTTTTCTGCATCAGATAATGTGACTCCGTTTGCAGGACGCGATGGGGCCTGTGGAATGCCAAGTCCTTCTTCCAGAACGCCCCTCATCTCAAGTGTACTAACACCCGATGCCAGAACATATTCCAATACCTGTTCCAGACTGTGAGGAATGGCCCGGTAACAATAGGTGGTCAGACCCAGCTGAACGCCGTTAACTTTTGAATTGGGTTTTTTGGTCTGCGTTCCAATGGAAAATGAATGATTAAAAGGGATCAATGAAAGTGCGGCTGTGCCAGCTGCTGCCTCCAGAAACTTTCGTCTTGATAGAATTGAGTTTTTCATATTTCTTACTAAAAGCGATTTTATAGATTATTGCAGTTTGCAGAATTTGCCATAAAGAAACAACAAATTATCTTATCTTCAAATAGTTGTTAATAAAAAGAGTCAAAAATTATTTTTAAAACGCGATATAGATAGGGAATAGGGATCACGAAATCCTATTGTATGTTGAAAAGAAAAAATCACTTACTTACTGAGCCCATTATTTGCACCATTTTTGGCTAATGCAATGCTAAAATAAATGAATTAATCTTAACATTTTGTTGTTTTTAAGCAAATATGATGTAATTTTATAATCTGGAATTAAAGGGATTAATGGGTTTTCAATCCTTTTCCCAATTACCCATCAGAATATTTCCTGATCACCGGTAAAACAGTCTCAAAAATCCCCCCCAAACAGGCAAGCATATTCCCTAATAACTTAGGTAATATTCCCATATGACTTTCTTGAAAGCCATATCAAAGCCATATCGAAGCCATATTAAAGCCATATTGGTGCCAACTATTGTGATATGAGACCGACATGGCTTTAATATGGCTTTAATAAGAGTTTGATATGACTATTATTTAAGTCATATGGAGATATTAGGGGAGTATTTGGAGAATATTCACCGGATTTAACGAAGAAATTTTGACAATTTTTGCGGGATGTTTTGATCCGCCATGGTGAAAAAAACTATTGCAGCAAACTTCAATATCGCTGTAGTCTTAGGCAGATAAAGATACTACAATTTCAAAGATATTCCAAATTTATATTTATAATTTCTTCTCATGTCGCCCAATGACATGTTAAATAATATTGACAATGCGATTTTAATATATTATTTTTACTTTGTAAATCAATCAAAATTATCAATAAACTGATTCATAAACCAGGCCGCCAAAAGTTCGTTCTAAAACGTAAACCCACCGACGACCACAACACGTTTTAAAATGGCAAGATTTGTAGGGCCGTTTAAATTTAGCGGCAATGTAGGCGGTTTTAGGGGATATTGGGACAAGGACCTTCAGGAGTGGGTTGTGGCTTCCAAGAAGGAAAAGAATCCAAACCACAATAAACAAGCACCCCGCGCACTAGAAAATAATGAAGAATTCACGGGAGTGACGATGTGGTCAAAATTGATACGCGACATGACCGATGAAGTGGTTTATTTGAAAAAAGGACGCCGGGTTGGTGATTTGAACGCGATCGGGAAAAAGATCCAGTTGATGGATAAAACCGGTATTCGTGGCAAACGACAGATTGAGTCTTCGAAATACAATTTTCCTTTGATTGGGTTTTCCTTTAATAAGGAATATCCTTTCTCCAGCGTTTTCACAGGTGTTCCCGAACTATCGATCACCGAAGACCGGCGTGAAGTAACGCTCAAAATGCCTGATTTCATCTCGAATTCAAAGTTTAAGTGGCCAGAAACAGTAAAATATTTCCGTGTATTTTTAGAGATCTTTGAACTGCCTGACCTTGTATGGGACGAGGATCGCAATAAGTATAATCCTTTTTATTTCGTTATGCCAAAGGGAAAAGCAGTCACCGTGAGCGACTGGATGCCGGTAATAACCGATCCAATTGAATTTCAGCAATCGGTAGCTTTCAAAGCAGACCAGTTGCCCAGAGAGAAATCGGCTGTAGTGGTTGTGATGGGCCTTGAATTCGCTTCAGGCATGGACTGGGGAACTCCCTATGTGGTGAAAGGTCATGGGACGGCGGCAGTTGTCGCTTGTTTTTAAGAAGTTAATGGTGTTAGCCACGATTTCTAAAAGAAATGTGGCTAACTCCATTATCTCTCTGTTTATTGCACTTTATTTCTAGTTCCTTTATAAAAACACCTTCCATTACGAACTTTCATATAGACAGATAACAGAATCATCGAGGCACCAAAGCCTTTAAAAAAATCTGCTAAATCAATCGGTATCTTAATGATGGGTTCCAGCAACAAGCTGCAACTCATAGACAGATTGCCCAATAGCAATACCCATAACCATAATTTTTGCTTTTTCACATCAAAGGTTTAATTGTTAGAAAACTGACCGGATATTTTTTCCAGCTTTATGATGAATAAATTTAACTGCTTTGTTTTTTTTCTGAAGACTAATGGTCTTATAACGAACCAGCNNACCNATACATAGACGAAAAAAAGTGAATAACCGATGATCAGCCATAGTGTATCCTTGCTGGCTTCTTCAAAAATATATAATCCCAGCCCTGATGAAGCAATGGCTAAACCTATTTGTTGGGTCCGTTTATAAAAGGCGACAAGGTGCTGTTGTTCAAGTTTTAGAAAATTGATGAAATCTTCATTGCTGCGGTCTTTTTGTGCTACTACTCTTTTCAATTTCACAGTATTTGTTGCTATAAGAAAAAGAATGGCAACAATAAGTAAAGCTTCGCCAATCCTGGTACTTACGAAGGATGAATGGTATTCTATTATCACCATGATCGTTACTGCAAATAATATAAAACTGAGTACAATCATAGCCAGTTTTTTTAGCACGTGCTTTATCCGGTATCTTTTAATGATTTTCATTATCTCTTCTGTACTGGGCAGGTCGCTTGTCCGGGCTGATTGCCAAATGGTCTGTATATCATTAAAATCGCTCATGATCTTTGAATTTTTTTGAAAGCTTATCTTTTATCCGGTGGATCTTCACACGTGTATTCACTTCACTCAGACCAACTATCGAAGCTATTTCCGCCTGTGGAATTTCTTCCAGCACAAGAGAAATAATGATCTTTTCCGTCTCTTCCAGTTCGGCAATACAGCGATAAAGAAAGGTCAATTTTTCTTCCTGAGATTCTTCCTGCACAATAGGAAGTTGAGGCGGTAGTTCGGTTGTGGGGGTTCGTTTTGATCTCTCAATTGCCCTGAGACAATTATTGGTGGCAATCCTGAATATCCATGTACTTATTAGAGATTCATTTCTGAAAGATGGAAGATTCTGCCATACTGCAATGAATGTTTCCTGAGTAAGGTCGCGGGCCTGCTCATAGTCATTGATATAGGCCATGCATACCCTGAATATCTTTGGGGAATAAACATCATAGATCTCTTCAAACTTCATTATTTCAAAAATGATCGTAAAGAATTCAAATACCACTCCTTGTCATCATACATCATAAAATGCAAACCCTTTGTTGCATATTGAATCTGTGCAAATTTAAGGGAACTATATTGTTGTTGTACCAGATCTTGTGTATTTTTAAAGTTCGGTTGCAATAATATAAGCGAAGGGCAGGTTATAGCGGATAACCGAACTCTGAGGTCGGTATTCATAAAATAACCCAATACTTTACCCAGGGTTCTCCTGTCACTTTTCATTGACCAATCCAGAACCATACTCAATTTACTGGTATCGCTCAGCATCTGCAGGATACCTGCTTTCTGCATGTTGTAAAATTGATCATTTGTCATTTTCTCGAACAGGTCAGTATATACACTGTAGTTTATTGGATCCGTTGCTTGAAAAGCAGTATTAGATAGTGCGGGCAGACATGGAAATGCATCTACCACAATGATCTTGGAAAAAAGCCCCGGCTCCTGTGAGGCAAGGTCAAGCACCATTGTACCACCCAGGCTATGACCAATCAAAACAGGTTTATCTATCTTGTTCTTTTTAATAAAATCTACAATATCTTTTTCCCACGAAGGCACAGATGGCTCTGCCTGTGGTATATTGCCTGCGAAGCCACTAAAGTTCAGTGTATAACAGATGGCGTTTTCAGATAAACTGTTTACGGTTTCATCCCAAACTTTTGAAGAACAGCCATAGCCACATATCATTATTATGTTCTGATTGCCCTTACCTGTTTTAGTTGTAGTAAGTGAAGTTGTGTTTTGTGCACTGATGTTTGCAAAAGCCAGCATTACGATAACCATTAAATAAATTCTCTTTTTAAACATTGCTTTTAGTGTGTTTTTTGGATAATAATTGATATTTATTGTCATTTAGATACTGGAAGGGAGGAAATGTTACAGGTTAACAAATAATTTGTTGTTACGCTGAGTAAGTTCGTAAATGGGGCCAGCCACGATTTCTAAAAGAATTGTGACTGACCCATTATCTTTTTTTGCGTAGTCAAGTAGGGAATGTAGGGATACGTTCTATAGCGGGTATATACGTATTATAATATTCACAGATACTCTATTATAGATTAACCCTACACTACTCAACTTTACTACGTAAATAAATTGTGGTTTCATGCCCCCTGGGCTGATCATTTAAAACAACGAGAGATTCATGTGAATAGAGAGATTTAGCTTGCTTTTTTACCGGAAGAAATTGACCTTTACATTAAATTATTGATGCAAATATTGTTTTTCGCTTCATGAAAACAATGATCAAAACTTATAATAGTTGTAGCGCTTATACTAACCCGGTACTGTATTAATTATGACTCAAGAACAAATAAGACAACTGGAAAGAGAATTGTGGGATGCTTCAGATTCACTTCGTGCAAATAGTAAACTGACTGCCGGCGAATATAAAGACCCTGTGCTAGGTCTGGTGATGCTGCGCTTTGCACAGAATAAATATGAAGAAGCAAAACCAATCGTTCAATCAAAAATGCCAACCGGTCCAAGAGGGAAAAGAGCTGAAACCAAGGAAGACTATTTATCTGCCGGCGCTATCATGTTGCCCGAAGAGGCCAAGTATGAGTTTTTAGCCGCCTTGCCCGAAAGCAAAGACATTGCCGAAGCCATCAACAATGCCATGAAATTGATTGAGGCTGAATATCCTGACTTGCAAGGCAATCTGCCAAAGAATTATCAGGAATTTGAAAGCGACCTGTTGCGTGAGTTGATTCGTGTGTTTAATAAAGATGCCGTTAAAAAGGCAACCGGTGATGTTTTCGGGAGAATTTACGAATACTTCCTGATGAAATTCTCCATGCAAGGTGCAGGCGCTCAGGAGGGTGGTGAATTCTTTACCCCGCCAAGTCTGGTGCAATTGATCGTGAACTTTATTGAACCTTCGCATGGCATTATACATGATCCGGCTTGCGGTTCGGGTGGAATGTTTGTTCAAACAGGATATTTTGTAAAAAGCCACACCAATTAGGAGGTCAATGCTGTCATAAAATGCTATGGTACCGAACAGAAAACCAACAATACTAAGCTGGCTAAGATCAATTTGGCCATACATGGCATTGAAGGGAAAATCATTGAGGCGAACAGCTTTTACAGTGACCCGCATAATCTGGTTGGCAAGTGTGATTTTGTAATGGCCAATCCACCTTTCAATGTCAACAAGGTGGATAAGGGAAAAGACTTTGTGAAGACCGATCCCCGGTTGCCATTTGGTTTGCCCAAGGCCGACAATGCCAACTATATGTGGATGCAGTATTTCTACAGTTATCTGAACGAAAATGGTCGTGCCGGATTTGTAATGGCTAGTTCTGCTACAGATGCAGGGAACAGTGAGAAACTGATCCGTCAGCAACTGATTGAAACCGGAGCAATAGATTGTATTGTAAGTGTAAGCAACAATTTCTTTTATACCCGCAGCCTTCCTTGTCATTTGTGGTTTTACGATAAAGGAAAACGAAAAGCGAATAAGGATAAGATTTTGATGATCGATGCCCGCAATGTATTTCGCAAAGTCACCACAACTATCAATGATTTCAGCGAAGAACATTTGGAAGGGGTTACAGCAATTATAAAACTGTACAGAGGAGAGCAACCCGAAGTCAATAATGAGAACGTTTGGTTTAATGAACGTTTCCATGATGGGAAGTACATTGATATCGAAGGGCTTTGCAAAACAGTAACGCTGGATGAGGTAAAAGAAAACGATTACAGCTTAACTCCGGGGCGTTATGTTGGGGTAACGCTCACAATGGATGAGGATTTTGATTATAAAGGGCGGCTGGTTGAAATTCAGACCGAATTGGATAAATTGAACCGTGAAGCATTGGAATTATCTGCAACAATAAGTAATAACCTGAAAACATTAATTCAATGAGTAAAGATTTGGTTTTTTATCAAGACTTGCTTTCTGACATTAAAAACAGAATCAGACAAGGGCAATACAAAGCTTTCGTATCTGCCAATTCTGAATTGTTGGCTACCTATTGGGATATTGGCAAAATGATACATCTTCGCCAACAACAAGAAGGTTGGGGAAAAGGTGTAATTCCACGTTTGGCTGTTGATTTGAAAAATGAACTGGCTGAAGTGAAAGGGTTTCTCGGCAAGAAATATAGCCAGAATGTTTGCTTTTTATAATGAATATTCTGATTTTGTAATTTTGCCACAGCCTGTGGCAAAATTACAAAGTACCTCAATTTCGCCACAGGCAGGGGCGAAATTAAAAGGCACTACAATTTTGCCACAGCCTGTGGCAAAATTAGAGGATGCTGAATATCAACAATATTTAATTATAAATACCGGTTGGGTACAACATGTTGTTTTAATCCAAAAAGTAAAAGATCTAAATATTCGCTTTTGGTACATGCAACAAATAATTAACAATGGTTGGGGACGCGATACATTGGCAGAAATGATTAATAGCAACCTTCACAAGAGGCAGGGAGCATTAGTTAATAATTTTGACCAAACCTTACCAAGTCTTGATTCTGAATTAGCGAAACAACTATTCAAAGACCCATATATCTTTGATTTCATGACACTGACTGCACCATTTACAGAAAGAGAAATCGAGTTGGAGTTGGTGAAAAATGTGGAGAAATTCTTAGTTGAGCTCGGTGCAGGCTTTGCCTTTGTAGGACGACAGTATAAATTAGAAATCAGCGAAAGAGAATTTTACCTTGACCTTTTGTTTTACCATCTCAAAATGCGTTGTTTTGTAGTGATCGAGTTGAAGAAAGGTGAATTCATGCCTGAATATGCCGGGAAAATGAATTTCTACTGTTCGGCAGTTGACGATTTACTCAAACACGCTACTGACCAACCAACCATCGGGCTAATATTATGCCAGGGGAAAGATAGGATATTTGCAGAATACAGTTTGCGAGATATCCACAAGCCTATAGGTATTTCAGAATACGAACTCACCCGTGCGTTACCTGATAATTTAAAGGGGAGTTTACCAAGTGTGGAAGAAATTGAAAATGAATTGTCGTTTAATAAATCAACAAAGAACGTTGATGAATAATAGTAAAATGAGAAATCACAGCAATCGTTTGATCACAAACATCATGATTACGGGATTAATGGGGTCAGGCATCCTTAATTAATTATCTAAATCGATTATTAATGAATAGCTGTAATTGTTTTATATTTTTATTCTGGAGGACAGCAATACTAATTTAATCATTAATTTAGCAACTTAATATTTCAGAATATCTATCTTTGAAAGAAAACAACATGATAGTCGAAGAAGAAACTGTAGCTTTAAAAATAATCAAGGAATCAGTAAATGAACTTTTTCCTGAAAGTTCAATTCTGCTTTTTGGTTCACGGGCAAGGCATGATAACTCAGCAGATAGCGATTATGACCTAATGATAATTACCAAGGAGGCGCACGACAATAAAGAAATAAGACTATTTAAAGCAATAATCAGAAAAAAATTAGCGCAAAACAGGATTCCTGCTGACATCATCATTCAAAGTAAATCTGAAGTTGAAATAAAAAAAGGGATCATTGGACATATTGTCCGCCAAGTTCTTCAGGAAGGAGTCCCTTTATGAACGAAGAGACCAAAAATTATATCAGACAATGGATTTCGAAAGCAAATGATGATTTAATTGTGATCGATAAACTTACTGAATTTGGAATAATTGCGCCTTCTGCTGTTTGTTTTCATTGTCAACAGGTAGTAGAAAAATACTTGAAGGCTTTTTTGATAGCCAATGGAGTTGAAATCAGAAAGACACACAATATTGAATTCCTTTTAGCGGAATGTGAAGAAATAGATTCGGATTTTAGTTCAATTGATCCTAAAGATTTAAATGACTTCGGTGTTGATATCCGTTATCCGGGAGATTTATATATACCATCTGATGAGGAGACATTTGATCATAAACAAATTGCAATGGATGTAAAGGAGTTAGTAGAACAAAAATTGAAGAACCTAATTTGATTACCAAAATACATATACCATGATGACAAGAAAAAGGAAAGAAAATGAGGACAGTCCATTTATAAATTAATGGAGACTAACCCCTTGATTCTTAGAATTGGGGACTGACCCCATTAATTTTTCCAATTGTAACTTTTCTAGATGATGATATATCCTGGGGAGGAAAAGATTCAACAAATCAACAATTAAATATTATATTAAAAAACAGGGGAAAAAGGAACGCAACTGTGATTTCAACAAGTGGATACATTGTTTTTTTTAATAAAAATAATCAGATGATTACTTTTGCTGATTTTCAAGAAGATAAAAAAAGAACTGAATTAATTAGAGGTCAAATCAATCCAACTGAATCTGAAATATTTGCATATAAATTTAAAGATTTCCAAGAATTAAAATCCTTAACCAGGTATGCCTTTATTAGAATGAATATACGTTATAAAGATTTTGCGTATGAAAAAGATACTACAGTATTTCGTTATACAGGATGGATACCGGAGGCTGGATTTGGAAGTCTCAAGGAGTGGCAAGTAAATGTTGCAAAGAAATGGGCTATAGAAAATGGGAAAAATTAAAAGATAATTAGTTTAATAATAATCAAAAAGTGATTTTATACCAAAAAAACGGAAGGCAAACAATATCTTGCCAATAACTTGACTTTTACGTAAAAGTATTTCACCTATACAGTAATTTCTAAATTAGAATATTAAGATAATTTAATAAAAATTAACTTCTGTCACAAAACCCAAAAATGGATTCAAAATTTGCTGCTAACGAATCGAATCTTGGATACCTATATCAGGTAAGATATGGTTTAATGGAATATAAAGGGGTCAGCCACAATTGATTGATTAATTGTGGTTGACCCAATAGCCCGTACGGTTCTGTGAGAGGCTTGGGCTGAAATGCCCTTGCCTACTCGACCCCCATTAATTCTGACTCATTACCTATTCATACCATTAAATCTCCATGAAAATTAGATTCATTATTGATTAAATAAATAATAACTTGCACTCAAATTTTGAATAAAATCTTTTGTTAGATACTTTGCTATGATATTACTAAAAATGAAGCATTTAGTTTTAAAATCCTATAAGTGTTCTTTTGATTTTATACTGTTTATGGCATTCATTTCAATGCTTTTAACCGGTTTTGGCTGCAAGAAGGAGATAGTGAAGGTGATTGATAAGACAATTATTTTAGGTTCTCCTGCTATCACTATTGCAACACCTTCTGTTACATCGCTTAATACTTTCGATGTGAAAGTCGATATAAATCCAGGGGAGAAACAAAATTTAGTATCCGGAAAACTTGTTTTTCAAGACCTCACTTCTTTATTGGCTCCCGGATTTGAAAAAGTGATTGACATAAATGCCACAGGAGGATTGAGTCAAATTATTACTGTAAAAACCAATGTTTTGAATCATGACTATTCGGTTCAAGCTATACTGGAAACGGATAAGTACAAGTATTACAGCGATAAACTGATTGTCAGGTTTCCTAAGAACAACTTTAGTTTTGAAATTGGGGAATTTGGACTTTTAGGTGCTACTAATCCTTTCGATAGTCTGGTTACAGGTTTTATGAATGCGGGTAATACATTTGGATTAACGTGTTATTATAATTCTCCACCGATTTTTAAAACTGTTGAAGCAAAGCTAAATGGTACTACGATTGTACCTTTTGCACTTACTTTTCAACAATCCACGCCTTATAAAGATCAGCTGAAAACTTTTGGAACTGTAACAATATCAGCAGATACGCCACCCGGGGACTATTCTGTTGAAGTGACTATTGATGGATTCAAATATACTTCAAGGACAAAGATTCGGATCCTTGCCGGTAAATGGTCTGATTTTGACAAACTATATCCCGGACAAAAATTAATAAGTTTTTCGCATTTTCTGATTGGTGATAAACTTTATCTTGTTGGTGGTAGTTGGCCAAACAATCAGGTAACGCACTCACCAGTATGGGAATTTGACCTTATTACAAAAATATGGACTGCTAAAAAAGATTTTCCACATACAGCTTCACCGGGAAACTTCGATATTTATAATTTTAATCTCAAATATGGAGGAGAAGGATATGCCTTGGTCAGAAATCTGGAAGCCATGGAATTTTGGAAATATGACCAGGTGAATGACCATTGGACCAAAGTAACAACATACCCGGGTGTTGGAAGGCAAAAGTCTTCCTGCTTTATCATCAACAGTAAACTTTATCTTTCTACAACAAAAAATGACAGTGACGATGTTGCTGATTTTTGGTCCTATGATTTTGTAAAGGGAACATGGTTGAAATTGAAAAGCATCACTGTTGAAAATAACAGGCCAGATGCAGTCTGTGTCATGAATGGTAAGGGCTATGTTCGCAATGGTGATTTCAGATTGATGGAATATAACCCTGATACTGATCAATGGACATATAAATCACCTTTTCCCGGTTATATGAGGTTGGCATCTGTCATGGTCTCTTTGAATAATTGTATTTATCTGATAGGGGGAAGATCCTCAGATGGATCATATGCCGCACTTCCTGATTGTTGGCAATATTCTCCCGATACAGATCGCTGGAATATAAGAGCATACTCTCCTTTCGGCATTGATAGAGGAATAGGTTTTTCATATAATGATAAGATAATTTTCGGTCTGGGTGATTCCGGGTTAACAGATTATGCTTTACCCAACATATTGTTTCAATTTATTCCTTAAGCAGAAAATTATGAGAAGTATTTGTCTGATATTGTTTGCTTTAGTATTTACTGTTGCATGTAGTACGATCACTAAAGAGAAAGAGAATGATATTTTCATTACTGAGAAACCGGCTGATCCGTTAGTCGTGCCACCACCGGGTGATTTTGTTGTTACTGTAAGCAAGGTAACAGATAATACAATTACATTGGATTGGACTACTTCACCTCAAGCTCCAAATCAAATTCTCACTTATGGTATTGCAACAAATGATTCTGTGATTATATCAGAAATAAAACAGAGAACATATACCTTTAAGAATTTGATTCCAGACAAGGATTATTCCTTTAAGGTAGTGGCGTTTAGCAGCAACTTTGAAAAGAAAGCGGTTTTGGTATCGGCGCATACTCTGAAATCTTTTATTGAAAAGGTGGTGACATTTAATTATGCTCTAAGACGATTTAATTTCCAGGAAGTTGTTAAGACTGCAGATAATGGTTATTTAGTATACGGAGATATTACTGAATGGGGATTCCAAAATAAGCTGTTTATGATGAAATTATCAGCTGATTTTTCAGTTATCTGGAAATCTGAATTTATTGGCCCTACGGGAGGTTTTGGTGAAGTGCAAATGGTGGAATGCTCGGACCATAATATTCTATTTGTAACGAACAATACTGTTTATAAATATGATCCACAGGCTAATACAATTTGGGCATACCAAAAAACAAGTAATGTTAATTTTTTTGAATGTATCTCCGAAAATAGCGATGGGAGTTTTTATCTGATTGGTGATGCACCTAATGCACTATATCCAAAAGGTAATCAATATGTGGTTGTGAAACTGGATGCAAACGGAATAGAGCTATTTCAAAAAACGATAACTGCCGAGGGTCCTGTCAGGATAAAAAAAATCATGATCGATGGTAATAACCTGGTGTTGCTGGGAACGATAAGTGACGCTCAATTATTTATTTCAAAGTTGGATTTTTCGGGGAATCTGATTATCAGTCAAAAGTTCCTCACTAAGTATTCAGCTTATTGTTCGGAAAGTCCTTATGCGATGGTTTTGACAAAGGATAATAATTATCTGGTGATGTCCAATTTGAATGGTCCTATTTTTTCAAGCAGCTATACAAATCTTCCAAGGTATTTTAAAGTCAATAAGGGAGGAACGATCATCTGGGATCAATTTCAAAACATAACCAGTGGTGGATACGATTCCTGGATTCATGGAATCGATGTTTTAGATAATGGGAAATACCTGACAATTCTCAGTGATGACAATGGGACCTCGCTTGTGCTGCTAAATGAACTTGGTAATGTGGAAAAACATTATAAACTCACTGACTTTCAAACTGGAATGTTCGTTGATATGAATGCACAAGGAAAATACTTATACTTTACAATTAATATGGATAAGATAATTCTCTTTGATCCAGCAGGTTATTGGGAATAATATTTTAAGAATAAATCTAAGTAAAAATGGTGTCTGTGTGTTTAGAAAGAGAGTGTTTTTGTAAGACTCTATATCAAAGATGAAGGAGAGACTCTCGGAACAGGTTTAAGGAACTGGTTTCAAAACCACCTTATGCTGCATTGTTTTAGAGGCTTTAAAGTAGGCGATAAGGAAAAGGTCTTATTAAATGGATCAGATATAAGCTTAGGAGATATCAGAATAGGAACTGATGTAGAAATGTCTAAATATTACAATAAATCCCTAAAACCTAGCGTAAAATAAAAACCACTTACAGGATTAACTGTAAGTGGCTGATCTTTAAGTCTCCCCGATAGGATTCGAACCTATGGCCCAATGATTAAGAGTGTACGAAATCTGTTATCACTGGTTTATACTGACTTATATTTGTTTTCATATCAATTAATTGAGTTGTATTGGTTTTCATCTATTATCACCGGTCTTCCTAAAACCTAGCGGGAAACCTAGCGTGTTTTTAGAGGATACCTGAATTAATCTCAATTGTGTCTTCCTGATCCATGCAGCCGAGATAATGTTCCGTGACTATTGAATTTGAATGACCTAACATTTCACCAATTTTATCTTTGGAAACTCCATTCCTTTTCAATGTAGTTGCATAACAATCTCTTGCCGAACTCATTTTTAAGGGTACAGAGAGATTCAGTTTTTGAGATATCACTTTGAGATTTTTATTTATTTCCTGCTGCATTTTATGTTTTTTGTTTTCGTATGTTGTTTCTGAATACTGTTCTTGCATTTGACCTAAGATAAAAGGGCTGTCCTTATTTTCTAACTTTTCCATCACTTCTTGTAGTTTTGTATTAATTGGAACTTGAATCATTCTGATATTATTTTTTCTCGTTGTCTCTGTTTTTCGGCGAGTGAATATAAAGTAATCACCTTTTTTGTTTTCCCATTTCAGTCTTAATAAGTCTGCAAAATTAATTCCATTGCACCTGTACAAGAATAGCCAGATGTCTCTTGCATATTCCTGTTTCTTATTTTCGAAATCGTTAAATTCAACGATGGATTTGATCTCTTTTTCTTTCAATACAAGTTTGCTCGGAAAATAACTTGAAATGACATAACCACCTTTTCCAAAAGGGTATTCATAGCCTTTTGGGATTAGTTTCACTTCATTACTGAAGTAATTGATAATCCTACGTAAATTCCTGAAATGAGAAGCAACGGTTGCAACTGAAATTCCTTCACTTATTTTCTTCCTTTCAAATTGTTTAAGAAAGGTAGATGTGATATCAGTTACTTTAATTCCCGGCATATACGTTTCCATGACATTCATGGTGTTTTTAAAATGTATCCTTGTTCGTAACTTTATATCTTCGTTATTAGTTTTAAAGTAATCGATCAGGTCCTTGAGCAATAGTGAAGGAGGTAATTCTATATTACTATCTTTAGCGTAAAATGATTCCCTAAACCGTTTCTTATCAAAAGGTACAATTTCATTGAATAATCTTTCACATTTGGGAATGTAATTATTGCAGGTTTCCCTAAATATTATACTTTGTTCATCGTTTGACTTTTTAACGAAAACCTGTTCATATTGTCTCTCAGTTATCTTTGCTATATTTAATAACATAACATCGTTTCCTATAACTATTCGAATAGTTAGATTGTATTGGTCTTTCTTCAGCTTGGTTCTCCGGTCTAAGACAATATTAAATGTCGCCATTGGGTTCTTGCGTTATAGTTTTGGTAAATTAGGAAGTCTCTCTTCAGATCGGACACCGGTTAAGACCCAATTGTCAATCTGTTCACGATCAAACAGAGTTCTGGTTCCTATTTTGACGTGCGGGATTGTGTTTTTACTGACCATCTTGTAAATGGACGATTTTGACAGGTGAATGTAATTCACCAAACTTGAAACATCGAAAAATCTCATCTCTGTCATTGATTAATACTGTTTTGTATATGTTAATATTTGTTTTTAAAAATATACATAAAAAAAAACAGAATACCAAAAATTGAGGGAGAGATTGCAACGAAAACCATATTAAGTTGGGATGGAGTTGCAGTTATAACCTCAAACTATCGTATACATCCATTATTTGTTTTTCTCTTAATCCCAAGTACTTTTTGGTAATGGCCGGGCTACTATGGCTAAAAAGCTCCATTAAAAGGATTATAGCCTCCGCTGAATAGTTGTTCAACCTCAGTACCCTATTCCCTAATGTCTTTCGGAAAAGGTGACTGCTGGCGTTCCCTTCCACCTCAACGTTATAGTGTTTCAAGATTTCTTTCAACTTCACGTTCACGTAGCTTTGATCAATCGGTTTAGTGCCAAATTTATTTACAAATAGGTATTGTTCGGTATCTGTCACACCCATTTTATCTTTAAACCGACCAACAATCTCTTTCAAGTCAGTATTAATTTTAATCCTGCGGGTCTTTTTGGTTTTTTGCTCTTGGATGACCATGATTTCAGAGTTCTCGAATTGGTTGAATCTGAGTTGAAGAAGATCACTTATCCGCAAACCGGTAAATACACCAGCAGCGATAAGAAGACAGAACTTGTATTCACCATCACGCTCCAATTTCGAGATGAGTGACTTAAAGTCGTCCCAATTCATACTCGTTGTCGTTGTTCTTTGTCCTAATAAGCTCATGTTATGTGGTTTTGGTTATAAGCTAAGGTACGGCGAAAAACTTATACTTGCAGCATTTTGCATGCTAAGTATATGCTAATATTCAGCGTTTTACGTATATTTTAAGTAAAGCGTTGGGGACCAATAATTCTAAAATATAGTGAACTTATACTTTGTACATAAGTATAAGTTCAGGAGCTTCAGTAATACGATATATGTAAATTAGTGCCAACTTTTTGTTCATTAAAATTCCGGCATATGATGTTCAGCCTATTTATATATAAACAATAAGATACAAAGTTTCAAACTCAAGAAAATGGACAAAATACACATTCACAACTTATTAAATGGTGTTTTAAATCTTCTAAATAGCAATACATTAGGCAACACCATAGATGATCCAATAAAAATTAAACTTACTCGGGCGAATGATTATATATCTACGGAATACAAAATATTAAACTTACTTAGTGCTTTAAGTGGCTTCAGATGGAATTGCATTGAACAGACATTACATCTTACAAATGGGAAGAAGATTGATCAACTGAAAATCGAAATCATTGGGCTAAATTCTGATCAAATGATAATTGCAAGTTACTATTTCGATATTACAGAACCTTTTGATGAATTTGCGGGCGATGTATCAGAATATTTGAAGGTAAAACAAAACAAACTATCAAAGTAGATGAACAAACAAGGATGCATATCATATGTATCGCAAGTAGCGTGAGATTTTAATATTGGCGGGTATCAACCTGCTCAGAAATGGTTGAAAGACCGTAAAGAGCGAGTTCTTGAGTTTGATGACATTCTACACTATCAAAAAATCATTGTAGCGTTGACAGAAACGGACAGACTTATGACTGAAATAAATAAAATCGAAATCGAATGATAAGTTTGGGATCACAATGATACTTAGGAGTAGGCAAGGGCATTTCAGCCCAAGCCTCTCGTATAACAGGACTGCAAACTTCTCCATTCATCCGACATATTATTCAGCATATCATTGAGCGAGGTAACATTTATCTATCCTTTGGAATTTGATGATGCAATATCCATAATTTGAGCTTCTTCATTAAACCGTAAAAGATAAGCACAAATTTTGTTTTCATTGTTTCCTAGCTTAAGCAGAAGGACACCTATTAGTATTCCAGCCAACCTTTGCATAAGCACTTTATATCTTGGATCCATCGCCGCTTGGGTAAGTAGAATCCCGAATAGTTGTTGGATGTATTGCGATTCTTCGTCAGTGATTCCATCTTTTACATCGGATTCGAGTGTAGAGGATACAAAAAAATTGACCATAGTAGAAACTGATTTGTCATCAGGCATATTATTAACAAAACGAAATATTTCTTCACGGATTCTATGTTTGGTTCCAAACTCATAAATCTCTATGAAGTTTTTTTGGGGATTATTTACAAACTCAAAATTGACTTCAATAGTTTTTGTATCTAAGTTAGAATTGTTATTCAGGATTGGCTTTGTTAAAAGTGTGTAATCCACTTCATAATCATTGATTACGGTTGTGAGATTTTCATCAAGCTTCCAATACTTAGATCCATTTTGTATACTGAAGCCTCGTTTTTGGTAAAAACTTTGAAGAGCTGTTGTGTTATGTGAAAGACTTGTTTGGGACTTACCTAAACCAGCCGGCATAGGTAAAACATAAATTTCCTTAATTCCAATTTGGTAAAGGAAACCCAATAGGTTATCTAAGAATCGTCCACCATGACCTTGATTTTGGAATTCCTCCCATACCTCAAGTCGGGATATTTCACAGCCGCTTTGATGTGGTATTATAGTCACATTGTAAATATCGGTTACTAATCTTAGAGCTGGCGATTCTGTTATCACTAATTTATTATGCAGTTCAACTACATTTCCAAATTGCTCTTCATATAGCCAACCCAATTTCACGAGTTCGGGATGGATTTTAGAAAAGGCTTCGTTCGTCATAACGATAATTGTCTTTTCTACATTTTCTTTTACTCGTCTTGCGGTTGCCCTTCTTTGAGAGCGTGCTGATGGGTAATTTTGTTTTTTCATAAAATAGTTGTTTTATTAATTAAAAAAATGCCATTCTTTCTTTGGTGCTGGCGTAACCAATTATTGTAAATTGTTTGGGTTTGAAATTTATTGAGATATCAAATTTTTTTCATTTAACTTTCCGATAACAAGGTCGAGGTGTCAACCTCTTCATTTTCCATTTAAAAGGATTTTAATGATTTATCTGTCTCGGCATGTTTCATTTTATGATTATGCGGCAAAATTAGATTGTAATAATACATGATCCTAAACAAATATTCAATTTGTTAATATATTAACACTATAAATATATAAAGGTTATACCTTTTTATTTTAAACAAATTTGTTTTTTTTTCAGGGGTATAATATGAACAGGTGCTTGCAGATTATTTGCAACTTAATTGAATGAAAAGCATGTACATCGCACTTTGAAATTGGTAAAAATATGTATTTTGTAATTTGCTCAAATACCATAGGTATTCAAGATGTCATTAATAACCTACATATTTGTACCGGCACCTAATCCAATGAAAGGAATCAGAGCAATTCCTCATTCTGATTAGTGAAAGACAATTAATGACATTGATAACATACTGCATGGGAGTTATGAAGTTTTAATATGCCACCATGCAGTTTACGACAAATTCGTTCCGATACAGGGGTGAAAAGACAAAGGGTAATGTAAATTATACACTACCCTTTTTTATGCCTCATAAGTACGGCGTTGAGTCCATTTCCGGCACATCAAATTCTTCATCAATTTCAACCCATTCACCATCTTCAAAAAAATGGGTTTGAAAAAATTCTTCTTTAAGGTCGCAATCCCTATGACACCATCTTTTGTGTGGACAATTTATACAAAAATCATCTATATTACCATATTTTTTGTAATATTCAAGTTCATACGATGCATTTTCTTGTTTAGCGGTTTCCATTTCGTGTTGTATATCATCTAATGAATCAGAACTAAAGTTTTGTAAATCTCCCTCCTTTTCTAATTCACTTTGTAATTCCCTTTCGTAAATAATATCGCACCCAAGTCTATCTATTTCTGAGTCCCTCTGTTGAAAGGCATGCCAATCACTATCTTTGAAGGAAGTCAAAATTTCACCCGTTGTGCTATATACATTTTTATAGTATTCAATCATTTTGAATTGATAAATGCAATTTTCAAAAATATTAATAATTACAGAATTACAAAAATTGGTCAATAATCTAATATTTCCGCAGAAAGCTTCCTTTATTACATAAAATTTGAAGTTGTGTTTATATTCACCATTCGTATATTCACCGGAATGTATATATAAATTATCATCTTCATTGATTTTAATTATTTCAGGAATAATGGGGGCAATAATTCCAAGTTTACTGCAGTATTCTTTGATTATACAGTTGTAAATTTCATCATCATAGAAAGTACCTGTACCCAAATAATCATATAACTCCCATTGATTTAAATTCTCCTGAAATTCGATTTCTTTTTCTTCTTTGGTTAAACTTTTACATAAACCAATACCTACTGCTTCTTCATATTGCTTTAATACGCTGGCTAAAATATTTCCCATTGTTGTTAATTTTTAAGTGTTTTTAATTCTTGATCACAAGCCTCGATGGAGTTCCTGCTATTAATATTGTATTCCGTTAATAACCAATAATATTCAGAATCCATAGTTTGAACATCGGCAAGATATTCTTCGTATGCCTGAACATTATCTTTTCGTGCGTCTTCTCTTGCCTTATCGAATGCGTTATCGAACCATTCATCGGTTGGTATTTCAATGTCCTCACCTCTTTCAATTGTCTGCATTTGAAAATAAATTGAAACTAAATATGCAACAATAGTGATGCGAGGGTAATTTTTCCCATTTAATTTCGGCTCCCATATGTTTTTATTAAAAAATGTGTCGTAGTTAACGCCATAAACGTTCATTTGAAGAGCAAAATCGTCTGTTCTTGTAATAAGTGCAAGTAATGCACCTTTGCTTTCAAATCTAATTGTGATTGACCCATTTGCTCCAATAATTTTTGGCAATATTGAAATTTTTTTATGATTATTAAGTGCATATTTTAGCTCCA
>JGI24140J50213_10000443_pt1 | contig 19286 bp, 17 predicted proteins | sample BarGraIncu00222A_FD_50213 | JGI IMG/M metagenome (IMG submission 50213)
CCCATGTTTCCTGCCAATAATATTGTTACATCCATTTGCCTTAATACTCCGGCTATGTTAGACTTGCAACCACAACCCTGTGGTGATGGTAGGATTTCTGACTTTTCAATTGTTTGTTTATCATTAATACTGAATATCGTGTAATATTCACATTGTCCAAAATGTTCATCAACGTTTGTTCCTCGTGTTGGGACTGCAATTTTCATAGTATAAGTTTTAGGATTTATTTTGGTTTTTACTTTTTTATGTGTTGAATAATTTGTTCAAATGTTTGGTTTTCACTTGAGATAACCATTTGTACATTATTCTTTTTGAAAAGATCTACGACTTTATTACCAAACCGTCCGGCAACGACCAATTCAACATGAAGATCTTTCAGGAAGTCAACAGATTTACATCCGGCCCCTTCTTCTAAATACCGGTTAGGGTTTTCAATATAAGAGGTCTCTTTGGTTACAGAATTATGGATTCCATACCAATCACAACGGCCAAAATGTAAATCTATCAGAGACCTGAGATGACTTTCGGTTAAAGCTACAGCAATTATCATGTTAAGATGTTTTTAGGTTGTTCAACAAAACCACACAATGGACAAGCATTTTTTGTGTCAACTTCTTTCATAAATGACACACCACAATTAGGACATTTAAGCCACTCAGCATATAAACTTGCACTACCTCCGTCAATCCGAATGGTACATACGTCAACAAAGGCTTTTGCTATTTTACGCCTTGAACTTTCATAGATCCTTGAAAATGTTGACCGTGATATATTCATGAGATTAGCAGCTTCTTCATGTTTCAGCAGGTCATAATCACAAAGCTTTATTGACTCATACTCTTCGAAAGTCAGACACACCTCATCATGCGAAGTGTTTTGATTACCAAAAGGTTGAAATCCATTAAAACTAGGTGCCCGCTCAATTAATCTCTGTTTTTTTGTCCGAGCCATAATAATTAATTTCCAACAAAGATAATGCACATATGCTCATAATGCAAACTAATTATGAGTATATACTCAAAATAAATTAGTCAATACTAAAAGACAAAGGTTATGTTTTACGATAATGTTGGTGATATAGGGAGGCCCCTGGTGGATATCCAGGGCAGAATCACAGAACCAAGATAAATTAATCTGTTCAATTTAAAATCTTTTCTTTAAGATTAATGTTTTGTAAATTTGTATTTGGTTCAAAAACACTACCGCCTGAAATTTATAAATCATGGTTTCAATTGAGTCACTCTTTATTTTTAAAACAGAAGTGTTCATCAGTACTTTTGTAACGCTGTTAGCATTGATCAATCCTTTTCAGAAGATTTTTGTAATCAATTCTTTACGGGGACAAATGACCGAAAAGGAGTTAAGGTATGTTTCTATCAAATCATCCATTACGGCCCTCGTTATCCTTTTACTTTTTCTAACGTTGGGTAATGTGATTTTTACCTTTATCTTCAAAATTCAACTCTATTCGTTTCGTGTAACCTGTGGAATGGTTCTCGTCTATAGTGGTTGGAATGCCCTGCAGAAAGGAGTATTGATCAATATCGGGAAAGATGAAAGGATTCAGGACATCGCTTCAGTCCCTCTTGCCATCCCAATGATAGCAGGTCCGGGTACCATTACTGCTACCGTAACCTTCCCTGCACAATACGGAACACTGATCACCGTAGTGGCAGTGATAGTAGCAATAGGTGTTAACCTGATCATCATGCTTTCTGCCAATAAGATTGGAAACTTCCTGATCAAACTCAACCTGATGTCACCCATTGTACGGATTATCGGTCTGATTATTGCCACTATCGGGATCCAGATGATCTTTGATGGGGGAGTGGGGTTCCTTACTGTTCATGGGCTTATTAAGTAATATAACGCAGTAGAGACGCAAAAATTTGCGCCTCTACATACCGAATACAAACCAATTAACCCAATCTTCAAAACTAAGCTACTTCTATATTTATTTCTCCAAATGGACTCTGTGTGTTACCAAAATATTTTTTCAGCAGTTCATGCATCGTGTTTTTATTCAATGTCTTTTGGATATAATCATTGCAACCGGCATTATAGGCCAATGCTATCTCTTCTTCCTGAGGATAGACTGTTTGGGCAATAATGATGACATCTTTAATCAGTTTTCTGATTTGCTCTGCTGCATCAAATCCATTCATTTTAGGCATGTTAATATCCATCAGTATCAAATCAAAATCCTTATGCAATTTGCAGGCTTCTAATGCTTCTATACCGTTATATACATTCTGGACAAAGATGCTGTTATTCTTCACTAATTCGGCCTGAAGCATTCCTAAAGAAATATCATCGTCAACTATCAAGATTTTGAGGCCTTTAATATCATTAAAAATCTTCTCTTTGGATTCACCTTTGGTCCTGATATGGTTTTCTAACTGTTTATTGCTAAAAGGGATCGTGAAATAGAATATTGAACCATTGCCCGGTTCACTTTCTACCCATACTTTTCCACCAAGCATTTCTACGTAATTTTTTGAAATTGCAAGACCCAAGCCTACTCCGTGAGCTGCTCTTTTATCATTACTGTCGACCTGAACATAGCGGTCAAATATGGATTCCTGCTTATTTATTGGAACACCAACCCCAGTGTCTTTTACGAAAAACTCGACATCTACAAGATGATGCACCTTTTCCCGATGTTCACGAAACAGTCCTGAAAATAATGAGTCCTGGTGATTTACTGGTTTTAAGGTGTATCCTATTTCAATAGAACCTTTATCGCTGTAACAAATAGCATTTTTAACAAGGTTGGTCAGGATACCATTGATTTTTTCGCAGTCGGTATCTATGAATGCTTCACAATTAGGTAAACTGTTTTCAAACGAGATTTGCAATCCCTTTTGTTCAACTTCGAGTTTGAAGAAATTATAAATATATTCGATTTGCTCATTGATGTTGCAAGGTGTAATTGTAACTTCGTTCTGTGTAACCTCTTTTTTAGAATCGCTTAATACATTATTTACAATATTTAGCAGATGGATTCCTCCTTTATCGATCATGCTTATGCAAAACTGCTGCATTTCATTAGTAAGATCATTTTGTTTCAGAAGATCCGAATAACCAAGTATACCGTTAAGCGGTGTCTTGATTTCATGAACCATATTGGCAAGGAAATTTGATTTGATCTTTACTTTGTTTTCGGCTTTTTCTTTTGCAATAAGGAGTTTTTCTGCCAGAAGTTCTTTCTCGTACACCTGAAAAGCAAGTTCCTTTTTTGCAATGATTAAACGTTGCTCTGCTTCCTTTTGAACCGAGATATCAATCACATTTACAAGACACTGGTTATTGTCTTCATTGGATATTCCTGTAAGTTTGACATATTTAGGCGTTTTGAAGTCAGAGAAAAGTGATACTTCACACGTTACTTTATCATTACTTCTAAAAATAGTACGGATAAATTGATCGAATACCGGTTTAGTTTCATCTGTAACAAAAAAACTGAACGGCTGGCTTCTATAATCTGTATGGGCAATACCGATCATATTTGCTCCGGAAAGGTTCAACTCAATTATTTCATTATTTCTGGAGAGTGTAATATATGCCGAGGGAGCAAAATCGTATAATTCTTTATATTTATCTGAGGTATACTTTGTTGTACCCGGAAGAATGATGCTATATTTATCAATATCATCTGATGAATGATTTGAATCATTTTTATGGTTGAAAGTAATTGGCCTGTATAGATGGTTTATGCCGTTGACTTTTGTTGTTTCTTCTTTCAAAAAGGTTAATTTTTTATTGTATAGATCTGAACTTTCTGCTGTATTATTGGTTGTTTTTAAACTGTTATTTTTCATAATAGGTTTTTAGAAGTAAATGGACTCAGTTTGCTCTCAGTTGAAATGGGTTGATTTTATTGACATTTGTACTTCCTGATTATTTGAATAATACATGTTTAAATAATGTCTAAAGTAACTTCCTAAAATCTCATTAGTTGTTACATAATAAACAAAAAAAATTACATAATTCATAGGTACATAAAGTGATGTATCCATAAAGAAGTATTCGTTCAAATAAAGTCTGGGAAATTAGTTGGAAGTGAACACTGAGAATGGGAAATAAGATTGGAGTTAAGCAAATGCGGATTCAAGAGGTGTGGATTACAAATCCACATCAACATTTCAGAATATAAATCATTCTTATGCTATAATCATTTCTATGAAGAAGATCCCTTTTAAGTCGTAGGATTTAAAAAGTTGCTATATCAGAAGTGCTTTTTAATCAACTCCATTAATGTGTTTTTATTCAAAGGTTTTGAAATGTAGTCATTACAACCGGCTGTAATAGCTTCTTCACGGTCTCCGATAAAGGCAAATGCAGTTTGTGCAATTATTACAACGTCTTGATTAAATTTTCTAATTTGTCGTGTTGCTTCGTGTCCATCCATTCCGGGCATTTTTATATCCATCAAAATCAGATCTATATCCGGATTATTATGGCAGGTTTTAATTGCATCGACCCCGTTTCTGACTATCAGTATCTCGATGGCAATCGATTTGACATTATGAAGAAGAAGTTCTAATGATGTTTCATCATCTTCAGCGATTAATATTCTTAGCCCCTTTAGCTTAGGTTCAGAATTATTAGGTTCAGTAATGTTAATCTTAACGGTTTTTCCTTTGGAAGAAGACTTATGAGGAATGGTGAAACAAAAAGTCGAGCCTTTGTCAACTTCACTTTCAACCCATATTTCTCCATCCATCATTTCAACATAGGCTTTAGAAATAGATAGTCCCAAGCCCAAGCCTTCAAACAATCTTGTTTTAGAGGCATCTACCTGGATAAAACGGTCAAAAATAGTTGGTTTCTTGTTTTCAGGAATGCCTATACCGGTATCAATTATTTTGAATTTTATAAAGTCACCCGTTTTACTAATATTAAATTCAACAGAACCGAATGTGGTGAATTTCAATGCATTGTCAATCAGATTGCTTATTATCGTTTTAAGTTTTGACCCGTCGGTAGAAATATAATCTAGTCCATCTGGTAAATCAAAGGTTAAAAGATAAGTGATTCCTTTGCGTTCAGCTTCCGATTTAAAACGGATGAACTGTTCTTCTGCAATATTTTTAATGGCAATATCCTGATTCACCAGTTTCATTTGTCCTGACTGGATTTCGGATATTTCAACAATGTCGTTGATGGTATTCATCAACCGGTAAGCGCTATTGTTGATGATGCAGATAAATTCATCTTTTTCTTTCTGTGACAATTCATCGTGTTGTAATATAGACAGATAACCCAACATTCCGTTGAATGGAGTCCTGATTTCATGAGAAATATTATTGAGGAAGGCTGTTTTAAGCAAGTCGTTTTCTTCGGCTTTTTCTTTTGCTTTTATAAGATCCTCAAGCATTATTTTCTTCTCTGTGATATCTTCTTTTACTGCAACAATATAGGTGATCTCTCCATGCCTGTCTAAAATTGGTGAGATGATGGCGCTTTCTATATATAATTCGCCATTCTTCTTCTTGTTATAGAATTCTCCTTTCCACTCTTTTCCTGATAAAATGGTTTCCCATAGTTCTTTGTAAAATGATATTGGATGTTTTCCGGATTGCAGTACTCTTGGATTTTTCCCTTTTACTTCATCAATAGTATATCCTGTCAGAGTTGAAAATTTTGGATTGACGTATTCGATATTGCCATTCTTATCAGTGATCACAACTGATACCGGGGTATGTTCAATCGCCCTACTCAGGAGTTTTAACTGTTTCTGAACCTCTTCAGTTTTTTTGTTTTGCGACACATCCTGAATTGTGCCTATTAAAGCTATAGGAGTGCCATCCACATCACATTGAACTTCGCCTACTGACTTTAAGTTTTTGACCTGACCGGTATCTTTGGTAATTATTCTGAATTCGATTGTATAACTCTCTTTGCTTTGCAATAATTCCTTACGTTTGTTCATGACGCGATCGAGGTCATCGGGATGAATACAATCGGATACATTTTGAATTTTCAGATAGCTTCCTATCGGGAATCCAAATATCCTTAATAATTCATCTGATGAAGTGTAAATACCTGTTATCAGATCCTGTTTCCAGTTGCCGACTTGTGCCATGCGTTGACTTCTCTTCAGTTCATCAACTATTTGCTGTAACTTCTCTTCAGCCTGTTTTCGCTCTGTAGTATCCAGAACGATGCCATGCCAGAGTATACTACCATCGGGCAGCCGTTCAGGATATGCCTGTGACCACCGCCATCTAAGTCCCTGAATAGGAAGGATGACTCTGTATTCACAATAGAAGATATCTAATGTACGGGCTGATTCTGCAATAGTCTCTTTGACATGTTGGAAATCATCAGGATGAAATCTATCGAAAATACATGATGTATCTTCTTGAACCTCTTCAGGGGTGACTTCATAGATCTCATTCATCCCAGGGCTTGCATAGGGAAATGATGAATGTCCGTCAGGGAATAAACGGTATTGATAAATCACACCGGGAACGAGACAAGCAAGGTTGCTAAATAGATCCCGGCTTTCTTCCAGTTTCTTCACAACTTTCTTGTGGACAATTATGTCTTTTTCGAATGATGACTTTAAAGATTTATTCTGTTGTTGCAATGCCTGCAACTCCTGAATAAGTTCTTCCCTTGTTTTATCCTGATAATTCATGTTTGTTTCTCCGATCAACAATAGACAACTATGGATTTGCAATCCCTTTTATTGCTTTATAACTAGCAAAGATATTATAAATATTCTTTTTCAAAATAAATCTCTATCAAAATTCATAAATAGTAAATGATCTTTAGTAAAGGAGAAACACAGAAGATGTAGGGAAGCTCCTTATGGGTCTCCAGTGCATAAACATAAAATCTACATTACCGATAAGAGACACACAAAGGGCCTCCCTACATTTTCTATATTACTGCCCTGGTGAGTATTGCTTTATGATCGTTGACTTTGTCAGCAAGTGATTGTATGGTAAGGTTTTTAGCCAGTTTATAAAACCCTTCTCGAACCGGAGAATAGTCTTCGTGCAATGGGCATGGTGTATCACAATCACATAGTTTTAGACCAAATCCACATTTAGTGAAGAACTTTTCACCTTCTACAACACGGATTACTTCATGTAAAGTCACCTGGACCAAAGCATCCACAAAGAAAAATCCACCACCTCTTCCTTTCATCGAAGAGATCAATTCTGCACGGGCCAGGTTTTGCAATACCTTAGCAGTGAATTGTTCGGGTGAATCTATCTCCTTTGCAATCTCTTTATATCCCGGTCTTTTACCTCCCAGATTTTGGATATATATATATACCAAAGCCCTGATGGCATATTCAGTAGTTTTACTCAGCATACAATCTTTTTAACTTTTAAAGATAGCTCTTTTCGAGTGCAATTGCTTTTGGAAACAGAATATTATTTTCAAGATGAATATGACGGTGCAGATCATTGTCAAAGTCCCTGAGTTGTTTCAGCGTTACATCATAGGTCGTGCAGCCGCCATCAGGAAGTGTGTAATTATTTGAAAGCTTTGCAATTTCAACAAAACGTTCACCCTCGTTCTGATGTTCTGCCAACATCATTCCAATCGGATTAGAGACAGAACCAAAGTGTGAAGCAGGTACTGGAGTGTTCGTTTTTTGTGCCGTTTCCAACCCTCTGATATGTGGAAACAATACATTTTCTTCCTTTTGCATATGGGCAGTCAAGGCTTCGGCTGAACCATTAAAGAGTTCTTTGATTCTGAATAATTCAGGATGATTCTCGCCATGCACCCTACAAAGTTTCTCCAGATTGGTATTCAGGAAAGGAATGCTTTCAGTTACATAACTATGGTGTCTTTTAATGATATAGTTTGACAGGTCGGTTAGATTCAGTTTATTGATGTATTCAGAGTCAGGATCAGATTCCGAAATCAATGATTCTAGTTGTGAAATCAACAGATCAGGGTTTAGACCTACTTCAAGACAAGCTTCAGATATCGCTTTTTTGCCTCCACAGCAATAATCAATGTTGTGAGAAAGAAACAGGGGGGCGGTTTTGAAATTTAACTTTACTACTTCGCCTACAGATGAATTTGGTGATATGCTCATAAATTTAAGTTTTAGATTCAGCGACAAATATACAACATTATTATTATAAAAAGACGTTGATGTCTTTTTATAATCTTTTTATTCTTATCTTTGTTTTATAAATCTATTTTAAAACTTACAGTTATGTCAATTAAAAGAGTTTGGCTCGACGAAAGTGAGAACGATTGTATCTCATGTGGAGCATGTGAATCAGCCTGTCCTGAAGTATTCGAAGTTCCGGATACGATGATTGTGAAAGAAGGTGTCGATTTTAGTAAGTACGAAGCGGCTATTTTAGAGGCCGTGGACAGTTGCCCGACAGAAGTAATTAAATACGAATAATATGGGGGCGTATTGCATACGCCCTCATATAACCATACATGTTTAATGTTACTTATTGTTTTTCTTTTTTCTCCTATAGGGGATATACCATGCGAAGAAGCCGGTAATCAGAATCAATATTGCAGCCAAACCAGTTAGAGGAACAATCAAAATATAAAACGGTCCGATAAGAAATTCCCATATCCTGCCTGTATGGATTTCCAGTGCCAGGTTCCATAATGATATCGGACTCTTTTTGATGATCTCATCCGGCATAGGCGGAAACTTTCCTGACTTCCCAAGCGGAATAGCTCCACCCGAATAGTCAAAAACATATCTGTGAATTTCAGATGTTCCAATAAATCCTGCAACAGCAACAGCTCCAAATGGAGATCCTTCAAGACTAGCCGGATCAAAAGCCAGTTTGGTAACGTTATCCTGAATAATACCCTTTTCAGGAACCCAACGGAACAGCCCGTAAAAGCTCCCAATCAGATATTCTCCCTTAGAAAGTTTCTCGAAATCATTGAGCCCCATGATGCTTACCGGAGGTTGTTCTTCATATTTCTTCAACAGTGAACCAAATTCATTATCCGAGTAATAGATGCCATCTGAGGTGGCCACTATATATCGTTTCAGCTCATCATCATACAACAGATCACGGAATTTGTCTGTCCATGGATTCGGATTATCCAGCTTAGAGTATTTGATTTTTGTAACCTCTGTATAAGCAATCGGAATAAGCAGGGGAGGGCGCAGGAATACGCCGGTCATAGTCGTCAGTAACAATATGATTATAGCCCAGGATCCCAACCTGTTGTGCCATTTAAGAGAAAACCTGTTCACTTTCCTTACACCTGTTTTCGATGATTCCTTTACCCGTTTTATTAGGTGAGGAACAAACCAGTAAAAGATCCCGGAAAGTGTAATGAGTATGAAAAGAAGCCCGACCAGATCAACCAGTAACTTCCCCGCAATACCATATATTTCCCCACTATGGATGACCCATAAGGTTCTGAACAGACCCACTTTGTTATTTGAATCTATCCCTGCCGGAACTTTTATTTTGCTGAATTTAAATACTTTATCGTTTATGTTCGCATTCAGAATATAAGAACGGGTCATTACAATCAATGAATCCCTCTTTTCAAGCACCTTCACGATCCTCTCTTCATCTACTGGCAGGATGATCTTTTTCCACCCTTCAGTATATTCGTATAGCCCAAACAGCGTACCAGCCAGTAAACGATGATTCTGTGTGGATAGTAATGAATAGATTTTGCGGTTATCAATCCCTTTTGGAAATCCTTTATTGAAATCTCTGAAACGTGTAAAATTGGTGTCGGTTTTCCAGATCCCAATGTTCCCAAAGATCAATAAAGAGTCATCGGGTAGTGTGACAGTAGATTTGACAGCGGCAAGGTTCCAGTTCTTGTAATGATAACCTCCAGGGATCCATTTCCGGTTTACATCTACCGATGAAAACAGATCTCTGTGATTCAATACAATACCCGAAACAGAAAAGAGTAAAATGAAAAGGGCAAAGATCAATCCGGGCCATTTATGATATTTTCTAAACCATTTCAGTAAACGGGCCTTCTTTTTGATTTCCAAATCCACAGGCAGGGTATTTTTAAAAAACAGATGAGTGCAATCAACACCCATCTGTTTTTTATGTTCATATTTTAATGAAAAGATCAGGTCATAACAATTGGTGTTAATAGTTAGTTAATCGATCGAAAACTTTTTCAATATTCTGACAATACTCTATAAATAACCTCCCCTATACAAATTGTGAACAGGTATTGGAGTAGTAAACAATTGAAGAACAGAAACAAGGGTAAATAAAAAAAGCTGTCTCTTTCGAAGCAGCTTCTTTTAACTTAAAAACTTAAAAACTTTACACTTAAAACTTCTCTTTAATAAAGACCATTGGTAAGTCAATGTTTTTTGTTGTGCTACCGGTCTTCAATATTTTGTGCCTTATTTGATGGTTTAAGGCTAATATTTTTAGATTTGTGTTGTTCAGGACACCACAGATTTTATTTCTATTTAGTTGTAGTTAACGATTACAGGGAAGCCTGTTCCATTGGTATAAGCACCGGCTACCTGAGATGCACCTACATGAAGTGTTGCACCTACTTTAACTGTTTGTGTGCCACCAACCAAATTTCCACTTCCTGAAGGGGTGCTGGTGAAACCATCAATACTCATGGTATTTGCGCCACTTGTAATCGTATAGGTCGAAGGCAATGTGATAGAAAATGAAGATGTTCCCAAACCGTTTACCGTAAACTGAGCTGCTGTGACAGTTCCAGCTGTTACAGGGAGTGTAACACCACCTGACTTGGTTCTGGTGTTATCAGTTGCTAATACTACTGTTCCCAAAGCTGAACTGACTGCAATACTTCCAAAGTTCATGTCAACAGTTTTTGAGATTGAAATCGGAGTGATGATGGTGGCTGTTCCGGTAGCGGTACCTGTTACCTGAGCATTAACGTTGGATGCGAATAACACCATCATTAAGATTGCTACGAATACCGGGGTAAAATTTTTCATTGTTTTAATTTTTATATGTTTTAATTTGATTTGTTTAAGTTGTAAAGTAAATGTAATATTTACCTCAATAACCAATATCGTGCCAATTATCTGTTATTATCTTGCATTGTTAATTAATTTATAATAAAATGTTAGTAAATATCAATAAATCAGAATGATAAATTTTATTTAATTTTTTAATAAATTTTATTTCGATGTCAATTTATTGCATTTATGTGTTTATTATTGATGATATCTTTACGTGCTGTAATGTTTTGAAATCGCGAAACGTAAAATAATATTACAATTATTGTGTGTTGTTTTTAATCTTCAATTCATCAATACAAGATTTTTTATCTACTCCTTATATCGGATCTGTCGGAAAAGTTGGGGAGAGATTATTGGATCAGTGAAAGCCAATTTCATAAAAGGACACTCGAAAGAACCTAAAGACACGATGAGGATATGAAGAATAGAATTCAACTTTTCTCTTTGTTTACAACTTAGGGGTTTCGCGTACGTTTCGCGTACCTTTCGCCTACCCTACGCGTACCCTTCGCGTTCTAAGGACGACGGGAAAGGTAGGCGAAAAGTACGCGTATGGCATGCGTAAGGGGGAGAGTATCTACCAATGATCGGGAAATGGCCTGGGAGAGAATCGGGAGTCATCAAAGCAGTATTAAAACCTGTTTCATTGAGAATAATGCAAAGAAAGCACTTTTTTTTACCCCCATCTTTTCGGACTGATCCTTTATATCACTATTCAGAAATACTCAAAACAAAAAAAGGCCGTCTCTTTAAAAGACAGCCTTTTTAATATAAAGCGTGTTGTTTAGAGCAACAGCTGTTTGATAGGGTGGATTAGTTGTAGTTAACAATTACAGGGAAACCTGTAGCATTTGTATAAGTCCCTGCTACCTGTGATCCTGCAACATTCAGAGTTGCGCCAACATTGATAGTCTGTGTTCCGGATGTTAGTGCGCCTGTTCCTGAAGGATTGCTGGTAAAAGTGTTTACGGTCATTGTCTCAGAACCGGTAAGTCTGGTGATGGTGTAAGTTGTAGGTAGAAGGATTGAATAAGTTGATGATCCCAATCCTGTTACAGTGAAAGCTGCTGCTGATACTGTTCCAGCTACTGCAGGAAGAGTTACGCCACCTGTTGCTGATCTGGTACTACCATTTGTTAATACTACTGTACCTGCGGCTGTACTTACTGCAATGCTTCCAAAATTCATGTTACCTGCATTTGCAATTGCAATCGGAGTGATAATGGTTGCTGATCCTGTTGCTGTTCCTGTTACTTGTGCGCTTACTGTTGCTGTTATTGCTACTAAAACGACTGTTGCGAATAATGTGATTAATTTTTTCATGGTTTAAAGTTTCTTTTAATTTTTTTATATTTAAAATTGGTTTGTTTCGATTGTAAAATAATTGTAATGTTTTTCTCAATAACCAATACCGTGCCAACTTTTTATTTTTGAGTCATGCCATGAATTAAATTTATGTTTTATGTTTTATATATATGTATATATAAGAGAATTAAATTAAGAAAAAATATTTTAATTTATTTTTATATTCTGCATAATATATTTACAACACATACACAAAGCGTGAATGTTTTACATGATGTAATAAAAATATATCGCAAAACGTAAAGATATTTATCACTTATTGTTTATGGGGTCTAAACAGGTGATGTTTAAATAGCAAGACAAAGCAATCCGGAGGGTTTAGGTCTAATAATTTAACCCTCTGGATTTTAAACAGAAGTCATGAAGTTGCTAATGATGATATCCCTGCGGGATTGAGGAAGAGGGTGTTTCAGACCGTTATTACTTTTCTGAAACAACTATTTTCACAAAGCCGGCACCTTGTTTTGATGCCTCTATTGCCCAGCACAAATAGACCAAAGGAGCATTCCAGTTGATGGCGATTTCGTTGGAAGCATAGGCTCCCATGTTGTCCAGATAGGCTGTTTCGGGTTCAGTGAATTCATATTTGCAACCATCTTGTCTGCCGGGATTAGGGCCTCCAACCAATAACCCCGGTACGGGATCATCAATTCCATCTGCTGTAGACTGACGGTGATGAGGATGCATGGGTGATTTGGAACCAATGCCGGTGACAAAACAAAAGCCTGTCGCGTTTCTTCCCAACAGGTAGTCGAGATTTGACAAGGCACTGATCACATATTTTCGGTCCATGGTCAACCTGTATGCATTCATCAGTAGTACTCCCTGGTTGGCACATACCGCATTGCTACCCCATACAAAGTCGCGGGAGGATTGCCCCATGACAGTTTGAAATGCATTGACAGGGACCTTGGCAATGAATCCATCGGCATATTCTAAAAGCCTTTTCATCATTGGTTGAGTGATACTGACCGTATAGTCAGGTAATGCTTTCCGGTGGTTCAGGAGCGAATATACCCCAAGCATATAGACATTTCCCCATGACGGAATCGAGATTCTATTGTCGGCACCCTTGAGGATCACATCATAATAAGTCTTTTCTTTCGTGTCGATAAAGAGCTCTGTGGCTGCCCAGAACCACTCATCTGAAAAGCTCCGGTCGCCATATCCACCGGTTGTGATCTTAGGTTCAAACTGTGTGTTTATTAAGTTCTGATTGTATTCCAGTGCGGGGTTCTGTAAAGCCCATTGCCATGCCTTTTGAGCCGCTTTTAGGCAGCTGTCAGAGAGTTTTAATTGCTTCTTTGGATAAGTGCTTAAAAGCCGGCTGGCCTGAGCCATGACGGCTGCAAAGTCCAATGTGGCTGCTGTTCCTTTCTGGACGACGTATCTGGGTTTTGTGGTTACTCCCGGCATTACCATCCCGTCGAAGGCAGCATTTGTACATTTATTATACACCCCGCCATCTGAAGGATCTTGCATGGAGAGCATCCATCGGAGGTTATAGATGACTTCGTTCAGTATATCGGGAATCCCGTTTCCACTCTCGGGAATATTCGATTTGAGTTTGGTAAAAGGGATCGGATTCTCTTCAAAGGCCGATAACAATGTCCCCATGGTGATGCCACTGTTGACAATGTATTTGTTGTAATCGCCTGCATCATACCAACCACCGGGAGTAGAGATCTCTGTTCCTGCAGGGCGTTCTTTGGTTGCTGCCGAAGGATGAATGAGTACTTTGGTATCTGGATGGCCTGCAGGACGGGCCCATTTGCCTGCAAATTTAGGTAACAAAGGGATGGAAGAGCGTTGAAAATAATAACCCTTCAGCGATGCGATGGCAACGTCTCTGTATACATCTTCCCCGATTGTGAATGTGTAAGACTTTCCAACTCCCGGAACCCAGAGGTTATATGATCCAGACTTTGTGAATTTACTGAAATCTGCAATCTGTGTTTTAGTTCCTGAATATGCTGATTGCATCAAACTTCCCAGGGTTCCTTTGAAAACGGTATCTTTTGAATTGGCCTTGATGAGACAAAACTGTTGAAGGGATTCTTTAATAGTTATCACGGCTATCTTAGGACCAAAAGGATAGAATCCTAACTGATTCAATTTGATGTTATCGGCGCCTGATTGTGAATATCCGTCAAGGTAAATCAATGAAAAGGTAACAATTAAAAGGATAAACCGGGATAATCTGTAATTCAGTTTCATCTGTGTTATGGGATTTTATTGTTTTGGGAACAAATATAATAACTTATTACGAAGTATAAGCAAGAAAAACAGGGGGCTTATTTACGCTTTTGAAAACTAATCAATATGAATAAACTCAAAGCCAGCAATCCCCCAATCATGAAGTCATGGCTTGTTAAATAGATTCCTGTGAATCCTGCAATCGGGTAGCCGATGGCCCACCATAAATGTGACCAGGCAAAGTGACTCCCGTATGCTTTGCCTTGTTGTTCCAGAGGGATGTTTTCAGCAATTAGGATTTGTGATGGCATTTCAGCAAAACTGAGTCCCGATCCTGCAATTATCCATAGGATCAGTAATATTCCATAAGGAACAATATTAGCAGATAAAACAGCAAACGAAATCATCAAAGCGCCTGTGATTAATAGCCTTGTTTTGTTTTTCGACTTGTCAATGGTATTGGCCATGAAAGCCGCAATAGTTGCACCGATACCGAAAGCTGTCATTGCCCATCCATATTCTTTATCTGTAAGCAACATATTGCCTTTGATATGACCGACTGTATTGACCAGGATCTGAGCGCCAGCTATGGCGGCAACCAATTCCATTAACAATGAAAAGCGGATTGACTTATTGCCAAATATCAGTTTCGTTCCATTTATTGTGTTTTCCCAAATGGCAGCGATCGAGGACTGTTTAGAGGGAGGTCCCTCTTTCAAAAAGGAAAATGGGATGAAGAAAACCAGGACAGAAGAGAGAATAAAAGAAAAGGCATCTACAAGAAATATTTGTCGGGAGCCCCAAAAGACTGCAACCACACCTGCCAGTCCCGGACCAAGCATCCCTAGTAGTTGCCATGTGGCATTTGACAAGGCTATTGCATTTCCAAATTTCTCTTTGTGCAGTATAAGTTGCGGTATGGATGCTTTGAAAGCCGGTGAAAAGAAGGCGTTAAATATGTTGAGCAGGAAGATCAGGATATAGAGTTCCCCTACAGTGGTGATGAAGGCTAATGAGAAGACGATTATCATCCTGGCCAGGTTGGTGATAATCATTATTTTTTTCCGATTGAAACGGTCTGCCAGTATGCCGGCATAGGAGCCGAATATGATAAATGCAGTGACTCTGATGGTTAAAGCAATAGCCAGTATTTTAGCAGACTGATTACCGCCAAATTCAAATGCCAGTAGCGCAACGCCTATCCAAGTGAAAGCATCTCCCAAAAGACTGATTGCCTGTGCAAAATATAGTCTGGCAAACAAAGTCTCTTTGAGGGAGTTCAGTGGCTCGAATATTTTCATTAATCTTTTAGAAATATTATTGAACAGGTCACGACCTGTCCCTACATAAGTGAAAGTGCTTATTTGTTGTTTTTTGATTTATAGACCATATCGATATTGATAGCGCATGAAAGGATAGCCAGTTTACTTTCGTCAGATGAATATTTAGGTTCAATTTCAACCAGATATTTATCGGATGTTGTAAACATCTCACGTGCCAGGCCAGCCCACTTTTTAGTGATATAAGCGATCTTGATTTCAAAGGCGTTTTTGATTACAAATTTTCGGGCTCTCCAGTTTCCTGAGATATTGGCCTGTACATCATTAGATTTATTGTAAAGGATAAAAGTGGGTTTAAAAAATTTGAATACCTGTTGAATGGTTCCCGTAATATTACCATTTGGATCCTGAATCAGTGTTTTAGACATAATGAAAGTCCAGCCTCGGGATATTGTCGCCAATAACTGGTCTCTGGAATCCCTGATCTCCAAATGGAAAGGGAGCATTGATTTACTCATAAATACCCTTTGAAACTTCTCTCCTGATGTGAGCTTTTGAACGATAGAACCTATCATGACACCTTGATCATTGTAGATTTTATAAATATTGTTGAATTGCAATACATTCACTTTTTCGTCAACAAAGTAACTGTTTGTCTCAAAGAAATTGGTTTCCATGTTTTCTCTTTTTATACTATTATTTTGATCTCAACTTTTTACTTAAATTGAAGATTTAATTGACAATAGCAAATATAGCGTTTATACTGTTGAGAATTTCTATTTGTTAAAATCATTGATAATATTTTTGGAGGATATATTTTAATAAATATTGGTTCTGTGATTCTGTCATGGCGAGCTACAAGCCCTCCCTACATCACCAACAATGTCGTACAATAGAACCTAAATATTTAATAGAAAAATAATCTTATTATAAATTATAAGTGATTAATATAATGATAATCAATAGTGTCAAAATATTTAACATAAAAAGTTATTATTAATTAATAAATGGGTGAACAATTTAGCTTGACTTCAGGTTCTATAAGGTGTAAATTTGTATAATCTGGAATTTATCAAATCCATACCCATGCTAATACCAATACTTTTATCAGTTACTTATTTTTTTGGTTGTTTTGGAGCAGCATTTGCTGCGGAAAATAAGGTAGTCAGTTCCCAAAGTGTCTTTCATATAGCAGTGATATTTACGCCTTTGATAGCTTTCATTGTCGTTTATTTCTCTCCAAAGAAAAAGGTTGTGCAATCAAAGATGATTGAATGCAAAAACTGCGGTTTTGATATTGAAGGAAAACATATATCAGGCACTGATAGTGATAAAAAAGGGATTGTTGTAATAGAAGAACCTAATTATTCCTAAAGCTGTTCATCGGCTGCATGTATTTCTTTGTGTCCTGAATATTCCAGTGACATTTCAATCCTGCGTAAATCTGTATATTTAGAAGCCCAAAAAATTGGTAAATTGCGGCATCTAATCATTTCTTATTGTCTACTAAGATCAGTTGTATGGATAATACTGAGAAAAATATATTTATAGCTCAGAATCAGATGAAGGTTGAGTTCTCAAGGATTCTACTGAGCCTTGGATTTTCAGATTCAAAGGCAGAACAATGTGCAGAAATATTTACGATAAACAGTCTTGAAGGGGTTTATTCGCATGGGGTCAATCGTTTTCCCGGATTTGTAAAGAACATTAAAGAAGGATATATAAGGCCTGAAGCTGAACCTATATTGGTTCACAGGACAGGTTCAATTGAGCAGTGGGATGGTATGAATGGTCTGGGGCCACTGAACGCTTTATTTGCAACTGAAAGAGTCATGGAGATGTCCCGGGGAAATGGAATCGGGATGGTAGCATTGGCTAACACAAACCATTGGATGCGTGGGGGTACTTATGGCTGGCAGGCTGCCCGCGAAGGATTTGTATTTATTGGATGGACTAATACGACTGCGAATATGCCTGCCTGGGGAGCTAAAGATTTCCGACAGGGGAATAACCCACTTGTTATTGCATTACCCTATGGGGATGAGGCCATTGTTCTTGACTTTGCAATGACACAGTTTTCATATGGGAAAATGGAATCCTATCAACGAGAGAGAAAGAAGTTGCCTTATCCTGGTGGTTTTGACAACAAGGGTATGTTGACTTCAGATCCGGATGAAATTATTGCATCCCAGCGGGCTTTGCCCATAGGTTACTGGAAAGGTGCCGGTCTGTCATTGTTGCTTGATATCATGGCAACTATTCTTTCCGGAGGTCTTTCTACGCATGAAATCAGTAAAGACAAAGTTGAACACAGTGTGTCACAAGTCTTCATTGCCATCAATCTGAAAAGCCTGAAAAACTTCCCTGCAATTGAAAACTCAATCCATCAGATCATTGAAGATCTTCAAAATTCAGAGCCTGAAACGGGAACTACTAAAATAAGGTATCCGGGAGAGAACGTTGTTAAGATCAGAAATGAAAATCTCCAAAATGGTATTCCGGTAAATAAATTTATCTGGGAACAAATATTGACACTATAGATTTCTATCAAGTTTAAGCTTTCTTTGGGTCATTTTATCCCAGATAATAATCTTAAAAATTTGTTATTTCTTTCATTTTTTTTTTCAAAGAGCATTTTCATTTGGCAAACCTATTCCCAATTTGGGAAAAAGCACAGTATATTGATTGCAAAATGAGAAAAACCATGTCTTGTTTAAGGGAGTTATAACTGCTATGAGAAACAAGTATTTAAATATATTTGACGAATTATTCAGTGTTTGATGCTTTCTTTCTTCAATTAGCCTTCAAATGAAATAAATCTATTTTTAGATCTCTATCTTTTGAAAAATACAGCAATGCATTATTATAAGTTATTATTCAGGGACTTTTTCAGAACAATCAATTGATTAAACCTGATTAAACAAAGTGGTGAGTTTCATTTTGGGAATAAATATAATTCCTTAATATGGAATTCATTACAGAGTATTTAATATACTTTTGTGTATTAGAAGAAAATAAAAAAGCCCTGAACTAATCAGGGCTTCAATGGTATAAGGAAGATCTATGTGTTCCTGTTTTTTGATGTTTTAATTGTTGGTCTAATGTCTAAAATATGGGTTAATGAGTATTCTGTCTTTTCATATTAAATTTCAAAATGTCTACAAATAAGCTAGTTAGTTCTGATAATCTTTTAGTGAGTCCATTAATTTCTGACGGGAGAGGAAAATGCGACTCTTTACAGTGCCTATCGAGATATTCAGTTTCTCAGCTATTTCATGATATTTATAGCCAGAATGATATAGTTCGAAAGGTACACGTTGATTTTCATTGAGTTTAGTGATTTTACTGTTGATTTCTTTTGTATGGAACTCACTATCTGGTGACGGGAAATCTGATTTACACTGAATATTCAGATTGAAAAGGTCATCGGTATTGTCCATTATACTATTGATATTACGTGTCTTACGATAATTGTTGATATAGGTGTT
>JGI24140J50213_10000444_pt1 | contig 19276 bp, 17 predicted proteins | sample BarGraIncu00222A_FD_50213 | JGI IMG/M metagenome (IMG submission 50213)
GGAGCCTTTATTGCCTTTCATGGATCATGGAACCGGGCTCCCCAGGATCAAAAGGGATATAATGTGGTGTTTGTCCCCTTCCAGAATGATAAGCCATCAGGGAAATGGGAGGTGTTTGCAGATAACTTTGCAGGTGTGCCGGAAATTAAAAGTCCCCGTGATGCTCACCACCGTCCTTGTGGATTGGCACTGGATACTGATGGCTCTCTATATGTGGTCGAGGACATTCAGGGGAAGATCTGGAAGATAACTTATAACCGTTAAACAGATAACGTATTGATAAACATGATCAAACTATTCAGATATGCCCTCTTTCTTGTAAGTTTCCTTTTGACAGGCAACAGCATTCAGGCTTCAGTATTAATGTGTAAAGAATTTAATTTTTCAAAACCACAGGTTTTAAAAGGTAGTCAAAAGATTACACCTGCAGAAACCGGAAAAGAATTGTATCAGAAATATTGCCTGACGTGTCATCAGGCAGATGGTGGTGGCGTTCCCTTTACTTTTCCATCGCTCATTAAAAGTGAATGGGTTAATGGAGACAAAACCAGATTGATCAAAATTGTATTAAATGGGCTGGAGGGTGATATTACAGTTGGAGAAGACACCTTTAGTGGGGTCATGCCAAAACTCAATAACCTGACGGATGTTCAGATTGCAACAGTTTTGACCTGGTTAAGAAAGAATTTTGAAAACAACGCCGTGGCTATAATTCCAGGCGATGTCAAGGGGCTAAGAGGAAAATAAAGAAACTGTCGGAAAAGCCATTGTGCTCTCAATCTATCAAACGTAAACTCTTAAAATCGACAGTAGGGAGATTGAGAGGAAACGTCCATTACCAATAGCCGGATATGTTCCGGATCTCAGTAAATATTTCTCTCAAAACTCCCTACCGGTATCTTTTAATGGGGTCAGTCCCCATTATGCTTAAAAATGGGGACTGACCCCATTAATCCATTAATTAGAACAGATAAATGGCACAAAGTGACTGGGCGATAATCAATATTGAAAAGACATAATAGATCAGCACCTTTTTAAACTTATCCTTTGCAATGACTGCTTTATTGGAAAGTATCAAACCCAGTGTAGCTATCAGCAAAGCAAAAAACATCATTACAATGTGTTCTATGGGCCATAAACGCTTCGATGCCAACCTGGATCCACTCTCTGCTCCCAAATAGTCATATCCTGACATGGGACCAAATTTCGTAAATAGTAAAAAGCCAAAAAACAGTTGTAAATAGAGCGTAACCAGAAAGGCATAAGCCAGAAACCTGTCCAGTTTGGTGTAGTCCCAGTGTTTTATAATTCCAATAACAGAACGGATAATCAGCCAGATAGCAAACAGCATAAATGTTGCACTTATAAGAATATGAATAAATCTTATAATATCATGTAAATTAGACTGTTGAATATTTACTGGCATCATTTATTTTTGATTATTTTTTTTGTATCAAGCTTTACAATGTATCAAAGTAGATGGCCTTATCTGCAAGCATTCGGCCCTGCATAATCCGATCAGCCATTCCTATTCCGTTGCGTAAATTGCCCCCTATAATTAATCCGGGATACTTGTTTTCAAGTTCTGTTATCGTTTCAAATCGTTCACCACTGTCTGCTTCATACTGTGGGATAGCATATTCGTGACGAATAATTTTAAAGAGATCAGGTTTGAATTCATTCAAATGCATCACTCCGCAGATCTCCTTTTCAATAATCTTCACTATTTCCTCATCGGTGAGTTTAAAAACTTCAGGTTTTCGAACACCACCCATGAATATTGACAACAAGGCGCCATCCTTAGGAGCCCGGTTATTAAAGAGTGCCGACATAAAAAGAACGCCCAGGATCTCCCTGTTTTCTTTAAACGGTATCAAACCACCAAAAGCATCCAGATTCATCCCTTTCCATTTATCAAATCCTAATATAACCTGGATCACTTTCGTGTAGTGAAGGGCTGTGACTTTAGAAAGTGATTTTGGATCGATAAAAGTAATCACTTTATCCAATTGATGCGCACCTATGGTAGAGATAACTTTTCGGGTTTCAAGCTCAACCGGTATGCCGTTTTGATCGATGAATGAAACAATGTAATGATTTCCAATTAGTTTAACAGAAAGATTGGAGATCCCGAGCTGAATATTTTCTTTCCCAATTCTTGTTAATAATGCATCTGTTAACTTTGAAAGTCCGCCTGCAACTGAAAAAACATCACGGGTCACCTTCTTCTCTGAATCTGTCTTGGGTTCAAACTTTTTCTTAAATGATCCCTTGATAAAGCTGCCATATTGTTGTTCAAGATTGTAGAGTTTAGGCAATGCATATTTTGGAACCAGTCGGTTGGGATCGCCTGCATAGACACCCAGGATAAAAGGGTCGATGGCATAATCAAGAAAGCTTTGTCCCATTCTTCGTTTCACCATTTCGGCAAGGGTCTCTTCAGGGTTCGTACCGGCCTTGCGAAAGGGTTCACCAAGAATTCTGAACTTATCTTTTAATGTAAACAAGGGTGTATTGACTGCCGTCTTGAGCGAAGAAGGCAACGGTTCCCATTGTCCGTCTTTCAGGATATAGCGTTTCTTTACATTTACATTGGCCGTCTCGATCTCACATTCCCCTTTCAGGTCTTCAAATAATCGCAAGACTTCAACGTTTCCCAGGACGCCTGAGTTGGGACCTTCTTCATAGAGATATCCTTTTTCGTTGATCGTATTGATAACGCCCCCTACCCTGGTTGCTTTATCGAGCATCAGGAAATCTATCCCACTCTTTTTCAAATGATGAGCTGTGGTGAGTGCGGTCAGTCCAGCTCCAAGAATTACTACATCTTTCATACCTATTTTCTTATAATATCTGCCAATAACCTAATAAATGTCGTATCGGCTTCGGGGATTAATACTCTGGATACATGAACAATACCGGGTATAGTTTTAGCAAACGGTACGATCACCTTATCGAGATCATACAAGGTTTCCAGGTTTTCGTTTACAAAACTGATCGGAATAATTACAATTTCTTTTTTACCTGCTTTTGCCAGGTTCTTCAAACACGTATTGACATTGGGACCTACCCATTTTCCACTTCTCATACCCGATTGATATGCTACTTCATAATCCAGCCCAAGTTTCTGTGATATCAAAGTTCCACTTTCCCTGATTTCGCGTGGATAGGTATCTCCGTTTCTGACCAGATATTCAGGGATAGAGTGAGCGCTAAACAAAAGGAATGGATGTTTAAGATGATGAAGCTGAATATGTGCCGTGATCAGATTTGTCCAGAATGCTACAAATCCATCATGCTGATAGAATCTTTTTTCAAAATGAATATCAAGTGTTTCTACCCTTTTCATGACGCGTTGAATATCATCCATGACACTGCCGGAGGTCGAAAAACTTGATTGAGGATACAATGGAATGACGCTGATTTCATTGATCCCTTCGTCTTTGAAATAGAGCAGACTATCTTCAATCGTTGGAGAACTGTATGAAAATGCCATCTTCACCATGTAATGCGGTTCCAGTTCTGCCTGAAGAGACTGCACCGTTTTACCGGTAGCTTTAATGATCGGGGTCCCACCAATCAATTGATATTTCTTCCATGACTTTTTATACCGTGAATTGCTGATAACAAATGAGAGCATGTTCCGGATGGTCCTTCCAAAAGGAAGAATTCTCGGATCTTTAAACATCCTGGAAAGAAAAGATTTCATCTCCTTTTCAGTCCTGGCTCCTCCCATATTAACCAGCAAAACTCCTGTCATACCGTTTTAGAATAGATGTTATCGCCCTTTTGGATTGCAGGATCGAGTGCCATCGCTATATTACGTGCAAACATCAACCCATTGTCATGAAGTTTGATTTCTTTGTTGTTGATAAACATCAGGTCGTCAAGGATAAAGTCAAGAAACTTAATCGGTTCAAACAATAAGAGATGTTTCAGTTCAACTACTGACATATCAAACTGACCTGCTATTTCTTCAAATACCAGTAATCCGTTACACATGATGCTGTTGATGACTGTTCTTACGATCTGTTCATCGCGACTTAAATTATACCCCCGCTCTATGGCAAAGCCGGTCTCTTCAATGGCTTTCATATAGGGCATGAAGTCTTTGATGTTCTGCGCATAGGCTCCCCACAACTGACTGATGGAAGAAGCTCCGAAACCATAAACCTGTCCGGTAGTTTCCAGTGTACAATAGCCCTGAAAGTTGCGATGGAGCTTTTTGTTTTTAAATGCCTGTGCCAAATCATCATTGGGCAGGGCAAAATGGTCAATCCCTATCGAGACATAACCGGCTTCCTCCATCTGATGGATGGTGTTGATCAGCATGGTCATTTTCTCATCTGCAGTTGGCAATCCAATCTTTTCAAGCTGCTTCTGGGCTGATTTCACCCAGGGGACATGTGCATAAGAAAAGGTAACGATGCGGTCGGGTCTGATTTCAATGGCCTGCCTGAGGGTTTGAGCAAAACTTTCGACAGTCTGCAAAGGCAATCCATAGATAAAATCAAGGTTGATGCCATGAAATCCTTTGGTCCTCAAATAGTCAACGATATCTTTGACCGGGTGTTTGGGTCCCTTACGGTTTACTGCATTTAAAACATCCTCCCTGAAGTCCTGGATCCCAAGGCTCATGCGGTTAAAGCCCATCTCTGCCAACTGATCGATATGGAGATAGTCCAGATAGGCAGGACTGCATTCCATGGCAATCTCGGCTTTAGGATCGAGGGTGAAGATCGATTTGACATGATCCATGATCTCACGGATGTAGTTCATGGAGATTGAATTGGGTGTGCCCCCACCCCAATGGATCTGGGTGACCTTCCGGTTCAAATCCAACAATGCGGATACATTATTTATTTCCACCTTTACGGCTTCAATATAGCGTTCAACAATGGATTTCTTTTGGGCAATGACAGTTGTACAACCACAGAAATGACATTGCTGGGGACAGAAAGGAACATGAAAATAGAGTGATATGTTTTCGGGAGTCTGTCTATTCGAAGCTTTGATCTGTGTCTTGTAATCAAACGTTGTAAATGCTGTCGTAAAGTAGTTTGCAGGAGGATAGCTTGTGTATCTTGGTCCCGAAACATTGTATTTATTTAGAAATTCACTGCTTATTTTCATTATGCTAACTCCTTTCCCAGTTAGTTTGTTTTACCCAGTCGACAACCAGCTTAGCGTTTTCAAAAGGAATACCGGGAATGAATCCATGTCCCAGATTGAAGATCCAGTTTTGATTTTTTGTTCCGAAGGAGACGTACTTTTCAAGCGTTTCAATGATGGTCTCTTTGTTTGCCAACAGTAGTCGGGGATCAAGATTACCCTGGATGCCGATTTCAGGTTTCACCAGTATGCGTGCTTCTTCGATGGGTGTCTGCCAGTCAATACTCAGGAAATCACAATCATCGGGATAAATATGCATGATGCCTGTTCCCAGTCCTTTGGGAAGGAAGATGACCTGACAACCTGTGCTCATTACTGCTTTTGAAATCTTACGCACATAAGGCATGATCATATCAAAGTAAAGCTCTGATGGGATGAGTCCGGCATGGGTTTCAAAGATTTGAAATGCAGAGACACCATGTTTGATCTGGTTAAGGGCATATTCCACCGATAACTCTGTAATAATAGTGAGCAGCTGATGTGCCAATGCCTTATTTTGATACAATAAGGCCACTGCATCGGGGAATGTGTGATTGGTGCCCAATCCTTGCACCATGTAACAAAGTGTCGTAAAAGGGGCTCCGCAGAAGCCTATAAGGGGGGTGTCTGCAGGACGGGTCTTCAATACTTCATCAATCGCATTATAGATATATTCAAGTTTTGAAGCATCAGGTTTTAATGTACTCAACGGATCGGACATCCCTTTCAAGGCATGCTCAAACTTAGGTCCTGTTTCAGTAAAAGTCAGATTCATTCCAAGGGCAGCCGGAATCACCAGGATATCTGAAAACAAAATAGCTGCATCGACTCCCAGATCATCTACAGGCAGTAAGGTTACTTTTGCTGCCAGCTCCGGAGAATGCATCAGTTCTTCAAAGCTATATTGCTTGCGCATTTCGAGATAAGAAGGCAATACCCTGCCGGCCTGCCGCATAAACCATACAGGTGGACGTTGGGTCTTTTCTCCCTTCAAAGTTTTTATGAAAATGTTATCTGCCATAGAATTTATTAAAATAATGTAAATGGGATGTCTAAAAAGCACGGTCACTGAGCGAAGTCGAAGTGACATTTACTTAAACCTCAATGTCGTTTCGACTTCGCTCAACGACCAAATCTGGCTATTTAGACATCTCCCTACTTTGAAAACCAACCAACAAAATCATTTATTACAATTGCTGCAATGCCTTTAGATTGGCAGCAATGATTGTTTCAATATCACGATCGGTGTGTGCGTATGATACAAACAAACACTCAAACTGTGAAGGGGCCAGATAAATACCGCTTTCCAGTGCCATTTTAAAATAGGCTGCATACTTCCGGGTATCTGAATTCATGGCTTCTTTCAATGAGGTCACTTGTTTTTCGTTTGTAAAGAACAATGTCATCATTGAACCAACCCGGTTTATAACACCCTTTACGCCTGTCATTTCCAGATTCTTTAATAAACCTTCATGCAATCTGGCTGCTTTTCTTTCCAGTTCGGGATAAAAATCCCCGGTTTCATCGATGAGCTTTAACATGGTGATCCCTGCAGCCATAGCCAACGGGTTACCTGATAAAGTGCCGGCCTGATAGACTGGTCCTTCGGGAGCAAGCATCTCCATGATTTCTTTGCGGCCACCATAAGCGCCTACAGGAAGTCCACCTCCGATAATCTTACCCAGTGTGGTTAAATCAGGCATCACATCGTAATATTCCTGTGCTCCACCCTTAGCAAGTCTGAAACCCGTAATGACCTCATCAAAGATCAACAGGGCGCCATATTGTTTGGTGATCTCTCTTAACCCTTGCAGGAAACCTTTTGAAGGAGGCACTACACCCATGTTGCCAGATACCGGCTCTACGATGACTGCGGCGATCTCATTTCCTTTTTCACGAAACAGGGCTTTTACAGAATCGAGGTTATTGTATGCAGCAATGAATGTATCGTGTGCGGTGTTTACAGTAACGCCGGGGCTGTCGGGAAGACCAAGAGTGATTGCACCCGACCCTGCATGGATCAGAAAACTGTCACCATGTCCGTGGTAATTACCTGCAAACTTGACAAATCCATCTCTTTTGGTATATCCCCGGGCCAGTCTGATTGCACTCATTGTGGCTTCAGTTCCCGAGTTTACCATGCGGACTTTCTCGACAGAGGGAACCATTTTAACGATCAGCTCAGCCATTTCGGTTTCATACTCTGTTGGGGCGCCATAACTGGTCCCTTTCTGAGCGGCTTCATTGATTGCCTTGAGAATGGATTCGTGGGCATGGCCAAATATCAGTGGTCCCCAGGATGCCAGGAAGTCGATGTATTCGTTGCCATCAATGTCGGTAATCACAGTTCCTTTGGCCTTGCTGATGAAGACAGGGTTTAAGTTAACGCTCTTAAATGCCCTGACAGGTGAATTAACACCTCCTGGAATTGATTCCTGAGCGCGTTTAAAAGCTGTTATACTCTTTGAATGGTTCATAACTGATGTTTTACTTTTTCCCGTTTAAGATATTGGCTGCTTCGACGGCATGATAGGTAATGATGATATCTGCTCCGGCACGTTTGATAGAAGTGAGGATTTCCATCATGACACGAGGACCATCTATCCAACCTTTTTCGGCTGCAGCTTTCAACATTGAAAACTCTCCGCTTACATTGTATGCCGCTACCGGCATGTTGAATTCATTCTTCACCCGATAAATCACATCCATGTAACTCAAAGCAGGTTTTACCATTACGATATCTGCACCCTCTTCGATATCGAGTTCGACCTCTCTCAAAGCCTCGTCTGAGTTGGCAGGATTCATCTGATAGGTAGACCTGTTTCCAAACTTGGGAGCGCTTTCAGCAGCCTCGCGGAATGGACCATAGAAACCTGATGCATATTTTGCAGAATAAGCCATGATTGGAATCTTCACATATCCATTGGCATCCAACTGCTCACGAATAATGCCAACACGGCCATCCATCATATCGCTGGGAGCAATCATATCGGCGCCGGCTTCAGCCAGAGAAACAGATTGTTTTGCCAGGGTGATAAGTGTTAAATCGTTATCAACATCACCGTCAACAATAGTTCCGCAGTGACCATGTGTAGTATATTCGCAATTACAGACATCTGCAATGATAAACAGATCGGGAAGGACTTTCTTAATGGCACGGATACCCAGCTGCACAATTCCATCGTGCTCACAGGCAACACTGCCATCTTCATCTTTGTGTGCAGGTATTCCAAACAACAATACCGCCTTTACGCCAGAAGCATAAATTATTTTACATTCTTCAACCAATTGATCAACTGATAGCTGATAATTGCCTGGCATTGAATTAATATGGTTTCTTATGTTTGTACCTGTACAAACGAATAATGGCATTACAAAATCGTCAACGGAGAGCTTGGTTTCAGTAACCATTTGTCTCAAAACTCCGTTATACCTTAATCTTCTTAATCTTGTTACTGGAAATGACATAATAGTTGTTTTTAATGTTTTGTTTAAGAAATTGATTATATAATTTGCTTTTAAAAAATAGTCGTTGTTTTGTAATATTCGATGATGGCATCCCTCAGCCCTTCTGCTGAAGATTTCTTTGCGGTGAACAATGGTTCGAACCCTGCATCCTGAATGGCTTTTGTTGTTGTGGCTCCAATGCTTACCATTTTCAGTTTCGGAATCAGATCCTCTTCATAAAATGTACAGAAATGATGAAAAGTAGATGGGCTGGTAAATACAATTAAATCATACTTATCTCTGCGGATGATTTCAAGAATGGTGTGGTCGGCACTATCGGGTAAAACTGTTTTGTAAACATTGATTCTGTAGACTTTATTGTTAACCGATAACCTGTCAAATAGCATATTATCTGCCAGAGAACCCAATGCAAGCAATATTTTCAGATTCGTTTTGCTATGCCTTTCAATAAAAAGGTTGACAAGATCTTCCGAAGTATTTTCTGCATTGATAAAAGTGGGACTATATCCATAATAATCCAACTCTATCGCTGTCTTGGCTCCCATTACAGCCATCTTCAAATGATTAGGCAGTTCGGTATTCCCTTTTAATTCTAATAGATGTTGAAAGAAATTGGCCACTCCGTTTTTACTGGTAAAGAAAATCCAGTCAAAGACTTCAAGGTTTTTCATCAATTCCTGTTCATCAGATCTGAGCTGAGATTTGACGATTCCAATCATTGGAAGCGCCAATAGCTTAGCCCCTCTTGCCTTGAGCAAATCAGGAAGTGAATCTCCGGACTCCATTGCACGGGTTGAAATGATGACCTTACCCTTTAAAGGCACGTATAACTGAGAATATTGAAGGTTTTCGTCTCTTATTGCTTTTAAAATTTCATGTCCGCCTCTGTGGTAAAGCATCGTTGCCAGTCTCTTTGACAGGTCAACAGCTTCATCAACATCCCCTTCGATGGTATCTTTTAAATATTGCGTCCCGTCAACACTCGAAACGAACCCTGTTAGTTTAAATTGATTACCATCAATCTGGCTGTAACTGCCAACAGGAATTTGACATCCCCCTTCAAGTGTTCTTAAAAAAGCCCTTTCAGCATCTGTTGCAATCATTGTCTCAGGATCATTGATCTTATCAACCATTGCTTCAATGAAAGGGTCATTCTCTCTGATTTCTATAGCTATGGCACCCTGACTGCAAGCCGGAATCATACTTTCGAGGTCAATCAGTTCTGATATGTATTCATCCAGATCCAGCCGCTGAAGACCCACTGCAGCCATCACCATCACATCACAATATCCTTCCTGCATTTTCCTGATCCTGGTATTCACATTTCCACGGATCTCGATGATCTTGAAGTCTTTGTTAATCCGCAACAGCTGTGCTTTCCGTCTCAGACTGGAAGTTGCAATGACATCATTCGCAGTCAGATCACTTATTTTCCGATTGTTCAGACTGATGAGTGCATCCCGTATTTCACCACGTTTCAATACAGCACCCAACCTTGCTCCTTCTGGAAATGAAGTCGGTAGGTCTTTCAGGCTATGAACAGCCATATCGATTTCGCCATTAAACATGGCCACTTCAAGCTCTTTGGTAAAGAGTCCTTTATCGCCAATCTTGGAAAGAGGAACATCAAGGATCTTATCGCCCTTAGTTTTGATTATTTCAACAACAAATTCGATGTGTGAGAACGATTGTTCCAATTCCTTTTTCACTTTATAGGCCTGGAGTAATGCCAATTTGCTTCCTCTGGTGCCAATCCGAACGGTTCTTTTCATTCTTAATTCGCCTTAAATAGTTTGTTGACTACACCGATATATTCCTGCTGGCGACCGTTGTCAGTAATAGACTTAACGCTCTGAACCATTAATGCAATGAATTTATTGGTGATTAGTTTTCCGTATTCCATCGCTTTCTCACATTCTTCCTCGTCTTTGTTCTTCACAAATCTTTCAAGTTCTGTCTTGTGAAGATCATGAAAACAAGCACAAATGCTTTGAAAAGTCTCAGTGAGTGATCTTGCGTGATGCCATGTTTCGAATTCAGCCACAGCATCTTCGATAATATCTTTTGCCTGGCTGATCTCGCCACGTCTCTTTCCCAGATTTTCTTCAATGACCCCGTTTAATGCATCAATGTCAAAGACATGCACATTTTCAATGTCCCCAATTTCATGCGCAACATTGCGTGGAACTGAGAGGTCCAGAAAAAACAGGGTCCGGTAATCTCGTGATTCCATTGCTTTACGGACCATACTCTCTGTAAACAATGGTTTTTTGGATGCCGTCGAAGTGATCACGATATCGTTTTCAAGAAGTAACTCCTCTAGTTTCTCAAATTCTTTGGCTTGGCAATGGTATTTTTCAGCCAGTTCACAAGCCTTTTCATAGGTTCTATTGACGATCGTAAAGAGTTTGCACTCTTTCTTGATCAGGTGCAATAAGGTCAGTTCACTTGTTTGTCCTGCCCCAACCAACAAAACAGGATGTGAAGGGAGGTTTTGCAACTTCTTCAATGCCAGCTCCACAGCTGCATAACTGATCGAAACGGCTCCTTCATTTAGGCAGGTTTCTGTTCTTACACGTTTACCGGCTTTCAATGCAGTATTGAAGAGTCGAATAAGAACAGTGCTGTGCAGTTTATGTTTTTCGCTGATATTGTAAGCGTCTTTGATCTGGCCTACGATCTGATATTCGCCCAGTGCCATGGAATCGAGTCCGGAGACAACGGTAAAGAGGTGACGGGCAACCTCTTCATTTTTCATTTTATAAAAATACTTTCCAACATTGAGATCTGTCTTGCGATATGAAGACAGGATTTCCTGAAAAACCTCTAAATCTGTAGAGGGATGATTATTTTCAACTTCATAATAAATTTCTGTTCTATTGCATGTCGACAAAACTATAGCGCCCAGTATGCCTTTATCCCTGAGCAGATTGACAAATCTTTTAATATCTTCTTCACAGAATACAAATCGTTCTCTTACCTCTATTGGCGCAGATTTATGATTTAATCCTAACAGTCCTATCATGATTTAAAATATTTGTTGTTTTATTGTTAATGCAATAGTAGATGGAACATTCTGAAGAACTTCTGAAGTTCATTGTTAAAAAAATAAAAATTAGGATTATTTTAGTAAGTTTTATATGGGCTGTGGAATATTTCTACACCAAGTAGGGTCAGGCCGGGGGATACCGGACAATTCCATAATAGAAATCCCCCAAATAGAATCTATTTTAATAAGAAAAGATCAAATGTAGATTTACAGTAATGTTGAAAAGTCCCGTAGGGACGTCATTATTGTAACAAAGGCATTAAACCAGATTCAGTCCCGGAGGGATATCATGATTGTAACCAAGATAATACCCTATATTCAGTCCCGGAGGGACGTCATGATTGTAACCATAACGACACCACATATTAAGCCCCGTAGGGGTGACATATGATTTTGTGTAATTTTATTATGTCACCCCTACGGGGCTAAAACTAAGATAACGACTATGTTACAATCATGACGTCCCTCCGGGACTAAATATATGGTGTCGTTATGTTTACAATCATGACGTCCCTCCGGGACTAAATCCACGATAACTACTTTTGTGGTCTATTTTTCAATGAAATCCACCTTGATACAGTGCAAATCATTCTGATAACTATAATTCAATTTAAAATCATAAACTTCGCAAATCTTCTGTACGATTGACAACCCCAATCCCAACGACTCTTTTGAAGCGGTTGATTTATAAAACCGTTTAAACAAATCTTCAGGATTGGTCTCCAAAGCTGAACCCGAATTAGAAATCACCAGATATTGCGAAGTCAGCTCAACAATAATCTTCCCTCCTTCTATATTGTGCCGGATGGCATTCTTGATCAAATTCGAAAAAAGCACTTCAGCCAGATAAGGATTCACTTTAATCTGAACCCCCTCTTCATAATGCGTACTGATTTTCAGTTTTTTCGATACAATCAAATCCTCCAGAAACTCAAACTGATAGTCAAAAATATCTTTGGGAAAGATCAGTTTAGATTCCGGAAACTGTCTGTTCTCAATCTTGGCCAGTAACAACAACGTCTTATTCACCCTGGAGAGCCTGTTCGATGCCTCATAAGCATCAAGAACAGATTTCAACTGCTTCTCTTTCAAATCACCCGACTGCAGCAACAACTCCATCTTTGCATTGATAATCGACAAAGGGGTTTGTATTTCGTGAGAAGCATTTTCGGCATATTCCTTCATGTTGCTATAATTCAGCTTAATCCGATCAATCATCTTGATCAGCACCTTGTTCAGATCATCGAATTCAGTAATATCAGACTCCCTCAACACAAATGGTTCCTGGGTATTGATGTCATAACTGTTGATCTTTCTGATAGTCTCATAAAAATCCCTCCAGATTTGGCCTGAGGAATATCTGTTTATCAGAATAATGATGACAATGATGGCAATGATCAGTAGCGTCATGATCAAAAAGATCCTGATAATCAGGTTATCTGTCTCCTCAAGTGACTTAAAGAGCTGGATATAATATTTCTGATTTTCAAAATCCATCACAAAACCATGCTGCCTGAAAGCCTCGAATCTTTTCTCTGTCTTATTGAAGATCAGGGTGTCGTATGAAGTGGTGTTATGTTTTAGGTTGTTTTTAAGCGGCGCAATCCTGATCTTTTCATTTTGAAAAGGAGTGATGTTTATAAATGACTGGTCATAAGCGATCTGATTAATGATATTGGCTTTTCGCTTATCCATTTCATTATTAATATTCTGATCCACCTCCAGTCGAAGAAGATAATAGAATGCAATCACACCAAACAGAAACACAAACAATGTGAGCGACAACAGGGTCAGACTATTTTTGGTAAGAAGTTTCATTTACAGCACCTTAAATTATTACTCCTCTTCATCAACGGTGAATTTATAACCGACACCATAAACCGTTTGAATATAATCAGCACACCCATTGTTGATCAGTTTCCGGCGAAGGTTTTTGATGTGGGTATAGATAAAATCATACGAGTCAGCCGAGTCCATGTAATCACCCCAAAGATGCTCAGCCAGTCCGGTCTTTGTGATCACTTTGTTCTTATTCGAAACGAAAAACATCAACAATTCATACTCTTTCCTTGTGAATTTCATCTCCTCACCGTGAATGAAAACCTTATATTCATCGGGCAGTAGCCTGATTTCATTGATGATAACCTCGTTGCGGCCACTGAAACTGATTCTGCGGTTGACAGACTTTAATAATGCATTGAGTTCGGCCAAAGAAAAAGGCTTGGTGAGGTAATTATCGGCACCTATTTCAAGACCTTCAATCCTGTTTTCTAATGAATTACGTGCAGATACTATAATGATCCCCGAAGTAATGGATTTCTGTTTAATCAGTTTGATCAGATCAAACCCACTGCCATCGGGTAAATTGATATCGACGATAAGACAATCATATTCATAGAGATTGATCTTTTCAACCGCATCTCTGTAATTATAAACGGCTTCACAGATATGGCGTTCTTCGGATAAATATTCTTCGATGGAATTCGACAAAGCCTTTTCATCTTCAATGATCAATATCTTCATTAAAATTTACATTTTAGAAATAAATGTTTGAACGATAAACAACTTTATGGCAAAATTGATTATCGCACTCCGTGAACCTTCATGTCAATAATATAAACCGATTTTGAAGCCGTAATAAACAACTTATCCAGCTTCTTCCCTCCGAAACAAACATTGGCAGTCCACTTCTCATCAATCGGAATCTGTTCAATCTGTTCGCCTTTAGGATTGAAAACCGTAATCCCCTTCTCATTGGAAAGATAATAATTGCCCAGATTATCAATCGTCATCCCATCAGAATTCATTTCGCACATGAGTTTTCTGGAAGAAAGCGATCCATCAGATCCGATATCATACCTGTAAATCTTCCGGTCTGCAATGTCAGAAACATATAAATATTTGTTATCCGGAGTCCCGATAATACCATTGGGCGTTTTAAAATTATCAGCTGCACGTGTAAGTTTCTTTTTATCTGGCGAGAGATAATAGACACACTGACCGTCCTGTTCAGTAACCGGAGTCCGTTTCCAGTAGTCACGGATATAAAAAGGATCGGTCATATAAATGCCTCCCTTTTTATCGATCCAAACATCATTAGGTCCGTTGAGCAGTTTGCCGTTATAATTCTTTACCAACACCTTCACCTTCTTATCCATTCCGATCTGCCAAAGCTGATTGTTCAGGTCGGCACAGGTAATCAGGTTGCCCTGTTTATCGAAATACATCCCATTGGAACGCCCTGCATCATCCATAAACACCGAAAGACTGTTGTCTGTAGCCGACCATTTGATGATCTTATTATTGGGCTGATCGGTGAAATAAACATCCCCGTCCTTATTCACAGCAGGGCCTTCAGTAAAACTATACTGATCACTCAACCTGATGAGTTTTGCACCCTTTGCAATCACCGGACTCTCTTTTTGACCCTCCTGGGCCATTGTCATAGTTGCCATCATAAAACCGACAACACTTAACATGATAATTTTCTTCATCATATAATTTTTAAAAGTATTTAAACAACTCAACAACAATCCACAAATCCATTGATCCCTTTTTTATACCGGAGATGAATGATGACAATTGCATTGGCCGGGCATTCATAATTAAACGTATTCCTCAACCCATTCACATCCTTTGTCATCGGGACAACCTTTTCGGGTTCTTTCAATGAATTCCCGTCCATGCTGTTTCCTGAAGTCAACACGATGACCTCTCCCTTATATTTAATTTGGCTTTTATATTTCAAAACAAATCTGCAATGGCTGGGAACAGTATTCAAATTGACCAGTTTGATGATGACGATACCCGACTTTTCATGAATACCTGCTGTTGCAGAAATCCATTTAACTGAATTATCCTCACGGTTCAAATTAACCTTAACCGGCATCAACTTATCCGGTTGATTATCCGAAAACATCTTCAATGCATAATAAGCGGGCGTATGAATTGATTGCTTAAGATTATTACCTTTCAAGCTCTGATTCGTTTTCAAATCATTCATTTTCAATAATGAAGATGAATCTGAAATGGAACCAATACTATCAGCATTATTTTCAAGTGCAATCATTTTAGCAGCCAGGTTCAAAGCTGTTTTCAGGTTTCTTTTTTCAGACCCACCCTTAAAATCAGCATCAAGTTTCAGATTTTCAATCACATGTTCATACAGCTCCTTGTGAAAAGTCTTACCCGGTTGGCTCAGATCTATTGCTATCTCTGCATCCGGTTTACTATGAATCAGAAAGTTACAACCCGTCAACATGATCAACAGTAAAACTGTAATCATCAAAATGAATGACGTTATTTTTGAATTGCAAGGCATAATGTAGAATATGAAAACACGAAATTACACCTATTTAAGCTTAAAATCAGAAGAGTACCTGAAATTATTGTAAATTTTTAACGCTGGTCACGCTTAAATGATTCTGCCAGACTGCTTCTGAACTTTTTTACTGCCCTGTTGTTTGAATTAAGCATGAAATATAATTCAATTAAAAACCAAAAAACAATGAAAACAAAAACAATCATATTTTCCACGATACTATTAGCTATGACCACTTTCAGCACTTCAAACGGCGAAAAACTCCCTTCACCAAAAATCAAAGAAGAGAATGTCACCTATACGGTTGGAACAACCGTTTACAAAGGAGTTGTCTGTTACGATGAAAGCCTGAAAGGAAAACGTCCGGCTATTTTGGTCGTACACGAATGGTGGGGACTGACCGATTATCCAATAATGCGGGCTAAGAAGCTGGCAGAACTTGGATATATTGCGATGGCAGTTGATCTGTTTGGAAATGGGAAAATAGCAGCAGACCCTACAGAGGCACAGGCATTTACTAAACCATTTTATAGTGATCCCCAATTGGGCAAGACCCTGCTTGATGCAGCCCTTGTAAAGCTCAAAACATTCAAAGAAACCGATCCTGCCAATGTTTTTGCCATCGGTTATTGTTTTGGCGGTTCGATTGTTTTGAATTCTGCTAAATTGGGTGACAATTTTAAAGGAGTTGTCAGTTTTCATGGAGGACTGGCAGGTGTGCCCGCCAACAAAGATCTGCTAAAAGCCAGCATCCTTGTGTGCCACGGAGGCAGTGATAAGTTCGTTGGCGAAAATGATGTAGCTAATTTCAAGCGTCAGATGGATTCGATCCACGCCAACTATAAATTCATCGTTTACGCCAATGCCACCCATGCATTCACCAATCCGGATGCAACGGCAATCGGCAAGAAATTCGATATGCCCATCGAGTACAACGAAAAGGCCGATATGGATTCATGGAACGACATGAAGATGTTTTTCAATAGGATTTTGAAAAAATAAGGACGATGTAAAACTCCGGATTTGACGAAAGCTCTTTTCCGGAGTAATTCATTCTATTCGTATTTGTCCTGTCAACTTTATGCAGGACGGCACATTTAATAAATCAGCACAATATATTTATTTTCGATAGTTGTTGTATTCAATGAAAATTGTTGTACCTTTATAAATATCAAACGATAAGCCAATTTAAATATCATCCTTTCATTCTCAGAATATCCTCGGAATACTCCCGGATAATTGTTCTATAATTCTCCTCTTAACCGTATTTAAGCCGTATTTAAGCCGTATCATTCCCGTATTTATGCCGTATGATACAATACGGCATAAATACGGGAATGATACTGGATTTAAATGGTATTTTTTTGCCTTTGGGGAGAGTTATATGAGCTTTATATCTAAGTCTTAAAACCTGTATTCGGGATTGAAGAATATTTATTCGAGGTGAGAGGTTTCAAAGATTTTAAAAGCATTTCCAGAAAACTTAAAATCTATCGGTTATTGTGAATTTTATATCCAAAAATAAACAAGTCTTCGTTAAATAGCAAATAATGTTTTCGATAAATTATGTCGTTATTCTAATTTGACTTATTTTTGAATAAATAAAATAAACAAACTATGACAAAGAAAGACTTTTTCCGATTGATCCTTAAACTATTTGGTTTATACATAGCTATTTCACTTATCATTTCTGTATTTCCCGGCAATGTTTCTTTATTATTATATCATTATGATTTAATTGAGATAATTTGGTTTATAGTAAGTATTGTATTTATCTATTTTATTTTTAGGTTCCTTTTTTTCAAAACCGATAAAATCATCCAAAGGTTAAAACTTGATAAAGGTTTTGATGAAGATAAATTTGAATTCCAGAACTTCAATTCAGAGAGTATTTTGAAACTTGCTACAATAGTGACTGGTGGGCTTCTACTGATTAACAATATACCAGTATTTTTAGGCAACGTTTTGTATTTCATTAAATATACAGTATTCATTTCTCAATGGGTTAGCTTTGGAGAAAGTTTTTTCAAAGTAGTGATCGGATATCTCATATTGACAAATTACAATAAGGTCAGTAAACTTTTGAAAACTAAAAGCACTGAAGAAGAATAATTTAGTAAAATAACCGTTCAAGACTGATAATCAACTGATAATTTTTGAAATATTGAAATGAAAAAAAATACTATTCCAGTCCCTATATTTTTCATCTTTTTGTTGGTATTCCTTTGTTCAAATTTAAGTGCTCAGAAAAACAAAGTCACGATTTACCCGGCTCCTCAAGGCGAGGAGGTCAGCAAGCAATACCAGGTCGCAGTTGCAGGGAAGGAAGTTCCAGTATATCTGGCCAAGATAGCGCCTGAAGATGCCTCACGACGCTGGAAAGCAATGGATGATAAGAAAAACTCTGCCGAATATTTTGACACAGGAGCTTTTGCATATCTAGACCTAAAAGGAATGGAAACTTTTAAAATCACAGTCGCGGCTAAAATTACTTCAGCTAAGATCCTGCCTACCTCTGCAGGTATCACTCCAAAAATCACGGGAAACACCATCACGTTTTCAGTTTCGTCCCCACGAAACCTTACCATCGAAATCAATGGTGAATGGGTGCGCTCATTGCATTTGTTTATTAATCCTCCGGAAGTTAATGCACCCAGGCCCGATGACCCAAACGTTATTTATTTTGGTCCGGGAATCCATGAAATCACACATCTGGAGGTGGGCGACAACAAGACACTTTATATTGCAGGTGGCGCCGTGGTGAGGGCTGTCATCAAACCGGAAGAGAATTCATGGATCAGCAGTTACAGCGGTTTGCGCAATTACTCACCAACCATCGAACTTAGAGGGAAAAACATCACGGTCAGGGGAAGAGGAATTCTAGATGCCTCAGGATGCACAACCCATTCACGAAATATGATCATCGTTCATGGATCCAATATAAAAATTGAAGGAATCATATTGCGTGATGCTCCAACATGGACCATTCCGGTTCGTGAATCGGATAACGTATTGATCAGCAATATAAAACTGATCGGTTACCGGGCAAACTCTGATGGAATTGATATCTGCAACAGTCGTGATGTGACTGTCGAAAACTGTTTTATCCGTACTCTAGATGATTTGATTGTAGTCAAGACGCCAAAAGATGGCAAGGGAGAGGTGAAACATATTGTTGCAAAAGGATGTGTGCTGTGGAATCAAGTGGCCCATGGTTTAAGCATTGGCGCTGAAATCACCCGCAATATCGACGATGTATTGTTCACAGATTGCGACATCATACACGA
>JGI24140J50213_10000445_pt1 | contig 19276 bp, 17 predicted proteins | sample BarGraIncu00222A_FD_50213 | JGI IMG/M metagenome (IMG submission 50213)
GTAACTTTTGCCCTGTTTGATAATCTGTCCCGGACTGGCTGTGGCAGAATAATAGGTTTCCGGTGTAGGTTTAAAAGGAGTAATATCATAACGTTTCTTCCATGGTCCGGTTGGTGAATTGCTTTCAGCCTTCATTGTAAGATAAGGGAAAGAAGGAACTTTATCGGGTGCAGGCGAAACGTTGGGTGTCCCCAGGTAAAACATATGCCATTTGCCCTTGTCCTGAAAAACTGTTCCATAAGATGCCGATGCGCAATCATTACTTCCTTTGGCTCCAAGATCAAGAACGGGGCCTTTTGCCTTCCAATTCTGCAAATCTTCGCTCACAGCAAGACATGTAAGCCATCCCTTTGGACCAGCACCATCATAATGCATATAAAAAGTGCGTTGATTTTCCCAGACCCAGGCATCGCGGGCTCCATAAATGTCGCAGCTATCCGGACCGGTGCCATGTTTAAAAATGATACCTGCATCCATTGCATTGACATAATATCTTACAGGCGGTCTGCCATCGGGATAATTAATGACCTTATGGATGGGGATAATTTTTGAAGCTACCTCTTCAGGTATTTCCTCATCAGACTTAATGGGTTTTTTGTTTTGAGAATATCCTGTATATGAAAACAATAAAGCAATTAATGCTAAAACAATAAATTTTGAATGAGTTGATAAAATCATTGTTTGATAATTAAGTGAAAATTGGTTTTGTTTTTAAAATGTATCTTATTCGTTGATTTTAGCGTGAGAACTTTTGTATTTTACATGAAATGTTGTATTATTGTCTTTTTCCGTAAAAAATTAAATCTGCTGACTTGATGATGTTGCAAAATTAATCATATAATTGTATGCTTTTCTTGCAATTTAACGGTACAAATTTAGTTTGATAATACGCATTCAACAAAAAAACTATCTAAAAAATTAAATCTTGAAAAATTTTGACATTATTGCTACTACCCAATTTGGGTTAGAAGGTGTGCTTGCAGCCGAATTGAATGAACTGGGAGCAAATGATATAGAGATACTTAGCCGTGCTGTTAAATTCAGAGGAGATCTAAATTTATTGTATAAATGTAACCTGTATCTTCGCACAGCTTTAAAGATATTGAAACCTATTGCAACATTTGAAGCACTGAACGAACAGGATCTTTATAATAAAGTAAAGAAAATTGATTGGAGTGAATTTCTGACTACGGATCAGACCTTTGCAATTGATGGAACTACCAGTGGTGAGGTATTTACTCATTCTAAATTTGTGGCTTTAAAATCAAAAGATGCCATCGTAGATCAATTCAGAGAAATTGATGGAATACGTCCTTCAATTAATGTTGACGATCCTGATTTGCAGATCAATATTCATATTTCAGAAGTGGCCTGTTCAGTATCGATTGACAGTACAGGATTACCATTGAGCAAAAGGGGGTATCGTCTCGAACAGATCTTTGCACCCATAAGTGAAGTGCTGGCTGCCGGAATAATTTTGTTGTCAGGTTGGGATAAGAAAAGTAATTTCTTCGATCCCATGTGTGGATCAGGAACATTTTCTATTGAAGCTGCTCTGATTGCCCGGAATATTCCTAATGGCAGGTTGAGACATTTTGCTTTTGAAAAGTGGAAAGATTTTGACGCCGAACAATGGGAGCAGATCAAAAAGGATTCCGAGTCAAACATCAGACCTTTCGAAGGAAAGATATTTGCCAGTGATATAGAGAAAAGAGCCGTGGAGATTGCTATTCAGAATGCACGCAGGGCCGGTGTCGAAGAACTGATCAGTTTTAAGAACAGTGACTTTCTGTCGTCAACTCCCGAAGGCGATCCCGGTGTTGTAGTATTGAACCCTCCCTATGGCGAACGTTTGCAAAGTGATGATATCGTAGAGTTTTATAGGGAAATTGGCACCCGACTCAAACATTTCTATAATGGTAGTGATGCCTGGATCATCAGTGCTAATCTGGATGCTTTAAAGTTTATCGGTTTGAAACCATCAAGGAAAATCAAGTTGTACAATGGTCAACTTGAGTGCAGACTAAATAAATTCGAACTTTACAGAGGAAGTAAAAAGGCAGCTACAGATCCAGTCTAATTCTATTAATGCGCTAATTACTTGCAGTTCTCAAAGGCTGTAACATAGAAAATGTAGGGAGGCCCCTATGTGGGTCTCCAGAACGGAAATGAAGATTTTTATTCATTACTGCCCTGGAGACCCACATAGGGGCCTCCCTACATTTTCTTCATTCCCTCAATGATTTGATAGCATTCTAAATTCTGATTTTTGCTCAAAGCAGGTAAAAAATAATTAAAATTTAACAAAAGCATTCAATGGTTGTTGATATAATCATAAACCCATAAGATGCTGTGCATCCACATTAACTTTAAACTTTAACTATTATGGATTCATCCCGGGAGAATGTCTACTTACCAAATCAGAAACTTTTTGAACAGTCATACTTTACTTCTTTAGAAGAATATAAAGCACTATACGACAAAAGCATAAACGAGGGCGATGAATTCTGGGAACATCTGGGTAGGACTTTATTGAACTGGCGACATGAATTTCAATTGGTAAGTGATTGTGATTTTGAGGATGGACTAATATCTTGGTATCTGGGAGGAAAATTAAATGCATGCGAAAACTGTGTCGACAGGCATGTTAAAAACAAAGGTGAGCAGGTTGCAATTATCTGGGAGGCTGATGAACCGGGACATGAAAGAAGAATCACCTATAAAGAATTACAACGTGAAGTATCAAGGTTTGCAAATGTATTGCGCCATCACAATATCCGTAAGGGAGACCGTGTAGCGATCTACATGCCCATGATTCCTGAAGCCGTTTATGCCATGTTGGCCTGTGCACGTATCGGAGCAGTTCATTCTGTTGTTTTTGCAGGTTTTAGTGCCGATGCATTGCGTGATCGTATCAATGATGCCGAATGTCGTGCAGTGATAACAGCCGATGAAGCAATACGGGGTGGTAAACTGATCCCATTGAAAAGAATGGTAGATGAGGCGGTTATGGCTTGTCCAACTGTAAAACATGTCTTTATTGCAAAACGAACCGGTAATAAAATCCCATTTTATCCTCAACGCGATATCTGGATGCAGGAGGCAATGAAATCAGAGCGTCCCTATTGTCCAATTGAACACATGGATTCAGAAGATACTTTGTTTTTGCTTTATACTTCAGGGAGTACCGGCAAACCAAAAGGATTGTCGCATACCACAGCAGGATATCTGGTATATTGCGCCTTAACCCATAAATATGTATTCGATTACAAAGAAGGTGATGTATTTGCCTGTATGGCCGATATAGGTTGGATCACAGGTCATTCTTATGTCGTTTATGGACCTTTGTTAAATGGTGGTACTACAGTTTTATTTGAGAGTACTCCACTCTATCCTGATGCCGGACGCTATTGGGAGACAGTTGAAAGACTTAAAATCAATCAGTTCTATACTTCCCCAACTGCCATCAGAGCCATTCACCGTGAAGGAGATGCCTTTGTGAAAAAATATGACCGGTCGAGTTTACGGATCCTTGGGTCAGTAGGCGAACCGATTAACCCTGAGACCTGGAAATGGTATTACGAAGTTGTGGGTGATAGTCGTTGTTCGATTGTAGATACATACTGGCAGACAGAAACCGGAGGGATTATCATCACCCCCCTTCCAGGAGCAACGCCTACTAAACCCGGATCGGCTACTTTGCCTTTCTTTGGAATCGAACCTGTCATTTTAACAGATGAAGGGGTAGAACTCGAAGGAAACAATGTCTCCGGATTACTTGCCATAAAAAGAGCATGGCCTGCAATGGCCAGGACTATCCAGGGTGATCATATGCGTTTCGAGTCAACCTATTTGAAGATGTTTAAGGGATATTATCTGACAGGTGATGGCGCCATCCGTGACAAGGATGGTTATTATTGGATAACGGGTAGGGTAGACGATGTGATGAATGTATCGGGTCACCGTCTTGGTTCAGCCGAAATCGAAAGTGCGCTTGTTTCTCATCCATATTGTTCCGAAGCAGCTGTTATTGGCTTCCCACACGACATTAAAGGCGAGGGAGTATTCGCATATGTGGTGATGAACGAAGGTCATGAGGAAGATCCGGAGGTAATTGGAGAGTTGCGCAATGAGGTTCGTCGTCATATTGGAGCCTTTGCAATGCCGGATATGATCATGATCGCACCGGGATTACCCAAAACACGATCGGGAAAGATTATGCGCAGAATTTTACGAAAGATTGCTGCCATGCAGGTCGAAGATCTGGGAGACATTTCAACTTTGGCAGATCCATCAATCGTTGCAACGCTCATCGATTTACGTATGTCTATGGAAAAATAATAAAAAAGAACATTGAAATGAATTAAGATTAGTATCAAAACCAAACACTTTTCAGCCTTTTTGTGATGTTTTTGCAATAAATAAATGAATAAATCAGATTCATAGAAAAAAGTAACAATAAAATAACTTATTCTAATTCACAATTTGCTATATTTGTATGATCCTTAATTCTGAAATTCCAAATTGATTTATAACCAAACGCAATCTTTAATCATGGTCGCAAATTTTAAAAACATCGTCTTAGTTCCGACAGATTTCTCGGAAGTATGTGCAAATGCAGCAAGTCAGGCAATTGAAACTGCAAAACTATTGAATTTTAAAGTTGTCCTGCTTCATGTGGTGAATTCGGAAACCAAAACTTATCTAAAAGAAGAAAATTTACCCGAAGAATCCATTATTCACAGGCTAAAAGTTCTTGCAGAAGAATTACAAAGCCAAAACGGAGTGGTAGTTGAGTATCTTTCACGCGAGGGAAGCATCTTTACAACCATCAGTAATGTGGCTGATGAAATCGGGGCCAATCTGATTTATCTGGGCACTCATGGTAAAGCCGGAATACAGCACTTTACAGGCAGTTTCGCGCTAAAAGTAGTGACCAGTTCAACAGTACCCGTAGTGGTTGTTCAAAACCGTCTTGTTGATAAAGGATACAAGGATATCGTTTTACCAATAACCAGCGATCTCTGCACTCCAGAAAAAGCTGCATGGGCTATTTATATTTCAAGAGAATTTAAAGCAACAATGCATATTCTGGTGATAGGCGATGCAGGCGACCTGATTTATGAATCAGCACATGAAATTGCACGTTTATTCGACAAGAATGGTGTTGTCTATACATTCAAAGAAGCTGAAAAACATTCACACTTCTCAAAATACACCATTGATTATGCAACTTCAAATAACTCAGATTTAATTATGATCATGACTCATCCTGATAATAAGGTTGTGCCATCGTTTATTCTGGGCAGTTATGATGAGGAAATCATTTTCAATACAACTCAGATTCCGGTTCTTTGCGTAAATCCAATAGAACTCAATTTTGACCTTATTGGTTAAGATAAAATTAATCACTCCATTCCCTTGGGATGGAGTGATTTTAATTTATACTCAAGATACTTGATCTTGAATCCTTCTGCAAGCCACATCTTTTCATAAAATGTCTGGATTGCAATCACATCTTTTATCCTGTAGTCATCAGGATTGCTATATAAATCGTCATTAGAATAGAGCAACTCATGACCATCTTCCTTAATTACTCTTAATGTAAAAGCATAAAACAGGTCACTGTCTGTTTTCAGATGTATGATGCCATCGGGTTTCATTATTTTCCTGAAGCGTTCTATAAACTGGGGCGAAGTAAATCTTTTTCTTTCTTTTGAGGGTTGTGGTTCCGGAAATGTAATCCAGATTTCATCTACCTCCCCTGGGGAAAAGATATGTTCGAGTTGTTCAATCCGTGTTCGGATAAACGCAACATTCGACAACTTATTCTCTTTACTGGTTTTGCCACCACGCCACAAACGCGCACCCTTCTTATCCAATCCTATAAAATTTGTTGCAGGATATTTTTCAGCCAGGTTAACGGTGTATTCTCCTTTGCCACATCCAATTTCAATGATGATTGGATTGTTGTTTCCAAAGAAATCAGCATGCCATTTTCCTTTTAATGGAAAGCCCGAAACCAGGTCTTGAAAAGAGGGCTGAAAGAAATGCTCAAACGTCTCGTTTTCGGCAAAGCGTTCTAATTTGTTCTTACCCAAAGTGTATTATTTAAAAGAGGAATAATTAAGTATTAAAGGCCTTGTTTTTTCAGGATCCATGCTGATTCAATGCCTTTATCCAGCACCTCTTTCAGCTTCAATGCTGCTTGTCCGGCATCATCACAAGATGCGGCACAAACAAGATACAGGCCTTTTTTGTTTTGTCCGGCTATCGTTGCATCCAGATCTTTAGCTTTTAACTGAGTCACCTGTTTATCTGCATTTTCTTTTACTTTGAAAGCCCCGCTGATGATCATAAATTGACCCGATGCTGCAGAATTAACCTCTGAAACAGGTGACTGAACTGCAGGTTTATCAGCAATTACGGTTTCATTCGTGGTTACAGGTTGAGAAACAGTTATTGCAGGATTAACTTTAGTTACCACATCATTATTTTCTGAATGCTTTATCGGCGACGATTTGGAATGCGAGAGAACATAAATGGGGATACTCTTTTTAATAGAAGATATACTAAACTGTGAAACCAGTTCCGAAGGGAAAATACTACTGTAGTTTGAAGTAAAGTTGTTGATTCTGTTGGTATTGAAAAGACTCCACAAGCCAATAGCAATCAATGGGAGTGCAATTGCAGCAATACGTTTGACTGCAACTGGCAAATGAATAATGTTTCCTTTTTCTCCTGCATCATGACCGGACTGATAACCATTCCGTCTGATGGCAGGTGATACAAAAGTAGCAAGTCCGTATGCATCTTCCAGATAATTGTTAAACAGTCTGGGTGTGAAAATGATGCTATCCTCCTGATTGGCCCTAAGCGAACCAAGGCCATCCAGTATTATAGATTTGCCGGATTTGACCTCTTTTTGAATTAGAGTAACCTCTTCTGTTATCCGAATAAGTGCCTGATCAAAACCGATTCCTTCAACGCGTGAAATATATGAAGCCAGAAATCCATCGTTATGCAAGAGACTTGCATTAAACATTATTTGCCTTGAAGGAGGCGTAAAGGTATTTTGAACCGGGTGTATAAAAGCAGGTGTATAATTTGCTATAAAGCCTCCAAAACCCGGAATGACCACACAATCATGCTGGTAAAGCAGTGCTCCTATGTAAAAACCAATTTTCATACAGTTCAGATTTGTTAATGCGAAGATATAATGCAAGGACCTATTTACCAAATAATGTTCATAAGTTTTGCAAGATCTTCAGGTGTGTCGATCGAAACACCTTCCTTATCAGTAAGTTCAACCGAAATCCGGTATCCATTTTCCAGCCATCTCAACTGTTCAAGCGACTCATAGTTTTCGAGTATTCCCTGGGGCAATTGGGCAATGGCCTTCAAAACTTCAGACCTGTATGCATACAACCCCAGGTGTTTCAGAAAACTTCCCTGATTGATCCAGTCCTTCTGTTCAAAGTTCCGGATATATGGTATCGGACTCCGGCTAAAGTAAAGCGCCTGTTTTTTATTGCCCGTGACTACCTTTACTGCATTTGGGTTAAATAGTTCTTCTGCTGAATTTATCAATCGGGCAAGGGTAGCTATATCCACTTCAGGGTCCATGAAACAATCTGTCACTGCATTGATTTGTGAAGGATCGATAAAGGGCTCATCCCCCTGAATATTGACGACAACATCAAAGGGTTGTACCGGGTTGAGGGTCATCAGATGTTTCAAAGCCTCATTACACCTATCGGTTCCACTGCGATGATCAGTTGAAGTCATGACCACATTTCCGTTAAAAGATTTCACATGATCTGAAATGCGGACATCATCGGTGGCTACGACAACAATACTCAGTGAATCAGCCTTCAGACACTGCTCGTAAACTCTTCTGATCATGCTCACACCACCAATCAAGGCCAATGGTTTTCCAGGGAAACGGGTCGAAGCATATCGGGCAGGTATAATTCCGGCTATATTCATGGGTTGATTAAAATAATCCGTGTAGTTCGGCATTCACCTTGTCAATGATCATTCCCAGATCTTCTGGATTGTCCGAAAAGTTGATATTGTCGACGTCAACGATCAGTAATTTACCATGTTTATAGGTTTCTATCCATGACTCGTAGCGGTCATTAAGACTCTTTAGATAATCAAGACGGATTGATGCTTCATAATCGCGTCCCCTTTTTTGAATCTGTCTAACGAGCGTGGGTACACTTGCCCTGAGATAGATCAAAAGATCGGGAGGATCAATGAATGAGCTCATTAAGTCGAAAAGTGATCTGTAATTTTCAAAGTCTCTCTTCGACATCAGGCTCATCTCGTGAAGGTTGGGAGCAAAGATATAAGCATCTTCGTAAATTGTCCTGTCCTGTATGACAGTGAGTCCGCTATTTCGGATGTCCACAACCTGACGGAACCTGCTGTTTAGAAAATAGATCTGGAGATTAAAAGACCATCGTTTCATGTCTTCATAAAAGCTCGACAGATATGGATTGGTATCCACATCTTCGTAATGTGGGTTCCAGCCAAATTGTTTGGCAAGCAGGCGGGTCAGGGTAGTTTTACCTGAGCCAATATTACCTGCAATGGCGATATGCATAGATTTTTTCATCATGGCGAAGATAGAAAAGTTTTAAGATTTGGTCAAGCCATTTTTGATAAAGAAAGAATTTCATCAACATATTCTCTGTTATTTGATAAACGTGGGACCTTGTATTGCCCGCCAAGTCTTCCTTTAGTCTTGAGCCAGTGATAAAAAGTGTTTTTTGGGAGGATATGAAGTATCGGACTTCTCAAAATCATGTCATGATAACGTTTGGCTTCGTAATCAGAGTTAAGCGATTTTAAGGCATTGTCAAATATCTCAGTAAAGTATTCCGGGTTTTCGGGAGCTACTTCAAATTCTATCAACCATTCGTGTGCGGCATTGGCATTATCGTTAAAATAGACCGGTGCAGCAGTGTATTCCGTGATGATAGATTTTGTTTTTTCGCATGCTATACCGAGTGCACGTTCGGCATTATCCACGATTAATTCTTCACCAAAAGCATTGATGAAGTTCTTTGTCCGACCTGTAACCCTGATACGGTATGGACGAAGCGAGGTAAATTCTATGGTATCACCAATCAGGTATCGCCATAATCCTGCATTGGTCGAAATGATCAGTGCATAATTTTTCCCAGTTTCCACCTGATCCAGGATAAGCGTGTTTGGATATTTTTTATCCAATTCTTCCAATGGCATGAATTCATAGAAAATACCATAATCCAGCATCAACAACATATCATCTTCTGCAAGGCGATCCTGGATCCCGAAAAATCCTTCTGAAGCATTATATGTCTGCAGATAATTAAGCTCTGGTGGTGTGATCTTTTTAAAGTTTTCACGATAGGGCGAAAAGTTGACTCCACCATGAATATACAATTCGAAATTAGGCCATACCTCTATAAGATTGTTTTTGCCGGTAATTTCAAGGATATGTTTTAACAGCAACAATGTCCAAGACGGGACTCCTGCTATACTGGTCACATTTTCATTGATGGTCTGTCTGGCCATCTGTTCAATTTTGTTTTCCCATTCATCCATCAAGGCTATAGACTTATCCGGAGTTCGGATCAGTTCAACGAGATAGGGGAGGTTCTTAACCAGGATGGCTGAAACATCACCATAATAAGTGCCTGCATCCAGATCATCTACTGAGAAATGACCCGTCATACCGATTGACTTTCCTTCAAAGAGACGTGTTTCGGGATTGTTGTTGCAATAAAGCGCTAACATATCTTTGCCCCCCCTGTAGTGACATTCATCCAGGGCCTCCTGGCTAACTGGAATAAACTTGCTTTTACTGCTGGTTGTCCCCGATGATTTAGCAAACCAACGGATATCAGAGGGCCAGAGAATATTTTGTTCTCCTTTGCGGAGGCGGTCGATAAATGGCTGCATCTCTTCATAAGTGCTGACCGGTACACGCTCTTTAAACTCTTCGATGGTTTTAATGGATACAAAATCATATTTTCGTCCCCATTCAGTATCTTTTGCAGTGCTCACCAGCTTGATAAACCACTCTGACTGAACTTCTTCAGGGTATTTCATGAAAAGTTCAATCTGATGAACTCTTTTCTTTAATAACCAGGAAATAACCGAATTAAACAATGGCATTGCAAAGGACATAGTAGCTGTAATTTGATACAAAGTTAATTCTTTTGATGTTGTTGATAAAATATGTTGTAGATAAACTTTATAATCATTTCACCCCTTCGGGGTTAAAATAAGAAAACATTCACATCTATAATCATTCCATCCCTTCGGGATTGAAGAAAATGCCGAAGGCATGACATGATTATAGTAAAATCATCAGACCAAAATGAACCCCGAAGGGGTGAAATAATTGGTTCCTTTATTCGTAATATCTATCATGGGATTCTTTATTTTGATGCTATATTTGTCGGATAATATTTATGTATGATTTCATTTCCTAACTGTAAGATAAACATCGGACTGAATATCATCGGAAAAAGAACCGATGGTTTTCACAATATTGAAACTGTTTTTTATCCGCTTACTTTGTGTGATGCATTGGAAATCCTTCCTGCTGCAAATGACACTGTAAATGATCAATTTATCTTACAAGGAATGGAAATGGATGGCGACTCCGAACAAAACCTATGTATGAAGGCTTTGCGGTTGTTGCAAAAAGAGCGTTCAATACAACCAGTGAAAATTGTTTTGATGAAAAAGATTCCTATCGGTGCTGGTTTAGGCGGGGGCTCATCCGATGCAGCCTATACATTAAAGATGTTAAATTTTTACAGTGGTGCCGGTTTTTCAAATGAACAACTGATTGGAATGTCTTCGAAACTTGGAAGTGACTGCGCTTTCTTTATTATCAATAAACCCGTTTTCGCCACTGGAAAAGGTGACCTGATGACACCTGTATCATTATCGTTGGCGGGATATACAATCGTAATCGTTAAACCTCCGGTATTCGTAAGTACGGCCGAAGCTTATTCAGGAACAACTCCTGTTGTTCCTGAACAATCATTGAAAGAACTGATAAAATTACCTGTATCAAAATGGCGTGATGTCATAAAAAATGATTTTGAGAAAACGATCTTTAGGAATCACCCCGAAATAGCAGCTATTAAACAAAAGATGTATGATATGGGAGCCGTTTATGCTTCCATGAGTGGCAGTGGTTCTTCGTTATTCGGAATTTTCAAAGAATCTCTCAATGCTCCCGATGCTTTTCCCGGCTGTTTCTATCACGAAGAAAAAGGGATTTAATTGAAATGTCGGTAATTGTTGAAAATGTAGGGGCCGCCCTTGTGGCCGCCCACGAGTATTGTAAATAAAATATTGTAAATAAAATATGTTTTATCCATGGGCGGCCACAAGGGCGGCCCCTACATTGGATTTATGCATTTTGAAATAATCGGGTAATATTTTGATTTTTTATTTCGGTGCTTTCCAGAGTAAATACAATGCAACGAGCCCAAATATAAAATTCGGTGTCCAAACAGCAATCATGGGAGGTACTTCCCCAAAACGTGCAAATACAGTAGTGACCTGCAAAAAGAGGATATAGGTAAATGTAATTGCAATTCCGAATCCTAAATGTAATCCTGTTCCTCCCCTGACTTTTCGACTTGATAATGCCACCCCGATAAGCGTAAGTATAATCCCTGCAAACGGAAAAGCAAAACGTTGATACATTTCCACCAGATATCTGTTGACCTGTGAAGACCCTTTGATTTTTTCCTTTTGTATGAAGTTTCTAAGTTCAAAGAAATTCATGTACATGACATTATCTGCGTCAATATTGAATTCTTCCGGTTTGACATTCAATGTAATATTTCTGGTGAACCCTTTTTGAATATTTTCGCTCCCATTTGGCAGTAGTTTCCGTTCATAAAAATTGGTGACACTCCATTTTCTTTTGAGGGTATCCCATTTGAGTGCATCTGCTTCGAGTCTATAAACTAATCCTTTACCCGGTGCAATCTTCTCAAGCGTAAATTTATATCCCTCATTACTCATGTTGTTAAACGATTCAACATATACAAAAGTGCCGGGTTCAAGCTGCATATGAAGATTTAAATTGTTTGTCTGATTTTGTTTCTTTACATACTTTGCTTCAAAGTCAACCATTTTATGAATGGTCTTGGGGATTACAAAGTTTGTAAGCATAAACGAAAAAAGAGATAAAAAGGCCGCTCCGAATATGTATGGTCGTAAAAGTCGTTTAAAACTGACACCACTATTGAGAATGGCAATAATTTCTGTGTCCCCTGCCATCTTTGATGTGAAAAAAATGACAGAAATAAAGGTAAACAGCGCTGTAAACTTGTTGATGAAGAAGGGGAGAAAGTTGAAGTAATAATCAAATATTACTGCTTTAAGCGGCGCCTGCTTCTGGATAAAGTCATCAATTTTCTCAGAGATATCAAAGATGATGATCACGATTGCCAGCAGAAGGATGGCATAGAAAAATGTCCCGAGGAATTTTCGGATAATATAACGATCGATGATCCGAAAGTTATTCTTTATACCTGTGAGACTGTCTTTAAGCCGGTTCATTATCATTGTAAAATGTTAAAAAATAAGTTTAGTTCTTATAACCGAACCATCAATTGCTTAACCATCTGGTTTTTCCAGTTCACGAAATCACCTTCGATGATGTGATTCCGAGCCTGAGTAACCAGCCAGAGATAAAATGCCAGGTTGTGATTACTGCAAATCATAGGCCCCAACATCTCTTTTGCGATAAAAAGATGACGAAGATACGCTTTTGAATAATGGCTATCTACAAAAGATACTCCATCAGTGTCAATAGGACTAAAATCGTTCTTCCATTTCTCGTTTCTGATATTAATAATACCCTGGCTTGTGAATAACATGCCATTTCTGCCGTTGCGTGTGGGCATCACACAGTCAAACATATCCACTCCCAAAGCAATCGCTTCCAGTATATTTGCCGGAGTACCAACACCCATAAGGTAACGGGGTTTATCTTTTGGTAAAATGCCACAAACCAGTTCCGTCATTTCATACATTAAATCAGCAGGCTCACCTACGGCTACTCCACCAATCGCATTGCCATCAGCTCCTTTCGAAGCAATATATTCCGATGACCGGATGCGTAAGTCGCGGTAAGTACTTCCCTGGACAATGGGGAAGAGAGACTGACTGCAACCATATTTCGGTTCAGTGCTGTTAAATCTATCGAAGCAACGGTCGAGCCAACGGTGTGTCATCTCCATCGACTTAAGTGCATATTCATATTCGCTGGGATAAGGAGGACACTCATCAAAAGCCATAATGATATCGGCGCCAATGATTCTTTGAATATCCATCACCTTTTCGGGTGAAAAAAGGTGTCGTGAACCGTCAATATGACTCTGAAAAGTAACCCCTTCTTCCTTCATTTTCCTGCGTTCGGTCAAAGAGTAGACCTGGTAGCCGCCACTATCTGTGAGAATCGGTCTTTTCCATCCATTAAAACCATGTAATCCTCCAGCCAGTTCCAGCGTTTCCAATCCCGGTCTCAGGTACAGGTGATAGGTATTGCCAAGTATGATCTGTGCTTTCACATCGTCAGCTACATCGCGGGTGTGTAAGGCTTTAACAGAACCTGCAGTGCCAACAGGCATGAAAATAGGAGTGAGAATATCACCATGATCGGTGTTGATTATACCTGCCCTGGCGTTTGATTGTTTATCTTTTTGCTGAAGTGTAAATTTCATTCAATAGGTATTGGATACAGGTCTTGATTTATTTTCACCTATAATTTTGCAAAGATAAGTTTTCTTGCCTGAGATTAAATAAATTTGCAAAACCAAAACCAACTAGATGTTTCAACAATATTTTAATGAACAGATACTCTTTATAGTATTCATTGTCTTTGCTTCGGCTGCAACAATACAATTGATTTATTTCTGGTTTTTTTACAGCCGACTTGCTTTTGGACACGACAAAAGTATCTCCGTACAAAAACTGCCGGTGTCAGTCGTAATTTGTGCACGCAATGAATATCAAAACCTCCTGACCTATTTGCCCGGCATACTTGAACAGGATTATCCTGAATTTGAGGTAGTAGTCGTAAATGATGCCTCAGATGACGAGTCCATTTATTTACTGAGGGACTTTGCCAAGAAGTATCCGAATCTGAAAATTGTTGATCTCACAGAGAGTCTGAATAGTTTTAAAGGGAAGAAATTTCCATTGTCGATCGGAATCAAATCAGCCCAACATGAAATTATTCTTCTCACCGATGCCGATTGTATGGCTGCATCACCGGGTTGGATAGACCGCATGCAATCCCGTTATAATGATTCTTCCATCGAAGTAGTTTTGGGTTATGGTGGATATAAAAAAGGGAAAGGGATAATCAATAAGTTGATCCGGTTCGATACAATGCGGGTTGCGATGAGTTATCTTTCATTTGCTCATGCCGGGATCCCTTATATGGGTGTAGGACGGAACCTCTCCTACCGTAAGTCACTTTTTTATAAGAATAAAGGGTTTATAAGTCATTATGGAATCCCTTCAGGTGATGATGATCTATTTATCAATCAGGTTTCTAATTGCAGAAACACACGCTTAGAAGTGTCTAAAGAATCATTTACTCTTTCGGCACCTAAAACCACATGGTTCGAATGGATTCGTCAGAAACGCAGACATCTGTCTACAGTTGGATATTACAAATTTCATCACAAGGTGTTACTTTTTTTATATCCTTTGTCAGAGACGCTGTTTTATTTTTGTTTCTTATTTCTGGCTATTCTCTTTTATCAACCACTTTATCTGTTTCCAATTTTTGGACTCAGGTTGTTAACTAGTGCATTTATCTATAAACGCACGATGAAGCGACTCGATGAAACCAATTTTTGGTTGTTGATACCTTTCTTCGAGTTGTTCTTCATGTTTTTTCACACCTTCTCATTCCTGACCAAAAGCTTTAACCGAGGTAAATACTGGAAATAGTATTCTTTAGTCCCTGAGGGACGTCATGATTGTAACAAACAATACTTTTAATCCAAAGCCCCGTAGGGGTGACATAATAACTCGTTATTACAAAAAGTGTGGCGTTTCCAGATATAAACACTAATGAATTTCCCCTTTGTGGGAAATTATTCCACATTTTTTTGAAACTTTTTCATTATCCACATGTTTATTGTAGATGATTTTCATCTAATATCACTGTAATCTACTGTCGGATAGATTTATGTCTATTTTTGCAAACTCAAATTTTATTTGGCACGCTTTTTAACACCTTAACATTTTATAAATATTTAATTTTAACAAACACATTATGAAAAAGTATTTGATTTTTCTATTGATTCCAATTATTTTTGCTTGCGAACCTGCCAAGCCAAAACTTAATCCTGAAGTAGAAGCGCTTAAGGTTGAGAATCAGAAATTGATGTCTCAGGCTCAACAAAAAGATTCTGCTTATAGCCAGCTCTTTGAGTCTCTGAATCAAATCGAACAGAATCTGTCACTTATCCGCAATAAACAAAAACTTATTCAGGAAAGTACACGAACAGGTGTTGAAATGAAGGTTGATGTACGTCAGAAGATTGCTGAAAATATCAAAGCAATCAATGATTTAATGGCTCGTAACAGAGGTATGGTCAATTCTCTGAACGAAAAGATGAAAGGTATGAATATGGAGATTGAAGGATTTAAACAATCTGTAGAAAGCCTGACAACAACCGTTACCCAAAAAGAGACTGAAATAGCAGATCTCAAGACTAAACTGACTTCAATGAACTTTACCGTTGAAACGCTGAATGCCCGTATCGATACTATGAGAACGATCAATCAGGAAAAAGATGTAAAGATTGCAGGTCAGATCGAAGCTATGAATACAGCTTACTATGTAATCGGAACTTCAAAAGAATTAGTTGCTAAGGGAGTTATTACAAAAGAAGGTGGATTTATCGGTATTGGAAAAGCCAACAAGGTAAATAACGCACTTAACAAGGATTACTTTACAAAGGTTGATATTACTAAATTTAGCGAAATCACTTTGGGTGCCAAGAAAGCAAAGCTATTGACAATTCATCCTGCTGACTCTTATAAATACGAAGGAACAAAGAAGAGTGTTGATAAATTTGTAATTACAGATCCTACCGCATTCTGGAAGGGTTCTAAATACCTGGTTATCGTCCTTAACTAATTAAATACTATATCATAAAAAAGAGGCCTTGTCCATCCGGACAAGGCCTCTTTTGGTTTAATCAAACAATTTCATGAAATCAATTATTTCTATTGCCTCCGGGAAATCGTTTTTCTTAGAACACAACGCAACAAGATAATCTTTTTCCAGAGTATAATGCTTCACATTCCATAAACCCGTTTCGGTATGATTGACTTGCCATCCGGATTCGTTTTTTTCGGGCGTGAAGTCACCCATTGAACCAAAGATCCCTACCCCGATAGCTTTCACAAAACTTTCCCTGATTGTCCATAATTCAAAGAAGAGCCGGTCACGCTTTTTGCCGGTACATTTTTTCAACATATCCTTTTCACTTTCACTGAAGAACCGGTTTGCAACAGCCATTCTTGCTATGGTGATCTTTTCAATATCCACCCCGACCAGTTTAGTGTCAATTGCCAATACGGCCAGATGATCCGTATGTGTGATGTTAAAGTGAAGATTGGGGAAATCAGGAAGAAACGGTTTGCCATTCGGATATCGGTGGATACTGATCGATGAAACAGGATAACCACTGATCCTGCAAACCATTTGGGCAAGCAGAAGACTACCCGCTGCCGAACGGAATGCATGACTTTCATTGGTGATTCCCATGATTCTATTGACCTCATTTTCTTCTATCTGTTGATTCAGCATCGACATGAGTTCCTGATGTGGTAAATCGGGTATTAACGTTGCAACCAGTTCCATAAGTGTTTTTTAATATTATTTTTTAGCCATTGCATATTTTTCAACCTGGGTCATCACCCTCATCAGGTTTCCACCCCAGATCTTGTCAATATTCTCTTCGCTATATCCTCTTTTAACCAATTCAATGGTGATATTCAACATCTGGCTTACATCCTGACAATCGGCAACACCGCCACCACCATCAAAATCCGTCCCAATCCCGACATGATCCACTCCTGCAACTTTCACCATATGGTCAATATGATCAACAACATCACTGACCGTAGCCAATTTTTGTGGATACTTGCGATTCAATTCATCCCTCTCTATGCGTAATGCATCCATCTGAGCATCTGTAATGTCGCTGGTAAATTTTGCCCTGAGTGTTTTCATCGCTTCGTCCCTTACAGGGTTTGGCGTTGGTTTCTTTACATAATCGCTCAGAATACACATCTGGATTACTCCACCATTTGCAGAAAGGGCTTTTAACATATCATCGGTCATGTTTCTGGGATTGTCACATATCGCACGTGAACAGGAGTGTGAAGCAATCACCGGAGTTTTGGAAAGCTTCAACACATCGTAAAACGAACGATCTGAGATATGAGATACATCGACCATCATCCCAAGTCGGTTCATCTCCTTGATCACCTCATTACCAAATGAAGTAACTCCTCCTGCAGCGATGGTGTCATTGGAAGAATCGCAGAGTTGATTGTTTTTAACATGGCAAAGTGTGATATATCGTGCACCAAGGTTATAAAATTCCTGAACACGGCTGAGGTTTGCACCAAGTGGATAACCATTTTCTACGCCGATAAATATCGTGCGTTTGCCTTCTTTGGCAAGTTTTCTGAACTGGTCGGGGTTTAGGGCAATCCCTGCCAGTTTAGTGTTTTTCTGAACAGATTGATGAATCGCATCAAAGAGATTGAGAGCAGTTTTATAAATCTTCGCATAACCCTCTTCATCACATTTTCCCTGGCTGGTGAATACAGCAAAGAAGGCGCCATCGAGACCACCCTCTTTCATACGTGGGTAATCATAACAGCTTCCTGTAGTTGCGAAATCGTTGCGGACACCGGCATCAAAGCCTGCTCTTGAAATCCGCAGGGGAGTGTCAGTGTGTGAGTCTACAGTAAGGGCTTTTTCGTGGATACGTTGTGCCTTTTGAATCAATGTTTCCGGTGGGTTTTTCGCCATAGTGTTTTGAAAAGGAAGGCAGATAAATGCCATCGCGATTATAAAAGTAGTGAGTTGATGTATCATAATTTTTGGGTTGGTTTTCAAAAGATGTATCATAATTTTTTGGGTTGATTTTCAAAAAATGTATCATAATTTTTTGGGTTGGTTTTCAAAAAATGTATCATAATTTTTTGGGTTGGTTTTCAAAAAATGTTTGCAATGGAGGGGGTTGGTCACCCCTCTTTAGTCCCGTAGGGACGTCATGATTGTAATAACAACGCTACTTCTTTTTAGCCCCGTAGGGGTGACATGATAAATTTAGTTAAATATTTAATCCTTTAGCCGTATTACAAATCAACTTCCATGCTGCATCGACATGTTGCTTTGTGACATTGGTCTGACCAATCACCATTCTTAACGTGTATTTGCTATCCAAACGTGTATGTGTGATATAGGCTTTTCCGGTTTTATTGATGCACTTTAGCAACATTTCATTAACTGCATCGATCCGGTCCATATCATTCACACCCTCCGGGATATATCTGAAGCACACAACACTAAATGGATGTGGCGCCAGTATTTCAAATTCCGGATGATTTTCAACCAACTGTGCAAAATACTGACCCAGTCCGATGTGCAATCTGATCTTCTCCTGTAAGCCCTCGACCCCAAAGTTACGGATTACGAACCAAAGTTTCAATGCCCTGAACCTTCGGCCAAGCTGTACCCCCCAATCCCTGTAGTCGTTCACCTTACCACGTGTCGTCGTTCTGAGGTATTCCGGCAGAATTTCAAAAGTACGTAATAGAGGCTCTTTATCTTTAACAAAATATGCAGAACAGTCAAAATTAGTAAACATCCATTTATGCGGGTTAAAGACAAAGCTATCTGCTTTTTCGATTCCCTTTATCATCCATCGAAATTCGGGTAATAACAAAGCTGTCCCCGCATAAGCACCATCGATATGCAACCAGATATTATATTTGTTACAGATGGCCGCAATTTTCTCAACAGGGTCGATGGCCGTTGAGCTGGTCGTCCCTAATGTAGCAACCACACATATCGGATTGAAACCATTCGAGAGGTCCTGGACGATGGCTTGTTCAAGTGCCTCCGGGTTAAGAGCAAAGTTGTCATCCACTCCAATCTTTTTGAGATTTATTCTGCCCAAACCTGCAATCTTTACCGCCT
>JGI24140J50213_10000446_pt1 | contig 19255 bp, 12 predicted proteins | sample BarGraIncu00222A_FD_50213 | JGI IMG/M metagenome (IMG submission 50213)
AATCCGGCTTGATATACATTGACAAAGATGTCGGTACCGCCCGTATCTTTCCCTTGCTTGGTGGAGGTGCCGTCTCGGAATACGAAAGCCATTTTTGTAACCACTTCTCCGGTTGTTAAGCCATAATAAGTAGCCATGTCAGGGGTAATGGTTAGCTTCCATTTGTTGTTCCCGAGCGAAGTCATTTTGTATTTAGCAGAGTTATCTCCCCAGGTTGGAGCATGTTTCCAGTCAGAACTAGTACTACTACTCGTAGTTATAACACCTGTATGTGCATAAACTCCGTCTGTCCCGGCGTAATCTTTAAGACCAGCTGTTCCAAGTGAGGCATCATAAATTATATCTATGGTGGTTACAGTACTTTGAGTTACAAAAGTCGGAGAGGTCGTAATAATCTGAGCCCAGGTTGTAACAGTTAGTAGCAATACCAGCAATGTAAGAGTAGTTTTTTTCATATACTTGTTTGATTAGATACTGTTAGAATATTAATAAAAATAGCTGATCTTCAGTTGAACGAAAAGTCTGAACTATAATAGTCCAGACTTTTCCTCATTAATTACAATTTGTTGTTTTTACTGTTTAATAAAATAGAAGCAACCATCGATGTCATTGAACAACACTTTGTAGGTTCCTGCTTTTGCCGGAATATCTCCTCCAGGCATTCCAATTGGGAATGTATCACCTCCCCAGCTTGTTGTCCATACTCCGTCAGCTCTGAATTTACAACCTCCATCCGCAGCAAATGTCTGAGTAGTATACCAAGTATGATTGTTCGATGTTTGAGAAGGCGTCATCACAACATCANTACCCCAACTGTTGAAACCTCCGATTAATCCAATTGATGTGTAACTTGCTGTTGGCGCACTAGTCGAGACTATAGTCAATACATTGGTAATTGAATTCAACGTAATGGTGTAATAGCCATCGGCTGCAACACTAATATTATCACCACCATTATATGTAAGAACTCCACTACTCATTGCCCATGAAGGTGTCCATGCACCAATATCACGAATTAATTTAAAGGAATCTGATGCCTTGAAATAACCGGTATAAGTAAATTTACCATCACCGTTATCGTTGTAGCTATTCCCGGCAACAACGTCTAATGGAATGAGTGAACTACCAAGACCACCATTCGAGTTATCCCAATGACCACCTAAACCAACGATATACCATGGGCGTGGAGTGACAGCTGTATAAGCTTTCAAAGGAATCGGAGTTGCCTGAAATTTCAGCGTAATGGCTCTTATCAATGTTTTTAAACCACCCTTAGTAGCATATGCAAATACCCTTGCATAAACGTCACGTTGCCCCGAAGTACTATTCATAAAGAACAATGTGTCATTCAGATCCTTATAGCTGACTTTAAAGTCGGACCCAGATTTTCCATTAAAAGTAAATGGAATAACGTGATAAGATGCAAAGTCTGCTGTACTTGAAAACTGAAGTTTATAAGAAGCTTTTGCAAGTGAGTCAGCAAGAGTTGGGGCAGACGTACATGTAATTATGGACAAACTGTCATTCAAATTTGTCGGAAGTATAGTAACGCTTGCTTGTTTCATGGCCGCAACGAATCCGGTGGTATCCTGAAGTGCTAATTGGTCATAACTGCCTGGCTTAGCTATTGTCTGATTTGCATAAGGATCTTCACATGAAGTAAATATCAAGCAACCAACGACAAAAGCGAAAATATATTTAATTGTTTTTTTCATTTTCAATTAATTTTAATTGTGTAAAATTTATTTTTTTATGAAATAATAACTGCCATCAATATCATTAAAGATGATTGCATAAGTTCCGGCTGTTTCCAGCATGTTTTTACTACCACTAAGGCCTGCTTTTGAATATAAAGGATTACCATCAGAACTCCCTTGTGTTCCCCAGCTTGTATCCCATGTGCCATTGGCTCTTAACTTGCACTGAGAATCAGTTGTAAATGTATAGGTTGTGTACCATACATGACTGCCTGCGCTGGTATTCGGAGTTAGTAGGACATCGCCGCCCACTTTTGGCCAATTATTGAAAGCACCTACTAATCCAATTGAAGCATAGGTGCTTGTTGGAGGTGTGGTTGCAACAATAGCAAGTTTGCTATCAATTGAGTTCAAAGTTATTTTATACCAACCATCGGTGGCTACTGTTATATTATCATTACCATTATATTTCAAAACTCCACCAGTCATTGCCCACGAAGGTGTCCATGCACTAACATCACGAATTAACTTGAAGGAATCTGAAGCTTTAATGTAAACAGTAGTAGTAAATGTACCATCACCTGTTCCTGGATCATATGCTTTACCATCAACTACGCCTAATGGAATTAACGAACTTCCCAAACCTGCTACTGAATTGTCCCAGCTTCCACCTAAACCAACAATGTACCAAGTACGTAAGGTTGCCGCATTGTAATAGTAATCCAAAGGTTCAATATAAGGTTTGATTTTCAGTGAAATTGCATTTGAATACAGAGGTTGAACTTGTAAGCTGTCATTGGTAGCTGAAATAGTAGCACTACTGATAACAGCTTTCATACGCACATAAACGGTTTTGTCTGGCAAAGGTTCTGCAAAAGCACCTCCGTTAAAAGCGATAAGAGCTTTATTCATTTCTTTTGTGTTTATACCCACTACTCCTGTTGTACCTCTTGTTGCTAATTCAGAATAAGTTCCCTCGGCGAATGTAGAACCTAACGAAACTTGAGTAGTGTAGGTTACAGCAGCAGTAAAGCCATAATTGGGCTGAACACAGGTAAGTGAATCCATTGCCGAAGACGCATTCACATTTTCTAATACATAATTAGAATAAGCCGGCTTATTCAAAACAAATGATATTTTGCCTGATGCAGCGTCATTATTAATCTTAACTATTTCATCATCCTTGCAAGAGAAGAGTGTAAGTGAGCTAAGAATTAAAAGTATAATAATTTTTATCTTTTTCATGAGAAATATCTTTAATTATTAATATTGGGGACTATTAATAGCCTTTGTTTTGAACTAAATTAGGGTTTGAACTCATGTCATCCGATGGAATTGGCATCAGATTTAAATGAGAATCAAATGAGGTCCCACTTGCGACTCCTCCTTGCCAATCCCATAAATAATCACTTTGACCTCCAAATTTGCCAAATCGAATCAAATCAAGTCGACGACGACCTTCAAAATAAAATTCGCGAGCCCATTCATCGCACAGTGTATTCAAGTTAATGGCATTTAATTGTGTTGCATTAGCTCTAATACGTAATTTATTTACTGCTTCTAATGGAGTGTATGCCTGAGCTGTTCCTCCACGAGTTACGGCTTCAGCATAGGTTAAATATGCTTCGGCTTTACGCATGAATGGAATATCCATGTTAGGCATACTCGGAAAAGTGTATTTCTTATCGGCTCTGACATTTGTAAATTTAATAACCGATGCTCCTTGTTTGAAAGTTGTAATCACTTTAATTTCCAGCGTTCTATCTTTAGTAAAGAACAATGCTCTGTCGTCGTTTGCAATTGTTTTCAATGTATCCACTTCAGCCCAACTATTAGCAGAAATAAATTTTTCAACTAAAGCCTTTCTTGCGCGATTTCCTGCCCAACCACTTGCGTTAATACCAGAATTGGGCATGTCTGAGTTGTTTGAACCCAATATTAAAAAGGCTGAAGTACCCCAATTTTGAGTTTTAATGCTATCAGCTGCTATCGGAAAAATTATTTCTTTAGGAGCGTCGTTGGTTGAACCGTCTATCGTCCCTGCATTATCACCCGAAAACAGGTTAGTGTACTTCTTTGCTAAATCATAATCGGAAGATATAACTTTATAAGCATAAGATGCTGCATCAGTGTAATACGTGTTACTCTCTGTCCCTAAGTATACTTTGTGATTTAAATACAACCGCGATTGTAATAACCAGTTTGCAGCTCTATCTAAACGGTAATAAGGAGCTTGTTTAGGTGCATACATATCGTTTTCTATAGCTTGTAATTCAGTTTTTATCCAAGCAAAAAGGTCTGCACGAAGAATTTGTTTTGGAGGATCAACTACTACAGAAGTCACAAAAGGAACATTGCCATATAAATCCATTAAATAATAATAATCTAATGCACGTATAAATCGAACCTCTGCTCGCTGTTTTAATGTTGCATCATCGGTGAGCGATTCTGTGTTTTGCAGAAATAAGTTTGCTGTGGCTACGTTAATATATAGTCTTGAATAACAATATTTTATTAATGCATTGTCTGTCGTGAATGAATTAGATTGAAGTTTGACGACTTCTCCATCTCCCCATTGACAAATTGCTTCATCAGTTGGCAATTCATACATATTCCATAAACAGCGATATAAGACAGTTCTACCTTCATCTTCGCCCGAATTCAGTGTGATATCTGCTGCTCCGGTTACTTGTTGACCAGATAGTGCCCAACCGGCATATACTTTAGCAAATACTTCTTCTTGATTAAATGTCATTATTTTTGATGGATCAATAGGAGTATCGTTAATCGAATTCAAACAAGAAACCATTCCGAAAGACATGGCGATCGAAATAATATACATATATAGTTTATTGATACGTTTCATATTTAGTTGAGTTTTTTGTTAGAAGTTTAAACTTAGACCAATTACTGTGACTATTGGTTTTGGATAGATGTTTTGATCAATACCAAATGTTTTATCGGTAATATTCGTAATCTCTGGATCAAGTCCTTTGTAACTGGTTATAACAAAAGGATTTTGCACTGTTGCTGATAAACGACCACTCGAAATTACATTAAATAATTTTTTGAATGAGTAGCCCACTGTGATATTGTCACAACGAACAAAAGAAGCTTTTTGCACGTAGTAATCTGATTGATAATTGTCTGCCCCACCCGTAAAATTAGTTTCAAAAGCAGAAGTGGTTACATTTGCTAAATATCCTTTTTGCCACAGTGTTTTAGTATCTGAACGCTGAGCTGCAAAAGCATTGTAATTATAATTTCCGAAACTACCATGAAAACTTACGCCAAAATCAAAATCTTTATATATGATTTTTGAAGCGAAGCCCATTGTGATTGTTGGTATTGCGCTATGGTCGTAATATTTGTCATTTTCATCAATTTTGCCATCTCCGTTTCTATCAACATATAATCCTTCAATTGGTTTTCCATTAGCATTATATACCTGTTGATATACAAAATATGAATATGAAGGGTAGCCCTCGGCATGTGCTTGGACCGGACCCTGGAAAATACTACCTGAATAGATTCGTTTGTCTTCAGTTTTTGTTGAAGTTGTTATTTTATCAATTTTATTTTGATTAAACGTTACATTGTAGCTCAAATCCCATGAAAAATCTTTTTGAGTAATAAGTTTTCCATTCAAACTAAACTCAACTCCCTGATTGGTAAGTGTACCTATGTTCTGTATCACTTTATTGCTAAAATTCATACCAGCTGCCATAGGGGCCTGATTTTGCAGTTTGTCTGTTTTACGATAATAGTAATCAATGTTAGCTGTAAATCTACCATTTAAAAGACCTAAATCCAACCCTGCATTATAAGTTGAAGTTTCTTCCCATTGGATGTTTTCGTTATATCCGTCAGGCCTTGCTGTTTGAACATAGCTTGAGTTTGGTCCAACGGGATATGACGCGCCAGTTTTGCTCAACGTATAAACAGGTAAATAAATGTAATCATTACCTACACCAAGGTCTTGTTGACCAGTAATACCATAACCTAAGCGAAGTTTTAGGTCGGAAATCTCTTTTATGTCTTTCATGAAATTTTCTTCATTGATTTTCCAGCCTAAAGCAACTGATGGAAATAATCCCCACCTATTTGCCTTTGAGAAACGCGTTGAACCATCTCTTCTTAATGTTCCTGTTACAAGGTACTTATCATTAAGAGTGTAATTAATACGTCCAAAAAATGATTCAAGATAATTCTGAGATTTTACATAAGTTGTAGAGTCTTGATAGATATGTGTTCCAACTACAGGTTGTTTGAAATAATTTTGTGAACGATGAAAGTGTTGTAGCTCCCAACCTCCCAGGACATCGATTCTGTGGATACCAAACTCTTTGTTGTATTGTAAAAAGGCACTGATTGATTTGTTTGTTTTAGTTTCTTTGTCGGTATTGATAGAACCTCCATTCGAGAAATCCTGAGGAGCTTGTTCAGATACTGTCGTGGTTTGTTTTCCATCAGCAAATTCGCCTGCTAAATTCAAGTGGGCGTGAAGGTCCGGAAGAAAATGGACTTTATAATCAAACTCCGCATTTGCAATAACATCAGTTGAATGTGCAACATCATTTTTTTGATTTAATGTCGCAGCAGGGTTTTTAGGAGCGTTGCTATTATTGGAAGTTACACCGTTTGTGGTTGTTGCCCACTGCCAGTATCCACCAAACGATGTTTTGTATGGTTCCGAATTGCTTGTTATTGCTTGTGTGGGATCCATTGAAAGTGCATCGCCAACTACACCGGTATCTGCATAACGATTTTTTGTTGACATTCCTTTTAAATTAATATTAATCTTAAGATGATCTTCAAATAATGATGGACTAAGATTAATAGATCCGGTGTATCTCTCAAAATTAGAAGTTTTGATAATACCGTCTTGATTAGTATAACCTACAGAAGCCCTATAAGGTAGATTTTTAATACCTCCGGTAAAACTAATGTTATGATCATGGCCTATTCCGGTTTGATAAATTTGATCTTGCCAATTTGTATCCGATGTGCCAAGTGCTTTATAAGCATCAGATGAAGTGCCATATAGTTTTTGAATATATGACTTGTAATCTGTTGCATTCATTACTTTAATGGTTTTGCCAATTTGACTAACTGACATGTTGCCGTCATAAGAAATTTGAAGCTTGGAGCCTTTGTCTCCTTTTTTGGTAGTGATGAGAATTACACCATTTGAAGCTCTTGAACCATAAATTGCTGTAGCAGAAGCATCTTTTAAAACGGTAAATGATTCGATGTCGTTAGGGTTAATTGCACTTAATCCGTTTGCAGTACCTTTTATACCATTGTTATCCATTGCTAAACCATCAACTACAATCAATGGGTCATTACTTGAGTTAAGAGAAGAACCTCCACGGATACGAATAGTAGAACTTCCGCCAGGAGTACCACCTCCTGAGGTCACAACTACTCCTGCAATTTTGCCTGCAATCATGTCTTGTGCATTGGTAGTAAGTCCTTTGTTTAGTTTGTCCGGCTTAATGGCGGTGATTGAACCTGTGGCGTCGTTTTTCTTTACGGTGGCATAGCCGATTGCGACTACTTCGCCCAGAGCTACAACATCTTCATTTATTAAAATGGTGAGATTAGTTTTTCCTGCAACAGGAACTTCGACTGTTCGATAGCCAATGTATTTGACTACCAAAGTTGCATTTGAGGAGGCTGAGATGGTGAATGCTCCCTCAAGATCAGAGATAATACCTTTATTGGTACCTTTTTCAAGAATACTTGCGCCGAGGATTGGTTCTCCGGTTTTAGCATCTTTCACAACTCCAGAAACTGTTGTATGTTGCGCATTGGCACTGATGCCAAAAACAAACAACACTAATACGGCTACAAATGCCCGTAATTTGAGCTTAAAGTGATTGTACTTCATGCATTAAGTTTTTTTTAAGGTTGAACCTGTTGTTATTGATTAAAGAGAAATAACCCATTCATAGCTTTAACTGTTATACGTTTTAATTATTCGTCGTTGAAGTTAAGAAACAGTTATTGATCATTTTTATGATGGCAAAAATAGAGGATAACTAATTGTTTGCAATCTCAGTTTTCNTATTATAAATCGAAAATTCAATGCAAACGTTTGCGCTATGGATATTTATTTTTCGGAGAAAAAGTTTTTTATTCGGATAATCTATTCTACTTTTGTATTATCTTTTATTCGGATATTTTTATTTGTATAATAAATCTGATTCTGCTATTATCGATTCTTTGATTATGTAATTACTAAGATAATCAGACTTATACCTTGAGCTGTAATTCTATTTTGACTACAAAAATAATTGTATGAAAAAAACACAAATCACAATTAAAGATATTGCCAGAGAACTCAATATATCTCCTTCAACCGTTTCGCGGGCATTAAAGAACCATCCCGATATTAGTCAGGCCACCAAAGACAGTGTAAACAAGTATGCGAAAGATTTCAATTATAAGCCTAATAGCTTGGCATTGAGTCTTCGTATGAGTAGAAATAACACTATTGGTATTATTGTTCCTGAAATAATTCATTACTTTTTTTCGTCTATTCTTTCCGGTATTGAGCAAGTTGCCAATCAAGAGGGATTCAACGTGATTATCTCTCAGTCTAACGAAGACTATGCAACTGAAGTCCGAAATACTCAGGCGTTGATTGCGACCCGCGTTTCGGGTGTTCTGGCAAGTTTGTCCAAGCATACCACCAATTATGATCATTTTCAGGATATTATTGATAGTGAGATTCCGCTCGTTTTTTTTGATCGGATTTGCATTGGCATCAATACCGACCGTGTGGTGGTGGATGATTATTCGGGGGCATTTGCAGCGGTGGAGTATTTGATTCAAACCGGCTGTAAACGAATTGCATTTTACAGTTCGCCTTTGCATCTGGAGATTTCTAAGAATCGGAAAAACGGTTATCTGGATGCGCTTCGGAAATATGCTTTGCCTGTGGATGAATCGTTGATTTATGTGTGCGACACACGCGAAGAAGCAATTATTATTACCCCCGAAATCTTAGATCAACCCAACCGGCCTGATGGCTTTTTTGCCATCAACGACCATTGTGCGGCAGGTATTATGTATGCCGTGAAGTCTGCAAAACTACGAATTCCGGAAGATGTGGCCATCTTTGGATTTTCGGATGGTGAGTTGGCAAAGGCTTGCGACCCAATGCTTAGTACGGTGGAACAACACGGCTACGAAATGGGTAAAAATGCGGCGGCTTTATTGCTCGATAAAATAAATGGGAAAACACATGGTCAGTATACGAATAAAATAGTGAGAACAAATCTAATTATCAGAGGAACTACTAAATAGTTTTTTATTATTATGAAGTCAAAAATCCAAACGCAAGGCATTAAGCCTAAATTCTCTTTTTTTCAAATTTTGTCGTTGAGCATGGGTTTTATGGGAATACAATTCGGATATGCATTGCAAAATGCAAATGCGAGCCGTATTCTTCAAACTTTCGGAGCCAATATAGAGCAACTTTCCTGGTTTTGGNTGGCGGCACCTATAACGGGCATGATTATTCAGCCCATCATTGGTCATTANTCCGATCATACCTGGACTCGTTTTGGCCGTCGGCGTCCTTATTTTCTGGCAGGTGCCATATTAGCTTCCATAGCACTGGTGTTGATGCCAAATGCCGGTGTTTTTGCCAGCNTTTTGCCGGCTATGTTTATTGGTGCCGGTTTTTTGATGATTATGGATGCATCTTTTAATGTGGCCATGGAGCCTTTCAGAGCTTTGGTGGCTGATATGCTACCGGTTGATCAGAGTACGTTGGGCTTTTCCATCCAAACATTTTTGATTGGGATCGGTGCTGTTGTGGGCTCGTGGTTGCCTTATGTGTTAGCCGAATGGTTTGGCATTTCAAAAATAGCTACGCATGGTGGAATCCCTGACAACGTGGTGTTTTCGTTTTATATAGGTGCGGCAGCTATGATTGGAACGATACTTTGGACTGTTTTTACAACAAAAGAATATTCTCCTGAAGAGATGGCATCGTTTAACCCCGTTGCAGAACCTGTGGAGAAAGAAGTAATTCGTTTTTCCGATATTTTTCGGGATATTATGGCTATGCCTAAGACGATGAAACAATTGGGATTGGTACAGTTCTTTACCTGGATTGCTTTGTTTGGTATGTGGGTGTTTGCTACTCCGGCTGTGGCACAGCATGTTTACGGACTGGCTGTGACTGATGTAAAATCGCCGCTTTATCAGGATGCCGGAAACTGGGTGGGCATTATCTTTGGAGTGTATAATGCAGTGGCTATGGTGTATGCGCTGTTTTTACCAACGGTAGCTCACTTTTTTGGCCGTAAGTTGACGCATAGTTTATCGCTTGCTGCCGGTGCGGTGGGTTTGTTGTCGGTTTATTTTGTGACGAACCCCACTACGTTGATTTTTTCAATGGTGGGAGTGGGCATGGCTTGGGGAAGTATTCTGTCGATGCCTTACGCCATTCTGGCACCGGCACTTCCGGTTCGTAAAATGGGTATTTATATGGGTATCTTCAATATATTTATAACTGTACCACAGGTTGTAAATGGGTTATTTGGTGGAATGATCGTTAAGCGATTGTTTGGTTCGCAGGCTATTTATGCCTTGATTATGTCCGGATGTTTTTTGTTGATTGCTGCAATTAGCGTTTTGTGGGTTGATGACAAACAAAGCGCTGGATCAGACATCCGTATTTAGTCTGATTTAAATAAAGTTGTAACTATTAGATACTGAATATATGGATAAGGATTTACAAACAGATGTTTGGCGTGTTGTGGAGGAGGGGTTCAAACTTGATAATCAGATTGAGTCTGAAAGTCTTTTTGCTCTAGCCAACGGGCATATCGGTCAGCGTGGTACTTTTGCCGAATATTATTCGGGTGATAGTAGGCCGGCTTCTCGCATTGCCAGTGTTTGTTATCAGGAGCCCGATTGCAAAGAAGTAAAGTGGTTGAATGTTCCAAACTGGAATGGTATTAATGTAAGACTGAACGATGAGGTGTTGGATCTGGCGGTGTGGACTGTTGAAAACTTCAGACGGGAATTGAACTTGCGTGACGGACTTTTGGAAAGGAGCTTTAAAGCTACCTCGCCGAAAGGTAGGCAAATTGAGGTGTGTGTGAAGCAGTTTATGAGTATGGCCGAAAAGGAAGTAGGGGCATTCAGTTATTCGGTAAAGTCTCTTAATTTTGTTGGCCGCATTTCGTTTACACCCATCATTGATGCAAATATCACCAATCATGATTCGGCTGATAACGAACAGTTATGGAATATGTTGCAGGTAAAAACTCAGCAAGACGTTTCGCACCTGTGGGCACACGCACGCAGAATGAATTATCTGTTTTGTGGTGCGCTGACTTATATGTTGTATAAAAACAATGAGGCATTGCGGGTAAATCCTACTAAAATAGAAAAAGAAAGAGTGGCAGGCTTTTGGGTAGGTGCTGATGTGAAAGCTGACGATACGGTCTGCCTGTATAAATATGTGGCAATTATCGATTCGTTAAGTCACTCGAACGATGATTTGACCGACTATGCCTGTAACTTAGCCATTGATTCCAGAAAAAAAGGTTGGAAAAAACTGTTGGAAGAGAATTCCTTAGCCTGGGTTGATGTTTGGGCGCAGCGGGAAGATGCTATTGATGATTATGATACGAATGTTGAAGCTCAGCAAAAGAAACTTTATGCGTACTTCAGAAAAATTACCCGACTGGATTGTGATAAATAGGGTTGGATAAAAATGAGATATTCATTTATACAGCAGTTCCTGATTTTTAGAATCAATATTTAATCCTAACTTTGTGCTGTCAATCCGAAAAAAAAGGATAATCATTGATAGTTCAATGTTCCAATAATTCAAACCAATATATGATACAGCTTAAAGATAGTGCTTTGGCAACTGCGGCCGAAAAAGGAATGGATGAGTTTTTACATCTCTTTACCAATGCGTATTTGCAGGCTGTGGACGGCAAACTGACTGCCGACAATATGTCTTTGCTAAATGGAAGTCAGCATACCTTGCTGGCCTGGCATTTTTTTACAACCGAAATGCGCGATGGAGGTTTTGTGCAGCTTATTCAGAACGGATANGGTGGTTATATATTCGGAAATCCGTTTGCTAAAGCCATCAANCAATTCGGTNCCGCAGANTTGGCTAAGCTTATTTACAAAGCCAAAGAAATTTATGATCCCAACAAAGTGGCGCTGGAACGCGAAACAACCGACGAAGAGTTTAATGCGCTGTATGTTGATTTTGAAGTGTTCGATGAACTGGAAGAAATTTATTTTGATATTGAGGAACAACAGACAGCTCTTATTGCTGCCTACGTAGATGAGCATATTGCCGATTTTGCAGAAGTAGTATCCTGAAAGACCCAATGATTTTCCCTTTTTTGACACAGTTTATTGAATAGACCCGAATAGACCCGTTAGAATATACATTGTAGAACCTTCAAGCTACATTCTAGGACTTAGAATATACATTGTAAGACCTTCAAGCTACATTGTAGGAGTTAGAATATACATTGTAGGACCTTCAAGCTACATTCTATGAGTTAGAATATACATTGTAGTACCTTCAAGCTACATTGTAGGAGTTAGAATATACATTGTAGGACCTTCAAGCTACATTGTAGGAGTTAGAATATACATTGTAGAACCTTCAAGCTACATTGTAGGAGTTAGAATATACATTGTAAGACCTTCAAGCTACATTGTAGGAGTTAGAATATACATTGTAGGACCTTCAAGCTACATTGTAGGAGTTAGAATATACATTGTAGGACCTTCAAGCTACATTCTAGGAGTTAGAATATACATTGTAAGGACTAAAAGGTGCATTCTAATAGATACAATATACATTGTAGGAGATAGAACATATCATCTCAAGTTAAAGAAATGGTCTCTTCAATGTAAAAAATACTGTCTTAGTTCTGCGAAATGGAACTTTCAAAGTGATAAATAATCCCTCGAAAATAGGATATTCGTTGTAATTCTTAGAAAAGACTATTTCTGTATTTTTAGACGAACATTTCTTTTACTTTTTCAAGATCTTCGGGTGTGTCAATGCCAATAGTTTCTACGTCGGTGAACCCTACTTTGATGCGATAGCCGTTTTCGAGCCATTGTAGTTGTTCTAACGATTCGGCAATTTCCAGAGGTGATTGTTCAAGCAGAGTAAGTTCACGCAGTATGTCGGCCCGGTAAGCGTAAATGCCCACATGTTTGAGGTAGGGGTGGAGCGAAATCCAGTTTTCAGGTTCTGCACCACGTCGATAGGGTATAACAGAACGACTAAAGTATAGCGCTTCATTTTGCTTGTTTACTACCAACTTTGGGTTGTTGGGGTTTTGCAGAGAATCGAGCCCGTCCTTTTCAGTTATCTTCTTGGCTAATGTTGCAATTTGTGTTTCCGGTTCTTCAAAGCATCTTTGTAGTTCCGCAATTTGTTCCGGCTGAATAAACGGTTCGTCGCCCTGCACGTTTATTACCACATCAAACCACTCTTCGAGTTTCGAAAAAGCTTCGTAACAACGATCGGTCCCGCTCCGGTGCTTGTCGGATGTCATAATGGCTTTTCCGCCAAAGGCCAGCACGGCATCAAAAATACGTTTATCGTCAGTAGCCACATATACATCCGTCAGTGCTTTCGATACCTGTTCGTACACACGTTCTATCATAGTTTTGCCGGCGATGTTCACCAGTGGTTTTCCCGGAAAACGAGTGGAGGCAAAGCGGGCGGGAATTATTCCAACGAAACGCAGTGGTTTCGGAGTTTTAGCAATAGCTTTAGTCATTGTAATAAGTGTTTTTGAAAATTATCTTCTGCGTCGGTAAATCTTTTTCTTGGTTAAAGCCACCCAACTTACACTACGCATGAGCAGTAAGATAATAATCGGGAAAGCAGCCACATTGATTGATTGGGCAGAAAGTGCAAATGCAAATAAAGCAGCCAGAAGAATTACAGCATTTAATATCAGGTAGAAAAACAAAGCCACCCGCAATCGCCTGATCCAAAACAAAGCCACTACCATTAAGTTTAGTGGGTTTAGCCAAAGTATATTTAAGTTGGCTTGAACCAACGGATGTACAGAGAAGAACATTAAATAAAATACAATGAGTCCTCCCAATCCGGTAATTCCGAATAAAGCGGCATCAAAAGGTTTGTAGTAATACCTTCTTTTTGTATCCCAAATAGTAATTATAGTACCTACAATTAATAAAAATATTGAGAAAGTCATGGGTTTGAATAACCACGAGTCATTACTGTCACTTAAATCGGTTTTTTGTACCAGGATTTTTCTTTCCGAAACAAATTTTGCCATTTTACCATCACGACTATTAATTTCGGCTGTTTGAAACTGAGTCATCAGCACTTCGGGTAAAAACATACTTTCGCTTTCGGTGGCTAGTCTGTCGGCATGAAGTCCGAATACCAGATCGATGCCGAATTTAAGCCATGTGTCGTTGCCTACGTATGCTCCGATCCATTGGCGAAAAGTTTTGGCATCCGATGTTTTCTGAAATTTCAGATAGCCATGCAGTGCCGCCAGAAGTTTATCGCGTGGGCGGGTGGCACAGTTGTCGAAAATAAAATTATAGCGGTACGTTCTGTTCTCGGGTTCGTAGTTTTTCATCAATAGGGTAAAAAGTTCTTTTTTCTCTGACGGTGTCAGATTCAGAACCTGTTCCACCACCATCGAGTTGCGCTGAGCATATTCGGGCAGAAAATTAGCTGTGTCGTAGATGCCCAGTTGATAGTCCGTTTCCCCTTTTATAAACTTGTAATAAAAGTTGCTTGTTTCGAAGCTGAAAATGCCGTAATTGAATACAACATCAAAAGCATTTTTTTTATCTGCAATGCGTATGGCGGTATGTCCGAATTTAGCATATACCTCTTCGCCAGGCGAACATGTAAGCAAACTTACAACGGCCGAATCGCTCATGGAAAATTGCTGGGCATTGGAGCTTAATGTGTAGATAAGAATGCTTACGATGAACAAAATTCTTTTCATATGGGGTACTGTTATTATAGTGTTTTGCAAAAGTAATAATTTTTATTTAAAAATGTTTTCAATGGAGATGTTTAACTAATTCTTGTGGCAAATGTTTTTATGCAATGCTNAGCTTTATTTAAAAAGTTATATGTTGATTTTTCATTAGTAATGATGTTTTTTCTTATCGGATTGTATTATTTCTCGAAAAATCACTAAATTTGTGCTTTATAACACTGTTGTCAAACATATTTCTAACGAATTCTATGGCGAAAAAGCATGTTTCCGANCTTAAGCCGTTGGAAGAGATTCTTACTGTNTGGGATGTTTTAACTCCCGACGAAAGGCAATTCCTGCGAAATAGTTACACCGTTCATTATTTCAAGAAAAATGAAATGATCCATTGTGAAGGCGAACAGCCTACACACATGATGATATTGGCTAGCGGTAAGGTCAAGGTCTTTAAAGAAGGTGTCGGAAGTCGTTCGCAAATTATTCGAATGCTTAAGCCCGGTGAACATTTCGGTTATCGGGCAATTATTGCCAATGAAACATACAATACGACTGTAACTGCTTTTGAGGCATCCACCGTTTATATGCTTAAAGCAGCAACATTTTTGTCGATACTCCGGCATAATAATGCTTTTTGTTATCGTTTTCTCGAAGAAATGGCTACTGACCTTGGAGCGTCTGATGCGCGTACAGTAAACCTAACGCAGAAGCATATCCGTGGCCGTTTAGCTGAAGCACTTTTGATTTTACGAAAAAATTATGGTCTGGAAGAGGACGGAGCCACTATTAGTATTTACCTTTCCCGTGAAGATTTGGCTAATCTTTCTAATATGACAACTTCCAATGCTATTCGTACACTTTCCAACTTTGTNAACGACCATATTATAGCTATGGATGGTCGTAAACTTAAAATTATTGATGAAGAGCAACTTATNAAAATAAGTAAAATGGGCTAAGAGCATCNTGGTTTGCCGAAGTTGCTACTGTCTTTTTTTAGATTCATCCTTGTTGGAACGTTTTTTGTATTAAATAGTTTNTTTTCATTGCTTCTCAGTGATTNTTTACCAACTAACTGTCTAAATATATGAATACTTCTCAGATTCAGGCTACCTATAAATCTTCATTGCACTTTTTGGCTTTACGAAAAATCAAGAATGCTTTTGGTAAAACCGAAGAATTGGTCAATGAGTTGCAGCTTGGCGATTATTCTGACAGGTTGGCAGATTTGCAACAAAATTATAGCTATTTACTCCAATATTATGTTTCGGGCGTAGACGACCCTCAGCGAAAATCGGTATATAATAAGCTGGTGGCAAAAATGTTTGTACTGAATTCTGAATTAAGAGAAGAGCTGCTGATGCGCAATTCGTCTAACTTTGAATATGCTCAGAAACGATATTTCCCCCATACCAAACGACACAATTCTGCTCCTGAATTATTTACAGCCATACAATATTTCTACAGCCAATCAGAATTGCTGAAAAGCGACGATGGAAATCATGACACCGAATTGAAACGCCTACGGACAAACTATGAATCATTATTGGTTGAATTGTTTGGTCTGTTTTGGTTAACAACTATCTATCGTGCCGAAGAAAAAGTGCTGTTCAATCAGTTGATAGGTGATAAATACTTAGGAACTAATGAAAAGTCAATAGTCATTTCGGCGCTTACGCTTAATCTTTGGCGAATGTTCGACGAAAGTAAGTTGGCTCTACTTTTTGATGCTTGCTTGGTTGCCGATGAGCAAGTAAGGCAGCGTGCCTTGGTTGGTTTATGCTTTGTGCTGGCAAAATATAACCGTTTTTTACCCTATTTTCCGTCGGTGCGAAACAGATTGGTGCTACTGGCTGATGATAATCATATTGTAGAGAATTTTCAGAATATTATTATTCAGATAATTGCTACGGTGGAGACGGAAAAGATCACGCGGAAAATGCAGGAAGAAATTCTGCCTGAAGTGATGAAAATAAGCCCAATGCTTAAAGATAAAATGGATCCTGACAGTCTGTTGGCTACAGATGAATGGAATGAAGAAAATCCGGAATGGCAGGAAATGCTTGATAAAAGTGGTGTCTCTGATAAATTAAAAGAATTGAGCGAATTGCAAATGGAAGGCGCTGATGTGTATATGAGTACTTTCTCTTTGCTCAAAAGTTTTCCGTTTTTTTCAGAGTTCTCACATTGGTTTTTACCATTTGATCCTCATTATTCTGAAGTAAATGAGTTGTTTGTAACCAATGATAAAAGTTTGTTGACGGCGTTCATGGGCAATAACCTGATGTGTAATTCAGACAAGTATTCATTTTGTTTGAGTATACTTCAAATGCCTGAATCGCAGCGTGGCATGCTAAAGCAATCATTTAAGATGGAAGCTGAACAGTTGGATGAAATGTCCAAAGATGAGGCGATATTGACTCCGGGCTCTGTATCTAAAAATATTTCGAAGCAATATGTTCAGGATTTATTCCGATTTTTTAAGCTTAATCCTGAACGTGCTGATTTCTCTGATATGTTTACTTTTTCGCTTTTTATGCACCGTTCCTATTTGTTCGATATCCTCGCTACTGATAATGAATTTAAATCCAATATTGCTGAATATTATTTTTTAAAAAATCATTATTCACAGGCGTTGGAACTGTTCGAAGATATTCAGCTAGGTTCCACTGCAACGGCAGCTCTTTATCAGAAAATAGGTTATCTGTATCAACAAACATCTCAGTTCTCCAAAGCTTTGGATGCCTATTTGAAGGCGGATATGATTCAGCCGGATGATATTTGGACGATTAAAAAAATGGCATTTTGCTATCGCTTGTCGGGAAACTTTCAAAAAGCATTGGAGTATTATCAGCATGCCGAGCATCTAAAGCCTAATCAATCATATATTTTGATGCAAATTGGGCATTGCTTTGTGGAATTGAAAAAATTCAAAGAAGCTTTAAGTATTTATTTCCGGCTTGATGCCCTCGAAGATGAAAATATTAAAGTGTGGAGGGCAATTTCATGGTGCTCATTTATTGCTGGAAACATACAACAAGCCGAATACTATTCGTCTAAATTAATTGAAAGAGAACCAAATGCTCAGGATTATTTGAATGCAGGACATGTAGCTTGGTGTCAGCGTAAAATAGCAGAAGCGATAGAGTTTTATAAGCAGAGCCTGAACTTACAGCAGAATAATTTGGATATTTTTATGGAACAGTTTAATAGTGATAAATCGTATTTGCTTGCCAACGGGATTGATGAAGATGAAATATCGCTGCTTGTTGATTCCTTATGAACTTAAAATTTGTATCCTAATCCCCATTCAATGAATTCCGCTTTTTGGAGGTGAGTTTTCAGTCCTATGGAGAAAAAGTAATGTTTACTCAGGCTGTATTTCAAAGCGGCTCGGGTGTATAGCCAGCCATCTTCGTTTTCTATGTTATAATCATAAATCAAGGATTTATGTAGTGTTTTGTTTTTGGCAACATTATAGGGTGAAAGGTTTTTCAGAGGATCATAAAGGTATAACCCGAACCCAAACCCTGCAGTTAAGCGTCCAAGTAGAATCTCATGTTGCCATGAAGCACCTACCCTGATTTTGTTTTTTAATTCATTTGAGGTTATATAAGTCCGTTCAAGAAGCGTTTTTCCATCGTACACACCGTCATAGAAAGCATCAACTCCTATTCCCATGCGATAAGAATTGCTTAGAGGCCTGTAAAGTCCCAGTGAGAGAGAGCCGATCGGATAAGTTTTATTGTCTTTGTAGTACAGCTGTCTTACGCCACCTGCTGCAATAAGCTCCAAACTGAATTTTCGGGGAATGCCTTCGATGTAACGTTTTATTGGTCTATGAGCGTTTTTGTAATTTGGGCAATACTTTAGTCCAACAAATGCATTCAGCAAATTTAAGCCTGAATTTGGAGTAACGACGCTTCCGTTCGACATGTGATTCCATGTGTATTCAGCCATCAGACTAAATCCTTTTGTTACCGGAACTTCGAGACTTCCGCCCCCTGAAAAATAAACATTTATGGCTGATCCGATGGCTCCATTAGTTCCTGTTAATGATGGTAGGGAGTTTCCGAGTGTGTCTTTATTAGTATTGTAGTACGTTTTAGTGAGGTAGCTAACTCCTGCGCCGGCTTTTAAATTTAGCTTGAAATGATTTGTCCGTATTAATGGAAAGCTAATATAGGGATAAAGTGCTATGGCATTACCCAACTTTTGTGGGTTACCCAGATTGAGATACACTGCAGCAACTCCGACAATAGGGAATGCATTGAACTGATGCCAGGGCTTTTTGCCCATTGTTTGAAATTCAACAGATAATTCGCTTCCGGTAACAGGATTTCTGATAAGCTCTTTTACGTGTGTATCAGAGCCTAAAATGTTACCATAAATTCCTTCAAGCTTTATACTGTATTGCTCTGTTGTCTGCGCTTTTAATGAAGCAGAAAAAAAGAATAATATGATGACAAAAAGGGTCTTGTTTATAAAAGCAAGATGAATTGTCATTTTCCATTCAATTTTTTTGGCTACCTTTGACAGCATAAATAGAGCAAG
>JGI24140J50213_10000447_pt1 | contig 19246 bp, 19 predicted proteins | sample BarGraIncu00222A_FD_50213 | JGI IMG/M metagenome (IMG submission 50213)
GTCCGCTTTCTAATCGCGATATCCGAAGCGGCAATATCGGCCATGGCCTTGATGCCTTCGGCATCCTGGGCGAGCTTTCGGTTCAGCCGGATCTCTTTCATTTCGGCGGCGGTTTTCGGTTCGTCATCCATCGGGTGCCTCAAAACTAACGGGCGCGCATCGTCGGGCGATGGCCTGCATGTCCAATACTACCACGCATCTGCTGGCGGAGGGCAATTTTGGACGATATCCCGCGGGAAAAGCGCCCTTTTCCCGCCGAATCGGCAATCTTGGTGAACGCTGAGCCGCCATGCGCGCCGGTCGCGCACGGTTTCGAACCGGACTTTTCGATCAGAACGTCGCGCCAGCCTTCAACATGTAAGTCCGGCCCGGCAGCGGATAGGCGTTGAACGCGCCGGGTGTGAAGGCGCTCGCGATGGCGTAATCATAATATAGCACGTTGAACACGTTATTCACGCTCAACGACCAGAAGTATCGGTCATAGGCACCGCTCAGCTTGAAATCGACCGTCGCGCTGGGTGGAATCAGCTGTTGGGTGTTGGGCTGATCGTTGTCCATGCGACGGTTGCTCCAGTAGCGCACCGCTACATCGGCGACGAGATATTTTTGCCAGATATTCCAACTCACGCCGGCGTTGGCCGTATAGCGGGATACCAGCGGAATGTCGTTGCCCGCAAAGGGACCTTCGCGAAAAATCGCGCGGGTATAGGCGAAGCTGCCGCGAAACGACAAGGTATCGGTCGCGCGATAGGTCGCGCTGGTCTCGGTGCCGTAGCGGCGCGTCGGGTCCAGATTGTAGTTGTAGAAATCCACCGGGTCGTAGTGGATTTCGTTGGTCATATCCATGTCGTAGATGCTCGATTGCATCTCGAACTTGCCTGTTTTGATGCGGAAGCCTCCCTCGATGTCTTCGGACGTCTGGGTTTTCAGCATGAAGTTTCCGGCAATGGGATTGCCTGAAGCGTCGAACAACGGGCCGGATGCCACCCGTTCATCGACGTTCGGCGTGCGAAAGGCGCTGGCGGCCCGGCCGAAGATTGAAAGGACGTCGTTGAAACGGTGCTCGATGCCGATATGCAAGGCGTGGTTGATTTCCTGGCTGTCGAGCGGCAGCGCCTGAGCATCGCCAAAATATCCCGGCGCCATCGGATTGAGAGTGTCCCTCGCCGTGACGCTGGTTTGCTGAATTCGGGCGCCATACGAAAAGTCGGTAGTTGGAAGTATCCCGACGGTCTGTTGCCAATAGGCGGCGAGCGTTTGCTGGGACAGATCATAGGTGTGAATGGGGGGTGTGCTTTCCAGTTCACCCCGCTCCGAATGATAAGTCGCATTGTAATAATCGATGCCGGTCAGAATAGCCGAGGGCAATCCGAACATCGGGTTTTTGATACTGAGGCGCGGGGTCAGCGACCAAGTTTGCAGCCTGGTATTGTCGTAGCTGGCGTTAAAGTCTTGCAGCGGAAAATTGCCGAAGAAACCCGCCTGTTGATCCTTGTTGCGCACGCCGCCGTCGACGATGAGTTCGGCACCGTTCCAGAGCGTCTTTGTAAAGCCGGCGGTCGCATTGGCGCCCTGTTGGTTGCCGTAATCCAGCGGGGTGTCCGTGCCATTGCGGGCGGTAACAAGCTCGTTGACGCCGATCGACGGATTGACCGTGCGGCCGCCGGGAAATCCAAGATGCTGGTTGTCGCCGGATACGTTGAAGAATGCAGTGAAGTCGGACGTGGTGTAGCGGATTTCGCCGACGGCATTTTGTTGCGAAAGCGCGTTGTTCACGCGATATCCGTCAGAGTTGATCCCGTTTGCGAAGAACGACGTTGACCAGGGTCCCTTGTTGGCTGTGGCCGAAACGGAAGCCAACTGCTGATTGAACGATCCAACACCGGCCTCCGCACGGATCGAAACCGGCGGTCCGCCGGTGCCGGTCTTGGTGACGATGTTGATGACGCCGCCGACGGCATTGTCGCCGTAAAGCACCGCTCCGCTGTTACCCCTGGTTATTTCAATCCGCTCGATCGAATCGATCGGAATGGTGGAGAAGTCCACGCCTTGCAGACCGATGTCGTTCACCCGGCGGCCGTTGATCAGGAGCAGTGTATTGGCGGCCGCAAACGCGCCAAATCCGCGCAGGTCGACATTGGTCTGCGCGCCCGCCACACCACCATACAGGGTTTGAAGTTGCACGCCGGGAACCTGCGCGATGATCTCCGGCAACGTTTGAGCCGGCGAGCGCGCGATATCTTGCGCGGTAATGACGGTTGTCGACGCGCCGACGATGCCGTTGAATTGCCGGTTTCCCGCCGCGTCGCTCGGTGGCGAAACGTCCGGGCCGCTCGTCGGTGAGACGTTGGGGCTGCTCGTCGGAGCGACGTTCGGTGCCATGCGGAGCGGGCCCGAGCCCTGATCGATGGCGGGTTTCGCCCGGGTTTGGTTCTCGTCACGAGACGGGCTGACCTCGATGGGCGGCAACTGATCCGATGATGCCTGCTGCGCCTTGGCGGCAGAAATTCCAAACGACAAGATAGGCACGAGAAAGCTGGAAGCACGCAGACGGGTACGCCGCCGCTGGGCGGCGATGATGGTGGAAGACATGGTTGTAAACCTCGGTATGACGTCAGTGGCACGTCACAGCGAACCAAGTCCCACCATCGTGCTTCCGCACATTGGTGAAGCTAATGTCTGTACTCCCCGACCGACATCTTCGCGTGTGACCACGGCTGACGGCAGGTCTCCTGGCTCACGGGTCGATACCTTGCGTCGCCTTCCCAGGACCGAGATTCCCAGTGGCATGTGACGAAAGATTCACCGCTTACAGTTGCGGGGGCAGCCACGGCATTGGGGAAGTTTCCCCGCACCGCATTCCCTTTTGATCCCCGAGAAGGGGAACCGTCGAAAATCACGGTAGGAGTTTGGCTAGATGAGAGTCAATCCTATCATTCGTGTCCGTAAACTTGGCTGGACGAGTGCGCTTTTTTGCCGCATGAGCCCTCATCGTGCGCTTTCCAGCTAAGGCCTGCCCTGCAGTTGATGTGGAGTGACAACGGCTTCGCGCAGCCGATCGAGGATGATGGATGAGCATTCAGAGCGTCACCGTGACGGCTGACATTGCCGCGCGCCGGCGCGCAAGCGTGATGGCCGGACTTGTTGTGCTCGTGGTGTTGCTGGTGCTGGTTTCGCTCGGGATCGGGCCGGTACGGTTGTCGCCGCTGACCGTGATCGACGCGTTGTTCGGCGGCGGCAGCGATGTGCAACAGGTGATCGTGCGCGAGATCCGGTTGCCCCGCACTATCCTGGGGCTCGCGATCGGTGCGATTCTCGGGTTGTCCGGAGCGGCATTGCAGGGGCTGCTGCGCAATCCGCTGGCGTCGCCGTCGTTGTTCGGTGCGCCGCAGTCGGCGGCATTCGGCGCGGTGCTGGTGATCGCGTTTGGTCTTGCCGATGCGCGATCCTACGCGCTTCCGGTTGCGGCAATCGTGGCGGCATTCGCCTCGGTGTTCGTGCTGCTTGCGGTTGCGGGCCGCAACGCCGGACTGCTGATTCTCATCCTGGCGGGACTGGCGATATCGAGCCTGGCCGGCGCCGCAACCGCGCTGGTGATGAATCTGTCCAGCAATCCGTTCGTAGTGCTCGAAATCGCGTTTTGGCTGCTCGGCTCGCTGGAGGATCGCAGTTTCCGCCACGTCATGCTGGCGCTGCCGTTCATCGTTGCCGGCGCGATCATTCTTTTGAGCCAGCGCAACGCCTTTCGCGCGCTCAGCCTCGGCGAGGAGGCGGCGCAAAGCCTTGGTGTCGATGTCGGCCGGCTGCGGCTTTACGTGATCCTGGGCACCGCCCTCGGCGTCGGCGGTGCGGTCGCCGTCGCAGGCACGATCGGCTTCATTGGCCTGGTCGCGCCGCATCTGATGCGCCCGTTGATCGGTCATGATCCGGCGCGGTTGCTGGTTCCGAGCGCGCTCACCGGCGCGGCATTGCTGCTGGCGGCCGATATCGCCGTGCGGATCATTCCGTCGACCAGCGATATCAAGGTCGGGGTGCTGACCTCGATTATCGGCGTGCCGTTTTTCCTCTATCTGATCATGCGCGAACGGCGCTCGCTCGGCGGAGGCGTCGCATGACCGCATCGGCCTTTCTCAGCGCGCAGGGCATCAAGGTGGTTTTAGCCGGCCGCGTCGTGCTCAACGATGTCTCGCTATCGCTGCCGTCCGGACATCTGGTGGCGCTGGTGGGGCCGAACGGCGCCGGCAAGACCACGCTGTTGCGCGCTTTGGCGGGGCTGCTTCCTTCCTCCGGCGCCATTGATGTCGGCGGCGACGCGCTGTCGTCGCTTGCTTTACGCGAACGCGCGCGGCGTTTCGCCTATCTGCCGCAAGGCCACATCATGCACTGGCCGCTGCCAGCCCGGGATATCGTCGCGCTGGGCCGCTATCCGCATGGTGCGACCGACCCGTCGCGTTTGACACCGAAAGATGCCGAGGCGGTGTTGCGGGCAATGCGGGCAACCGACGTCGCGGAATTCGGCGAACGCCGCGTCACTGAATTGTCCGGCGGCGAGCGCAGCCGTGTCGCGCTGGCGCGGGTATTCGCCGTGGAAGCGCCGGTGATCCTGGCGGACGAGCCGACGGCCTCGCTCGATCCGCGCCATCAGATCGATATCATGAAAAGCCTGCGCGCCGCCGCCGATCAGGGCGCGCTGGTGATCGTGGTCACGCATGATCTCAGCCTTGCCGCGCGATTTGCCGATACCGTTCTGGTGCTTTCGCAAGGTCGCCTCGTCGCGCAAGGTACTGCCGCCGAGGCGCTGTCGGACCAGATCATGGCGGATGTGTTCCGGATCAGCGCCTATCGCGCGGAGTACCAGCGCGAGGCTGTGATCGTGCCATGGGCGGAAATTTGAACCGATGAAATAGTCATTCCGGAACGGACGATCGCGTGCAAGTCAGCCGGTCTGCACCGGGCCGCCAGCCTTCTTCCACGCGTCGATACCGCCGGCGATATGCGCGGTGTTGGCGAGGCCGGCGTCTTTGGCCGCAGTCACCGCCATCGCCGAGCGCTCGCCGAACGCACAGAAGAACACGATGCGCCGTCCGGTTGCCGCGGCGACCTCGCGCAACATGCCGCCCGGCCGCAGCTGTTCGCCGATGCCGGGATAGGGCGCATGAAGCGCGCCCGGCAGCGTGCCGTGCCTGGCGCGTTCGCCATTCTCGCGCAGATCGACCAGCAGCATATCGGGCCGGCCAAGGCTCTCGATGGCATCGCGGGCGCTGAGCGCCAGTCCCTGCTTGGCGAGTTCGTCCTGGTGCAACCCGACCTGCATGTTGGCAGGCACCGCCACATCCATCATTTTCGGATTTGGCAAATTGAGGTTGTTCATCAGTTCGACATACTCATCCACCGAGCGCACCTGCAGCCGTGGATTGAAGCGCTTCTCCTCGCCGACGGTGGAGACGGTATCGCCCTTGTAGTCATGGGCGGGAAATACCATGGTTTCATCCGGCAGCTTGAGCAGCCGGCCGAAGATGGAATCATACTGGGCACGCGCGCTGCCGTTCTGGAAATCGGTGCGACCGGTGCCGCGGATCAGCAGGGTATCGCCGGTGAATACGCGGTCGCCCATCAGGTAGCTGTAGGAATCGTCGGTATGGCCGGGCGTGTACATCACGTCGAGGCTGAGCCCTTCGATCATGACCTTGTCACCATCGGTGACGCGCATCGCCACCACATCGGCCTTGCTCTGTTCGCCCATGATGGTGACGCAGTGGGTGCGATCGCGCAGCTCGCCCAGACCGGTGACATGGTCGGCATGCAAATGGGTGTCGACGGCCTTGACCAGCCTGAGGTCCAGTTCGCGCAGCAACTGGCAGTAGCGATCGACCTTCTCAAGCACCGGATCGAGAATCAGCGCCTCGCCACCGGCGCGGCTGGCCAGCAGGTAGCTGTAGGTTCCTGAAACACTGTCGAACAGCTGGCGAAAGATCATGGTTGTCTGCTATCGGACTTTGCCATTGGATACCACAACGGCAGGATTTTTTCTCAAAAATCTTGGTCGCGATGGCAACGACGGCGGAAGCTGTATGGAATCCTCAAAGCTTCGCGTTTTGTATCGCTACGGCCGAACATAACTCCAGCCCTGCTCCTGCAACTCCATCAAGTGGACGACGCCTGAGGGAACGACGATGGCGTCGGGCAGAATGGAAATGGCGTGCCCTTCCGCCTTCTCCATTCCCTGCTTGGTGCTGTTGCAGGCCGAAAACTGGATCTTGCCCGGGAATACCATATCCTTGAGACGCCTGATGCGATCCTGCACCGGCGATGTGTCGGCGCGCAGCATGTGGAGGCCGGGGCCGTAGGCCACGATGTCGATTTCGACATCCTGGTCTTTGTCGCGATAGTATTCGACCACGTTGCTGGCGTTGCCCAGCGCCAGGCTCATGACCTGCGGATCGTTCTGGTCAACCTGAATGGCAACGCGATGCGGCTTGCTGTCGGCCGCGGGGCTGGCTGAGATCAGTGCCATCGACATCAAGGCGACGATCACCAAATGTCGAAGAAGGCTTGGCATGATGGACTCCTTAAGGCCGAACCAGGGTATATCCGTTTTCGGTCAGCGCCAGAATCTGTCCAACGCCGACCGGAACCGGGGTCGCCGCGGCAATGAATTCCGGCCGCTTGCCGGTTTCGCGCTCGATCGTATCCACGGTATTGAGGCAGACATCGAAACGCACGCCTTGCGCGACCAGGCTTTCGACCCGCTTGCGGCTGGGGTTGTCCGGGTTTAGCAAATCGATGCCCGGACCGAACGCCACGACCTCGATGGCGACCTTGTCGGGGCCATAGAGTTTCAAAAGATTATAGGCGACGCTGACCACGAGGCTTTGCTTCCTGGCATCATTGTCCGAAAGCTGCAACACGATGCGGTGTTCGGCGAATGGCTTGTCGGGCAGAGGCGCCGGCTGGGCGCGGGCAACGGATGAGGTCATGGTCACCATCAAGGCGGCGATCGCAGCATTGCCGATGGCGCGAAGAATCGACCGTCGATATCCACTAATTTGATATGTCCGGAAATGCATCATCCCTGTCCTGCGATGCCGGGGTTATCGTCAACACCCCTCAGCGTGATACCCGCGCCGCGCCCGTCCGGCGTTTTCCCGGAATGAAGATGCTTGGCAAGCACATCCCACACGGGTGTTCCCTGCTGTTCGTTGACCGAAGCCCATCTCGCCACCTTGTAGCCCTTGCCGGCCTCGACGGCGCGACCGTTGCCGAGCTTCAGGTCGGAAATCCGCTGTCCAACCGATTCCGCCGGGGTGCAGGTGTAACTCATGCCGCCGACCCGAACCATATCGCCGCCCTGTTGGTAATAAGGATCGGCATTGAAGAGATTGTCGCAGACGTCTTCGAGGATATCCTTGATCTGGCCGCCGGTCATACGCTGAAGGTAGGTTTCCGGATAGGGGATCGCGGTTTCCGCCATCACGTCTTCCATCGTCAGCGGCTGGCCCGGCAACAGGCTGATGCCCCAGCGGAAACCCGGCGACAGTGCGATTTCCGCGTCAAATTCGCCGCGCAACGCATCGCAGATCAATTGATCCACGGTGCCCTCGAAATTGCCGCGGCGATAGAGCAGATGATCGGCGGTCGCGATCTTTACCGTGGCGGTGGCCGCATGCGGTTCGCGCATCGTTTCAATCAGCGCCTGCATCTGCGCATTCGGCTTCAGCAATTCCGAAAACACCGGCAGCAGCCGGTAGCGCACATCCTTGACCCGGCCCCTTGCCAGATCGAGATCGAGCACGCCGAGGAATTTTCCGTTCGATCCGGCATTGGTGACAAGCGTAATGCCGCCGGCATTGGTCACCGGGATCGCCTGCGGAAGGGCATCGTGGGTATGGCCGCCGAGAACGACGTCGATGCCACTGACGCGGCCGACGAGCTTGAGATCGACGTCCATCCCGTTGTGCGACAACAGCACCACGGCATCGACCTTGTCATTGTTACGCAGCGTATTGACCAGTTTCTGCAACTCGTCATCGCGGATCCCGAAAGTCCAGTCCGGCGTAAACCGCTTCGGGTGCGCGATCGGCACATAGGGAAATGCCTGCCCGATCACGGCGACCCGATAGTCGCCGATCTCCTTGACCATTGCCGGCTTGAACACGCGTCCCGATCCGGGATCGAAGGCTTTGGCGCCGTTGAACGCCGCCTCCTCGGTGAGAAAGACATTCTGCGCCAGGAATTCGCCCTTGAAGCGCGCGAGGTTGCTGCGCAGCGCCGTTTCGCCATAGGTGAATTCCCAATGGCCGGTCATCGCATCGATCCCGAGCAGGTTCGCGGCCTCGACCATGTCGGCGCCCTGCATGGTGTTCGCCATTCCGGTGCCTTGCCACAAATCGCCGCCGTCCAGCAGCAGCGTGCGTCCGGCGCCCACATCGCNGCGCAGGCGCTCGACCAGTGTCTTCAGATGCGCGAAGCCGCCGAGCTTGCCGAAGCGGGCCGCGGATTTCTCGAAATCGAGACAGCTGAAGGCATAGGCGTCGGCGCTATCCGGCCTGATTCCAAATCGATCGAGCAAGGCGCGGCCGACCAGATGCGGCGGCTGTCCCCGCATCGCGCCGATCCCCAGATTGACGCTCGGCTCGCGAAAATAAACCGGCAGCAATTGCGCATGGGTGTCGGTCATATGCAGGATGCGCGCATTGCCGAAGCGATCGAGATCGTAAACGCCGGCGCTGTCGGCGGAGCGCGCGATGCGCGACAACCCACCCGAGAGCGCAGTAGCACCCGTGAGCTTAAGGAAATCGCGGCGGCGGATGGTCATGCGATGTCTCCGCGCCTCTCAATTGGCTCAGCGCAATGGCGTTTTCAGGTCGAAGCCGGTTTGCGTAGAGAAAAACGCAATGCAAAAGCACAAGCCGCTATTGAATTTTCGCCGTGATGGTATCGGTCCCGCCCTTGTTGTCGACCCAGCTGATTTTCAAATCATCGCCCTTGTTGCCGCCCTTGAAGCTGAACTTCACATAGGGGTCCTCGGAGACGCCGGTTCCCCAATCCGCGACGAACACGTTTGTGCCATCATGTTCGAAGGTGACCTGCTGGATGAAATGCGGCGGAATGATCTCGCCGTTGGCGTCCTTGACGAAACCTGAGTCCATCGGGTGCTGGATCAGCGCCTGGACTTCGGTGGCGTCGCCGCTCGATGTGGCGCGCACGCGAATGGTCGATGCCATCGGAAACCTCCTTCGAATACCGGTTCAGCCACCGCAGCCGCCGACGGTGACTTTGACTTCCCTGGTCGCGCTGTAGAGCTTGCCGCCGGCCTCCACGATCGCAGTCACATTGCTGGTCTTCGCCATTTTCAGACGATTGGCCACGCTCGGCATTGTGCCCGGCGGAATCGTGTAAGACGCCGCCAGCGCGTTCGGATTGTCGGCAACCAGAAAAGAGATCGAGGTCACGTCAGCCAGCGTCGTAGTGACCGAGATCGGAACCACCGCGCCATTCTCTGCAATTTCCGGCGCCTCGAGCTTCACCTCGTCGGAAGGCTCGGCGGTTCTGCCATAGAGCGATTTGATGGCCTCGGCTTCGCTCTTTTGCCTGAAGGCATCCAGCGGATATTTGTCGTTGGCAGCGGCCGAGACCGCAACGAAACCGAGCGGAATATTGCCAAGGCCGACGAGCACGACCGAGCCGGCGCCTTTCAGGATCAGGCGCCGCGTCGCGGGGAAGCCGTGGTGATGGACCGTCATCAAAATTCTCCTATGGGCGTCGCCATCATCGCGCCGGGATCAGGTCGGGCCTCGTCGAAGGAGCATGGGTCGCAATGTAGGAATATAGATGGCCAAACCATAAACGCCATCGGCTGATGACGTGGACAGAGGGATTGGCAGGGCGGCATACCCGAAAAGTTGATCGTTCCAGGGCCGTCCGCCGCAATCAGATTTTGCGGTTTGCACTGGCGCGGCTTAAAGCGGTTAAGCTTGTGCCATCAACAAATCCGGGAGGATGTGGTGGTTGAATATGTCGAGGAATTCGGCAAGGACGGCCGGCGGGTCGAACCAGACGGCCGTCTCGACGCGGCGGCATATCACCGCAACCATCAGGCGATCTGGACGGTATTGGAAGGCTTTCTGGTCGGGAAATCCGGTGACGTCGTGGAGGCCGGCAGCGGCACCGGTCAGCATGTGGTCGATTTCGCGCGGCGAACGCCCGAGATCACCTGGTGGCCGAGCGATCTGAATGAACAACATCTCAAGAGTATCGCGGCGTGGCGGGCCTATTCAGGATTGCCGAATATCCGCCCGCCGCTGCGGATCGATCTGTCCGATCCGGCATGGTGCCCCGAGATGCACGACGGCAGCGGCCCCGGCAAGTTGCTGGCGGTGTTCTGCGCCAACGTCATCCACATCGCGCCGTGGCTCGTCGCCGAGGGTCTGGTTGCGGGCGCCGGGCGGACCTTGCGACCGGATGGTCGGCTGTTCCTCTACGGGCCGTTCAAGCGTGACGGCAAGCATACCGCGATCAGCAACGCGGTGTTCGACAGCAGCCTTCGCGACAGGAATGCCGAATGGGGGGTGCGCGATACCGCGGCCCTGGAGAAGCTGGCGGCAAGCTCCGGCCTTGCACTGATGGAGATCGTCGAGATGCCCGCCAATAATCTGATCCTGGTGTTCGGGCGGCCGAATGCAGGCTGAACGGGACGCATAACGCGCGCCCGTTTGCGCCGGTTGATTGAGTGGATGACCCCATACATAGTATTGGAATCAAGCCGATCCCGACGGGGCGTGGCTGCATCGGAGTGGAAAATGGCTGATGATCGACGCGACCGCAATTGACGAGGTGTCCGGNGACNNCCGCGCGCGATCCAACGTGGTGCGCCTCGCGGCGGCGCAAGCGCTGACCGGAGCGAATTCGGCGGTGATCTTCGCNACCGGCTCGATTGTCGGTGCGACCCTGGCGCCGAACATCTCGTTCGCGACCGTGCCGCTCTCGATGTATGTGGTTGGGCTNGCCGCCGGCACATTGCCGACCGGCGCGATCTCGCGCCTCTATGGGCGTCGTGTCGCCTTCATCATCGGCACCGGTTGCGGCGTGCTGACCGGCCTGCTCGGGGCATTCGCCATCCTGCACGGTTCGTTTCCGCTGTTTTGCTGCGCGACCTTCCTCGGCGGGCTTTATGGCGCAGTGTCGCAATCCTACCGTTTTGCCGCCGCCGATGGTGCAAGCGCCGAGTATCGTCCGAAGGCCGTGTCGTGGGTCATGGCCGGCGGCGTGTTCGCCGGCGTGCTCGGGCCCCAGCTTGTGCAGTGGACGATGGATATCTGGCCGCCCTATTTGTTCGCGTTCAGCTTTGTGGTGCAGGCGCTGGTCGCGCTGGTGGCGATGGCGGTGCTGGCGGGGGTCGACGCGCCGAAGCCGGCACCAGCGGATCTTCACGGCGGCCGTCCGTTGCTCGAGATCGTGCGGCAGCCGCGGTTTATTGCCGCGGCGCTTTGCGGCATCGTCTCCTATCCGATGATGAATCTGGTGATGACGTCGGCGCCGCTGGCGATGAAGATCTGCGGGCTCAGCGTCAGCGATTCGAACTTCGGCATCCAGTGGCATATCGTTGCGATGTACGGGCCGAGCTTTTTTACCGGCTCCCTGATCGCGCGCTTCAGCGCGCCGCGGATCGTCGCAATCGGTCTGTTGCTCGAGGCCGGCGCCGCAGCGGTCGGGCTGTCCGGCATCACGGCGATACATTTCTGGGCCACGCTGTTCATCCTCGGCATCGGCTGGAATTTCAGCTTCGTCGGCGCTTCGGCGCTGGTGCTGGAAACGCACCGGCCGCAGGAGCGCAACAAGGTTCAGGCGTTCAACGATTTTCTGGTGTTCGGGACGATGGCCGTGGGATCGTTTTTGTCCGGCCAGTTGCTGGCGAATTACGGCTGGTCCGCGGTCAACCTGGTGGTGCTTCCCCCGGTGCTGCTGGGGCTCACGGTGCTGACCTTGACTTCATGGGCGAGGCGCCGGGCGAGGTCGCAGACGCCGTCGGAATTTCCCGATCCGGGTATCTGACACTTCGGCGACCATCGAAGCATCGCGGTCGCATACGCGATTAACCTGCGATCGTCGCGAAGCATGGGCGATATTTTTTCTTCATGGTTTGAGACGGCGCACCGGACAGCGCAAGTGCGCGGCCGGGAGGGCGCCTCCTCACCATGAGGGTTACGCCTCCCGTTGCCGCAGCAGATCGTCGAGGTCGAGCCGGTGGGTGAACATCGCCAGCGATCCGTCGGGCGTTAGCGGCCATTGCTCCTTGGGCCGATCCCAATACAATTCGACGCCGTTCTCGTCGGGATCGCGCAGATACAGCGCTTCGCTGACGCCGTGATCGCTGGCGCCATCGAGCTGGATTCCCGCCTGTATGACCCGATACAGCGCATCCGCCAGCGCGGCGCGGGTCGGATAGAGTATAGCGGTGTGAAACAGGCCAGTGGTGCCGGGCGGCGGAGGATGGCCGCCTTTGCTCTCCCAGGTGTTCAACCCGATGTGGTGGTGATAGCCGCCGGCCGAAATGAAGGCCGCGCCGGAACTCAATCTTTGCATGATTTCGAAGCCGAGCACGCCGCAATAAAATCCCAGCGCGCGATCGAGATCGGCGACCTTGAGATGAACATGCCCGATGCGCGTTCCCGCGATAATGGGCGTTGTGGTCTCTGACATGCGATGTTCCCTTTTCGCGCGGGGTCATATGCCCGGAGGAGCTATCGTGCCTCGGATGCTGCGCAACGCGCAAGCGGTGCGCTGTTGATCCGGGGCTATACGTTACGTATCCAGGACACAACCGATTTTACCCCAGATCGGAGACCTCTCCCTCCGGCAGATCGAACTCGAAGGTGTTCAGCGTCATCGAGACCATGGTGTAATAACCGCACAGTCCGATAATTTCGACCAGCCCGCGTTCGCCGAGCATCTTCACGGCCTCATCGTAGAGCGCGCTGGAGACGCCGTGGCCCTCATGCAGCGACTTCGATACCTCGTAAATCATCTGGCCCTTGGGGTCGTCGAAATGCGGCGTGCGGCGATTCCGGATGTCTTCGATGATCTTCGGATCCATGCCGGCCTTCAGCGCGAGCCGCTTGTGGGCGTACCATTCGTAATGCGAAGTCCAGTGCCGGGCCGTCACCAGGATCGCGATCTCCGACAGCTTGGCCGGAAACGAGGTGTCGAAGCGCAGGAAGGCGCCCAGTCGCGTGGCGTGCCTTGCCATCTCCGGGCTGTTGAGCCAGGCCATCATCGGAGGAGGCGGGCCGCCGCGCTTGCCGGCGATCGATTCATCGTAGGTTTGCTTCTGGTCCTCGCTCATTTCGCCAGGCGAAAGCAGCTTCAGGCGCATGTCCGTTTCCTCTTGTTTTTCAAGCGCTGCGACGCCCGTGACGCCGGTTCGCAAGAGGCCTATCATATTCCGTGGCCGCAACGCATGCGCCAGAGATATATTGAATTTCGGGCTATCGCCGCTATGGTCCGCCCAACAATGTTATCCCGAGGGCAGGCCGATGACTGGCGCCCTCGATCTCCTGGATGGAAACGCTGCCATGTCCGATCTCGATCAATTTCGCCGCGAAACCCGAGCCTGGCTGGAGGCCAATTGTCCGCCGGAAATGCGGCGGCCGATGACGGCAGATGAGGATACGTTCTGGGGTGGCCGCAATACCAAATTCTCGTCGGAGCCGCAGCGGGTCTGGTTCGAGCGGATGCGCGACAAGGGCTGGACCGTGCCGGATTGGCCCAGGGAATATGGGGGTGGCGGACTCGATGCCGCCGAGGCCAAGGTCTTGCGCGAGGAAATGTCCGCCATCGGTGCCCGCTCGCCGTTGTCGAGTTTCGGCATCTGGATGCTCGGACCGGCGCTGCTGAAATACGGCACCGATGCGCAGAAGAAGGAGCATCTGCCGAAGATCGCGGCTGGCCTGATTCGCTGGTGCCAGGGTTATTCCGAGCCGAACGCCGGATCGGACCTCGCATCGCTGCAGACCCGCGCCGAGAGCGACGGCGACCACTTCATCATCAACGGCCAGAAGATCTGGACCTCTTACGCGAACTTCGCCGACTGGATCTTCTGTCTGGTGCGGACCGATCCGGCTGCCAAAAAGCATGACGGTATCAGCTTCATTCTGTTCGACATGGCCTCCAAGGGCGTCTCGACCAAGCCTATTCTCCTGATTTCGGGCCGCTCGCCTTTTTGCGAGACCTTCTTCGATAATGTGCGCGTACCGAAGTCCCACGTGGTCGGCACGGTCAATCGCGGCTGGGATGTCGCGAAATATCTGCTGCAGCACGAACGCTCGATGATCTCCGGCATGGGCGAGCGCGGCGTCGGCCGGCCGCTCGGCCAGATCGCCGCCGACTCGGTCGGCAGCGACGAGGAGGGCCGTCTGGAAGATCCGATGCTGCGCGGACAAATTGCCAACTTCGAGGTCGACGAGGCGGCGCTGGCTTGCGCCGCCGAGCGCGCGGTCGATCTGGCGAAGGCCGGTCAGGCCCATCCGGCGTTTTCCTCGGCGATGAAATATTACGGCACCGAGTTGAACAAACGCCGCTACGAGATCCTGATGTCCGCGGGCGGCGCCGATGCGCTCGAATGGGAGAGCGAGCGCTCAANCGGGGGCGCGCGGCCGCGCGCCTGGTTGCGCACCAAGGCCAATTCGATCGAAGGCGGCACCAGCGAGGTGATGCTCGGCATCGTGGCCAAGCGGATTCTCGATTTGCCGGGGGCGTGAGTTCGCGGGCTACAATCACTGTCATTCCGGGGCACGCGAAGTGTGAGCCCGGAATCCATAACCACGACGGGAAGTATGGATTCCGGGCCCGCGCCAAAAGGGCGCGTCCCGGAATGACGATCTCAAAATTACTTCGTCTTAAACAGCTCTGAAGCGGAATCACTCAATGGCACTCGTCCTCAACGAAGAACAGTCGATGCTGCGCGACAGCGCGCGGGGCCTCATCAGCGACAAGGCGCCGGTGTCGCATTTGCGGCAGCTCCGCGACACCAGGGATGCGACGGGTTTTTCCCGCGACCTGTGGCGGGCCTTCGCCGAGATGGGATTTGCCGGATTGCTGGTGCCGGAGAATTTTGGCGGCAGCGGACTTGGTTGCGTCGAAGCCGGTGTGGTGATGGAGGAAATCGGCCGCACCCTGATGCCGTCGCCGTTTCTTTCGACCGCTGTGCTTGCGGCATCGGCGTTGTCGCGTGGCGGCAGCGCCGCGCAAAAATCCGCGCACCTGCCGAAGATAGCGGATGGCTCGCTGCTCGCAGCCCTCGCGATCGACGAAGGCGCCAAGCATCGCCCGCTGCAAACCAGCATGCAGGCGGTGCGCTCCGGCAATGGTTTCAGGTTGAACGGTGCCAAGGCCTTTGTGGTCGACGGGCACACCGCCGATCTGTTGATCGTGGTGGCCCGCACCGCGGGCGCCGCGGGCGAGCGTGACGGATTGACATTGTTTCTCGTCGATCCCAAAGCCAAGGGCATCGCGCTTGAGCGTACCGCGATGGTCGATGCACATAACGCGGCGCGAATCGTGTTTGGCAATGTCGAGGTCAATGCCGACGGCGTACTCGGCGAGGTCGATCAGGGCCATCGATTGCTGGAAGGCGTGCTTAATATCGGGCGCGGCGCGGTGGCCTCGGAAATGGTCGGTCTCAGCGAGGAAGTATTCGGCCGCACCGTCGGCTACCTCAAGGAGCGCAAGCAGTTCGGCAAGTCGATCGGCGAATTCCAGGCGCTGCAGCACCGCGCCGCGCAGCTTTATATCGATATCGAGATCACCCGCGCCGCAGTGCTGAAGGCGCTGCAGACGCTCGATAGCCATTTTGAAGAGGCCGCTGCGGCGGTCGCGGTGGCGAAGGCGCGCGCCGGTTCAACCGCGACGCTTGCGGTTCAGGAAGGCGTGCAGATGCATGGCGGCATGGGCATGACCGACCAGTTCGACATCGGCTTCTTCATGAAGCGAGCGCGGGTGTGCCAGGAACTGTTCGGCGACAGCAATTTTCACGCCGACCAACTGGCAAGAATGAAGAGTTATTGAACCTCGTCATTCCGGGGCGCGCCGAAGACGCTAGCCTGGAATCCACAACCACGACCGGGAGTATGGATTCCGAGATTGCGCCAAGAGGCGCATCCCGCGTTTGAAATTCATTACCTGATCGGCGGCGCGTATTGAATGCCGCCGGCGCTCCAGAGCTGGTTGAGGCCGCGCGGAATCCCGAGCTTCGATCCGCTGCCGACATTGCGCTCATAGACTTCGCCATAATTGCCGACATGCCGGATGATGCGCGCGGCCCAATCCTTGGTCAGGCCGAGGTCTTCGCCATAGGAGCCTTCGGTTCCCACCAACCGCATCACGTCGGGCTTTTTCGATTTCAGCGCTTCGTCGATGTTCTTCGAGGTGACGCCGAGTTCCTCGGCGTTGATCATCGCATACAACGTCCACTTCACGATCAACATCCAGTCGTCGTCGCGCTCCCGCACCACCGGCGCCAGCGGCTCCTTTGAAATGATATCCGGCAGGATGACGTGATCGCCCGGCTTTGCGAGGTTCAGCCGCATCGCATAAAGCTGGGATGTGTCCGCCGTCAGGACGTCGCATTGACCGGAATCATAGGCCTTGATGACCTCGTCCAGCTTTGCGGACTTCATCTCCTGGTATTTCATGTTGTTGGTGCGGAAATAATCGGCGAGGTTGAGCTGGGTGGTGGTTTCCGACTGCACGCATACCTTGCTGCCGTCGAGCGCCAGCGCCGAATCGATGTTTTTCGAAGCTGGAACCATGAATCCTTCGCCGTCATAATAGGCCACCGCCGGAAAATAGAGATCGTTGGATGTCTCCCGCGACATGCTCCATGTCGAATTGCGGGAGAGAATATCGACCTTGCGGCTCTGCAACTCCTTGAAGCGCTCGTTGGAGTCGAGCGGGATGAATTTGGCCTTCTTCGGATCGTCAAAGATTGCCGCCGCCACGGCGCGGCAGAAATCCACGTCGAATCCTGTCCAGTTGCCCTTGTCGTCGGGAATCGAGAAGCCGGGCAGGCCGGTATTGACGCCGCACAGCACTTCGCCCCGCCGCATCGTCCGTTTCAGGGTTCGCGTATCATATCGTTCATAGGTGACGGCGGCGGCCGCGATCGCGAATGCAATCACCAGCCCGATCAGGAGGCCGCCTCGAAATGTCCGCATGATTCTCTCTCGCGATAATCGGGAAAATGGATGGGCTGTAAAAGCGGCGCGGCGGCTATAGCGACGGCTTCTGCCGCACGATCACCTTGGTGCCGACCGGAACGCGATCATAAAGGTCGGCAACGTCGGCGTTGACCAGCCGGAAGCAACCGGACGAGATGGCGGTGCCGATCGTGTCCGGCCGGTTGGTGCCGTGGATACGATAGACGGTGGTCCCGAGATACATCGCGCGGGCGCCGAGCGGGTTGCCGGGTCCGCCGGCCATGAAGCGCGGCAGATAGGGCTGGCGCGTGATCATCTCGGGCGGCGGTGTCCAGTCCGGCCATTCCGCCTTGCGCGTAATGTTCAGCAGTCCCTGCCATTGGAATCCGTCGCGGCCGACGCCGATGCCATAGCGCAGCGCGCGGCCGTTGCCCTGAACCAGGTACAGATGGCGCTCCGCGGTCGAGATGATGATGGTGCCCGGCGCCTCAGTGGTGCGATAGAGGACCATCTGCTTGCGTAATTCCGGCGACAATTGCAGGGAGTCGTCGGGCAGAAGTCCGGGCTGGTCGCCGACATCGGGCTGCTGGGCAAAGCTCTGCGGGGCCGAAAGCATCAGGCCGGCTGCGACCGTCATCATCCAGATCAGATGGCGAAACTTGATCATGCAAAACTCTCCTCGAGGGTGCCGCCGAGCTTGTATCATCGTTTGCCAAATCGCGAAAACCATCAAATCTCACACCTCGCCCGATGGCAAGCAATCCAGCCGTGCGAAGTTACTACGTTGCTGGAATACTTTCAATTTTCGGCATTTGCTGATCGCGAAAGCGCGTTCGAAAGCTTCATTTCGGCGCGATCCACAGCCGCAAGCCAAAGGCCACGATCGACACCGTGCCGACGCCACCGAGCCAGAGGGCTGCGAACCACAACAGCCGCTGCGCCAGCGGTCGCGGGTTTGGCTCGGTCGGCATCAATGATAACCGCTTTCGGGTCTCACCTTGCCGCGGAATACCCAATAGGCCCATCCGGTATAACCGAGAATCAGCGGTATCAGAACGGCAACGCCGACCAGCATGAAGATCTGGCTGTTCTCCGGAGAGGCCGCCTGCCAGATCGTGATGCTCTGCGGCACGATATAGGGCCACATGCTGATGCCGAGGCCAGCATAGGAAAGCGCAAACAGCGCCAGCGCCAGGAAGAACGGCTGGTGATCCCGCCTGTTGGCGAGGCTGCGGAGCAACAGCACGGTCACGCCGGCCACGGCGATTGGCACCGGCGCGGTCAGGATCAGGTTCGGCCAGGTAAACCAGCGCTGCGCATACCCGACATGGAGGAACGGCGTGGCAATGCTGACCGCGCCGATGGCGCCGAGCATCGCGAACAGCAAAAGCCAGCTCAGGCGATAGGCTTTGTCGCGCAGCGCGCCCTCGGTCTTCAGCACCAGCCAGGTCGCGCCGAGCAGGCCGTAACCGACCGCCAATGCGAGTCCGGTCAGAATGCTGAACGGCGTCAGCCAGTCCCACCAGCCGCCGGCATAATGTCGTCCCTCGACATGGACGCCTTGAAGGATAGCGCCGAGTGCAATGCCCTGCGCCAGGGTTGCCAGCAGCGATCCTCCGGTGAATGCGATATCCCAGCGATTTCGCTTGCTCAGCGTTCGCCAGCGAAATTCGAACGCGACGCCACGAAATATCAGGCCGATCAGCATTGCGATCATCGGTGTGTAGAGCGCCGGCATCAGCACGGCATAGGCCAGCGGAAACGCGGCCATCATTCCGCCGCCGCCGAGCACCAGCCAGGTCTCGTTGCCATCCCAGACCGGTGCGACGGTGTTCATGATCACGTCTCGATCGGCCTTCTCCGGAAACAGCGGAAACAGGATGCCGAGGCCGAGGTCGAATCCGTCCATCACCACATAGACAAAGACCGCGAAGGCGATGATGAACGCCCAGAGGGTCGCGATGTCGAAGATACCGTTCATCCGGCCGATCCCTCGGTTATCACGCCGGCCGCAGGCGTGATGCCGGCGGCGCGGGCGGGGATATCGCTGCGCG